>Ga0075163_10000650_pt1 | contig 45270 bp, 33 predicted proteins | sample JI1023141ADNA_FD_71478 | JGI IMG/M metagenome (GOLD analysis project Ga0075163, IMG submission 71478) | Wastewater effluent complex algal communities from Wisconsin, to seasonally profile nutrient transformation and Carbon sequestration -... | ecosystem: Engineered > WWTP > Effluent > Algae...
CCCCGGTCACGGCGCGCAGGTGCCGGGCGGCTTGCCGCACTCGCCGGCGTCGACGCAGGTGCCGCTGGCACACTCGGCGCCGAAGCGGCACGAGGCGCCCGCCTGCAGCGCGCCGGGGCAGTAACGGACGCCGCACTCCTCGGGGAATTCGGCCTCGCGCGCGGCGTGGGCGGGCAGCACCGTGACGCCGGAGACGTCGAGGTCGTCGACGGTCTGCGCGGGGCCCGAGCGGGCCGCGCTCGCGCGCTCCCACATGCGCACGAAGTCGTCGGCGGAGCTGCGCAGCGGCGCGGTGTCGGTGCCGAGCTGGTCGAGGTCGGCGAGCAATTCGGGGAGCAGGCCGACGTGGCCGAGGCCCAGCTCGTCGAGGCCGCTGCCGAGCGGCGGCGGGCCGGCCTCGCGCTGGTCGCGGGCCTGGCACAGCGCCTCGGTCGCGAACGAGGCCGAGCACGCGTCGGCGCCGAAGCGCGGGCGGGTCTGCTGGATGAAGCCGTTGAGGTCGGAGCCGAGGCCCATCGCGACCTTGAGGCCGAGGCGGCCGAAGTCATAGGCCTGCGCGAACGACCGGCTCGAGCCGTGACAGGTGTTGTCGACGGCGGAGGGCTCGTAGGTGTTGACCTCCTCGTGGCCGGTGCGTAGACCGATCATGCCGCCGGTCTCGCGCACGATCTGGATCACCCACGCCGGCGTCGTCTTCTCCTCGCGCTGCTTCTCCTTCGGGAGGATCTCGCGGAAGTGGCCGTGCGAGAGGTAGATCGGGTAGTGGTCGCGGGCGACCGCGAGGTCGTGCACGTCGCGGACGCCGCGCTCGGACAGGTGGGCGACGTCGACGAGCATGCCGCGATCCATCATCTCGGTCACGAGCGCCTCACCGTCGGCGGTGAGCCCGAGGGTGTTCTTGCAGTCCTTGTCGACGTCGAAGCCGAGCGTGACGGCGTCGGTCGTCAGGCCGCAGTCGGTGTCGATGTGACAGCTCTCGGCGTACTGCGCGACGTGGAAGATCGCGTTGTGCGGCGCGGCCCCGCCGAAGCGGTTGTCGAGCTGGTGCACCGGCTGCAGCGTGCGCACGCCGAGCGCGTACAGGTCGTCGAGCTGCGCGCGCCAGTCGCCCGCGCCCATCAGGTGCGAGGCCTCGACGCTGAGCACGATCGCCAGGCGGTCCTCCGCGATGATGCGCCGCGCGTCCGCGGCGGTCAGCGCGATCTCGGCCCAGTCGTGCGCCGCGACGAACTCGTGGGCCTGCTCGAGCTGCAGCCGGACGTCGTCCATCTCGTCGCACTGCGGGCGCTCGAGGTTCGCCGGCGGCACGGCGCGGCACAGCCAGTCGAGCGAGACGGCCGAGACGACCTCGAGCCGCAGGCCGGCCATGTACGCGTCGTGCAGCTGGTCCTCCCAGACCTGCTGGTGGGCGATGGCGTCCCAGCGCGGCCAGCCGGACAGCGAGGGCCAGCCATCGGTGCGGTCGACGTGCTTGCCGGTGTCGCCGTCGGTCCCGGGGATCGCGCTCACGAGCTCGCTGACGATGTCGCCGCCGCCGTCGGCCGAGATGACGGAGATCAGCGGGACCATGGCGCCGAGCTCGGCGAGGCTGATGCCCTCGCAGGTGCCGAGCAGCGGGGCGAGGTCGGCCTGGAGCTGGGCGTGGTCCCCCGACGCGCCGCCGTCGCACGGGGCGAGCGCGACGTCGCCGGCGCCGCGGTGGCTGCCGTGGAACCATCCGCCGCCGAAGGCCTCCTCGGCGAACATGTGCAGGTGGAGGTCGGCGATGCCCTGCAGGGGCGCCGGCGCGTCGCCGGTGGTCGGGGCATCGCCGCTGCTGCTCGCGGCGGCGGTCGAGGAGGCGTCGTCGGTGTCCGCGGGCGCGTCGGCCTTGCACGCGGTCGACAGGGCCAGGGTGCATGCGAGGAGCAGGACGGGTCGCGCCATCGGTGGACGGTATCGAGCGGCGCGAGGTCGGTCAAGGTCGCGGCCTTATGACGTATGCTCGCGCGCATGAGCGAAGCGCCGCGGGTCACCATCTCTGTCGAGGACTTCGTCGCCGACGTGCGGCTCAACCGGGCCGACAAGCGCAACGGGCTCGACCTGGCGATGTTCACGGCGCTGATCGAGGCCGGCGAGCGGCTGGCCGCCGACCCGGAGGTGCGCGCGGTGGTCCTCGGCGGCGAGGGCAAGGCGTTCTGCGCGGGCCTCGACTGGCCGGCGTTCCTGGCGATGGGGCTCGCGGGCGGGCAGCGGCTGCTCGAGCGGACCGCGGCGTCGCCCGCCAACGTCGCGCAGCGGGCGTGCTGGATCTGGACCGAGCTGCCGGTGCCGGTGATCGCGGCGGTCCACGGCGCCGCGTTCGGCGGCGGGCTGCAGCTCGCGCTGGCCTGCGATATGCGGCTCGCGACCGCCGACGCGCAGCTCTCGGCGATGGAGGTCCGCTACGGGCTCGTGCCCGACATGACCGCGTCGCGCACGCTGCTGCGCCTGGTCCGGCCGGACATCGCGCGCGAGCTGCTGTTCACCGGGCGCGTGGTGTCGGGCGAGGAGGCCGCGCGCATCGGCCTCGTCACGCGCGTCGTCGCCGACCCGCACGCCGAGGCGCACGCGCTGGCGCGCACGATCGCGGCGCACTCGCCCGACGCCGTGCGCGCGGCGAAGCGGCTGTGCAACGCCGCGCCCGACCTCGACGTCGCGGCGGCGCTGCGCCTCGAGACGGAGCTGCAGCTGACGCTGCTCGGCTCGCCGGACCAGGTCGAGGCCGTGCAGGCGAGCATGGGCAGGCGCCCGGCGGTGTTTCGTCCGCGAGGTTGACGCGCTACTTTCGGGTCATGTCGTCGCCGCCGGACCCGGCCGCCGTCACGGCCGCCGTGCACGCCCTCGCCGCGCTCGAGCGCATGGACCTGAACCCGATGTCGCGGCCGCCCGACGCGGCCCCGCCGGGTGATACGCCGTGGTCGATGCTCGAGCGCGCGGGCCCGGCGGCGCTCCCGGAGATCGAGGCGGCGATCGCCGCGGCCACCGGCACCGGACGGATCGCGCTCGCCCAGGCGGCGCTGGCCATCGACCGCGAGCGCGGCGAGCAGATCGTCGCGCGGCTGAAGGACGACACCACGCCGGCGTGGGTCGACACCTGCCTGGTCGGCTTTCGCAGCGTCGCGCAGTGGGCCCGCACGGTGGCGCCCTACCCTCCCGTCCCGGCCGTGAAGCGCCCCCCGACGCCCGTCGCGAGCCGGTGGGCGCTGCTGCTGCTGCTGCTCGCGCTCGTCGGCGCGGCGCTGGCGTGGCTGTCCTGGGATCGACCTTCGTGATCGACATCCGCGCCGGAGTTGCGTATCCACCGACATGCTCCGCGCCCCCACGATCGCCGTCGCCTGCGTCCTCGGCCTCGCGTGCCGTCCGGCCCCCACGCCGGCCCCGCCGCCCGTCGCCGACGCCGCGGCCGCGCGCCCGCTCGACCTGCTGGTGCGCGACGTCCAGGTGTTCGACGGCGAGCAGACGCTCTCGACGAAGATGCAGGTCGGCGTGCGCGACGGCCGGATCGTCAGCGTCGAGGCGGTCACCACGGCCTCCGCGCGGGAGGTCGTCGACGGCGCGGGCATGACGCTGCTGCCGGGCCTCATCGACGCGCACGCGCACGTGCAGACGCCGGCCTCGCTGCGTCAGGCGCTGCGCTTCGGGGTGACGACGGAGCTCGACATGTTCACGGTGCCGGCGGTGTCGAGGCCGCTGCGCAGGCTCGAGCGCGGCAAGCACGGCGCCGGGCTGGCGGACTTTCGCAGCGCCGGGATCCTGGCGACGGCGCCCGGCGGACACGGCACCGAGTACGGCATCGAGATCCCCACGCTGACCGCGGCCGACCAGGCCCAGGCGTTCGTCGACGCCCGGCTCGCCGAGGGGTCCGACTACATCAAGATCGTGCTCGACGACGGCGGCGCGCTCGGCAAGCCGATCCCGACGCTCGCGCTCGACGTGGTCCGCGCCGTCGTCGACGCGACCCACGCGCGCGGCAAGCTCGCGGTCGTGCACGTCAGCAGCCAGCGCGAGGCGATCGCGGCGATCGAGGCCGGCGCCGACGGGCTCGCGCACGTGTTCTTCGACGCCCCGCCGACGCCCGCGTTCGTCGAGCTCGCGGCCCGCCGCGAGGTGTTCGTCGCCGACACGCTGGCGGTCGTGTTCAGCCTGTGCGACGGCGGACGCGGCCGGGCGCTCGCCGCCGACCCGAAGGTCGCGCCGATGCTCGCCCCGGACGACGCGCGGGCGCTCGGCCGCAGCTTCCACGCCAGGCTCAAGGCGCCGCCGAGCTGCGACGCGCCGCGCCGCGCCGTCCGCGAGCTGCACGCGGCGGGCGTCGAGATCCTCGCCAGCACCGATGCGCCGAACCCGGGCACGATGCACGGCGCGTCGATGCACGACGAGCTCGCGCTGCTCGTCGAGGCCGGGCTGACGCCGACGCAGGCGCTGCGGGCCGCGACCTCGGCCCCGGCGCGGCGCTTCGCCCTCGCCGACCGCGGGCGCGTCGCGCCGGGCCTGCGCGCCGACCTGCTGCTGGTCCGCGGCGACCCGACGCAGGACATCCGCGCGACGCGCGACATCGTCGGGGTGTGGAAGCAGGGCGCGCGGCTCGACCTGGCGGCCGCGCGCGCGGCGGTGGCGGAGGAGCACGCGGCGCTCGCGACCCTGCGCGCCGCCCCGCCGCCCGCGGGCTCGGAGTCGGGGCGCATCAGCGACTTCGAGGGCGGCGCGACGACGGCGGCGTTCGGCGCGGGCTGGCAACCCGCGACCGACGCGCTGATCGGCGGGGGCTCGACGGTCGCGCTCGCGGTGATCGCCCCGGGCGCGCAGCGCAGCAAGCACGCGCTGAGGATCTCCGGCACCGTGGTCGCGGGCGGCCCGGCGCGCTGGTCGGGCGCGATGTTCTTCCCCGGGGCCACGCCGGGAGAGGTCGCCAACCTGACCCGCTTTCAACGCATCCGCCTGTGGGCCCGCGCGCCGAGGGCGACGCGCATGAGCGTGATGTTGTTCGCCCGCCGCGACGGCGGCCTGCCGATCACCGTCACCCGCGACGTCGGGACCCGGTGGCAGCAATACACGCTCGAGATCGCCGACTTCGCCGACCTCGAGCCCCATGATGTCGAGGGACTGTTCTTCGGCGCGACCGAGCCGGGCGCGTTCGTGCTCGAGATCGACGACCTGCGGCTCGAGTGATCTGTCAGCGGCGCAGGCGGGCGGCCGGATCGCCGAGCAGGATGAACGCGGCGGCGTCGCGCTGCTGCGTCCACAGGCGCACCAGCTCCGCGTCCTCGATCGGCGGGGCGCCCGGGCGCAGCGCGGCGGCGAAGGTCGCCGCGAGCGAGGCGCCGCGCTGGTTGAGGTCGTCGAGCGCCGCGCCGAGGCGATCGCCGATCAGCACGCGGATCGCCGCCCGCGCGAACGGCGTGGTGTGGGCCGCGGCGCCCGGGGGCTGCAGCGACCACGCGAGCGTGCGATCGACGTGGCCGAACACGCCGAGCGCCGCGCCCCGCGGGTGAGACAGCAGCGCGCGCGGCAGCGCGGCCACGAACGGCGCCGGCGCCAGCGCCTGACCGGCGCGCCGCGGAAAGCTGTCCGTCGCGGGGGTCCCGGCGCCGAAGCACGCGAACAGGAACGCGACCATGCCCGCGACGTCCGCGTCGTCCGGGACGTCCGCGCCCGCGAAGCGCGACGCGGCGTCGATCGGCGAGAGGCCGTCCCAGTCCGCGGTGATCAGCGCGCCCTGGGTCGCCGTCTGCTGCCCGTCACCCGCGCTCTGCAGCAGCCCGTGGCCCGCGGTGAGCAGCAGCTCGGGCCGCCCGTCGGTGCCGCGCAGCAGCTCGATCAGGCGCGCCCGCGTCGCGTCCTCGCCGACGTCGATGTTCGCGGTCAGGCCGTACTTCTTCGCGAATTTTGCGTCGTCGCGCTCGACCCAGCCGCTGGCGGCGCGCACGAGCAGGTCGGCGCTCATCGCCGTCGCGGCGTCGCCGAGGTGCGTCGGCCCGAACGCGTGCAGGACCCGGTCGCGCGCCGGCGCGGCGGCCCCCTCGGCGGCGACGACGGCGGCGGCGTATCGTGCGTATGCGGCGGCGTCGGCGAGGTCGAGGCGACCGACGCGGTACTCGACGTCGAGCAGCGCCTGAAACGCGAACGATACATCCGCGGGTCCGCCGACGATCAGCAGGTAGTACGGGACCAGCTCCGGCTGCACGCTGCCGAAGTCGGCCCTGTGGCGCTGCAGGAACGTTCGCGCCGACTCGCCGGGCTTGCAGTCGAATTCGCGGACCAGGTCGGCGTCTGCCACCTCGGCCCGGCGGTGCGCGAGCAACGGAGCCAGCGCCGCCTTGATCTCCGCGGTCACCGCGGGGCCCCAGATCACGCCCCAGCCGACGTCGCCGAGGCTCTGGTCGTCGACGCCGGGCGGCAGGCCGAAGCTCTCGCTCGATACGATCTTGCCCAGGCGCAGCTGCTCGTCGTCGGCTGGCCCCTGCGCCTCGCGCAGCGCGGCGGCCACGTCGGCGACGCGGTCGCTCGTCCGCGCGCCGGTCCGCGCGTCGACGCCGAACCACACCAGCTCCGGCGCGTCGGCTTCGGCGCCCGTCGAGGCTCGCATATCCTCCGCCGACGCCGTGGGCGGCGCGCTTTGTACGTACCCGTCATTCGTCGCCGGGTAGACCGGCATCGCCTGGACGAACGGGGGCGGCGCGCTTTGCATGTATGGGGGCATCGCCTGGACGAACGGGGCGGACTGCGTCGTCGACTGCTCTGTCCCTGGCAGGTACGGGAGGTCCACGCCGATGTCCGCGTGGCCCGCGACGGGGCCGTCGGCGCGCTGCTCCGGTTTCGCGTCGCCGCGGCGGTCGTTCGCGGCGTCGCGGCCGAAGCCCCGCACCAGGTCCTCGTCGCGCGCGGCCAGCGTGACCGTCGTGAACACCGCGTCGTTGTCGGCCACGCGCAGCAGTCGCTCGCACCAGCGCGCCGCGGCCGCGGCCTCGACGTCGTCCGCGTCCATGTCGCCGAGGATCGCCAGCGCGGTGTGGAGGTGGCGCAGCGAGTCGGTGAGCAGCGGCAGCCCGCTGCGGGCCGCGCCGAGCGCGGCCGCGCGAAACTCCGCGTGCCACTCCGGCGTGTCGGCGGGCGCGAGGAGCATCACCGCGGTGTGCAGCGCGCCGCCGTCGGGCAGCGCGGGGAAGCCCCGCCAGAGGTTGACCGACCAGCCGCCGGCGCGGTCGAGGTCGCCGAGGCGCAGCAGCACCGCGAGGCCGAGCGCCGCGGCGACCGGGCTGCGCCCCTTGAAGTCCATGTAATGGACGGCCCGGGCGATGAAGTGCTCGCGCAGCAGCGCGAGGGCCCGCTGGTCGCGGCGCTCGAGGAAGCCGACCACCGTGGCGAGGTTTTGGTTGGCCGGCACGATCTGGACGTCGGGCAGCGCGTCGTTCTCGATCGGACGCAGGGCGATGTGCACCTCCCGCTCCGCCTCCCCGCCGTGCCACGGGCCCGGGATGGCCGCGAAGCGGGCGAGGTCCGGGTACCACAGCGTGCGCAGCTCGAGCAGCGCGAGCGCCGAGCCGTCGAGCGCGCCGAACACCTCCACCGGGCGCGCGTCGACGACGTGGAGCACCCGCCCGTCACCCTCCTCGAGGTCGCGGAGCACCTCGACCGACGTCGCCGGCAGCCCCGGCGCGCGCACGAAATGGGCCTCGACCGCGCCGGCGAGCGGCGGGGCCCGACCGGTGCGCTCGACGCGGGACGGCAGCCGGGCGCCCCTCGCCTCGACCTGGCCCGTGGGCGTGCGCGCGAGGCTCAGCCAGCGCGTCGACGCGTCCGGGGCCGCGGGCAGCTCGAGCTCGAGCTCGAGCCGCTCGCCCTCGACGAGCGTGACGCTGCGCGCCAGCACCTCGCCGGTCGGCAGCAGCGCCTCGACCGTCGCCGGCCCGGCGGCGAGCTCGAGCTCGTCGGCGCCGCCGAGCGGGACGCAGCGGTCGACCGGCCGCCCGCGCGCCGGCCGGACGCGGACCATCGCCGCGTAGGCGGCGCTCTGGCGCTCGCCCGGGCGGCTCACGGTGACGACGAGGGTCGCGGTCATGGCAGCTCGACCCTCCGCGCCGGCACGTCGACGCGCACCTGCACCGCGTCGCCCTCGCGGCGAAACTCGTAGTCGCCGATGTCGAGCGCGGCGCGCCACGGGCGGGCGTCGGTGCAGTCGTGGGTCGCGACCTCGGCGCCCGCGCGCGCGGCGACGAAGCGGGCGCCGACGTTGGTGTCGGGCGCCGCGCGGGTGACGACGACCGGCACCACCGGCTGGGTCGGCAGGTGGATGTCGAAGTCGCCGGAGCCGTTGCGGACCGGCGCCTGCGGGCCCGCGGGCGCCGTCAAGAACTCGTTGCGCACCAGCCACTCGATCGTCGGGGCGATGTCGCGGGTGTTGACGGGGTACTGGTGCTCGTCGGCGCTGAAGCGGTTGTCGCCGGCGGGGCCCTCGAGCACCGCGAGCAGCGCGTCGGTGAACCACCCGCGCTGCTCGCCGGCCCACGCCTTCTGCGTCGCCGACGTCGCCTGCAGCACGACGTGGCTGCGCGGCGCCATGCCGGCGCGCAGCTTGAAGTTGAAGCGCACGAACGGGCGCCCGAGCGCGACGACGTCGTCCCAGCGGTTGAAGCCGACCGGCAGCTCGCGGCACGCGTCGAGCACGAACAGCTGGCGGCGGGCGCCGCAGCTGTCCATGCCGCGCACGAACTCATCGAACGCGATCGCGTTGCCGAACGGGTCGGCCGACGCGAGGTTCAGGTCGGCGAGCATCAGGCTCTGCAGGCCGCCCATCTCGACGCCGTGGCCGCAGAAGTAGAACACCGCGAGGTTGTCGGGGTTGCCGGCCGCGCGCGCGTGCCAGCCGTCGATCGCCGCCTGCAGCCCGGCGCAGTCCGGCTCCGCGAGCGCGTGGCCCCGCCAGACCACCGGCGCGTCGCCCGGCTGCGAGGCGAGCAGGTCGAGCGACCCGAGCACCAGCCCCGGCAGCGCCTGCTTGCCCATCAGCCACTCCGCGAACGCGATCGCCGACGGCGCGGCGCCGGCGAGCCCGCCGACGCTGGCGTCGGCGTAGCGCCCGACCCCGACGATCAGGGCGTGCACCGCCGGCCTGTCGACGGGGACCTGATTGTCGACCACGACCTCGTGCGCCATCGCTCGAACTCCTCGCCAGGATCTCGCTTGTACCACCGACTTCGCGCCTTGTCGCCGCCGCCGTTGCTCGTCATCATCGCCCGACCCTCGTGGGCACCCACTCCGTAGAGCTCGGCGCGACGCAGCCCGCGGCCACGCTCGCGCCGCGGGCCTTGGAGCGCCCGTCGCTCGGCACCGACACCGAGCGGACCGACGGCGGCGAGCCCGGCGACGGCCGCGGCGGTGGCAACATCATGCTCGCCGTCGGCCACCGCCTCGGCCGCTACACGCTGCTCGAGCCGCTCGGCCGCGGCGGCATGGGCGTGGTGTTCACGGCCTACGACGAGGAGCTCGACCGCAAGGTCGCGATCAAGTTCCTGCTCGACACGACGGCCGACGCCGACACCCGCGCCGCGCTGCTGCGCGAGGCCCAGGCGATGGCCCGCCTCGCCCACCCCAACGTGATCCACGTGTACGAGGTCGGCGAGACCCTCGAGCGCCGCGTGTTCATCGCCATGGAGTTCGTGCGCGGCCAGAGCCTGCGCGCGTGGCTGCAGGCGCCGCGCGCCTGGCCCGAAGTGGTCGCGATGTTCGTGCAGGCCGGGCGCGGCCTGGCGGCGGCGCACCAGGCCGGGCTCGTGCACTGCGACTTCAAGCCCGACAACGTGCTCGTGGGGCCCGACGGGCGCGCGCGCGTGCTCGACTTCGGGCTCGCGCGCCGCCAGGAGCACACGCCGACCGCCGGCGACGGCCGCAGCGCGGGCCCCCGCGGCGGGACCCCGATCTACATGTCGCCGGAGCAGCTCGGGGCCGGCGAGGTCGACGCGCGCTCCGACCAGTTCAGCTTCTGCGTCGCGCTGTACGAGGCGCTGCACGGCCACCGGCCGTTCGCGGGCGACACGATGTTCGCGATCCTCGGGCAGATCGTCGCCGGCGCGATCGAGCCGGCGCCCGGCGAGGCGCGGCTGCCGGCGCGCCTGCGCCGGGCGCTCCGGATCGGCCTCGCGCCCGAGCCGGCCGCGCGCCACCCGTCGATGACCGCGCTGCTCGCCGAGCTCGCCGAGTCGCTGCCGCGCCCGCGCGGCGCGTGGCCGGCCGTCGCGCTCGTGTCCGCCGCGCTCGCCTCGACCGCGTCGTGGCTGCTGCTGCGCGACGACGATCCGGCGGCCGCCTGCGCCGCGACGGTCGCCGCGGAGATCGATCCGGTGTGGAGCGAGGGCCCGCGCGCGACCGTCGAGCGCGCCTTCGCGGCGACCGGGCTGCCGTACGCCGCCGACTCGTTCGCCCGCACCGCGCGGCTGCTCGACCAGCGCGCCGACGAGTGGTCGCGCCTGCGCCAGAGCGCCTGCGAGCTCGCCCGCGGCGCGCCGAGCCCGGGCGCCGCCGACCGCCTGCGCGCCCGCTGCCTCGAGCGCCGCCGCCTCGCCCTCGCCGCGTGGGTCGACACGCTCACGCGCGCCGACGCGGCGGTCGTCGAGCAGGCCGTCGCCGCCACCGCCGAGCTCCCGGAGGCGCAGCCCTGCGCCGACCCCTCGACGCTGCTCGGCGAGGTCGAGGGCGCCGTCGACCTCGCGCGCGAGGCCGAGGCGGCCGGCGTCGAGGGCCTGCTCGCCCAGGCCCGCGCGCACGCGCTGGCGGGCCAGCACGCCCGCGGCGTCGCCCCGGTCGAGGAGGCCCGCCGCCGCGCGCGACGCCTCGGCCACGCGCGGCTCGAGGCCGACGCGCTGCTGCAGCTCGGCCTGCTGCAGGAGCACGTCGCCGACGGCGACCAGGCCGCGGACACGCTGTCGGCCGCGTACTTCACCGCCGAGTCGGCGCACCACCACGCCACGCGCGCGGAGGCGGCGGTGCACCTCGTGTATGTCACCGGCGCCCAGTCCCCGCGCCTCGCCGAGGGCGCGCTGTGGGCCCGCCACGCCGCCGCGATCGCGGCGGGCCTCGGTGAGGGCGGCGCCGAGCTGCGCCAGAAGCTGCTCCAGCACCGCAGCAGCGCCGCGATCGTGCGCCGCCAGTACGGCGAGGCCCGCCGCGACCTCGAGGCCGCGCTCGCGCTCGCGACCGAACGCCTCGGCCCCGACCACCCGGCCCTCGCCCACATCTTCCAGGACCTCGCCGAGGTCGCCCAGGCCGAGGGGCGCCCCGACGAGGCCCTCGCCTACAACCGCCGCGCCCTCACCACCACCGAGGCCAACCTCGGCCCCGACCACCCCAGCGTCGCCCTGCTGCTGACCGGCCGCGGCAAGGTCCACGAGCGCCAGGGCCACCTCGACGTCGCGCTCCGCGACTACCGGGCCGCGCTCGCCATCTGGGAGCGCGCCTACGGCCCCGACCACACCCGCCTGGTGTGGGCGCTGACATGCATCGGCCGCGCCCTCGTCAAGTCGGGCGACCTCGCCGCCGCCGAGCCGTATTACGCGCGCGCCCTCAAGCTCGTCGAGTCCCACCTCGGCCCGGACCACCTGCAGGTCGGCCACGCGCTCATCGAGCTCGCCACCGTCGTCCGCGGCCTCGGTCGCGGCCACGACGCGCGCCGCATGCTCGAGCGCGCCGCCGGCATCATCGCCGCCGACGTCGGCGAGCGCCACCCACTGGGCCTCGCCCTCATCGAGCTCGGCGAGGCCGCCCTCGCCGACGGCGACTGGGCCCGCGCCGTCCCGCTGCTCGAGCGGGCCCGCGCCGCGCAGTCGCCCGCGACCAACTCCCCCGACGAGCTCGCCCGCACCGACATCGCCCTCGCCCGCGCCCTGTGGGCCGCCGACCGCGACCGCCCGCGGGCGCTCGAGCTCGCCGACCGGGCCGTCCGCACCTACCGCAGCGTCGGCGAGTCCCACGCCCCGGCCCGCACCGCCGCCGAGGCCTGGCTCGCCGCCCGCCGCCCGTGACGCCGGACGATCACTCCGGCGGATTACAGGCCACGCTCTTGAGCGCCCCGCCGGTCATGTCCGAATATGTATAGGCCCCCACGAGCCCCCCGATCTTCTGATAGCTGAGGTCCGTCGGATCGACCCGATAGGCCCGATCCGCGTTGTCGGGGATCGCCCAGATGAAGCCGTCGACGTCGACGCTGATCCCCTTGCTCTGGACCATCTCCCCCGCGAACATCACCGCCTGCCCGAGCGCCAGCGTCTCGACGTCGATCGCCTGGATGCCGCCGATGATGCCGACCCACATGCGGCCCATCGCGTCCTCCGCGAGGCCCACGCCGGAGTTCTGGATCGACCCCGCGATCGTCTCCCACAGCTGCGTGTCGGGGTCCCAGCGCCCGGGGACGCCCGTGCCGCCCCAGATCTTGCCGTTGTGGTCGACCGTGATGCCATAGCCATAAAACGGCCCGATCGTGTCGTACTCGAGCGTTTCGAAGTCGACGCGGATCGCCCCGGGGCTGCCCTCGAACAGGCGCGTCAACCACAGGTCGTTCTTCGAGTCGACCGCGCCGCCGTAGACCCCGAAGGTCGTGCACGGGAACGGCAGGACCAGGGTGTCCTCGACCGTGCCGGTCGCGCCGTCGAGGCGGTGCACGCGGACGACGTCGTCGTTACAAAAGCCCTGCCCGCCGTTCTTGTCGCGGCCCTCGGCCGTCCAGATCTTCTGGTCGTCCCACTCGCAGGTGACGGGATTGAGCACGCCCGTCGTCCACGCGACCGGTCGCTGGCTGCGGGCCTCGGGGAACGCGGTGTACCACGCGACGCAGTCGTCGGTGCCCCACGGCTTGATGTCGGCCGCGCCGGTCGAGGTGTTCGGGCCCTTGCAGTCCTCGGGTCGGGCCCAGATCTTGATGACGCCGCCGTTGCGGTTGGCCACCGCCACCGCGCGGCCGTCGACGCTGACCGACGTGCGCGACGGGTTCCCGGGCGTGTCGCGGGTCAGGTAGCGGCCCTCCTCCACCAGCGTGCGCGTGTTGATCTTGCTGACGGTGCTCTCGGTGCTGTTGGCGATCCAGATGTAGCTGAAGCCCGCGGCCCCGCACATGCTCACGCACTCGCCCGGCGGCAGGTCCATCACCGTGCCGACGTCGAACTTCGGCGGGTCGCCCGACGAGCTGTCGCCGGTGCCGGTCGGCGTGACGCCCTGCGTCGTCGAGCCGTCGCCGCTGCCGCTGCCGCTCGCGCCCCCGGTCGTCGGCGTCGCCGGGCCCGTGCTGCCGCTGCTGCTGCTGCTGCCGCCGCCGTCGGTGCCGGTCTGGCTCACCGACGCGCCGAAGCCGCTCGACGCCGTCGAGTCGCCGCAACCGAGGACGCAGACCGGCACGAAGCCGAGCACAATCGAGGCCGAAGCTCGCCGCATGTCGGCACGCTATCGGCCGCGAGGCAAGCGGTCAAGCCGTCCCATGCGACCGCCGCATCGCTCATCGCCTCATCGCCTCATCGCCTCATCGCCTCATCGCCTCATCGCCTCATCGCCTCATCGCCTCATCGCCTCATCGCCGTATCTCCTCGTCCCCGATCATCCCCCGCTCGGGCCGGATCAGCAGGACGATCGCCGCGAGCATCCCGAAGAACGCGGCCATCATGATGTTCTGCAGCGGCTCGGCCTCGCTGGTCTTCATGCCGACGAGCAGGAAGGCGAGCAGGGCCCCGCCCGCGAGCCCGCGCCCGAACGGCCAGCGCAGCGCGAGCGCCAGCCCGACCAGCACCGCCGGCAGCCCCGCGGCGCCCAGCGTGATCATTCCCTGGCTGCCGAGGTGCTGCAGGCCGACCGTCAGCCCCAGAGCGACGCAGACGACGGACAGCGCGGCGATGACGAATTTGATGGATCGCATGGGCTCGACTCCCATATCACAGGAGTGCGGGTCCGCGCGCCGCCGCCTGCGTGGATCCGCGCATGTTTCGGCGGGCGCCGGAGGGACGAGGGCGCCGGTTTTGGGCTTGCGATGGAGAGGTCTGCTGGCCTACGGTCGGCCGATGCGGATAGCTTCATGGACTTCTTCTTGTGTATCGCTGGCGCTGCTCGTGGGCCTCGGCGGATCGATGGCATGTAACGGCGGCGGCGCGACCGCCAGCGACGGCGCGAGCAGCTCGGGCGACACCACCGCGGGCGACACCGCCGACGACACCACCGGCACGCCGACCACCGGCACGCCGACCACCGACCCACCGACCACCGATACGTCGGGTGACAGCAGCAGCACCGGCGACGACACCGGCCCGCTCCCGGGCGTCTGCGGCGACGGCGTGAAGGACGACGGCGAGGCCTGCGACAACGGGGCCGACAACGGCGACATGCAGGCCTGCACCCTCGATTGCGCGATCAACGTGTGCGGCGACGGCAAGGTCGGGCCCGGCGAGGGCTGCGACGACGCCAACGACGTCGACGACGACGCGTGCAGCAACGATTGCACCGCGCCCGGCTGCGGCGACGGCGTCGCCAGCCGCACCGAGGAGTGCGACGACGGCAACCCCGACGACACCGATAGCTGCACCCAGGCGTGCACCGCGGCCGTCTGCGGCGACGGCTTCATCCAGCCCGGCAACGCCGAGGTCTGCGACGACAAGGAGAACAACGGCCCCGGCGCCGCGTGCACGCCCGACTGCACCGTGGCCGCCTGCGGCGACGGCTTCGTGCAGGACGGCGTCGAGCAGTGCGACCTCGGCAAGGCCAACGGCCCGGGCCAGTCGTGCCTCGCGGGCTGCGTGGCGAACGTCTGCGGCGACGGCGACAAGGGCCCGGACGAGGGCTGCGACGACGGCAACACCGAGGATGACGACGGCTGCAGCGCGCTGTGCGTGCCCGACGCGTGCGGCGACGGCGAGGTCGGCGTCGACGAGCCCTGCGACGACGGCATCAACGGCGACAACGACGACGGCTGCACCGACCTGTGCACGCTGCCGGCCTGCGGCGACGGCTTCCAGCAGGGCAGCCTGATGGAGACCTGCGACCAGGGCGGCGCCAACAGCGACGCCGGCGAGTGCACCGGCGCGTGCAAGCTCGCGACCTGCGGCGACGGCTTCGTGTGGACCGACCACGAGCAGTGCGACGACGGCGCGGACAACGGCGACGGCAAGGCGTGCAAGGCCGACTGCACCGATAACGTCTGCGGCGACGGCGTGGTCGGCCCCGGCGAGGCGTGCGACGACGGCAACAAGCTGGACGACGACGAGTGCACGACCGTGTGCAAGCTCGGCGAGTGCGGCGACGGCTTCAAGCAGCCGGGCGAGCAGTGCGACATGGGCCCGCTCAACGTCGACAGCGGCGTGTGCACGACGCAGTGCAAGACCGCCGCGTGCGGCGACGGCTTCGTGCAGGCCGGCGTCGAGGACTGCGACGACGGCAACATGAGCAGCAACGACGCCTGCGTCGCCGGCTGCAAGCTGGCCAAGTGCGGCGACAACTTCCTGAACATGGGCGTCGAGGACTGCGACGACGGCAACGTCGCGCCCGGCGACGGCTGCGGGGCGCTGTGCAAGCTCGAGAACACCGCGGTCGCCAAGCTCGTCGCCCAGAACAAGACGCTCAAGGACGGCGCCTACTTCGGCACCAAGGGCAGCATGGACTGCTTCAACCTGGTGATCGACAAGGCCGGCACCGTCGCCGGCGCGAGCGTCCTGCTCGGCCTCGATCACACGTACATCGGCGACCTGACGATCAAGCTCTACAGCCCGGCCAACAAGATCCTGACCCTGATGAGCGTGCCCGGCTACGAGGAGGAGTTCGACGACGGCTTCGACGGCTCGCTCGAGAGCTCGAACCTCTCCAAGGCCTCCCCGGTGCTGTTTCGCGACCCCGGGGCCAAGGACGCGGAGCTGATGGGCGACAGCCTGCCGACCAACGGCGTGATCTGCAAGGACGACGGCGCCTGCGACTACTTCCCGAACCCGGGCGCGGGCCCGGGCCTCAAGTTCAGCGACTACGTCGGCGTGCCGGCGCTGGGCACCTGGCAGCTGTGCATCGGCGACGCCTACCCGCCCGACGCCGGCGTGCTCGACGCGATCACGCTGACGCTGATCCTGCAGTGATCGCCGCGCGCCGCGGCGGGCCTCAGCGGCGCGGCGGCTTGCCGAAGCCGACCACGCCGCGGACGCGCTCGACCTGAAGCACCGCCGCCTCGCCGAGCTGCCACCTGTCGTACTCGGCACGCTCGACCTCGGCGACGTGCGTCTCGTCGCCGTCGTCCCACGCGAAGGACACCCAGTACTTGCCGCTGTGCCGGGTGCGCTGGAGGTCGCCGCTGGTGGCGATCTCCGCGTAGCTCAGGTTCGCGTGGCCCTCGCCCGAGACGTCCGCGCTGCGCACCTCGCTCCACGCCTGCGTGGTATAGTCGCACCATTGCGCGTAGATCGGGCGCGAGCAGTACTTCGTCCGCGTCTTCGTCACGCTGCGGGTGCAGGTCTTGCTCCGGCTGGTGCAGCTGCGCGAGAAGCTGCCGTTGCCGTTGCTGCGGTTGCTGCACACCTGCGTCGACCCGCACGAGTACGACTCGCTGGCCTGGTAAGATTCGGTGCCGCACGAGTACCGCTCGTCGTGGTGGTGCTTTTGATAGCAGCCGCTGACGCTGATCCCCGCGACCTCGCCGCGCCCGCGGACCGGCGGCACCTCGGGCCGGCTGCCCACCGGCCCCCAGCTGCCGGTCTGCACGTCCCGCCAGCTCTCGAGGTGCGTCGTGTGCGTCCATTTCAGCCGCGAGACCACCCCCGCCTCCTCGCGGTCGCGGCAGCCCCACCACAGCAGCGCGAACAGCACGCCCAGCACGCCGAGCACGATCTGCCAGCGCTCGAGCCTCCGCCTGCCGCGCCGCCGCCTGGGCGGCTGCTCCTCCGCCGCGTCCCGCTGGACCCGCGGCGCCGTCGGCGGCTCGGGGAACGGCGCGGCCACCTCGGCCCCGACCTCCCCGACCTTGCCCATCGACGCCGCCTCCTTGCGCGCCCCGCCGCAGCTCTGACAGTGCGAGGCGTCGTTGGGGTTGTTGCTGCCGCAAAACCCGCACGACCAGTCGGCCCCGGCCCTGGCGAGCGCGAGCTCCTCGGGGGCGGTGATCGCCGCGCTGACGAACTCGTGGTCGTCGGGCGGCCGCATCGCGTCGAGCTCGTGCTGCTCGCGCGGGTCGCCGCAGGCCGGGCACCGCTTGTCGCGGCCGCTGATGTCCCTGTGACCGCAGCGCGTGCAGTCCCAGCGGCCCCACGCCATCGTCGTGCTCATGGGCGCAGGATATCCCAGGGCCGCGCCCGCAGCGGCGGTCGATCACGCGCGGCGGGCGACCGGGGGCGCCGATGCCTGCGATTTGGCCGCGGCTTCGACCGACTCGCGCGTATCATCGCGCCCCCATGGCCACCCAACGCACAGCGATCGTCCTCGGCGGCTCCGGCTCGGTCGGCGCCGCACTGCTCCGCGAGTTGTTCACCGACCCCGGCTTCGCCGCCGTCGTCACGCTCTCGCGCAGATCGATCCCCGAAGCGGCGGCGATGGCTCGCGCCGCCGGCCGCACGCTGGTCGAGAAGCTCGTCCCCGAGATGCAGCCCGCGCCGCTGGCCGCGGCGACGATCGACGCGGTCCGGGAGCTCGACGGCGACGTGGAAGGCTTTAGCGTGCTCGGCATCGGCGCCGGCACGGCGAAGCTCACGATCGAGGAGCATCGCGCGGTGGACGTCGCGTTGAACGAGGCGTTCGCGCGGGCGCTGCGCGACTCGGGTGTCCGCCACCTCGCGTTCATGAGCGCCGCCGGTGCGGACCCGACCGCGAAGGAGACCGGCAGCGGCGCCGCCGGCATGTCGCGATACAACCGCGTCAAGGGCGAGGCCGAGGCCGCCGTGCGCGCGAGCGGACCGGCCACGGTCAGCGTCTTCCGCCCCGCGATGATCATCGGCTCGCAGCACACGCCCTGGCTGCTCGAGAAGACGCTGCCGCTGTTCTCATTCGTGACACCGGCGAAGTTCAGGTCGATCCGCGTGGAGCAGATCGCAAAGGCCATGGTCGCGACGGCGAAGGACCACCCCGCGACGAGCGCGATCTACCATTACCCCGAGATGATGAAGCTGATCGCGGGCGCCCGGAGCTAGCCCGCGGCGTCACGATCGCGGCGTGGGGTCGGCCGGACCCGCGTCGGCCCGTGCGACATCGTCCGCGCGCGGGCCATCGACGCCCGCCCCGTGCGATGTCGTCCGCGCGTCGACGCCGCCACGCGTCCGCCGCATCGACCGCATCCACCGCGCGGTGAGGCACCCCTGCCGACCGCGACGCCAGGGTGGTAAAACGGCCGCGGGGGTGGGGACCATGCGACGACGGACACGGGGGATGATCGAATGTGCGGGCCTGTGCCTCGCGCTGCACGGCTGCGGCGACGACACGCGCGCCAGCGCCAGCGACAGCGCCTCGGTCGGCGCCTCGGAGACGCCCGCGAGCGCCAGCGCGAGCGCCAGCGAGACCATGGCGACGCCGACCGAGGGCGGCGCGAGCGAGAGCATCAGCGGCACGACCACGGCCGGCAGCGTCAGCGAGTCGATGACCGACGCGACCGCGAGCGCCCCCACGGAGGGCCAGACCGGGCCGGGCACGACGACGACGGCGACGCTGACCTCCGACGCGACCACGGACAGCGGCGGCGAGGTCGGCTTCTGCGGCGACGACCCGCCCAAGGGCTTTGTCGGCCCGTTCGACGCCGACTGCAAGACGGAGCCGCAGATCGGCGGGTTCACGCCGGTGGTCGAGTGGACCAAGCAGACCTGGGCGGCCGCGCCGGCCTACAATCAGGTCATGATGGCGCCCGTCGTCGCGCCGATCACCGATGACGACGGCGACGGCGTGTTCGGCAGCGACGGCGACATGCCCGCGGTCCTGCTGGTCGGCTACGCCGGCAACGACTACCAGGGCGTCGGCGCGCTGCGGGCGATCTCGGGCGACGGCCAGAAGGAGCTGCTCAACATCGCCGACCAGGGCGTCGCCGCGAGCTCGGGCATCGCGGTCGGCGACCTCGACGACGACGGCAAGCCGGAGATCGTCGTCGTCGTCGCCGGCGGCGCGCTCAAGGCGTTCGGCCACGACGGCGCGCTCAAGTGGACCAGCGCGGCCTACCCCGGCGACATCGCCTTCGCCTTCATGGCCGCGCCGGCGATCGCCGACCTCGACGCCGACGGCAAGCCGGAGGTCATCATCGGCCGCGTCATCCTCAACAACGACGGCACGCTGCGCGGCAAGGGCATGTACGGCACCGGCGCGCCGACCTACGGCAGCACCTCGTTCGCGACCGACATCGACGGCGACGGCACGCAGGAGGTCATCGTCGGCAACGCCGTCTACCACGCCGACGGCAGCGCCCTGTGGTCGATCGCCGAGCCCGACGGCTACCCCGCGGTCGCCGACTTCGACGGCGACGGCGGACCCGACATCATCGTCGTCACCGCCGGCGCGGTGCGCCTGCAAAACGGCGCCGGCGGGGTGTTCTGGACCACCCCGAACCCCGCGCTGGTCGGCGGCCCGCCGACCATCGCCGACTACGACGGCGACGGCAAGCCCGAGGTCGGCGTCGCGGGCAAGGCCGGCTACGTCGTGTTCGACACCGACGGCACCGTGCTGTGGCAGCAGGCCACGCAGGACGCCAGCTCGGCGGTCACGGGCTCGTCGGTCTACGACTTCGAGGGCGACGGCGTCGCCGACGTCGTATACGCCGACGAGATCAACCTCTACGTCTACTCCGGCATCGACGGCGCCGTGAAGCTGACCTACGACGGCCACAACAGCGGCACGCTGATCGAGTACCCGATCGTCGTCGACGTCGACAACGACGGTCAGGTCGAGATCGTCGTCGTCCACAACAACCTGATCCAGACCAACAACGGCGTGACCGTGCTCGGCGACATGAACAAGTCGTGGCGCCCCGGCCGCAAGATCTGGAACCAGCACGCCTACAACATCACAAACGTCGGCGAGCACGGCGAGATCCCCGACGAGCCCGAGCCCAACTGGCTGACGTACAACAACTTCCGCTCGGGCGACCTCTCGGAGGCCGACGGCCTGCTCGCGCCGGACCTGCAGATGCTCTCGCCGCAGACCTGCCTCAACGAGTGCGGCGGGCCCGACAGCGTCAACATCTGGGTGCAGCTCGGCAACGCCGGCGGCGCGCCGCTGCTCGCCGGCGCCACGATCGAGGTCTACTCGACCGTCCTCGGCGTCGAGTCGCTGACCACCACCGTCGAAGTCCCCGGGCCCTTCGCCCCGGGCGAGTTCCTCGACGCGATCGTCATCCCGGTCGGCACCAAGGACGTCGACCAGATCCGGCTCGTCGCCAACCCCAAGGAGATCGAGTGCGTCGTCGACATGGCCAACGAGATCGTGCTCATGCCGCCGTTCTGCAGCGTCCCGGGCTGACCGGCCCACGGCCTCCGATCGCGGTGCGCGAGCTCGCCGAACGCTTCGTCCGCGTATGCGCCGTCACGGGCAGCTACGGCGGCGCGTCGCGGAGGCGGTAGCCGACGCCGGGTTCGGTGACGAGCCACGCCGGTCGCGCGGGGTCGGCCTCGATCTTGCGGCGCAGCGACGCCATGTGCACGCGCAAGTAGTGGACGCGCTCGACGGCGGCGGGGCCCCAGATCGCCATGAGCAGCTGCTGGTAGGTGAGCAGCTTGCCGGCGTGGCGGACGAGCTGGGTGAGCAGTTTGTACTCGATCGGGGTCAGGTGGACGGTGGCGCCGACGACCGTGACCTCGCGGCGCGCCTCGTCGAGGCGGATCGGGCCGACCTCGTGGACGGGGTCGTCGGGCGGGTCGGACGCGCGGTGATGGCGGAGCGCGACGCGCATGCGGGCGAACAGCTCGCGCACGCCGAAGGGCTTGGTCAGGTAGTCGTCGGCGCCAGCGTCGAAGGCCGCGACCTTGTCGTCCTCGGGGCCCCGCGCCGACAGCACGATGATCGGGACCTGCGTCCACCCGCGCAGGCGACGGACCAGGTCGATGCCGTCGCCGTCGGGCAGGCCGAGGTCGAGGAGCACCAGGTCCGGGGCGTCCTGGGCGACCGCGTGCGCGCCCGCGGCGAGGGTCGCGACCTCGATCACGCGGAAGTCGCGGCCGAGCAGGGTCGAGCGCAGGAACCGGCGCATCGGCTCGTCGTCCTCGACGACGAGCACGAGCGCCGCGGGGTTCGGGCTGGTCGCGGTCGTCACATCGCCTCCATCGCCGCGGGGAGCGGGTGGTTCGGCGGCGTCGCGGCGGGCAGGCGGACGCAGAAGAGGGCGCCGCCGCCGGGGGCGGTGCCGGCGGTGATCGTGCCGCCGTGGGCCTCGACGATGCCGCGACAGACCGCGAGGCCGAGCCCGACGCCGGGGGCGCGGCTGCCGGGGGCGCGGAAGAACTTGTCGAACACGCGGGTCTCGCAGCCCGGCGGCGGTCCGGCGCCGTGGTCACGGACGGTGAGCTCGACGTGGTCCGCGACGTGGCGCGCGGCGATGTGCAGCGGCGGCGCGCCGTGCTTGATCGCGTTCTCGACGAGGTTGATGAGCACCTGCTCGAACAGCACCGGGTCGACCGCGACCAGCAGGTCCGCGGCGATCTCCACCGTCACCGCGCGCGAGCCGAGCACGTCCGCGAGGCGGTCGAGCGCCGCGCCGCACAGCTCCTCGACCGGGACCCACTCGCGGGTCGGCTGCAGGCCGGTCTCGACGCGCGTGATGTTGAGGAGGTTCTGCAGCACCCGCTCGAGCCGCCGCGCCTCCTGCACGATCGTCTCGAGCAGCTCGGCGCGCGCGTCGGGGTCGGCGCGCCCGATGTCGTCGCGCAGCGACGTCGCCGCGCCCGTGATCACCGCCAGCGGCGTGCGCAGGTCGTGGGACACCGCGGACAGCAGCGAGCTGCGCAGCTCCTCGGTGCGGGCGCGCAGGGTCGCCGCGCGGGCCGAGGCCGCGAGGTGGACGCGGCCGATGGCGAACCCGGCCTGGCGCGCGAGCGCGTCGATCGTGTGCCGCTGCTCGACCGCGACGCCGGGCGCGCCGCCGAGCACGAGCACCCCGAGGACCTCGTCGCCGGCGTGCAGCGGGATCGCGGTCATGTGCGCGTCCGACAGCATCGTCGTGCCGTGGCCGGCCGGCAACCCGTGCTCGAAGCTCCAGCGGGCCACGTCGCTCGCGCGGGCCGTCAGCGGGGCGTCGCCGGCCGCGCGGACGAGCTCGCCGTCGGCGAGGACGAGGACCGCGGCGGCGGCGCCCAGGATGTCGGCGACGTGGCGGACGGCGGCGTCGGCGATCTCGGGCACGTCGGCGGCGGCGACGACGTCGCGGGTGAACGCCAGCAGCGCGGCGGTGCGCCGCTCACGGTCCCGGGCGTCGCGCTCCTTGAGCCGCAGGCGGGTGGTGAGCGCGCTGATCGCCAGGCCGGCGCCGACCATGATGCCGACGGTGGCGAGCTGGTGGACGTCCTTGATCCCGAGCGCGAAGCGCGGGGCCATGAAGAAGAAGTTGAACGTGAGGACCGCGAGCGACACGGCCAGCAGCGCCAGGCTGCGGCCGACGAGGGCGGCGAGCATGATCGCCACCAGGTAGAGCATCGCCAGGTCGGGCTTGTAGTCGAAGCCGACCAGCCCGAGCGTCGTGATCGCCACGACCCCGGCCGCGGCCGCGAGGAACGAGCGCAGGCCGGGGCGCGACGTCGGTTCGGCGAGGGCCCATGAGGACGCCGGCGCGGCCACGGGGGCGCGCTCTGGACGGTGCGGGACGGTGGTGGTGAGCATGAAGAGACGGGTGAGCGCGACGTATGGGCGCGCAGAGGCACGCCCGGCCTCGTGAGAGGTCAGCTCGCCGAAAGTGTGGAGATATGGGTTCGTCCGTGGCGCGCACGGCTCTGCCAGCGCCCGGCCGCGGGTCGCCGCGTGGTGTCACTACCCGTCGCTGTGCCCGCGGCACGACCGGTGGATAGCGACATCGCATATGCATGCTCGGGCTACGCGGGCGGACCGCGGGCGGAGCAGACGCGGGTCCGTTGCGACGGCGGGGCCGGCGAGCTGACGCGGCGCGGCGCGGCGCGCTCCGGGCGCTCGAGGAGCGGCTCGGGGACCGCCACGATCGGGCGGGGCTCGAGGCCGGTGCCCGGCGCGGCCTTCGGGGCGGCGAACTGGCGGCTGCGGGCCACGAACGGGATGGCCGGGTGCTCGCTGGCCGCGATGGCCGGCGCCGGGCGCTCTCCGGTCGCGGCGGCGCTCCGCGGGATCACCAGCGAAAACAACCACAAGACGGCCAGCAGCAGCGAGAGCGCCGAATGGATCGGCCGCGGGCGCGTGACCATCGAGTCCACGAACCGTCATCCTATCGTCGATCGCGACGCGGCCCTATTAAGAAAGTATCAAGATCCTCGTGCGCATGCTCGCACCGGCGTCCCTGCGCCGCCGCGGCGCGCGGTCGGCCGCGTCGGGTGGTGTGGGCTCACCGGCGCCAGTAGACCGGCGGCGTGCACTCGGGGAGGTCCGCGGCGCCCGTGTCCTCGCCGGAGTCGGTGTCGTCGTGATCATCCGTCGCGCCGGTCGTCGCGGGCGAGTCCGGCTGGCAGACGCCGCGCGCGCAGGCCAGGCCGGCGTCGCAGGCACCGCCCTCGGTGCAGCGACAGCCCTCGGCGCCGATCGGACAGTCGGCCGCGGCGGGTCGACAGGCGCGGGCTCGCGGCTCGGCGCAGCCGGCGACCAGCGCGACGAGGGCCGCCATGAACGATGGGTGCGAGAGGAAGATCGGCATGTCGTCGCTGGCTCCTTGAGGGGCGGTCGCGGTGGTCCGCGGTGTCACGCGTCGCGCAGCGCGGCGCCGCGGACGTCGGGCTCCGCGGCGTGGACGAACAGCCCGAGCAGCTGCCCGACGCTCGGGCCGCGCTCGAGCGGGTGCTGCAGGCGCCGCTCGAGGCGCAGCGTATAGGAGTTGCGGCGCGCGCTGCCGCGGACCGCGGTGATGTAGCCGGCCTGGCGCAGGTCCTGGATGATGCGGTTGATCGTCCGCAGCGTCATGCCGAGCAGCTGCGCGAGCTCGGTCTGACGGGCGCCGCCGTCTTTTGCCAGCAGACACAGCACGTGCAAATGAGAGGACATGAGGGCCAGTGCGGGGGGGTTGCGCTTGAGCGTCACGTGGGCGTCCGTCAGGCCCCGGACAGGTGTTCGGGGCGCACATCGATGTGCCTCGCATGAGGTCGGTGGCCGGGCGCACGGCCCGGACGAATCACGATAAAGAGGAGCCGCCGCGGCGCCCCCAACGAGACGGGCGCGTGGCGGCCGCGTCCTCTCTATCGCGCAGGTCCGCGGGTCTGACAAGCGCCGACCGGGCCTGCTTATGATCTCTTAATACCGGCGCGTCGGGCGATCCGCGGCCGGCCGCGCGGGACGTGCACAGCCGCGCGCACACCGTATAAAGATGTCATAAAGACAGCGGCGTGGCGCGATCATATCGAGTCGTCCGTGTCCCGAGCCGACGGGCGAGACGCCAGATATGTCGTCATGGCCCGGGTCATGCGCAATTGTTTTTTGATATGCGGTCCGTCCTTGCAAAGCCGGGTCGCGTCGCGTAATGCTGGTTCCGGGGATGACACATCGACGGGGACCAGGGCTGTGGGGAGCGCTCCTCGTGGCGCTCTTCATGATCGCTTCGCTGGCGGGGTTTCCGATGACCCCGCGGGCGCCCCTTTCGGGTGTGATGCAGGGCGAGGGCGTCGATGTCCCCGAGGCGCACGAGCTGGCGCTGATCTCGCGGCGGACCGACGGCGATGACGGGCCCGGTGCGCAGCGCAGCGGCAACCTGCGGGCGCCCCCGCCGATCGAGACCACGGAGCCGCCGCCGTCGCTGCTGCCGTCGCCGCGCTGCGCCCGGAGCATCGGGCACCGCCCGGCGCGCAGCGGCTGCGTCGGCTCCGCGCGCGGGCCTCCGTGCGGCCGCGACCTCGCCTGAAGGCGGCGAGGTCGATGCGATCGCCGATCGCTGAAATCGTCGATCGCTGAATCACCGATTCAGCGCCGCACGTCGCCGCGGCCCGCCGGGCCGCCTCCACCCACCGCGTCGGTCTCACCGCGCCCGCGTCAGCTCGCTGACGGCAGCCTCCAACAATTACTCGCCCCCGTCACGGCCGTGTGAGCGCGACAGCGCCGCATGATGGCCGAAGGATCTGTCATGTCCATGCATCGACCTCAGCCCGCCGGCGCCGTCGCCGTCTCTCGCGCGGGATCCAGGTTGCGACGAGCCGTCCTGGGCTGCGCGCTGCTGCTGTGCGCCCCGGGCCTCGCGTGCAACACCTCCGACGCCGCGCCGACCGGGGCCGCGCCGGTGGCCCACGCCACGCCGGTGGGCACGATCGGGGCGGCCAGCAAGGCGCCCGTGCGCCTGGCCGCCGCGTCGCGCCCGTACGTGGAGGTCCGGGCGGTCGCGCTCGAGCCGGAGCACGCGGCGATCCGTGCGCCGGCGCGGGTGGCCTTCCGCGACGGCGCGGTCTCGCGGGTCGGCGCGCCGATCCCCGGCCGCGTCATGAAGCTGCACGTCGAGGTCGGCGACAAGATCAAGACCGGCGACCCGCTGGTGACGATCGCCAGCCCGGAGGCGTCGGGCTTTCACATGGACCTGTCGCGGGCGCGGATCGAGGTCCAGACCGCGCGCGACCAGCTCGCGCGCCAGACCGAGATGGCGAGGAAGGGCGTCGGCCGCGAGTACGAGCGGGTGCTCGCCGAGCACCAGCTCGCCGAGGCCCAGGCGGCGCTGCGCCACGCGCAGAAGGCCGTGTCGCTGCTCGGACGCAGCTCCGGGGGCACGGTGATCGTCGAGTCGCAGATCGACGGCACGGTGCTGCGCCGCTACACGACGGTGGGCGCCCAGGTCGAGCCGGGTGGGGACCCGCTGATCGAGCTCGGCAACGAGGAGGCGCTGTGGGTCGTCGCCGAGGTGTTCCAGGACGACCTGCTGCTGGTCGCGGAGAAGGCCGCGGTGACGCTCGAGTTCGCGGCGCTGCCGGAGCCGGTCGCCGGGCACGTCGCGGGGCTCGGCGTGCTGATCGACACCAACGTCCGGCGCGCGCCGGTCTACGTCGTCGTCGACGGGGTGGTGCCCGGGCTGACGCCCGGGATGTTCGCCCGCGCGAACATCCAGGCGCCGGCCAAGGAGGGGGTCACGGTGCCGAAGACGGCGCTGCTGATCAAGGACGGCAAGACCTCGGTGGTCTACGTCGAGACCGGCGAGGGCGAGTTCACCCGGCGTGAGGTCGCGGTCGGCCACACCTTCGGCGACTATGTGCAGCTGCTCTCGGGCGTCCACCCGGGCGAGCGCATCGCCGTCACCGGCGCGCTGCTGATCGACGCGGCCGCCCAGCAGCTCCTCTGAGGACGACAGGTGCAGCGATGATCGGCGCTCTGGTTCGCATGTGTGTGCAAAAGCGGCTGGCCGCGGTCCTGATGACGCTGATCGTCGCCCTCTACGGGCTGTCGGCGTACTTCAAGACCCCGATCGAGGCCTATCCGGACGTCACCAACGTCCAGGTCAACGTCGTCGCCCAGCTCCCCGGCCTGGCGCCGGAGGAGATCGAGCGGCAGGTGACGATCCCGCTCGAGCGCGCCCTCAACGGCACGCCGAGCATGATCCAGATGCGCAGCGAGAGCCTGTTCGGCCTCTCGATCATCTGGTGCGTCTTCGAGGACGGCGCCGACGCGTTCAAGGCCCGCACCCGCGTGTCCGAGCGCCTGCTCAACGCCGAGCTCCCGCACGGCGCCGAGGCCCGCGTCGCCCCCGACGCGACCCCGCTCGGCAAGGTCTACTACTACCGCCTCGTCAGCGACCGCCACTCGCTCTACGACCTGCGCTCCGAGCAGGAGTGGACGGTCGCGCGCCTGCTCAAGCAGGTCCCCGGCGTCGCCGACGTCGTCGGGATGGGCGGCTACCTCAAGGAGCTGCACGTCGAGGTCGACCCGGCGCGGATGGCCGCCTACGGCCTGACGCTCGCCGACATCAGCGACGCGCTCGAGCGCTCGAACAAGAACGTCGGCGGCGGCTTCCAGCCCCACGGCGACCAGCAGCTCGTCATCCGCGGGATCGGCTACCTGCGCTCGGCCGAGGACCTCGAGGAGGTGGTGCTCGAGAGCGAGGGCGGCACCCCGGTGACGATCGCCGACGTCGCCCGCGTCATCCAGGCGTACACGCCGCGCCAGGGCACCGTCGGCTACAACGACGAGCGCGACATCATCGAGGGCATCGTCCTGCTGCGCCGCGGGGAGAACCCCGACACGGTGCTGCGGGCGCTGCACGACAAGGTCGACGAGCTGAACGCCAAGGTGCTGCCCGCGGGCATGCGCCTGGAGCCGATGTACGACCGCAGCACGCTCATCGACTTCACGCTGCACACCGTCAACGACAACCTGCTGCACGGCTTCTTGCTGATCGTGGCGATCGTGTGGCTGTTCCTGCGCAGCGTCCGCGGCTCGCTGATCGTCGCGGTGATCATCCCGCTGTCGCTGCTGACGGCGTTCGCCGGGCTGTACCTGCTGGGCCTGCCCGCGAACCTGATCTCGATGGGCGCGATCGACTTCGGCATCCTCGTCGACGGCGCGGTGGTCCTGGTCGAGAACGTGATCCACGAGGCCCGCGTCCACCGGCCCCAGACGCGGCGTCAGGTGCTCGCGCTCGTCGCCCACTCGGCGATCGACGTCGCCCGCCCGACCTTCTACGCGATGGCGATCATCATCGCCGCGCTGATCCCCGTGTTCACGCTCGAGAGCGTCGAGGGCCGCATCTTCCGCCCGCTCGCGCTGACCTACAGCTTCGCGCTGGTCGGCGCGCTGGTGTTCTCGCTGACGCTCGTGCCCGCGCTGTGCGCCATGGCGATGCGCCCGAAGGACGCCGACATCAAGGACCCGAAGTTCCTGACGGTCCTGCGCGACGGCTACCAGTGGCTGCTGCGCCGGACCCTGCGGGCCCGCGTCGTGCCGGTGCTGCTCGGGCTCGCGCTGCTGGCCGGCGGGGTCGGGGTCGGCGCGCGCGTCGGCACCGAGTTCCTGCCCGAGCTCGACGAGGGCGACCTGTACATCTTCGTCGAGATGCCGCCGAGCATCTCGCTGACCAGCGGCCAGGACGTGCTGATGGAGGTCCGCCGCAAGATCATGGAGTTCCCGGAGGTGACCAGCACGCCCGCCGAGCAGGGCCGACCGGAGGACGGGCTCGACAACGAGGGCATGAACATGGCCAAGGTGTTCGCGCGCCTGAGGCCGAAGGGTGAGTGGCGCCCCGGGCTGACCAAGGAGCAGCTGATCGACGACATGCGCGCGTCGCTGCGCGAGATCCCCGGGATCAACTTCAACTTCTCGCAGCCGATCAAGGACAGCGTCGAGGAGGCCGTCAGCGGCGTGCGCGGCAAGATCGTCGTCAAGGTGTTCGGCTCCGACCTCCGCAGCATGCGCGACACGCTGATGCACGTCATCGACGCCATCGACGACGTGCCGGGCGTCGTCGACCTCGGCCTCTACCGCGACTCGAGCGTGCCGCAGCTGCAGATCAACCTCGACCGCGCGGCGCTGGCCCGCAGCGGCATCTCCGTCGCCGACGCCGACGCCGTCATCGAGACCGCGCTCGCCGGGCACATCGTCACCAACCTGTGGCAGGGCGAGCGCATCGTGCCCGTGCGCGTCCGCCTGCCGCCGAGCGAGAAGGCCGACCTGACCGCGATCTCCGGGCTGCTCGTGCCCTCGCCGTCCGGCGCGCGCGTGCCGCTCTCCGACCTCGCCGACATCACCGTCTCGGACGGCCGCGCCTCGGTCATCCGCGAGGCCAACAGCCGCTACCTCGCGCTGAAGTTCAACGTCGAGGGCCGCGACATGGGCGGCACCGTCGCCGAGGCCATGAAGGTCACGGCCGCCGCGGTCACCGTGCCGGAGGGCGAGTTCCTGGTCTGGGGCGGCGAGTTCGAGAACCAGCAGCGCGCGATGGCCCGCCTGCAGGTGATCGTCCCGATCGCGCTGCTGATCGTGCTCGGGCTGCTCTACGGGGCGCTCGGCTCGGGCACCAGCGCGCTCGCGGTGCTGCTGTGCACGCCCTTCGCGCTGTCGGGCGGGGTCTTCGCGCTGGCGCTGACGGGCATCGCGCTGTCGGTCAGCGCGGCGGTCGGCTTCATCGCGCTGCTCGGCCAGGTCTCGCTGGCCGGGCTGCTGATCGTCAGCGCGGTCGACCAGCGGCGGCAGGCCGGCATGGCGCTGATGCCCGCGGTGATCGAGGGCGCGACGACGCGGTTTCGCGCGCTGCTGATGACGGCCTTCCTGGCGATGTCGGGCCTGCTGCCGATGGCGCTGTCGACGAGCATGGGCAGCGAGACGCAGAAGCCGTTCGCGGTCGTGATCATCGGCGGCATGCTCACCACGCTGTTCGTCGCGCTGGTGATCCTGCCCGCGCTCTACACCTTCATCACCCCGCGGCACCTGCCCGCCCCTGGCGAGGACTCCCTCGACGAGGAAGGAGGGCACCCGTGAGCCGCCGTGGCGCGCGACGGCTGGCGCTCGCCGTCGCCGCGAGCCTGACCGCGCCAACCGCCTGGGCCGGCCCGTCGCCGTTCGGGCCCCAGCCCCAGGCGCTCCCCCCGGGGTCCGCGCGGCCGCCGACGACGAGCGCGGTCGAGCCGCCCGCGGTCGAGCCGGGCGCGCCTGACGAGCTGCGCGACAGCGTGACGCTGCTCGAGGTGTTCGACATCCTCAAGCGCCGCAGCCCGCGCTACCGCGCGGTGCAGTACGAGGTCGACGTCGCCAGGTCGGAGCAGCTGGCCGCCCGCGTGCTCCCGAACCCGATCCTGAACCTGGCGATCCTCTACCTGAACCAGGGGTTCAACCAGAACGGCGTGGCGACGTACTACGCCAACGTCACCGTGCCGCTGCTGATCGCCGGGCAGCGGCGCATGCGGGTCAAGGCCGCGGAGAGCGGCGTGCGCTCGGCCGAGGCCAGCGTCCGCTCGAGCTTCCACGAGCTCGCCCACGAGGCCCGCGAGCTGTTCGTCGCGCTGCAGGCGGCGCAGGTGCGGGTCGAGCTGCTCGACGAGGCGCTCGCCGACCTCGAGGGCGTGCGCACGCTGATCACCGAGCGCCGCCGCTCCGGGGTCGAGACGTCGTACGACGCGGTCCGCATCGGCGTCGAGATCTCGGCGTGGAAGGCCCGGCGCGCCGAGGAGGAGGCCGCCGCCCAGGACATCGCCGGTCGACTCGGCGTGCTGCTCGGCGCGCCCTCGTGGCACCCGCGCGCCGAGGGCGAGCTGCGCCTGCTCGGCGTCGCCGGCGACGCCGACCGGATGTGGCCGGAGGTCGAGCGCACGCAGCCCGGCATCGAGGCGGCGCGCCGCGAGGAGGCGTTCGCGGTCAAGGGCATCGACCTCGCGCGACGCGAGCGCTGGCCGGTGCCCGCGGTCACGGTCGGCACGGTCGCGATCCAGAACTACTACTCGCTGTCGACCTCGTTCGGCGTGACCGTCCCGATCCCGATGTTCGACTGGGGGCAGGGCCTGCTCGCGCGGGCCAACGCCCGCAGCCAGCAGACCCGGCTGCTCAAGGAGGCCGTCGTCGCCGAGGCCCACGCCGAGCTCCGGCGGGCGCTGCGGCTGCTCGAGCACCGCCGCCACGCGCTCGCGACCTTCGAGCAGGACGTGCTCGCGCAGCTGCCCGGGCTGCGCCAGATGGCCGAGGACAGCTTCCGCGCCGGCCAGGGCCAGCTCATCGAGCTGCTCGACGCCACCCGGGCGCGCTTCGAGGTCAAGTTGACCCACGTCGACATGCAGGCGTCGACGATCCAGGCCGAGATCGACGTGCTCGCGGTCACCGGCCGCATCGAGGAGCTGCCCCCGAGGTGACGCCATGGTGACCCGTCCGAAGCCCTCTGCCCGCCGCCTCGCCCCCGCGCTCGCGGCGATCGCCGCGCTGCCCGCAGTCATGGCCCCCGGCCGCTGCGGCTTCGCGCTCGACTACACCGAGACGATCCTCGTCACCGACCCCGTCGAGCGCGTCGTGCTCGGCGTCGACGACGGCAGCGTCGTCGCCACCGAGTACGATCGCGCCGCGACGCTGCTCAAGCGCCACACCTTCGCGTGGGAGCCGAGCATCGGGGACGTCGAGTGGACGGTCGAGGACGGCGTGCTCGCGCTCGCGGCCCGCTGCAAGTACGAGGGCAACTGCCGCTTCGACCACATGCTCGAGCTGCCGCTCGACGTCGCCTTCGAGATCGCCATGAAGGACGCGCAGATCAGCCTCGGCTACGTCGGCGGCGACATCGAGGTCGACTTCGCCACGGGGTGGTTTCGCGGCGTCCGCCTGCGCTCGGCGAACGTGGCGATCGCGCTCGACGCGGGCGACGTCAGCCTCGACTTCGCGGCCGCCCCGGCGACCGTCGCCGTCGACCTCGGCGCGGGCGACGTCGTCGTCGAGCTCCCGGCGGGCGCCTACCGCTGCGCGCTCGTCACCGACGCGGGCGCGACGACCACGACCGGGGTGACCTGCGACGACGCCGCGGCCGCGGTCCTCGACGTGCGCGTCGGCGCCGGCGACATCACCGTGACGGGGCTGTGAGGCATGACGACGCGCGCGCCCCGACCCTCGCTGCGACTGCGCCGGCTGCTCGCCGTCGGCCTCGCGCTGCCGCTGCTCGCCGGCGCCGGCGTGTGCGGCGACGTGCTCTACGACATCTCGCAGCGCGCGCTGATCCTCGACCCGGTCGAGCGGGTGCGCTTCACCTCGGACAGCGGCGCGGTCGAGGTGTTCGCGTTCGACCGCACGGCGATCAACCTGCTCTACTACCTCCGCGGCTCGGAGCACGACATCGGCGCGGTCGGCTACGAGGTCGCGGCGCCCGAGCTGCGCGCCTTCATCCGCTGCGACGACCCCGACGGCTTCTGCGCCGCCGACTTCAACGTCGAGGTCCCGCTCGGCACCGAGATCGTCGCCGAGACGATGAACGGCGGGGTCAAGCTCACCGGCGTCGACGCGGACGTCGACGCTGTCGTCGCCGGCGGCGACTTCGTCGGGGTCGGCCTGCGCTGCCCCACGCTCGCGGTCGAGGTCGAGGAGGGCGACGTCGTCGTCGACATGCGCGCGCCGCCGGACTCGGCCCGCGTCAGCGTCGGCGCCGGCGCGGTCGACCTGACCCTGCCCGCGGGCAGCTACCGCTGCGAGCTGCGGGCCAGCGACGGCGCCGTCACGATCACCGACATCGTCTGCGACCCGGCGGCGGCGCGGCTCGTGGCGATCGACGTCACGACCGGCGACATCCGCCTGCGCGCCGCCCCGTGACCATGGAGCCGACCAAGGACAGATCATGCACACCCGCAGCAGCCCAGGCCGATCGCTCGCCCTCACCATCCTCCTCACCGCCGGTACGGCGAGCGCGTCGTCGACGCCCGACATCCTCGCGTCGGCGGGCCTCGGCGACGACCTCGGCGGCGACCCGATCGCGCTCGACCTCGCGGCCGACGGGACGGCGTGGCTGCTCGCCCGCGACCCGCAGGGCCAGGGGCGGGTGGTCCGCCTCGACCCCCTCGGCGCGGCGACCGGCCCGGCCCACGCGCTGAGCTTCGACGCGGACGACCTCGCCGTCGACCGCCGCACCGGCGACGTGGCGGTCGTCGGCGCCGCCGAGCTCGCGCTCCACGACCCCGGCCTCGCGCGCCGGTGGCAGCGACCGTTGCCGCCCCGCCGCGACGGCGAGCCCGCGCGCCGCGTCGCGCTCGGCGAGCTCGGCACCGTCGCCGCGCTCGCGGCCGACGAGCTGCACATCTTCTCCCCCGACGGCCGCGTCCTCGGCCGCGTCGCGACCGGCGGGCTCGCCCGCGACCTCGCCGTCGTCGACGCCGCCGGCGTCGTCGTCGTCACCGGGTCGGCGCGCCGCACCGTCTGCGACCGACCGCTGGACGTGGCGACGCTCGCGGCCTTCGCCCTCGACGGCGCCCCGCGCTGGCGCGCCCACGAGGGCGCCCGCGACGACGCCTGCGAGCGCGATGCGCCCGCGAGCGCGCGCGGCGTCGCGGTCGCGCGCGGCGGCGACGGTCACGTCTATGCGCTGGCCGAGGTCGAGGGCGCCAACAACCAGTTCCGCGGCCCGCCCGACCAGCCCGCGGCGGTCGTCGCGTTCGACGCTTACACCTCCCCGGAGGCCGGACAGGCCGCGCTCTACGCCTACTACGCGCGCTACACCGCGGACGGCGAGCATGTGCTCGGCCAGTACTTCGCGCTGCCCGACGCCGGCTCGGTCGTCCGCCCGCGGGCGATCGCCGCCGACGTGCACGGCAACGTGCACCTGACCGGCGTCACCAGCCACAGCCTCGGCGCCGCCGGCGAGCAGGTGCACACCGAGCGCCTCGCCGCGGACGCCGGCTTCTATCAGGTCGTCGCGCCCGACCTCGAGGGCCGACGCGTGTGGCACGCGCTCGAGGCCGACGACGCGGCGACGGACCTGACCGCGCTGGCGATCTCCGACGATCGCGCGCTCGCCCTGCTGCGCGTCGCGGCGCCCGCGGGCCGCCCCGACGCCGGCCCGCTGCCGGTCGGTCCGTCGCTGCTCGAGTGGTCCGGCGCGCACGGACCGGCCGAGGCCGAGAAGCACCCCGACCCCGAGACCCAGGGCACCTTCGGCTACGAGAGCGGCGTCTCCGGCTCCGACCCCTCCTGTCACTGCGACGCGCAGGCCCCGACGACGCCCGCGCTGCTCGCCCTCGGGCTGCTCGCGCTCGCAGCCCCGCGCCCACGAAGGCGCGGGTGATCGAGGTCGACGTGCGCGCCCCCCGGTCCTCCACGCGACCCGTCGCCGCGCGGCTGCGCGTCGCCGCCGCGCTGCTGCTGCCCGCCGCGGCCGCGTGCGACAGCGAGGCCGCGCAGGCGAGCGAGGCCCGGCCCGCACCCGCGCTGCCGGTGCTCGAGGGCGACGTGCTGCGCCTGACGCCGGCCTTCGCCGCGCTCATCGGCCTGCGCACGCACGCCGTCGCGGTCGTCGACGTCGCCCCGGCGGTCCACGCGACCGGCGTGCTCGAGTTCGACGAGCGCCGCGTCACCGCGGTCGGCTCGCGCATCTGGGGCCGCGTGCAGGCGGTGCACGTCGTCGAGGGCGCGCGGGTCCGCGCGGGCGACGTGCTGGCCACGCTCGAGAGCGCCGAGCTCGGCGAGGCCCAGGCAGCCATCGCCGCGATCGCGGCGCGGGCGCGCTACGCCGGCTCCGACGAGCGTCGCCAGCGGCAGCTGCTCGCCGAGGGCATCGCCTCGCGTCGGGCCTTCGAGCTCGCCGCGCAGGCGGCGACGGTCTCGCGGGCCGAGCTGCTCGCCGCGCGCCACCGGGTCCAGGCGCTGGCCGGCCGCGGCGGCGCCGGGGCGCTCGGCAGGCTGGCGCTGACGGCCCCGATCGACGGCGACGTCGTCGACGTCGACGTGTTCCGCGGCCAGGCGGTCGAGCCGAGCCACACGGCCTTCACGCTCGCCGAGCGCAGCCCGCTGTGGGTCCGGCTCGCGGTGTTCGAGGGCGACGTCGGCCACCTCCGCGTCGGCGATCCGGTCGAGGTCGTCACGCAGGTCGACCCGGCCGAGGTGCTCGGCGGCACCCTCGCGTTCATCAGCGGCGCGATCGACCCGGTCTCGCGCAGCGCCGAGGTCCGCGTGATCGTCGACAACCGCGAGGGCAAGCTGCGCGCCGGCCAGGCCGTCACCGCCCGCCTGCGCCCCGGCGCCGCGGTCAAGCGCGGCCCCGGCGTGCCGCGCTCGGCGCTCGTCCTGGTCGACGGCGAGCCGACCGTGTTCGTGGCGCTCGACGAGACCACCGTGGCCGTGCGGGTCGTCGAGCCCGGCGTCGAGGGCCGCGACCTCGTCGAGGTCAAGCGCGGCCTCGCCGTCGGCGAGCGCGTCGTCGTCGACGGGGTCTTCGCCCTCAAGTCGGAGCTGTTTCGTTGACCGCGGAGTCACCATGCCCATCACCCTCGAGATGCCGATGATCGCGCGCACCTGCGGCCTGGCCGTGTCGCTGGCGCTGGCGCTCGCCGGACCTGCGCCCGTCGCCGCGAGCCCGCCAGCGGCGGCCGCCCCGGCCCGCGACCCCGCGGCGGAGGCGGCCCACGCCGCCGCGCTGGCCCTGATGGCCCGCGGCGAGTGGACAGCGGCGATCGCCGAGCTCGACCTGGCCGTCGAGCTCGAGCCGACGTGGAGCGACCCGGTTCGCGCGCGCGCCGAAGCCTTCGGGGCGCTCGCGGACCGCTATCACCCCAGCGCCGCGTTCATGGCGTCGCGGAGGGCCGACCTGCAGCGCCTGCTGGCGCTCGAGCCGGGGGTCGACGTCGCCGCGCGTCAGCGCGAGATCGCCGCGCTGGGCCGACAGAGCCGCGAGGCCCACGCGCTCGAGCAGCGCCGACGCAAGCTCTCGCCGCTGGCGATCGTCGCCGTCACGGTGAGCGGCGCCCTCGTGATCTCCGGCGCGATGCTCTACGGCATGAAGCCGAACGAATTCCTCAAGCCCACCGCGTACCGCTACGAACACCGCGACGCCGCCGGGCTCGGGATGCTGATCGCGGGAGTCCTGCTCGCGCCCCCGGCGATCGCGCTCGGCGTGCTCGCGGGTCGTCAGGCTCGCCGCGACGCCGCGGTCCGCGAGCTCGACGTCCAGACCGGCCGCCCCCGCGCGACTCTCGGCGTGACCCCGCGGCTCGCGCCGGGTGGCGGCGGCCTCGGCTTCAGCCTGCGCTTCTAGGCGCCCGCCTCGGCGGCGAGCACGGCGGGCAAGTGGACCTCGAACCCGCCGACGAGCAGCGCGTTGTTGGCCTCGGGCCGCGAGCGGGTGAACTCGTCGTCGCTCACCTCCTCCACACGGCGCGGTCGTGGCAGCGAGGTGACAGCGGCATCCCTGCTGGCCGACCAGGTCGCGACGCCACACAACTGTCACATCCGCGGGGGGCGAGCTTCGCAGCAGCTTCGCCGGTTCGTGGCCGGGCCCCCATACGCTGCGGGCATGTCCACGACATCGAACCGGATCCTTTGCCTCCTCCTGGGCATCTCCGGCTGCACTGCGAGCGCCCACGAGGACGACCTCAGCGCGCAAGAGCCGTACGCGTGGGTGCTGACGCCCGATCCGGGGGCGACCGGCGAGTGGCTGGAGCGGGCCGGCTTCGCTGTCGCGCCGCTGCCCCTCGACCGCCCGCCGCTCGGCCTGCCCGGCGTGATCGTGCTCGGCGCGGAGGCCAGCGACATGCCGGAGTATCAGAGGTACATGCAGGCGCACGCCGCCGGGCTGTCCGGGTTCGTCGAGCGCGGCGGGCTGCTCCTGCAGCTGGCGCAGAGCGCAGAGGCCGAGCCGGCGCCGCCCTTCCTCCCGGCGACCCTCATGGCGCGCCGCGGCCCGGGTGACCCGGGCCGCGCCCGGACGCGCGTCGATCACCCGCTGCTCGCGGAGTGGCCGTCCGCCGCGTGGGACGCGGACGGCGACGTGTTCGTGGCCCACGCCGGCTTCGCGGGGATGGTCGCCGAGGTCGACGCCGACGCCGTTCTGCTCGCCGCCTGCCATGGCCGCGGCGAGATCGTCCTCGCCGCGCTGGCCCTCGATCGTCCCCGTGGCGAGGACCCCGAGCGCGACGCGCTCGCCGAGGACTTCGCCGCCGACCTCGCCCGGCACGTCGCGTGCGCCGGCGCCTGCGCGGCTAGCGAGCCTTTTCGCTGTCCGGGCTCCTGGTGAAGCGATACCCGAACGACCTCAGCGTCTGCACATACTCACCGATCGGGCCGAGCTTGCGGCGCAAGCGGAGCATGTGCATATCGATGGTCCGCGTCGTCACCGCGGCGTCCGCCGGCCAGATCTCCGCGAGCAGCGACTCGCGCGACAGGACCCGCCCGCGCGCCTCCACGAGCGCGACGAGCAGGCAAAACTCGAGCTGCGTCAGGCTGACCTCGACGTCGTCGACCCAGGCCCGGTAGCCGGCCGCGTCGATCCGCAGGCGGCCGAAGCTCGGGGGCGCCGGCGGCTGCGCGGCGAGGTCCCGGCGGCGCAGCACCGCCCGGATCCGCAGCAAGAGCTCACGCATGCTGAACGGCTTGACGACATAATCGTCGGCGCCGGCCTCGAAGCCGAGGATGCGCTCGTGCTCCGCGCCGCGGGCCGTCATCATGATCACCGGCATCGACGCGGTCCGCGGGTCGGTCCGCAGCTGCTCACAGACGACCGTACCGGCCATGTCGGGCAGCATCAGGTCGAGCAGCACGAGGTCCGGCTGCGGCCGCCCGCCCGCGAGCTCCAGCGCCCGCCGCCCGGTCGCGGCCGCGCGGGTCTGGAACTTCTCGCGCTCGAGCGCATGCTCGAGGACAGCGACGAGGTCGAGCTCGTCCTCGACGATCAGAATGAGGCGACTCGTCGGGTCGGCGTCGGCGCTCTCGGGTGGGGGCGACATCCTTGTCGACCGAGGATCGCCGGCCCAGGTGACAGCGCGGTCACGGGCCCGTGGATATCGTGACGTGCATGTCGGCCGCCCGGGCCGCCCGTGACACACCTTCGATCTGCCGATCGGTGTCACGTCCGCGTCGGAGCTCCTGTGACGATTCGACCCGCTGCCGTGACCTCGCCCGGATCGGCCGGTGAGCGGGTGGCGCCTCGCTTTGTTAGGATGTCGACGTTCGATGCTCGACGCCTCGCCGCCACCGACGATCCGGTCCACCGATTCACCGCTGCTGACGCGGCTCCTGCCGGGACCGGCGAGCCCCGCGGCGCGGTGGTACGACCGGGCCGCCGCCTTGTGGTGCGCGCTGGCCCTCGCGCTGGCCCTCGGCTGCGTCCACCACTATGGCATCACCTGGGACGAAGCTCCTCATATCGCCTACGGCGACCGCATCCTCGCCTGGTACAGCTCGGGCTTCGCCGACTCCGAGGCCCTGACGTTTCGTACCAACTACTTCTACGGCGGCGGCTACGACCTGCTCGGCGCGCTGTTTCGCCGGCTGGTCGCGCCGCTGCTCGACCCCTACGCGGCGATGCACCTGCTCGGCGCGCTCGTCGGCGTGCTCGGCCTGGTGGGGACCTGGCGGCTCGGCCGGGCGCTGGCCGGCCCGCGCGCCGGGCTGCTCGCGCTGGTGCTGCTGACGCTAAACCCGATCTACTGGGGTCACATGTTCAACAACCCCAAGGACACGCCGTTCGCGGCGGCCTACGCGTGGGGCCTCTACTTCATGGTGAAGGCGGTCGCCGGGCTCCCGCGGCCGTCGCGGGCCGTGCGGATCAAGCTGGCGATCGCGGTCGGGCTCGCGCTCGGCGTGCGTATCGCCGGGCTGCTGCTGCTGTGCTTCTTCGGGCTGGTCCTCGCGCTCCACGCCGCGTACGCCGGCGCCGTGCGGCGCAGCCTCGGCGCCGCGCTCCGCCACCTGCGCCAGCTCGGCGGGCTCGGCCTCGGCGTCGCGGCGGGCGCCTGGCTCGTCATGCTGATCGGCTGGCCGTGGGCCCAGCTCGACCCGCTCCGGCGCCCGCTGATCGCCCTGACCCGGATGAGCGGCTTCGACGCCCACCAGCGCCGGATGCCCTTCGCCGGCGAGGAGCTCCTCAACACCGAGATCGGCTGGACCTACCTCCCGCACTACTTCGCGATCCAGCTCCCGGAGTGGACCCTCGTGCTGCTGCTCGGCGGCACCCTGTACGCGCTGTACAGCCTGTTGCGCTGCGGGTGGCAGCCCAGGTATCACCTCGCGGCGCTCGCGCTGCTGCTGCTCGGCGTGGCGACCTGGGCGCCGCCGATCTACGCGGTCGTCAAGGGCTCCGCGCTCTACGACGGCTTTCGTCACTTCCTGTTCGTGCTCCCGCCGATCTGCGCGCTCGCGGCGGTGACCCTCGACCTGATCCTGGCCCAGCTGCGGCGGCTCGGCCGCGCGGCCCAGGCGCTCGGGGTCGCGGTGGTCGTCGGCTGCGCGCTCGACCTCGGCGTCACGATGGTTCGCCTCCATCCGCAGGAGTACGTGTATTTCAACCGCCTCGTCGGCGGGCTCGCCGGCGCGGTCGACCGCTACGACACCGATTATTACGGCAACAGCTACCGCGAGGCGCTCACCGCCCTGCAGCGCCACCTGTGGCGCACCGAGCCGCGCGCGTACCTCCGCACGATCTACTATTATACCGGCTGCGTGTCCGCCCGGCAGGCCAGGTTCTATTCGGCCCCGAACCTGCGCAGCTTCAAGGATCGGCCGGGCGACGATCCGCGGCCCGACTTCCACGTCGGCTATCAACGCTATCACTGCCACGAGCGTTACCCCGAGGCGCCCGTCGTGCACGTCGTGGAGCGCGACGGCGGGCTGCTCAACGTCGTGAAGGACCTCCGCGGGCTCGATTCGCCGAGCGTCGGCCGCCCGCCGGACCCCGAGGAAGGCGCACCATGAACGATACACGACCTCGCTGGCTCGCCGTCGCGGCCGCCGCCACACGCGCCGCCCGGGCCATCGCCGTCGACCCCGGCTGCGAGCCGCGACGCGCCGCGGGCCACCTGGTCGACGCCTGGGCCGCGCTCACGCTGGCGACCTGGCCCGACATCGGCGAGCTCTCGGACCTCGAGCTCGAGGAGCACGCGGGCCTGCTGCTCGCGCACGCGGGCTGGCGGCCGCAGGATCGAGGGCGGGTGCGGGCCGGGCTCCGGGACGCCCTCGCCGAGCGCCGGCGCGGCCGCTGGGACGACGAACCATTCCCCCGCACGCGCGCGGAGGTCGAGGCGCAGGTCGTGGACCTCGAGCGCCTGATCGCCGCGACGCGCGGACCCGGCCCCCGGGCCCGCCCGCTGCTGCGCGGCCTGGGCCTGACGCTCGGCCTCGCGTGCGCGGGCCTGCTGGCGCTGCGCCCGTGGCAATCGCCGGACTTCGGGCCGTGGCGCGCGACCTACTTCACCCGCCACGACCTGAGCGGCGCGACGCTCGAGCGCCACGACCTCGACATCAACTTCGAGTGGGGCCGGGCGGCGCCCGCCGACGCGATCCCCGCCGACCGCTTCTCCGCGCGCTGGGACAGCTGCCTGACGCTCGACAGGCCCGGCAAGGTCGCCTTCCAGCTGACCTCGGACGAGGGCGCGCGGCTGTTCATCGACGGCAAGCTGGTGATCAACGACTGGCAGAAACACCCGCTGCAGGCCCGCGGCGGGGTGCTGCGGCTGCCCGCGGGGGTCCACCACGTCCGCGTGGAATACTACGAGATCACGCGCGACGCGACCGTGATCCTGAACGCGAGCCTGGGCGGCGAGCCGCCCGCGCCGATCCCTGCGTCCGTGCTGCGCGCCCCGGCGGGGCCGTTCGACGCGCCCAGGCCGTGCGACGCGGCGCCCTGAGCATCCAGCGCGCCGCCCGATCGGGCGGCGATCATCGACCTGTAGCCGCCCCCGCGCGGGCGCGGGCGCTCTGCTCAGCGGCCGACGCGATCGGGGACGAATGCTCTCGTCCGCGTCCTCCACGGGGGTCTCCTCGCCGACCCCCACCGCCGCAGCACGCGGGCCTTGACGCGGGCCTGGCTGCTGCGCGGCGATCGCCTGCGCCCCGACCCGCGTGCAGCCCCCTCGCCTGTCGTCGGCCCGGGCGGGTCGCGGCGAGAATTTGTGGGCGCCCGCCCGGAGCGGACGCCCGCCGTCGGGCGCCCAGGGCGTGCGGGGTCCGTGGGTCGGAGGTCCTCGATACTTGGGCGCTGGCACAGAAGCTGCTGAAGCGTCATGCGAGGCACACGCAGCGCTCATCGCGGGCGGTCGTGTCGCCGCGCACGACGTCCGATAGTGACACGAACTCGAAAGAGAGGGGTTTTCATGGCGAATTCCGTTGCGACCTTCGACCTGTGGCAGCAGGTGTATTGTCTCTCGATGCGGTCCGGCCTGGTCGGCGCAACAAAGCTGACGGGCACCGCCGCGGACCTCACGAAGTGGCTCGCCGGGCAGTTGACGGACTTCTACGCCGGCCACAGCGAGCAGATGGGCGGTACGTGGTCGACCGTGTGGGGCCCGGTCGTGTTCGAGCACGACGAATCGCTGCAGGAGGCGGACAACGTCATGTACGTGGCCGCGAATCAGGACCGCTCCGTGTTCGTGGTCGCCGTCGCGGGCACCAACTTCGGCTCCGACTACGACAAAAATCAGGAGGATGACGCGGTCGAGACGACCGTCGCGTGGGACTCGGCGTTCCCGTCGAGCAGCGCGCCCCCCGGGCTCAGGCCGTACCTGTCCAGCGGCGCCGCGCTCGGCGTCACCAACCTGCTGGCCATGAAGGACGGGACGAGGACGCTCGGCGAGTACCTCGCGTCCGCCGCCAGCACCTCCGCGACGTTGATCTTCGCCGGTCACAGCCTCGGCGGCGCGCTCGCCCCGACGCTCGCGCTCGCGCTGTTCAGCTCGCGGGGCGGCCAGCTCCGCAAGTCGGACTGGTCGAACGTGCATTTCCTGGCGACGGCCGGGCCCACCCCGGGCAACGCCGACCTCGCCGCCTACGTCGCGCAGGAGTTCCCGCCCGTGGACCTGCAGGACCAGCCGTACCAGTGCTGGAACCGGGTCGTGTGGAACAGCCTCGACGCCGTCCCCCGCGGCTGGGTGGTCGAGCTCCTGCAAGGCCTCCCCGAGCTCTACCCGCACGTCGCGCCGACGTCGTCGCACCCGTGGCCGCCGCCGCTCCTGCGGGCGACGGTCGAGGCCAAGCTCAAGAAGTCCAGGACAGGCGCCGACACCGGCGCAGGGCCCTACACGCAGCTCGCGAATCGCCGCCTCGACGGGACGCCGCTGCACGATCACAGGGGCCTCCCGATCCTGATGACGGACCTCCAGTCGTGGATCGGGCAGGTGCAGCACCAGCACATGGCGGCCTACGACGTGCTGTTCAAGGTCGCGACGCCGGCGCCGACGGGCCGCTCGAACAGTGGCGCTGGAGACCGCCTGAACGAGAACCCCTGGACCGAACAAGCCCTGCTCGACCACCTGCAGAAGGCCGTCTACCTCGAGCTCTGGACCATCCCGCTCTACCTGGCGGCCGCCTACTCCTTGCGGGTGCCCGGGACGAGCGCCGCGAACCCGCCGACCGAGGTGGTCGTCCGCGACAGGGACAACCCCAATCGCAGCCGCGAGCAGACCGCGTTCAATCACATCTACTCGATCGCGCTGCAGGAGATGCTGCACCTCGAGCTCGCCGCGAACCTCTTCAACGCCCTGTTCGGCCCGAGGGGACACGCGTTGAAGCTCACGGGCGAGTGGGCGCCGCGCTACGACAGGTTCCCCGGCTGGATCGACGTGAAGCTGCCGGTGCAGCTCGGGGCCGCCGACGAGGCGCAGATGCGCCTGCTGGCCGCCGTCGAGACGCCCGAGCCGCGGACGGATCCGCCGCCGAGCGGGCCGCAGGCGCAGTACGACTCGATCGGACAGTTCTACAAGGCCATCGAGCAGGGGGTCGACCAGCTCTGGGACGCGCTCTACACGCCCTCGGAGGGGGGTTGCCGGCAGAAGCGCGACTTCTCGCGGAAGAGCGACAAGAGCCAGTACGGGCAGTTCAGCGTCACCATCTCCGGCGACAGCGCGACCGCCCGCGGCCAGGCGGACCGGGTCATTCAGGCGATCGTCGGCCAGGGCGAGGGCAGCTCCGGGCCGCTGATCCCCGACGACCTCCGGCCGGAGGACCACGACGACCTCGAGGACCGCGTCAGCCACTACGCGCGGTTTCGCCTGGTCCAGGCGATGCTGCGGTTCGGCGGCCCGCTGCAGACCTATCCCACGCGGCCGGAGAGCGACGCGCTCGCGGCGGCGCAGCAGGCCCTCGACAGGACCTTCACCGGGCTGCTTGAAGGGTTGGAGGGGAACTTCGGTGACGAGGGGTCGCTGACCATGACGTTGATGAATTCCATGTATCCGCTCGCCGCGCAGATCGTGGCGGTGTGGGCCGCCGGCGGCGTGCCGGCCTTCCGCTGCGCGGGCTGACGACGAGCGGCGGCGTCCCGGGCGCACGCTTGCGCCCGGGCGAGCGCTCACGGGACGGCTTCGAGGGTCCAGTCGGGCCGCGCTCAGGTGATGTCCAGCTTCTTCATCACCCGCTTGAGCTGGTCGCGGCTGCGCAGGCCGAGGAGCCGCCAGGCCTGCGTGCGGACGCCGCCGCACTGCTCGAGCGCCGCGACGATCTGCTCGCGGGTGAGGTCGTCCGGCTCGGTGCTCTGCTCCGGCAGCCGCGGCGCCGGGCCCTTGAGCTCGAGCTCCGGCGGCGCGATCAATAGCCGGTCGCCGGGGCTCGCGGCGATCGCCCGCCACAGGAGCGCCTTCAGCTCGCGGACGTGGCCCGTGTACGTGTGGTGGGTGAGGGCGCCGATCAGGCCCGCGTCGGGCGGCGGCGCGGCCTCGTCGGTCGGGAGCCGGGCGTCGCGGAGGATGTGCCGGCAGATCAGCGGGATGTCCTCGCTGCGCTCGTCGAGCCCGGGGACCACGACGACGTGGATGAAGCGGGCGCGGAGGTCGTGCTTGAGGTCGTCCGGGTCGCGGTTGGTCGCGCCGATGAACCGGACGTCGGCGGCCCGGCTCCCGGCCTCGCCGAGCCGCGTGTACTGGCCGCCGTCCATGACGCGCAGGAGGTGGGTCTGGTGGGCGTGCGGCAGCTCGCCGATCTCGTCGAGGAAGAGGGTGCCGCCGTGGGCCTCGCCGAGCATGCCGACGCGGTCGGGCGTGCCGGGGTTCGGGTAGTCCTTGAGGTTGCCGTACAGCTCGGCGTCGAGGAGGCTCTCGGGGATGGTGGTGGCGTTGCGAGCGACGAGCGGTCCCCGCCCCGACCGCGCGTGGATCGCCCGGACGATCAGCTCCTTGCCGGTGCCGCTCGGCCCGTGGACGAGCACGTGGTCGCCGCGCGCCGCGACGAACGCGATCTTGTCGCGCAGGTCCCACGCGGCCGACGACTCGCCGACGATGCCGAACGCGTCGGCCTCGCCGAACGGGAACGGGTCGACGCACGCCGGCTGGCGCGGCCAGTCGCCCGGACGCGTGGTGTAGAGCGCCGCGAAGCGGTCGACCGCGATGACGAGGTCGCCGGGCCGGACGACCGCGCGTTCGATGTCGTGGCCGTTGATCTGCAGCTTGCCGCGCCCGATCTGCTCGACGAGCAGCTCGCCTTCGGCGAGCGCCGTGATGCGCAGCTGACAGCGCGAGACCCGGGCCGACCGCAGGGCGCCGGTGACCGTCCGCTCGAACGGGCGCAGGCGCGTGAGGACCAGCGGCAACGCTCCGTCCGCGCCCGGCTCGACCGCGCGGCCGAGGGTGAACGGGCCGTCGACGCCCGGCGGGAGGCAGGCGACCTCGCCGACGCGCTCGGGCTCGTCCGCGGACCACACGAGGGCGAGCGCCGCGATCCGCCCCTGCGCAGCGAGGCCGCGTCTGCGGGGCGACGCGCCGTCGTCCCAGGTGGATTCGTGTGGCTCGCGGAGGACCATGGCGGGCCGCACTTTAACCGATTCCCCGCGGCCGGGACCCGGGGGCGATTGGCCGCGGCCGCGCCGAGGATCTCGGCCGCGCGCGCGGCGGATCCATGGCCTGCTCCGGGCGCCGTTCGGTATAGTGCGCGGCCGTGTTCGTACCCGGGCCGAACAGCACGCCGGACGTCGAACGAGCGGCGCTGCCGACCCTGGACTCGGACGACGGCGCGACCCCTGCCGCGGAGACGACGACCCCCCAGCGCCCGTCCGCGGGCCCGGGCCAGCAGCTCGGCCGCTACCGGACGCTGCGGGTGCTCGGCCAGGGCGGCGCCGGCGTGGTCTACACCGCCTACGACCAGCTCCTCGATCGGGTCGTCGCGCTCAAGACCGTCCGCACCGACCGCAGCACGTCGACGGACGTCGGCCGGTTCATCCGCGAGGCCAAGGCCCTCGCCCGCCTGTCCCACCCGAACGTCGTCGCCATCCACGACGTCAGCATCGCCGGCGGCCAGGTGTTCCTGGCGATGGAGCTGGTCCGCGGCCGCACGCTCCGCCAACACCTGACCGAGACCCGCGAGGCGAACCACGCCCGCGTCGTCGCGCTGTTCATCGCGGCCGGACACGGGCTCGCCGCGGCCCACCGGGCGGGGCTCATCCACCGCGACTTCAAGCCCGACAACGTCATGGTCGGCGAGGACGGCCGCGTGTGCGTCCTCGACTTCGGGCTCGTCCGCGACGCGCAGGCCGAGCCGACCCGCGGGCCGGACGCGCACGGAGCCTTCGCGGTCGACCTCACCGCGACCGGCGGCGTGCTCGGCACGCCGCCGTACATGGCGCCCGAGCAGCACCGC
>Ga0075163_10000651_pt1 | contig 45262 bp, 44 predicted proteins | sample JI1023141ADNA_FD_71478 | JGI IMG/M metagenome (GOLD analysis project Ga0075163, IMG submission 71478) | Wastewater effluent complex algal communities from Wisconsin, to seasonally profile nutrient transformation and Carbon sequestration -... | ecosystem: Engineered > WWTP > Effluent > Algae...
TTACCTCTCGTTCGCTATATCTTTCGATATCATCTGTCGGCAAATAGTGATCCATCACCATATCGTACCGTTCGATGATGCACCTTGCAAGGTACTTGTTATCAAGACCGATTCTTTTCGTGGTAGCGGGGGCAGGATTATCGGCCAAGGCCTCTTCTGCTTGCTCATCGTGGTACGAGCAAGCTCGTCCACGATTTCGCTGCGCGACACGAACCTGCGACTACGCCCGCTACGCTGGCGGTCGCAGAACCAAACCCTACCGCCGCAAGACCAAAGAAAAACGTCCTACCCACGAGGGGTAAGACATTTTTCTTGGTAGCGGGGGCAGGATTTGAACCTGCGACCTCTTGGTTATGAGCCAAGCGAGCTGACCGGGCTGCTCCACCCCGCGTCGAAGGTGATGACACCTTTACTATGTAAAGCGCTCCAAATACACTACCACATCTGTTAGCCGTCGGTCAAGTCAGCTACCGACCGAAGAAAAACTGCGTCCATTTGGCGAAGTTGCTCCTCGGCACTCTCGTCGTCGGCGTCTCGGCCTGAGGAGTATCACTCTTCGGAAGCGGCGGAAGGATGATTACCTTTTCACCGGGTGATGATTTCCCGAGCTTGGCGCGCGCCGTTAGCTCTTGGTACTCCGTACTTTTGAGATACTGTTGCTGCAGCTTGAGTGTCTCCGTCTCTATCTCCGCGATCGCGATCTCTTGCTTCATCGTGTCGACACGCTGCTGCAAGAGGAAGTTTTTTTGCAGCGTCTCAACTGTGTTCCACACACTCGCTAGCACGATGATAGCCGCCGCAGCCAGCACGCCGTTGTTGAGTGTGGCATGACGTCGAAACATCTGATAATAATGCGAAATATTCATAAGGGGTATATACCCCTAGTATATCAGTCTCACGTCAACAAAATCCATGTCCGTATCATGCGGCGTGATCATCAACTTGCATAAAAACTCATCTCTGGTGGGGGTGGAAGGGATTGAACCTTCGACCAACAGGTTATGAGCCCGCTGCTCTAACCACTGAGCTACACCCCCACAGAGACAAATTTTTAAACAATTCTCGCTGACTATTGTACCAGATCACGTTTAGATACGGCCACCTACGCGGTCGTCTCTCACTCAGATGGCACTGGCACGCTATAGCTAAGCAGCAGGATGACTGCTGCTGATCGTAAATAGTTTTGCCAGGCCCCAGCCGACCAGAAGATATGCCGCGACTGCGACGAGTGAACTTGGCTCAAAATGCGACGATCCGTAGATAGCAGTGTCGTTAAATATACCGAAAAACGGCGCGGCAAATACACCACTCAGTGAATACACAAAGTCGACAAACCCATTGCCCTGCTGAGCTCCGAGAAGTAGCAGCACCAGACGAAGTGCAAGAAGCACGACGATAACACCGGTGATATACCAGACGATCCGCGATGCGACGACGCTCATCGGCACCGAACGTGACACTGAAGCTGACTGACGCTGACTCGGCGCATCATTTGCTTGCTGATCTGATCGTAATTCATCCGCCATGGACACCTCCTCTTATGGATAGTGTCACAGTATAGCATAGTATAGCTAGGATGCGCGCTGCGAAGCGATGTCGGTAGTACTATCGTAGACTATCGTGAATTTGCTGCAATTATCATCAGATACGACGCGTGCCCTGGCAAGCTCCTTGTATAATTGACCTACTTTTGTTGGCGACGACGGTATGTTCGCATCTGGCAGACGATCCAAGATACCACTCTTATTAACTGAGTCTTGAAGCTCTCTGAGCTGATTTAGCAATATAGCCACTTGAACCTCATTCTTGGCCGTAACATCGCTCAAGCCATACCTCTTAACCCAAGTATGTCCAACGCCAGATCCGTCTATACTTAGCTGTTGAATTGCGTTGTTTAGTTTTCCCATTGCAAGAGTCAGATACCGAGCAAGTAGCTGTCGATCCCGGGCAGATGTACTAGCCCCCATATCACTCTCAAGAAGTGCGACGATATTGAGCCTATCAAGAATAATCTTGTGGTCGGGGCGGGGTAAGTGATCATTGGTCATAGCCACTTCGATACTATTCGCAAACAATTCAATCATAGTAGCTGGTCCACTAGACATATTGCCGCCCAGCTCGCCATACGGGTCATCCCGCTCGGGATGCATCTCTTGACCTGCTAGGGCACGCTGAGCTAGAACCCGTGAGTATAGGTCTCCAAGCCGGCCGGGCCGCTGCTCTGGAGACGAAGTAGGTTGCCTATCAAATGTTGCTGTCATGTTTGGCTAATATTATAGCATAAATGTTAACGCTTTGTCAATACCACACCAAAACCCGCCCTTTTGGGGCGGGTTGTTTTGGCACCTTGTTTGTTTTCTCAATCGTACCACCATAAGCATCATGAGGCAAACGCATACCAAAAGCACCGCTGTTAGGCGGTGCTTTTTTGACAACAAGTATAACTATTTTATGTTACGGACTGTCAAGAAACCATTGCGTGGGTTCTCGGTCACTTCTTTGCCCTCTGGGAGCTCACAAGGAGTGCCTTTACCACCTTCTACCTTTGCGAAAAAGTAGATAGTTTGTTGTTTGCCACCGCGAAGCGTGACATCTTTTTTGTGCAAAAAGTACTGTACCCCTTTTGAGTTGGTGTGTGCGTAAGCTGTCATGATCAGATTCTCCTCCTTTAAACTCTTACGAATTCTACTCTACCTGGGGTCGCCCCTGATGTCAACTACTAGATCGTCTTAAATCGATGCTTGAGAATAAATTTTAAGATGACGGCAACGATCATTCGCAGTACGAGAACAGAGGCGACAAGCGCACAAAACAGCACACTGAAGCCCGCCAGATCAGGTGACCAGAGTGGCGAAAGATAATTGTAATGGTAGTTTTCTGGGTCAGGGCGCGGTACGACATTCGTCGGATCATCGGCGACACCGAGCGACTTCACTTTCTCGGCGACACAGGCCACGTAGTCATTGCGAAACGACGCCACTCCTCCCTGCCAGCGAGCCCGACACTCGATACTCGCTTGCTGGTAGACAGCGGCATTTGGGTTGGTACTACTCTGAGCGTTTTTGTCCCAGGCATCCAGCGCGCGACCATACTCTTCCTCTAGGTACACTCCGTTCATAAGTGACGTATTCATATGCGTCGAGACGTAGCCCTGGAGTGATGCGAGTGATGATTTGATCGCCTCTCTATCGCCTTTTTGGTCGGCTGCATCGACTGCACGACGGAGGTTGTCCATCTGTATGTTGTTGAGTCGTAGCAGTGATGCGCTGACAAGAAGCCCGATCACAAGGATCATCAGCAGTTGCCACGTCCTAATGTGACGGAGCCAGCCATAAAATTTGCTAATTGATTTGCGATCGATCGATGCCACGGATTGGTCCCACCTTTATTTCCAGTATAGCAAATGATGTTTGGTAAGCCCTGGCAGGCGGTTGACGAGTAGTGCCAGTACTGCGACCGCCACGATGACGTAGCCGATCTGGAGCGAGGCTACCTCACCGGTGTACATCGAGATAGTGCCGATCAGTGAGCAGTAGATCGCGGCGCCCAGCGCGGCAGACCCGGAGACCAGCGACATATAGACGATACGATAACCAGGCAGCTGATCAGCCTGAGCGAAGTAGCCTTTGGTCAGAGGAAGCGCGTAGGCAGTCGTCGAGGCTTCGTTTGCGATATTGACCATCAGCACCCCAAACGGCGTATGGGCAAAGAGGCGCAGCAGATGCGTCATGATATCCGCTGCCACACCGACTTTCATGAGCTCGCGACTACGGTGCTTGTCGACGAGCAGTCCGAAGACTTTTGCAGAAGCAACGCCGGCTATGATCGTGACAGACGACAGCACCCCGAGCTGCGCATAAATTGCGTTGGACGAGATGCCAAATACCGTCAAGGCGATCAGCAGCGACCACATGAAGCCGCTCGCGATGAAGTCAAAACCGACCGCTAGCTGCGCCACGAGACCGCCCCATATCGTCTTGAATGGCAGCCCGTGATAGGTAATCACTTGGTTGGTACGCACCGGCTCGGGGCTAGCCAGCAGTGGCAGTGCCGCAAGGCCAAACGTCAGCGAGGCAACGAGCAGCGTCGCCTGCGGGCCAAACCAATAAGCGATAAACCCGCCGATAACCGGACTCAAGCCTTTGGCGATCTGTTCGAGCATGTGCATATAGCCGAGTTCTTTGCCCGAATGCACCTCGTGGCGTACTTTTGAGAAGTCAACGAGATAAGCGATATCGTAGAGCGTCACCGATAGCGCTTGGAAAATACCAGCAACGACGATGGCGAGCATCCCGTATTCGGGTATGACAGTAAACAGCAACAGCGCGGGGACATAGAGGATATTACTGATAAACGTCGCATGCTTTGGCCCGATCCGCGCGATGAGATAGGCAAACGGCCAGGCCAGCAGGCTCCGTAACACGAAGTATCCGGCAAAATAAAACATGATAAATGTCAGCCCATAGCCGTTTTGATAGAGATAAATCGCGATGAAGATACTGACCATCGAGACAGCCAGTGTCCGCAGCACGCGACTCGTATAGAGCTCGGCCATTTCCGAAAAACTCATCTCGCGCCAATAATGACGCCTCTCAAACAGTCGATAGATTAGTTGTTTTAGCATGTTTTTGTTTGTTATACCTACCCTGTATTTAAGCATACTTTTTGCCAAAATAACAGAGTATCATCGCATGGTTCTCGATGTCGTAACCATTTACTATTTACCATATACTCTTTACCATAAAGATATGCGAATATATTTTTCAGGATTAGGTGGGGTCGGTATCGGACCATTGGCGGAGATCGCCCGCGATGCTGGCTATGATGTCATAGGGTCTGATCTGAGCGACAATCTCATGACCGAGCAGCTGCGAAGTCAAGGCGTGCAGGTCTTTATCGGCCAAGACGGCCAGAATATCGAGACCGCGCACGCTTCGGCGCCGCTCGACTGGTTTGTCTACACGAGCGCCCTACCTAGCGACCATCCAGAACTCGTCTTTGCACGTGAGCACGCTATCCGCGTCAGCAAGCGCGATGAATTCCTGGCTCAGTTTGTCCGCGACCACGACCTCACGCTCATCGCCGTGGCCGGTACGCACGGCAAAACGACTACAACTGGACTACTTGCGTATGCATTTCGCGCGCTCGGCATACCGCTTAGCTACTCAGTTGGCACAACACTGAGTTGGGGCCCAAGTGGCCAGCACGATACCGCTGCCAAGCATTTTGTCTACGAATGTGATGAATACGATCGCAATTTTTTGCATTTTGAGCCGGCCATGAGCATTATCACGGCGCTTGATTATGATCATGTAGACACATATACAACAGTTGATGAATACAAAAATGCCTTTCAGCAGTTTATACAACAGTCAGGCATGAGCGTCATGTGGGAAAAAGATCGTCGCTATCTCGGCAATTTTGACGCTGATTACGAAGCCTACGATGAACTGATGGATCTCAGCCATATCACGCTCGCTGGCGACCACGTGCGACATAATGCGTTTCTGGTGCAACAAGTGCTGAAGCACTTGTTCAAGTCACGAGACACGAGTTACGAGTCACGACCCATCGCAGAATCCCAAATCATCCATGCTATCAATGAGTTCCCCGGGACGGCTCGACGTTTTGAGAAGCTAACTGGCAATCTCTACTCTGACTATGGTCACCACCCCGCTGAGATCGCTGCGACACTACAGATGGCTGGTGAGCTGAGCGACCACGTCGTGCTCGTCTACCAACCACACCAAAACGTCCGCCAGCACCAGATCAAAGACGACTATACTGATGAAGTTTTTGCTGGCGCCGAGACGGTATACTGGCTGCCGACTTATCTGAGCCGCGAAGACGCCGCTCTCGAGACACTGACGCCTGCTCAGCTGTCATCACAGATCACTGGCGACAAAGTCCACCCGGCAGACATGGACGATGCCCTCTGGGACGACATCTGTCGTCACCGCGACGCCGGCCACCTCGTCCTCGTCATGGGCGCCGGCTCGATAGATGCCTGGGTACGCCAAAGATTGACAAAATAGTAGTATCTTAGTATAATAATAGACACTTCGTAGAGAATAATTTCTCCGAGGTACATTGATAGTATCGGTCAGCCTTGTGATAGCCCAAATATATACAACAAATGTTATTAAATTGTATATATCTGGGCTATCACAAGAGGAGGTGACGAGATGAGAGAAGAATTGGAGATCTGTCCGGAGTGCAAACAACGCACGGTACCGCTGGAACCGGACAAGGAGTGTGGCCCCGGCTACAACGCGACCTGCACAGACCCAGAGTGCGGTTACTCCGAGTTCATCGAAGAACTCAGCTGACCACATCATCCGAGGGCGGGTGGAGATATAACACTCCATCCGCCCTCGGCGGTTCCCAAAGTTCATACGGCCCCCTAGCGTGTGAGTTTTGGAAACTGAATTTGCATCAAAGATATACCTATTTCGGCGGGATGGCCGTCAAGAAATATGTCACCAGGCCTTCGGCCTGCCATTTGAGCTCGTAGGTCGTGGCGACTTTGTAGTCACTATCGAAGCCGCTGTCGTGCAGGTCATAGGACAGCTCCCGGAGTGTCCAGCCGGCTGTGACGAGCTGCTCGAGCGACCAGTCGAAGAGCGCGTGGCTGTCAGTCTTTTGGCGTAAGATGCCATCGGCGATCAGCGCTGATTGGTATAGCTTCAAAAAACTCGGTGCCGTCAGGCGACGCTTGGCATCGGACTTCTTCGGAAATGGATCAGAAAATGTCAGCCAGATCTCGCTGACCGAATGATCGGACACGACCTCGGCCAGCTGATCGGCACGGGCTCGGATGAAGCTGATATTGCTGATGCCTTGGTCGAGCGCGACACGGGCGCCTTTTTGTAGCCGATCAGCCTTCACATCAAGCGCGATATACATTCGATCTGGGTGTCGACGCGCCAACTCGACGAGAAACAACGCCGTCCCCGCCCCTATCTCGACGACAACAGGCATATCTGCTAAGAGGTGCCTCCTCTTAGCAGACCATTCATCGAGTTCGAAACAATTTGGAGCGTTCGCAAAGAGCGCAAAGCGGTATTTTTTGCGTTTGCGCGATATGATGAAATCGTCAGGGTTGAGATGTGTACTCATGTATCACTCGCTGCCGGGCACTGGTTCGGTAGTCGGTATGATAAGCCCGAGTGCCTCATCAGTGAGCGCTTGATCGTCAAACGACCCGATCTTTTTGAGCGTGTCCCGCTGCTCGTTGTATAGCTTTGTAAACGCCTCGATATCTTTCGTCGTGAGCTTGCCAGTCGATGAAAATGTCGGCGTATCACCCGTCTGCGCTGCGCTACGTGACGCATCGAAGCCAGGACGACTCAGATCAAGACCTGACGCGCCGCTCGTGATGTAGAGCGCCATGCTGATCGTCGTCAGCAGGATCGTGATAGCGATAACTGCGAAGATACCGCTCAGTAGCTGATTGGCGACAACCCATTGATGGACACGTCGATGCACTTTAGAGAAAAACTTTTTCATCGGGCATCCTTGACGAGATTCGCGAGGTCGCTGATGTGCTGGCTAAATGAATCAAGCTCGAGCTCGATAGACTTTGCGTGCGTACTGAGAATCGCTCGTTTGCTGCGAACCTCAGTCAGCTTACGATAAAAACTCACCGGGTTTGCCTGGCAGTCCATCAGCACCACTTCGCGCAGACCGATCTCATAGCTCGTATAGTCATCCGTGAAATCCTGTCGGATACGCTGGACGTTGTTTGTCGCCGTCACGAGTGCGGGGATATTGTAGGTATTGGCTGATGCCCTGGCATTCAGGGCCGACATTAGTTTGATGACATTTGCTGTTGCGTTGCCCCGACTAACCCGTGTCACTGGATCGACATACTGGATGCGCTGTAGATTGCGCTGGGCCTCGCGACAGTTTCGCTCGATCATCGTGATCTCCTCGCTCGTGAGCGCAGCGGGGTCAAGCGCGGATACCGCAAAGGGAGATAGTAAGACGGAGAGTAAGGCCAAAAATAATAGTGATCGTTTCACAGCTTCTATTATACCCTTGCAAGAGTGATTTTGTCGCTATCGATGACGATCAAGCCGTCTCGAGCCAGCCCCTGGCATGCCGGGTCGAATCGTTCGTCGCGTCGTAGCTCAGCCGGTATCGACGCAATATCGATCGGTGCAAGCCGTGCCAGATCAAGTATCGTGCCCCTCATTTGCCTGAGAGAGCCTTCGAGCGGCGGCTGTTTCTTGTACTGTCGACTCTGGGACAAACGATTATCAGACTGCTTGAGATAGGCGCCATAATCCATCAAGGCCCAGTACCATTCGCGGGGATGCTCGTGATCAAGCGTCTGCTCGACGAGAGCCAGGATATCACGATCATCGACTGTGGTATGTGACGCAAAAAAGTGATGAATGTAGACAGTGCGGATATTTGTCTCGACAAATACGCTCGGCTGGTCATAGACATAGGCCATGATCGCACCACTCGTATTGCGACCAACTCCAGGAAGTGCCATCAGCCCGTCGACGTCTCGTGGCTGCCCATGGGTGACGACATGCTTTGCAGCTTCATGAAGATACTTTGCGCGACGATTATAGCCGAGCCCTTGCCAGGCGATGATGACATCCGCGAGCGGAGCGGCGGCAAGTGCCTCGATCGTCGGAAAACGCGTCGTAAACTCATGAAACTTTTCGACGACACGCGAGACCTGTGTCTGCTGCAGCATCAGCTCACTTACCAGCACGGGGTAAAACGAATGATCGTCTCGCCACGGCATCTCGCGGCGATGATGCACATAATATTCCCAGACTATTTCGCGAAATTCATCACGATCACGAGCAGATATCTTCATACTCACTACTAATCTTTTATCATACCGTCCCTACGGCGCGAGTCGGTTAATGTCGCGGGGGAAGAGAGTAGCTTCTTTGACGTTGCCGAGACCGATGGTTTTTTGGACCAGTCGGTCGATACCAAAACCGCAGCCGCCATGAGGAGGAAGGCCGTATTGAAATGCCTGTAGGTAATATTTGAATCCCTCGTCGGTCACATCGAGACCCGCCGCCGTCATCTGCTCAACCATCTTTGCGTGGTTGTTTTCACGAAGCGGTACTGTGGCGATCTCGACACCACGAAACAGCAGATCAGCCCAGGCAACCGTACCGTCGTCATAAAACTTGTGATAAAACTTTCCAGCCTCGCGTGGGAAATTCGTGGCATAGACCAAGTCGCTACCTCGCTCTTTTTTGGCGTAGTCAGCGATCCAGCGTTCTTCGTCCGGCGTCAGATCCTTTTCGTTCGTAGTGTCGGTCTTGGTCGCTTTAGTATACAGTTCGTGGATCTCTGCGACCGTAAAGCGCGGCACCTTGCTATCATCGGGTAGTGTCAACTCAGGCGCGTTAAGACTGCGCAGATCATCAGCATGTTTGTCGTACGCAGCTTTGAGCGCAGCTATGGTGACCTCTCCGACAAGATTCATCACCTCGTCGTGACTTTCGACAAATCCCATCTCGATATCGAGCATAGTGAGCTCGGTCATGTGACGCGTCGTCGCACTCGGCTCAGCTCGGTAAGCGTGGCCTATCTCAAAGACTCTCTCAAAAGCACCGACCATGATTTGCTTATAGAACTGTGGGCTTTGCGCCAGACATGCTTCTTGTCCAAAATAATCGACCATAAAGACTTCAGCGCCACCTTCGGTTGGTTTGCCAAGCAACTTAGGCGTATCGATCTCCGTAAAATCGTGATCATAGAGAAATTCGCGAATCGCCCGCACCAATGTGTTGCGAATCTTGAAGATCTTTTGCTCCTGGATGTTTCGAATATTAAGCACGCGGTAGTCAAACAGCGTATCAAGATTGTCCGGCTTATGACTAATCGGTTTATCGATCTCGATCGGTGGCTCGTCGGTCACTGGCGTGACGATCTCGACACTGACATCGTGCAGCTCGGCGCCACCTGGCGCGCGTTCGTCAGCCACGACCGTACCAGTCAGGCGAAGGACCGTGCCGATCTGCATACCGCGTAGTTTTTCAAGTTCGTCTTTGCTGTCGATCAAACTCTGAGCGATACCACGACGATCACGGAGCGTGATGAAATTGAGTCCGCCAAGTAAGCGTTTTTTGTGTAGCCATCCAGTAATTGCGATCGTCTCACCGGCGTGGCGAGCGATCTCATCTGTGAGAATTCTTTCCATACGACCTATAATATCACGAACCTAACAGAGATGCGACGACATCACGCAGAGTGGCAAGGCCAACGGTCGTCTTGTCGTCATCCTGCACGATGACGACACTGCGACGCGACTCGAGACATCGGCTGAGGACATCACGCACAAGGTCGCGTGGCGTGACATACTCGACTCGTGGATCATAGGCGTCACGCACCGATGCTTTGGCCGAACGGAGATCGACGATATCATCAAGATACAGGACGCCGACGACATGATCGATATCGGCTTTGATCACCGGAAATTGTCGATAACCCGAACGATGAAGATCATCCAGCACAATCGGACCAAGTGATTCATCGACAGAGACACTGACGATACGATCGACCGGTACCATGATATCTTTGACCCGTCGATGATCAGCGCTAAGGATGGCTTCAAACTGTTGCAACTCGCGCGCTGATAAGACATGCGAGCGAGTGGCGATATCCAGTAACTCGGCGTGTGACGTAATCATCGCCGACTCATCGACATCGGGTGTAGCAAACCATGCAGCCCAGCTCCAGTGCTGCGTAGCAACGCCCACCCGTTTTTCGTAGCGACGATAGAGGGTCTGGATATGGCGCTGAAACCACTGAGCTCGATGAGCCATGATACTCACAAGCCCGGCCACGATACTAAGTAATATCCCGTAGAAATACCCATAGTAGTTCACGAGAGCGGTAGTGGTAACAACAAAGAGCACCACCATCACGATCCGACGGAGGCCACGAACCTGACGATAGGCTGGACGCCGATCGACAGCTATCACCGAGACGCAAACGAGCAGCAGTGCCGAAAGCACGGCAACATACATTACCCGCGTAGATGGCCCATTCATAGCTACTAGTATACTCGACCCGTGCCAGTAGGCTATAATAGGAAGATAACTTCGGAGGTAGTATGGATCGAAAGCGCTGGATAATTTTCATCGTATTGTGTGTCGGCCTTATCATTGGCCTTGTGATGATGTCATCAAAAGACAAAATAGACGTCAGCAAAGTCGACGGGACTAAGATCAATACAACATCTGAGATTACTGACCACGTCTTTGGTAAAGCAGACTCAAAAGTCATTGTCATCGAGTACGCCGACTTCCAGTGTCCAGGCTGTTACGCTGCCTATCCCCAATACAAAGCCGTCGGTGAACAATATAAAGACCAGGTGGCTTTCGTCTTCCGCAACTTCCCTCTCAGCTCGCTTCACCCGAACGCTCTTGCCGCCGCGTCAGCAACCGAAGCCGCTGGGCTCCAAGGAAAATACTGGGAGATGCACGATCTCGTCTTCCAAAATCAGCCAGACTGGAAAACTGCTCTTGCCGACCAGCGCGATGCAAAATTTGAGTCACTCGCCGTCCAGCTCGGTCTCAATATCGACCAGTTTCGCTCAGACATCGCCGGCAGCAAAGTCAGTACAAAGATCAATACTGATCGATCGATCGGCATCAAGATGAATGTTAGCTCAACACCAACTATCTTCATCAACGGCTCAAAGGCCACGGACACTATCGTCAGTGACCTCATGAGCGGTACTGGTGATCAACTACGCGATCGACTTGACACTCTCATCAAAGAGAACGGTGGCACGCCTCCAGCTCGTACTACTGCACAATAAATTCTTGCCACTCGGCACGAACAATTTCCACTTCGACGCGCACGGCTCGTGATGGTCGTTTGACGACATCAATTATTTTCATATCCATCCTTTTTATTTTTGCTTTGTTTTTTCACACAAAAAGCATTACCACTATGATACGCCCCATGATACTTCCTGTCAAAACTTTAGAATATCTTGCGTGTCCTCGCGAGAACGATGACGATGGCCGTCGTAACAAGTGTCAGACTGACCACAAAAATATACGCCCAAATCTCCTGCTGAAACGGTAACGAAATATTCATACCATACATTCCGAAGAACGCATTTGGTATTGCGATCAGCAGTGTCGCGATGGTCAAGATCTTCATCGTACGGTTCAGATTGTTGCTAGCAATTGTGGAATAAACGTTGCGTGTCGTAGTAATACTTTTGATGCTGCCATGACACTCTTCGATAAGCTGCTCAGTGTTGAGCAGTGAATCTTTGATCATACTCCGGGTATTTTCTGTCAAAGTGATGTGACGACCTAGTAGCAAACGGTTGAGAATAGCTGTCATCGGCTGCAGGGCCGACAGAACGATATTGAGTCCGTCCTCGACTACAACAAAATCGATAAAATCTTGGTTGTCTATATCATGTCGACCGAAACGAGATCGAAACATCTTGATGCGTTTTGTGCTGTTGTTGATGTGTGCCTCATAGTGATCAGCGATCTGATCAAAGATCATGAGCATGAGTTCGACCGGTTGAGCGGTCGAAAATGCAATCTTGCCACTCGTAAAGTTTTGCATACGCGAGAACGTGCTGTATGAAATCGTCACAAGGAGATCGTGCCGTACGATGCAGAGAATCGGCTCCGTCACGAGCTCCATAGCATCGTTTTCATAGGCATAGCGCGCAAAGAGATAGGTCGTATCACCCTCGTATTCAAGTCGAGGCAGCTCATCTTCGTCAAGCACGTCATTTACATGACCCTGGTTAAGTTTGAACTTGTTTGACAACATCGCGATTTCCTCAGATGTTGGCGACTCAACACTCACCCATGCACCAGGACGATACTCGTGAGAAACCGTGAGCTTCGCAGCATGAGAGTTTTTATAGTAATATGTAACCATTGCCCATGATTATATAAGAAATGCTTATGAAAAAACATCTTGACAGTCTCCATCACAAAAAACACCACTACCATCTCCGTCACCGTTCACCCGAACACGGACCACTGCTGAGTTTTATCGATGGGCTAGAAGGAGGCTTCGCGATATTTGCCGGTATCGTGGCCGGGCTCAGCTTTACGATCGTGAATAGGCAGGCTCTGATCATCACCGCTCTCGTCGGGATCACCGTCAACGCGGTGAACGCCGCAACAATTCGCTACAGCACCGAGCACTACTACGATGAGCTCGATGGACATGAGAAACGAAGTGCCTACAGAGCTTATTTTCTCCCCGCAGTCGCTGAATTCATGATCTATCTGGTCGTGAGTTGCCTGTCGCTCTTGCCGCTGCTCTTTTTCGATCACATCACGACGGCCGTGATCATCATGATATCCGTTTGCCTGGGAATATTGTTCCTGGCAGGCCTGGTGCGAGGGATCATATTGCGTACTCACTCACTCCGTGACGGATTCGAAATCATGATCGGTGGGCTGGTCATGATCGCTGTCGGTGCACTTGCCGGCTGGATCCTCGCTCACCTTTGGTAATTCCTTCACACTGTGCGATACTATGTAGTAACAAACTATTTGAAAAATAAACATGGAAACATCGATCTATTCACAGCTCAGTCTGGTCATCGTCCTCGGTGCAGTGGTCTCTCTTATCATGCGTTTGCTGCGACAACCACTCATCATGGGATATATCCTGACGGGAATCCTCGTCGGACCAAGCGTCCTCGGCCTCATCCATGACGTATCAGCCTTTGAGTCATTTAGCCAGATCGGTATCACACTACTCCTCTTCATCATCGGGCTTGGGCTCAACGCAAACGTCATTCGCGGACTCGGTAAAGTATCATTTCTTGGTGCCCTCTCGACACTGGTCGGCGTCGGCGGCCTTGGAGTCGCCACTAGTTTGCTGCTCGGATTTGATATAGCGTCGGCAGCCATCATCGGCATCTCGCTCTTCTTTAGTAGTACGATTATCATCCTGAAAGTATTGTCTGATCAGCGCGAGACATCCAGGCTTCATGGACAGATCGCTACTGGTATCATCCTCGTCGAAGACATCGTCGCGACCATCGTGCTACTCGTCGTCGCGGCCGTAGGTCGCGAAGGTGGTATCAGTACCACTGATATCGGTATGTTGCTCCTAAAAGGTATCGGACTCGGCGCCGGACTGGCCATCGTCGGCACGAAGATCATGCCCCATCTCAGCAAGTTTTTCGCCGACTCCCAAGAATCACTGTTCCTGTTTACGGTCGCATGGGGTATCGGCATCTCCGGGCTCTTTGGCCTCGCTGGTTACTCACACGAAGTCGGCGCGCTCTTTGCTGGTGTCTCTCTCGCCTCCCTACCCTACTCTGTCGAGATGGCATCACGACTCAAACCACTGCGTGACTTTTTCATCGTGCTGTTCTTTGTCGTCCTGGGCGAAAAGATCCATCTCGACGCGATTTCTGCCAGCATTGTGCCTGCATTGATACTCTCCCTCATCGTCTTGATCGGCAAACCAATCTTCGTCATGATCAGCCTCGGCCTCCAGGGTTACACGCGGCTAACTAGTTTCAAAACCGGTATCCATCTCAGCCAGATCAGTGAGTTTTCTATCATCCTGGTAAGCTTCTCTGCGCTAGTCGGGCTGACCAGCGACAATGTAACAAACACGGTCATGCTCGTCGCCCTTGTCACAATCGGCATCTCGACCTATCTGATGAAATACGACGACCAGCTCTTCAAATTCTTTGACAAATACCTCCATGTCTTTGAGCGCAGTGATATCCGCGAACGATCTACAAAACGTGTCAGCAACCCGATCATTCTCTTCGGCTATCATCGTGGTGGTCATGAATTTTTGCAGACATTTCGAGACATGCATCAGCGCTATCTCGTCGTCGACTATGACCCTCTCGTGATCGAGCATTTAGAAAACCAAGGTATCCGCCATGCCTATGGTGATGCCACTGATGAAGAGTTCCTCGATGAGATCAGGGCGACTGACGCTAAACTCGTCGTCAGTACCGTCACCGACATCCGCGTCAACCGATCACTACTCGCCTTCGTCCACAAACGCGGCCGCGAGACGACATTCATTTGCCACGCCAACAGCTACGATGAAGCCGCCGAGCTCTACCGCTACGGTGCCAGCTACGTCATCCTGCCGCACTTCATCGGCTCAGAGCGCGTCAGCGGCTTTATCAAGAAAAACGGTTTTGACCCCAAAGTCTTTGCCAACTTCCGCGAAAAACACATCCTCACCATCGGCAGAAAAGCACTCGACGCTTAGAGCCGTTGATACTCTTCGTGAGTGTCTCGATCGACGACTACAGTATATGATCCACCAATAGCCAGCTCGCGCTTGATAATGGCACGTTCGCCGTATCTCCGGCGGATAAGCTCGAGCTTCGACGGCTCTTTTTTCTGTGACTCAGGTGAGACTTCGGGCGTAACACGCGAAGCCTTCATTACTTTATGTGCCAAAGAATCCGGCAATGTCGTCCGACCACACCCACCAGTACCAACGCAGGTATAGTGAAGTTCTCCGTCACGAACGGTTACCTTGACATCGGTTCGCTTACAGTGCGGGCACTTCATACATTTATCGATATATTCACCGTTACGATCAAGTCCGATGCCTTGTAGCGCCAGCGCTTGCTCGGTACTTAATTGCGCTTGCGACACTAGGTTGAGACCCGTCGGACAGTCAGGATCGGAAACCGTCTCGCCATTGGCCCGCGCATCACTGCCAGCTGCAGTAGCGTCACCTATATAATCTGGCTCACGCCCAAGTCGCTCCATGAGTTTCACAAAGTCATAATTGAGGGTTTTGTACTCCTCGGTTATTTCGTAGTGCTTGCCGTATTGTTGTTTGAGCTGGTACACCGCTTTCACATATGGATCGGTATGCTCGGGATGCCGCTCAATCAACTGAAGGGTACCGATGATCGGCGAATCCTGGCGCCCGGCATACCACTTGCCACCGTGCTGGCGCGCTAGTGACAAATCATAGCGTTTTCGGAAGAAATCAACTGGTTCTTCGCCCCTCAGCTGGCTGCGTCGTATCCAGAAATCCATTGCTAGGATATCTTCAGGCGTTGCACTATCCGATATCCGGGCATCCTCACATACATCTACCATTGACTGTACCCCGAGTCTATTGCCTCCATCTAGCGAGGCCGAGGTTGTGCGTACTCCACCCTCTATCGGTTCGGTGACTCGTATCATGATCTTTTGACGTTTCTTGTCGTACGCGCCAAGATCAATGCCGTCATTGACCGCATCGGGCATGATCGAAGCATGTAACAAGACGTAAGGATCATCTTCGTTGTGTTGTCGGCCAACCCTGCGTTGTGACTGATATTGCTTCGCCTCGATATGACGACGTAGCAGTTCGATCATAAACTCAGGATGTTCGCTCACGATAAGCTCTGCCCTCTCGATGCCCCTCGCAAATACATCAGACAGCGGCTCGCCCTGAAAATACAGCTCACCGTCAGGACCGTACATGTATTCAAACGGATTATGCATGACACCGTTGATCTGCTCGGAGACACGCGTTTTTTCATCGGTAGCAAAGCGCTCAAACATATCACGTTCATACGCTTCATAGTCGCCCCGTTGTCGCTGCTCTACCTGCTCGCGCGTCGTCACAAAAATACCCCTCTTCGAGCACGAAAAGGGGCACTGAAAAATCAGCGTCACGTTTCCTGCTCGGGAATCCAGCTGTTGCGATTAGCGTATCGGACTTATCAAATACCTACCCTCATAGTTATTTGCATCACCGTTGCGGCACAGTGCAGGACTCTCACCTGCTTCCGTCTATCGCACTGGGTTAGTTGTTAATATCTACTAGTATATAGGTCTATGGCTAGTGCCGCATAGAGTAAAAAATACACTACCAGTAGCGTAATCTACGCTATGCCCGGTGTATCGTCGTGCCCGCCGCGAAGTGGTCGCTCGACAATCCCCGTCGCGATCAGGGTAGCCGCTAGCATGAGTGCCGCTGAGACGTAGAAGACATCACGGAGGCTATCGCTAAACGCACTCGCGACTTTGTCGCCAAAGGCATCTTGCTGCGTCATCAACTGCGTCTTTGCTGCCGGGCGGGCTGGTGCGGGAAGATTCGCTGTCGCTGCATCAAACCCATCATTGATCTTGTTTTTAAATGTCGTCGTATTGAGGTTGAGTGCGGTATCAGCATCAACCGAACCTAGCATCTGTGCTGCGGCTGGTTGCTGAGACAGCATCCTGATATAGCTGTCGTTTTGTAGATTACCGAGCTGCGTCGTGATGCCACTCACGAGGATTGTGCCAAGGATGGCCGTACCAACGGTCGAACCAAGACCACGGAAAAGCTGGACTGACGCCGTCGCCGCACCAAGATCTTTTTGCGTAAATTCATTTTGCACGGCGAGGTTTAGGATCGGCATACCAGCACCAAGTCCCGCACCCGCGAAGAACATGATGATCGCTTCGTGCCAGTACGGACTGTCCGGCGTCAAAAACGATAGTGCAAAGATGGCGATCGTTGCGACACTAAAGCCCGCGATGACTAGTAACTTGTATTTTCCAGTGCGAGAGACAATTTGTCCCATAGTGATCGCTGTGCCACTGAGCCCGACGATCATCGGCAAGAGCATGAGACCAGACTGCGTCGCGTCCGCACCAAAGACTTGTTGGTTGAACTGCGTCAGATAGAGGATTGCGCCGAGAAATGCCGCGCCGAAGAGAAGTGCAACTGCCATCAATGTGCTAAACGTACGGTTACGGAAAAACCCAAGTGGGATGATCGGCTCCGAAGCATTACGCTCTGCCCAGACGAAGAGTATCGCACCGATGATAGCGATAGCATAAAGTGCGACCTTGATCAGCAGGCCATCGACACCACTGCTGATAAGTGAGGCGAAGATCTTGTCGGTATTATCAACCGCCAGGATGAGAGCCGACAATGAAGCCGCCAAAAACCCAGCACCGAGATAGTCAATCTTCGGTTTGTGATCATGACGGATGAGCGGCATGTAGCGCGCGATGATAAAGAAGCTGACAATACCGATCGGTACATTGATCCAAAACGTCCAGCGCCAGTTCGTCATAAGACCGAGGATGTTGTGTGGGTCAGTCAAGAAACCACCGAGGAGTGGACCGATCACCGAGCTGAGTCCAAAGACAGCACCTATCAGACCTTGCCATTTTCCGCGCTCGCGAGGGCTAAAGAGATCGCCGATGATCGTGAAGGCATTGGCCATGATGATACCGCCGCCGATGCCCTGGAAAGCGCGCGCCGCGATCAGCTGCTCGATACTCATCGAGCCACCGCTCAGCAGCGAACCGAGGACAAAGACTGTCACACCGATCAGCAGTACCTTACGTCGTCCAAAGATATCTGACATCTTACCGGCGAGCGGCACAGTCACGGTCGTCGTCAACATGTAGGCCGTCACGACCCAGGCAAGACTACTGAAGCTGTTGAACTCTTCGACGATTTTGCCAAGAGCGGTGGCGATAATCGTCTGGTCGAGCGCCACGAGAAACATCGCGCTCATGACGGCGGCCATAACAATTATTTTCTGACGCTGTGAGATGTGATGAAGCATACCTACCCTTTTTTATTAAACTTATTTCTGAGTGCATCGACATGACTGCCCATGTGATCGATGATCGTTTGCATCGATTCCTCGGTCACAAAGCCGATAGCATGAGTCTCTGGCATATAGAGAGCGATCAGTTTGTCGCCTGCTACGATGCCCATTTGCTCACGCACTTCTACTGGTACAACGACCTGGCCCTTCGGACCAACTGTCACTGTACCGGCGAGTTGTAGATTGTCTTTATGAAAACCCATATAGCTATATGTTATACAAGTATAACTAATTATACAAGTTGTATTATGGCCAAACTGTGCTCAACGCGAAGACCATGCGCGCGACCAGCTAGCCACTCATCGACGGCACGCGATGCACCAGGCAAGGCATCGCTCGCATAGTCATCAACGATGATCGTGGCGCCTGGCGTGAGCGTCGGCGTGATCAGCTCCAGTGATTGCTGGATCGAGTCATAGTAGTCGCCGTCTAGGAATGCGAAGCTGATGCGTGACGGCACAGCTGATGCATCAAGCTCCGAAAACCATGCCTTATGGATCACCGGCAGCGCAAGACCGGCTTTCTTAAACTGCGTGATAAAATCCTTTTTGCTGACGGCCAACTCTCCTTCTTTGAACTGCATCCCGGCCGGACTCGCATCGCGTGACGTCTTGGGCGGCAAGCCGGCAAACGAGTCATAGACATGAAACTCACCCGCAAAGCTGTAGGCATCACACAGTCGACGGATAAACAGCGACGTCGTTCCGATATAACAGCCAAACTCAACGATCGAGCCGACACTACCAGCCTGCAACTGCACTTCGAGTCGTGTCAGGATGACGAGAAGCTCAGCACGATCGACTTGGTCGGAAATAATCGGATATTTTCGAAGTAGCTGCTCAGCGATCATGGTCACTGCGTCGGCGGCGGCACTATCGGTGTCGGATCGGTGACGGTGATATAACAGCCATTGCTATCGACAGTCTTGCCATCGATAAGTGGCGTGCTTGGACATAGATCGATATCGTCAGCGACGCCGTCTTTGTCGGTATCGACTGTGACAACTTTCGTACAGCCATTGGCCGTGACGGGCGTGCCAGCCGGTGTGTTTGGACACAAATCTTTGTTGTCCTTCACGCCATCGCCATCGGTATCGTTATTGGCAGTTTGTGGCTGCGTGTCCTCTTCGTCGACGCTGGGTGGTGGCGTATTAGAACCACAACTTTCAGTCGGTACCGTGCCACTTAGGAATACTTCGTTGTATGTGTTCGTCGCATTACCTGTCGCACGGAAGCCATTACTACGGCAGATCGATGCCTCGACGATGCCACTTGGTCGGACGAATTCTTCGACATTGGTACCGTCAAGAAATGCGGTGATGGACTTACGCCATATCGGACCAGCCATCGCACTACCCCCTGAGCTCATGGCCTCATTTTCGTTGTTGCCGACCCAGACGCCAACGACAAGACTTGGCGTATAGCCGATCGTCCAGGCATCGTGATTGTTGTCGGTGCTACCTGTTTTGACAGCAACATTACGACCGGAAATGTTGAGCGAGCTACCAAACGTCGGAGCACGTGCTGAATTGTCGGACAGTATGTTTGATATCAAGTAAGAAGCCTGTTCAGACTGCACGCGTTTGGCGACGGGGTTGTGACGATAAACGACTTCACCGTATTTGTTTTCGATCTCCTGGATCGTTGTTGTGGTGTATTGTTGACCGCCATTTGCAAATGCAGCATAGGCGTTTGTCATCTTGAGGGGTTCCACTTCAGCTGCACCAAGTGCCAGACTAAGACCATAATCTTGATCGTGCGAGATCGTGCTGAGGCCCATACGCTGCGCTGTATCGACGGCCGAGCTGACGCCGATCTTTTCCATGACTTTTACTGCCGGGATATTGAGAGACTGCGATAGGGCGTTGCGCACACTGATGTCACCGCGATATCGATGGTCAAAGTTGTGCGGCGTGTACCCGCCAAAATCAGTCGCCTCGTCTCGCATGATCATACCTGGCGTGATCACTCGCTGGTTGAGAGCCTCAGTGAAATATATCGGTTTGAAACTTGACCCTGGCTGGCGCGGGTTAATCGCGACGTTGAATTTTCCCCACTGATCGTTGTTGTAGTCTGCACTGCCGACCAGCGCTCGGATCTCACCGTTTTTGGGATCGATCGCGACAAGTGCTGCGTTGCGGCCACCACTTCGGGCATTGATCGCCGTCTGGTCGGCCACGTTTTTCTCAGCTGTCTTTTGCCAAGCAAGATTGAGCGTCGTTCGTACACGGTAGCCCGATCGCTCGACGGCCTCGTCACCGTATTTGTTCTCTAGTTCGGCTATCACCATCTCGACAAAATGCGGTGCGTTACCGACTGCAGATTGTTTCGGTGGTGCGTAGCTGAGTACGACGGCCAGCGCGGCAGCTTTGTCAGCCTCACTAATCTTCTTGTCTTCAACCATCCGACGCAGGACCCGTTCTTGCTGTTTCTTAGCCTTCTCTGCATCACCACTCACTGGCGAATAGGCGCTCGGCGCTGGCAAGACGCCGATCAACATACTGGATTCGGCGAGAGTTAAATCTTTGGCGTCTTTGGCGAAATAGACATGTGCCGCTTCGTCGATACCAAACGCCCCCTCGCCGAAATACACCGAGTTGATATACATATCGAGGATCTCGTCCTTGCTGTACTGCCGGTCGACAGCCACCGCCATCACAACTTCTTGGTATTTTCGGAAGAAATTCTTGTTGCTGGTCAGTAAAGTATTTTTGACCAACTGCTGAGTAATTGTCGAGCCACCGTAGGCCGTCGCATCATGACTCGAAAAGTTAGCGTAGAGTGCCGCTACTAGGCCTTTGATAGAGACCCCTGAGTGTTTATAAAAATCTTTGTCTTCACTGGAGACAACCGCGTCTTTCACGGACGTCGACATCTCCGTAAGCTTGAGGCGCTTGAGCGGCTTACTTGTGCCACTGCTATAAAACACCTCGCCGTTACTATCGAGTAGCTCGATGCCGGTATTGTTGCGGTTCATCAGGCGCTCCGGGTCAGAGATATCCCGCCAGAGTAGCGCGTACGTCACCAGCGGCACGAGGATGAGAAATGCAAGGATCGGGATACCGATGACCAGCAATTTCTTTTTGAGGCTCAGCCGCCAAAATCCTATCCAAGCTCGCCGCAGTCGGCTATTGGAGCGGTAAATATGACGAGACTTCGTGTATCGGCCTTTGCGCATACTTATTACATTTTACAGCACAAGCAAGGGCAGAGGCTACTTCGGCGCAAGTTTACCGTCGATGAGTTTAAACGTCTTGTCGGTCTTGCCTGCAATCTCGAGGTCATGAGTGACAACGATAATCGTCGTATGCTCCGTTCGTGCTAAGTTGTGCAATAGGTCGAAAACAGCACGGCCATTCTCACTATCAAGATTACCCGTCGGTTCATCAGCCAGAATAAGCTTGGGTTTATTAGCCAGCGCTCGTGCGATCGAGACGCGCTGCTGCTCACCACCCGACATCTTGCCTGGACGACGTAGCTGGCCATCGCCCGTGATGCCGACTTGATCGAGTAGCTGCTGGGCACGTTCGAGTCGCCCGGCTTTGGGTGCATGAGCAAATTCCATCGGAAGCATGACATTTTCGAGCGCTGAAAGGTTGGGCACCAGATTATAACTCTGAAAGACAAAGCCGATTGTCGAACGACGATAGTCGATCAGTGTTCGATCACGCATTGCCGTGATGTCTTTGCCGTCGATCTCGATATGCCCACTCGTCGGGCTATCAAGCGCCCCAAGCAGACCAAGCAACGTGCTCTTGCCTGAGCCCGATTTGCCAATGATCGAGGCAAACTGGCCTTCTTTGACGGCGAAGCTAACGTCGTGAATGACACTGACTTTTTGATCGCCTTGTACAAAGTCTTTGCGTAAGTTTTTGACGGTCAACATATTATTCACTCCTCATAGCTTCTGCCGGCTTAATCTTACTGATGATAAATGACGGCACGGCACTACCGACAATGGCGATGGCGATGGCCGCCAGCGCACCGTAGACCAGCATGCTCGCCCCCACCGATGCCTGGATATTGGTCAAGGCTTGCTGCGATGCCTGACCAAAACCGCGTGGGCCCATCGGTCGCATACCTGTTGTCTGCGATGATGTACTACTGGAAGACGTGCTAACGAGTGAGTTAGTCAGCGGTGTTGCAGCAGCGACACCGATACCGAGACCGACGACAAGCGCCAACACAGTTAGTGTGGTTGCTTCGACGACAAACTGCCACATGATGCCACTATTGCTCGAACCAATGGCTTTCATAACACCGATCTCGCGGCGACGCTCACGCACGATCATCATCATGGTCAGTAGGATAATCACCGCACCGGCAACCAATGCGCCGATCAGGCTAAACATCGAGATTTGTTTGACACTCTCTAGCGGCGCGACGAGTTGGTCGGCGGTATCTTGGCTGTTGGTGACATCAGCCGCGGTGCCAAGTGCCGACTTAATAGCGGTCGTGGCAGCTGCTAAGTTGTCACTGGAATCAACGGTGGCTGAGGCGCTAGTGACTGCACCCGCTTGCGATGATAGTCGCTGCAGTGTGGTAAGTGAGACAAATATTCCGTTATTGGCAAACGTATTGCCCGCATCATAGATACCGACCACTGTCATGGTCATGTCGTAGGCCGTAAAGGTTGAACCGACACTGAGGTTATTTTTGGTAGCTATCGACGTACCAAGCACCGCCTCATTGACGTCTTTTGTAGCGTCAAAGACGTGGCCGCTTTTCCAAGCGAGTGTATTGCCGCCAAATGTCGAGGCGTTACTGACATTGTTGACGCCTGTAATGATGACTGGCGGCGTAAAGGTTCGTGTCGTTGTCTGAGTCGTACCCACGATCGACGGCACACTAGGCGGTGGGCCGGCTTCAATGCCAGTCGTCCCCGACTGACGATTACCGAAGCTTCCTGGCTCGATCGACGAGACGAGATTGGTCTGCTCTGTCGTCATACGGTCGCTGAGCGTACTTGTCACACCCGTAACATGCGCTGTCGCGACAACTTTACTCAGCTGATCGGTCGTGAGCGGCGTACCACCGCCCTCAAAACCACGCACGCCAGCTGGCGCAATGGTAATCGTATTGCCGACGCTACTTTTGACGGCGCTAATTTTGTCACTGACTGCCTGGCGGGCGGCAAGCATGGCGATAATAAGCCCGATACTCAGCGCAAGGATCAGCACGATCGATCCAGTGCGGATCATGTTGCGAAATGCATTGCGCACGCCGCGGCTCACTGAGTTCATATGGTGTCCTTTCGGTTATATATGCCTGCACTATAGGCGTACTAACTGAGAGCATGCTGAAGATGCGATAAATGATGAGGTTAGTGTGTCATAATACTTATATACCATGGGTTCCACGATGATCACGTCGGCACATAACAATGATGGGTATATACAATGAGCAATGCCGAGACCATAACAGTACGCCAACCACAACCAGATGAAATGCCGGCCGTCCTCGTGCTTCGCAACCTTGTACTCAACCAATCCGTCGGCCACCCCGACCAGACCGAGCTATCAACAAGCGATCTCAAAGCAAGTACGGTGCACGTTGCCGCGTTTGACGGTGATCACGTCGTCGGGACTGCACGCTTCGATGCTCATGAGGAAAATGGCGATACTGTCTGTCTCGTCCGACGAGTTGCCACCGACCCTACTCGCCGCAGACAAGGTATCGGTGCTCGCGTCATGCAATGTGGCGAATCGATCGTGCATGAACGATTTGGCGCGAGACACTTTGTCCTCCATGCGCGTGAAGAAGCAGTCCCATTTTATGAAAGCCTCGGCTATACGCTGACCGGCAAGACTGCCATGCATGATGGTGATGAAAATTGGGAAATGACAAAAATGATATCGAGCGCAAATCGAGAGGATAATATATGATCGAGACCTGGCTGACAGCATTTAAAGACGGTTGGAAATCACATGATATCGATGCCGTTATGGCATTGTTCGTTGATAGTGTTGAATATTGGGAAACACCATTTCAGAAAGTTGAATCAATGAGCGCTTTACGACGTGAATGGCACGCGATATTATCTCAGTCGAATATCAAAATTGATACCAAAGTGTATAGCAGCTCCGATAATCACCACACTATTATTTGGGATCTACAATACCTCGATGAAGATAGCCAACCACAGCATTTGTCTGGCACCTATCTCATCACACTCAATCATGACGGATTATGTCGTTACTTTTACCAAACCGGGGAGAAGGTGTGAAAAAAATCATTTTCCTGCATCGCTCAGTCGGTGAAAACCTCATCAATGATGGTGCTGTCTACACATTGCTACAGGAGCATACCGATATCTCATTTTGTGATTTCAACCAAAACACATCATTGCTTCGTGACAATACCGGTACGCAAAAGACAAGCTATCAAATGCCCGGTAGTAACACAACGCCACATGACTTTGCGGCACTATTTCGTGATGACTATCAGTCGCCTCTCAAAGATTTTGTGATGCAGCATGACGTCATCATCATCAAGTCGTGCTACCCCAACTCAAATATCAAAAGTACTGAAGATTTGCAGCACATCAAAAACGACTACGCATCTATCGCACAGTTTTTTGCATCATACCCAGCGAAACAATTGATCATCATGACGTCACCACCGCTCGTACCGCTCATGACTTCTGCTGCAAATGCCACAAGAGCACGCGAACTGGCTACCTGGCTCTCACTCAAACAATTTGGCAGTAACATAACCGTCTTCAATTTCTTTGATCACCTTGCGGCCGACAGCGGACATCATTCGAACATGCTCCGTCCAGGCTACCGACGACTATTGCCGTTTGACTCACACCCGAATCGACGCGCATCTCAAGTCATTGCGCCCACATTCGTATCATCTCTGGTTCGGAGCTAGCTTATTGGCTGCCCATTACGACGAGTAATGTCACAAGTATCGCGATCACGATGATGACGACCACGATTTCGAGTACGGTAAATCCTGATTGGCGGTTTTTTTGCATATCACCCCTTGATATCTCTATCATATCATAAGCGTTATTTGCTATACTATTACCAGATAACAGAAGGGTGGCGGCTCGACAGATGGCAAACGTATACTCAAGATATAGCCTGCATTCGATGATGCGTAGCCGGTTTGCTATGGCTGCTGTATTTTGCTCACTCTTTGTATCACTCTTCGTCGTCTCACTCGCCCACGGCGTGATATCTGTCTCGCAAAGCTACACCTCAGAGACAACACTGCCGCTCGGCTCACTAGTCAGCCTCAAAAACAACAGTGCCGATGAAGTTGTCCCCAGTATCAGCAGTAACTCCGAGAGCCTACTCGGTATCGTCATTAGCGCCGACAGTTCGCTGCTCGCCCTGACAAATGACAAAGGCAAGCAAGTCCAAGTAGCCACCAGTGGCACCGTACCCGTCATCGTCTCGGATATCAACGGCACGATCAAGCAAAATGACCACATCACCGCCTCCCCGATCACTGGTGTCGGTATGAAAGCCAGTACAAACGTCCGTATCATCGGCATCGCGCAGGGCGACATGGTGAACAGCAAAGACGGCAAGCAAGAATACACCGCCAAAGACGGATCGAAACACACCGTCCAGCTCGGACAAGTCTCAGCCCTCGTAAATGTATCGTACTTTTTCAAGGAACCAGACAAGACACTCGTACCGGCGGCCGTCCAAAACATCGCCGACTCACTCGCCGGACGCACAGTCAGTACCGTGCCTATCCTTGTCAGTGCCGCAATCTTTGTCGTCATGATCATCGTCGTACTCGCCATCATTTACTCTATGATCAAAAGTAGCATCATCTCCGTCGGCCGTAACCCTATGAGCCAGTCTGCCATCTACCGTGATCTCGTCCAGCTCTCCGCCCTGGTGCTCGTCATCCTGACGGTCGGCATGGTATCTATTTATCTAATACTCACGAAGTTATAGCCATGGAAACACTCGCCCTGCAACTCTTCCTCCTCCTCAACGTCTTCGCCGTCGGCATCCTCAGTACGCTCGCCGTTCAGCATGCTCGTGAGCATTACCGACCGACACCGAAGCAACCCGTCGAATCTCCGCTGCCCAGTGAGGTCAAAGCCGACATCGCTCAGACAGCTCGTCAAAACTTCCAGGCCATCATCGACCAGTCAGCCGTCGATCTGCAAAAAGACCTCACCGCAACCAACTCACAGCTCAACACCATGCTCGAAAAACTCGTCACTTACGCGGTCAATGCCGAGATGGAGCGTTACCGTGAGAGCCTCGACGTCCTGCATCGCCAAAACGAATCGGCGTTGCGCAATTCGATGCATGACACCACCAGCCAGCACATTGACCTCAAATCCAAACTCATCAAGCGTCAATCCGAGCTTGACCAGGAACTCATCGAGCACCAGACCAAACTCGAACGCCAGCTCGCCGAGCATCAGGCCGATGCCGAGGCCAAGCTCAACGATCGCCAAGCCGAGATCGACCGCGATCTCAAAGAGCGCCAGGCCAAACACCAGACCGAACAAGAAGATCTCGAAGCACAACTTGCCAAGCACCAGACAGAAGTCGAGACCAAGCTTCGCGACCACCAGAACCAGCTCATCGCTGCGATCGACGAGCGCGAAAGCAAACTCGCCGAGTACCAAGCCGCCCTCGAAGCTGACCTGACGAGCCGCCAGGCCAAACAAGCCACCCTCCAAAAAGACCTGGAAACCAAACTCCAGACTGAGATCGATGCCAAAAAAGCCTTCATGACCAAACAAATCGATGCCAAACTAGCTGACGCCGTGAGCTCCTTCCTCGTCGAGACACTCGGTAGCAATATCGACCTCGGCGCCCAGGGCCCTTACCTGACAAGCCTGCTCGAAGCCCACAAAGAAGAGCTCAAACAAGGAGTAAACGATGCCTGAGACTACCGAAGCACCGTTCAAGCTCCCCGCAAGTGTCGCCTCGCCGCAAGACCTGACATCACTGATCCTTGAGATTCGCGCCTATGCTACGTGGTATTCGAGCGAAGCCGTCAAAAAACGCGTCGGCGTCACCCGGCCAGTTGATCAGCCCGAGCTGTCGCCGGTCGCCTCCGAAGTTCTCCGTGGCTACGCCGCATCGCACCAGATAGACCGCACCAGCCTCGACGCCCTGATCGCCATGCTTGATGCCTACGGCAAACATGCTCCGATCATGACGATCACGCTGGCTGCACCCGCCACCAATACCATCAAAGCCGAGCTCACCGGCTGGGCCCGCGCCAATCTCGCCAGCAACATCCTCATCAGCTACCGCTTCAACTCAACTATCCTCGGTGGCATGGTCGTCCGCTACGGCAGCCGTATCTATGATTGGTCGTTTCGATCGCAGCTACTGACGAATAACGCGAAGATTCCGGAGATCCTCAGTCGTGTTTGACAACCAGCAATTCCAAAAGCTCGTCGAAGCCGGCAATCTCACCGGTGAGGTGGTCGCTATCAACCGCTTTATCGTCGAAGTCAAAGGTCTCGAAGGCGTCACTATCGGCGCCCAGATCCTGTTCGAAGATGGCCAGCGCGGTATGGTGCGAGAAGCCTACGGCGACCGTGTCGTGCTCTACAACATCGACTCCGAAAATCTCTCACTTGGGTGCCTCGCTGTCCTCCAATACGACCAACTCCAGGTCCCGGTCGGACACGCGCTGATCGGCCGCGTCGTCAACCCGATGGGCGAGCCACTCGATGGCAAAGGACCAGTCGCTGCCACCGAGACATCTGGCATCTTTACCCCAGCACCAGGCATCATGGACCGCAAAGTGCTCGACGAACAGCTCGCCAGCGGCGTCACAGCAGTCGATAGCTTCTTCCCGATCGTACTCGGCCAGCGTATCGCCATCCTCGGCGACAGTAAGTCCGGGAAAAGTACGTTTCTGAGCCAGCTCAGCGCCAACCAAGAAGGCACCGATCGCATCGTCGTCTATGTGCTGGTCGGCAAACGCAAAGTAGACATCGAAAAACTCCTGGCCGGGCTCAAACTATCCGGCGCGATGGACCACACCATCGTCGTCCTGGCCAATATCTTCGACTCCCTGACGCAGAGCTACATCGCGCCCTACGCCGCTGCTGCCATGGCCGAAAGTTTGTGGTACGGTGAGACCGGACAAGATGTCATCATCATCTATGACGACCTTAGCTCACACGCAGAAGCCTACCGCCAGCTATCACTCCTCCAAGAAGTCGACCCGGGTCGGGATTCATACCCTGGTGATATCTTCTATACGCACTCCAGCCTCCTCGAACGCGCCGGCAAGCTCCTGACCAACGGTAAGACCCTGACTAGCCTACCAGTCATCTTGACGCCGAACGATGACATCACCGCCTACCTGTCCACGAACGTCATGTCAATCACCGATGGCCAGATCATCTTTGATCTTGGGTATTTCCGCAAAGGCGTCCGTCCAGCCGTCAATGCCGGTCTATCAGTGTCGCGTGTCGGTGGTCAAGCCCAGACGAAGCGACAAAAACAGCTATCGACCGCTCTCTTTAAAGCCCTGGCGCACTACCACCAGGCGGAAGAATTTTCTCACTTTAGTAGCCAGCTCAGTAAAGAAACTCGGCTCGATCTCATGCGTGGCAAGCACCTCTACGCCGTGCTTCAGCAGCCGCCAGAGCAACTGTATTCGTTGCCGCAGCAGCAGCTCATGCTCGAGACGATCATGAAAAGTGACGACGACCGCGCCATCGATGTCGTCAAACTCCGCGAAGCCGTCAAGACCCGTGCCGAAGAAGCCAAGACCGACGAGGATTACGACCGACTCGAAACCGAACTCCTCGCGGCCTACCGAGCCGAGAAGCTTGAGCCCGCCGCCGCACCATCCGGGGAGAAGCCGCCAGAGGAAAAACCAGCATCCGAGGAGAAGTCCAAGGATAAGAAAGATGACAAGAAGGATAAGAAATGATGCAGAAACAACACGAGTCACGAGTCACGAGTCACGAGTACGCGACACTATTCGTACCTCGTACCTCGTACCTCGTACCTCGGCCTCCGCAGGAGGCACGCAATGCGTAGAGCTAATATCATCGAAAAAGACATGGTCGGCATTGGCACGCTCCGCGACCTGACCAACGTCTTTGAATCACTCGCCAGCACCCAGGTCGCCAAAGTGAAAAACAAAGCCCAGCTCAGCCAAGAGTTCTTCGAACTACTCTGGAGTCGTTACACTGCTATCCGCGTCGATCCCAAAAAACGCATCACCAGTCGTGGCGACATCGGCGACAACAACGGCCGCGATGTCCTCATCCTGATCTCCGCCGAGGCCGGTCTGTCTGGAGACCTCGATATGCGTATGATCGAGACGATGCAAAACAACTACAACCCAGCGAGTACCGACATCATCGTGCTTGGTTCACACGGCGCCAGTCAGCTGAACCAACGAGGCATCCCCTATATCCGCTTCTTCCAGGTACCTGAGTCGGATGAATATATCAATGTCACTCCGATCATCGAGGCGATCAAACCATATAACAAAATCGTCGTATACTACGAAGAGTACCTCTCACTCGGTCAACAAGAAGTTCGCTCGATCGATCTTGTGACGCGCATGCAAGATATGAGCAAAGATACCGCCGATGACGCCGCCGCCATCACCGACCTCGAGACAATATTTGAGCCATCACTCGATGAGATAGCCGACCAGATGGAGGAAACCATGATGAGTCTGGCTCTCAGCCAAACCATCCTCCAGTCTGGGCTCGCCCAGGCAGCCAGTCGTTTCAACGCCATGACCGTCGCCGAAGATCGAGCCGGTGAGCTACTTGGCGAATACAAACTCGAGTATCATCGTAGTAAACGATCCGAGTCCGACCGTCGTTTGCGCGAAGTCCTCGTCGGTATCAAGAAAAAACGCCGCAGCTCCGCTGCAGGGAACAAATAATGGAAGATGTCACACAACCAGCCGCCCAGGCCTCAGCGCCAGCCGCGACCGTCCCGGGCGTCACTGATGAATTTGTCGGCATCATCAGTACACTGCGTGGCCTCACCGTCGAGGTGCAAATCCTGGGCTCTCGTCCGGATGCCAAGGAGCTGCTCGCGGTCGAAGGCTACCCGGAAGTCTTCATCGAAGTAAATTTCTTCCGCGGTGACCGAGCTATCTGCCTCAACCTGAACAACAACCACGTCGTTCGTTGTGGCCAGAAGATGTTTCGGACCCACCAGAAAGTCACCGTCCCGGTCGGTCCTGCTACCATGGGACGCGTCTTCAACGCTCTCGGTGAACCGCTCGATAAAGCCCCTGGTATCACCGAAAATCGCCGCCCGATCAGCGTCCCGAGCAACACCACGAGCTACCGCGACTCGACTAAGCTAGAGCTGCTCGAGACGGGGCTGAAAGTAATTGATTTCTTGACGCCATTTGTCAAAGGTCGCAAGATCGGTGTCATCGGCGGCGCCGGCGTCGGCAAAACGGTGCTCACCATGGAGATGATTCACAACGTCACCCAGAGTAAAAAAGGCGCCGAAGATGCTGGCCCGAGCAAATCATTGTCTATCTACTGTGGCGTCGGTGAGCGTATCCGTGAAGGTAACGAACTTTATGAGACACTCAAAGACACCGACGTGCTCAAAAACACCGTCATGTTTTTCGGCCAGATGGACGCCACACCAGCGATTCGTAGCATGGTCGGACCGGCTGCTGCCACGGCTGCTGAGTATTTCCGCGACGAAGAAGGCAAAGATATCCTCTTTTTCGTCGACAATATCTACCGTCACGTCCAGGCCATGACTGAGCTCAGTACCAACCTCGGCCTGATCCCGAGTGAAGGTGGCTATAGCCCGATGGTCTTTTCGGACCTGCGACGATTGCAAGACCGCCTGGCGAGTACCGAATTTGGTACGATCACGAGCGTCCAGGCCATCTACGTGCCAGCAGATGACCTATCTGACCCTGCCGTGCAAGCCATCAGCCAGCAGCTCGACTCGGTACTCGTGCTCGACCGCTCCATCGCCGAGCAAGGTATCCGTCCCGCAGTCAATCTCCTCAAGACCACAAGTTCGCTACTCACTCCCGATATCGTCGGTGAGCGGCATTATCATTTGGCCGAACGCGTCCAGGCCATCATGCAAAAATACGACAGCCTCAAAAACATTATCGCCATCGTCGGTGAAAACGAGCTCAGCCCGGCCGACCGTGCCGACTACCAAAACGCCAAAAAACTCATCACTTTCTTCAGCCAAGATTTCGCCGTGGCCGAGAAGTTCTCTGGCAAACCGGGCGAATACTACACGCTCGATCAGACCCTCGACGGGATCGAGGCAATTATCAATCCGAAGGAAGAGGTGAAAGCCGAGGAGGCGAAGCCAGCAGAGGAGTCAACAGCAAACGAGACGGAAAAGCCTGCCGAGGATAAGAAATGAGCAGTAAGCGGAGAGCGGTAAGCAGAAAGCATTTAGCTGCAGCTGCCCTGCTTACCGCTTACCGCTTACCGCTTACCGCATTACCCATAAGAGGCTCACATGCCGACCGATAGCCCCGCCCTCACCGTCATCGCCAGAGCGCCCTTCACCGTCTACTACGAGGGCCAGGCGCGAGCGGTCAGCGCACAAAACCGCGTCGGACCGTTTGATATCCTCCCAGGGCACGCTGATTTTTTCTCGATGCTCATCCCCTGTGATGTCGTCATCGAAACTGACAAAGAGCCTGTCACCTTTGCCATCCAAAACGGCATCATCACAGTCAGAGACAACGGTGTGATGCTGTTTGTTGATATCTAGAAGTCTCACTTATTGCATTACGATATAGTCGAACGCATACCCACCAGGGCCGAGAGCATTGGTGACGCCGATACTGAAACCACCGGAGTTGCGATTGACGTAGAGGCCTTGTGGGCCGGGACCGACGGAAGTGACGACAATATGTGGCGTATTACTATACCCCGCCAGAAACGAGATGTTGGCAAGGATACCAGGGCTCGCCCCGACACCGACGTTGACGGCGACGGTACCAGACGCGTCGTTGCCGCTGATCGATACGGTACCGTTGCTACCGACACCGGGCCCAGCACTGGCGCCGGGAGCATTGCCGCGCGTGATGATATGACCACCGATAGTCAGGGTCGTGTCGGAGATCAGACTACTCGCCTGAAAATTGCGTACTGAGATCGTGCCTCCGACGGCGAGGTTACCGACGATATTGACGTTGTTGTTGACGGTTAAGAGCTGTCCGAGCGTTACGGGACCCTGGAATTTACTCGCGCCGACGACATTGAGGTCTTTGCGAAGATTGAGCGTTGAGATCGTGCCATCACCGTTGACATTGAGCTGCGCGACATCGGTATTACCGGCTTTCAATTTGGCGAGCGAGGCGTCGGTGGCCGAAAAGGTATTGTTGAGGACGAGCTGACCAGCGACCGTCAGATCACTGTTCATCGTGACTTTGCTGTTGAACTTCGAGGCTGGCCCGATCGTGAGCTCAGCACCTTGATCACTGACTGAGTTGCGCTCCACACCAAGCTTCGTCAGCGTCTCCGAGCTCAACGTCACCTCCGAACGGTTAGTATTGCCATCCTGCGATGCATTGCCTCGCATGATAAACCAGATCACCCCACCGTTTACAGCCAAGATTACCGCTACGACGATGAGTGCGATAAAAGTACTTTTGTGACTCGGCTTGTAGGTACTGCGCCGTGGTTTTAGGTTTGCTTTGAGCGTCGCAAGACCGGTTGTGCCGGCATCACCTGAGGTGCCTTGAGACTGTGGCTCAAGACTTTCCGGCGCTGGCGCTGAAGAATTTTCCTCTGGCATAATTACTATTGATTATACCGCTTATGTCTCCGAAATCAGAATCGATTGTCACCTGTCATAGGAAATAGAGTATACGCTATGTGCGCCTCTGACTTATAATGAGCTTATGTCAATAGGGCAGAAATGGCGAGTTGGGGCAGCCATGGTATCGATCAGTACCATGGTATTTCTCATTATCCCCTTTGCCCACGCGCAGACACTTGCCTCACCAAATTATCGCTTCGACGAGAGTACTCTTGGGGCTGGCGGTATGGTCCAGTCCGGTTCGCCTAGCTACACGGCGACAAGTGGAGCCGGTGATATCGGTATCGGCAACTCCACGTCATCGAACTTTCAGTTTAACTCTGGATCCAATACCCCGAAAGACCCCTACCTGACCTTCGCAATCCTATCGAGTACGGCCAACTTTGGTGATTTCTCAGCCAGCACTACTTCGGTCGGTACAACATCATTCGTCGTCTCCAACTACACTTCATACGGCTACGTCGTACAGGTATTTGGCCAACCCCCGACCAACAACAACCACAGCCTCGACGCTATGACTGCGACCAATACCTCCCAGGTCGGAGTAGAACAGTTTGGTATCAATCTCGTTGCAAACACCTCGCCGACATCGCTCGGTGTCAACCCTGACAACGGCCAGTTTGGCTACGGCTCTGTCATGCCAAACTATGCGACGCCAGATAACTACCGCTATGTACCTGGCGAGACGATAGCCCGCGCCGTCAAAAATTCTGGCGTAACCGTCTATACTATTAGCTATATCGCAAACGTCGCACCTCTTACGCCGGGTGGTATCTATACGAGCAACCAGACTCTGATCGTAACCGGTACGTATTAGTCTAGTTATCCACAGTACGTAGAAATCATCGAAAAAATGTTGACACTGTCATAACGCTTGTGCTAACATCTCTGTAGTAACCACCACAAAACAAAAATGAAAAAACTATCACCACCACCAGTTTTACGAGCCTTGAGCGTAGTATGGGTCTTCGCGCTCATCTCACTACAACTCCTCTTGCTGGTCCCCCAGGTCTCAGCCGCACAGATCACCAACCGCAGCTTGACACTTATGGCTGGATCAGGTGGCGATGGTGGCTCTATGCCGAGTGGCGTTACCAACCATTGGTTCCAGTTCACAATCCCGACGACCGGTACAGCTATCGGATCAATCAAATTTGAATACTGTACGACAGCTGCCAATTCGCCGTCCAGCCCAGCCTGCGTCACCCCAACCGGCCTCGATACGACCCTTGCTGGTGCCGTCCTTGGATCAGAAGCAGGGAGCGGTGCAACTGGCTTCAGCCTCAACAAGACAACAAACGGCGCACCGTTTCTCTATAAAGCAACCGCGGCAGTCCCCTCCAACGGCAACCTCAAGTTTCGTCTTGATAACATCCAGAACCAAAGTGTGAAGACAACATTCTTTGTCCGCATGTCGACGTATAACTCTACCAATGCTACCGGTTCACCTATCGATACCGGCACGGTTGCCGCCAGCACCAACGAACAGATCATCCTGAGCGGTATCATGCCTGAGTCACTCGTCTTCTGTACCGGAGCAGATATCACCAAGACTGCTGGCGTGCCGGACTGCTCGACCGCAACCAGTGGCGTCATCTCATTCAACCAGCTCTTCAGCCCGACTGATACAGCGTTTGCGATCAGCCGCATGGCAGCGACGACCAATGCTGGGTCTGGCTATATCATCACCGTCAATGGTCCAACTCTCACCTCAGGATCCAATACCATCGATGGTCTTGCTACCCCATCGGCGAGCACCAAAGGTGTTGAGCAGTTTGGTCTCAACCTGCGCGCCAACACGGCCGCTGCTGCCCCTGGATTCCCTGGAACATCGCCACTCAACAGTGCCGATATCGACCTGACGAGTTCCGCACCAAACCTCAATGGCCGCGCCACACCTGACTATGCCGTCGCCGATACGTTCAAATTCGTCACTGGTGACATCGTAGCCGATAGTAACTTCGATGCGACAGGCGACCCAAACCCATCCGATTCGCAAATCTATACCGTCTCATATATCGCCAACGTCCCAGGTAGCCAACCCGCCGGTACCTATACCACCACACTAACCTATATCTGTACCGCAACCTTCTAAAACACTACCTACTTATCCCCATGAATATCCTATCCCTCATACCATCCCTCATTCCCGCGTGTAATGCGCTGAAACAGGGGTGGTATGCGTATATGTACCATGCATCCAGCGAGGGAGGCCTACCTATCTAGCAACTGCCCTACTGCCTACCACCACCAGTAGTGTCTTTGACACCCAACTCACAACAGATATCTACAGCGAGGGTTATTTGTTGACGCCTCTGAAATGCTCATGGTACAATTTGAGTCATGAGACGAAGTGGATGGGTGCTATTGACTGCTATGTTTGTGCTGGCAGTGGCTGTGACTCCGTTGCTGATGATACAGACGGTTTCTGCTGCTCAGATTACCCTTCGTAGCCTTACTCTGCAGGCCGGCGCCACTGACGGCGGCTCCAAGGCTGGCGGTGTCGTCAATCATCTCTTTACATTTACACTACCAAACACAACTGGTGGTAATGTCGGTTCTATCAAATTCTTGTATTGCACTACAGCCGCCGGTGGCTGTACAACACCGACTGGCCTGGTTACAACATCTGCTACCATGGGCACACAGACCGGTGCAACCGGGTTTACGCTCAATACCGCGACGAATGGTGCACCCTATGTCACACGAACCGCTGCGAGCGTCACAGCAGGGACTGCAGTAACCTACCAACTGCTATCTGTCACCAACCCGACTGCAAACAACTCGTCGTTTTACGTCCGCATCACATCCTACACCGGTACTGACGGTGCGACAGGGCCTGTTGATAATGGTACGGTCGCTGCTAGTACCGCTGAGCCGATCGTCCTTTCGGGTGTCATGCCGGAGTCACTTATCTTTTGTACTGGTGCGACTGTCACCCTCAACTGCGCCTCATCAACTTCAGGTGTGATCAGCTTTGATCGACTCTTCTCCCCGACTGATACGGCGGTTGCACTCTCTCAAATGGCCGCTAGCACCAATGCCGAACGAGGCTATAGTATCACGGTAAACGGTGCGACACTGACAAGTGGCTCAAATACAATCACAGCTATGGCCGCCCAAGCACTAGGAACAAAGGGTAATAGTGAGTTTGGTATGAATCTCCGAGCCAACACGACGACAACCTCGACACCGGCCTTTGGTACTGAGCTCTCACCAGCATCAAACGGTACCGCCCTTAAGGGTCAAGCTAACACTGGCTATCATACTATCGACCAATTCAAATTTGTGAGCGGTGATAGTGTCGCTAACAGCTCAAGCACTGGTACGCTCGGCACTGTCGGAGCCGCACCTGGCCCGACCAACTCGCAGGTCTACACGGCATCGTATATCGTCAATGTATCTGGTATTCAACCCCCAGGGACCTACACCACCACTTTAACGTACATTTGTACTGCGCTTTTCTAGCCTATGAAGAAACTTATCGCCCTCGCTATCGGTAGCCTGATTGCTGCAGGCCTTGTTTGGGCAACCGCTACGACCGTCTCTGCCCAATCATCTGATGCGACAGCGGGCAGCGGGCAGGCGCTTGAGATTGCACCCCCTGTGCTCGAGCTAAAAGGTAACCCCGGCGAGTCACTCAAAGCTCAGATCAGTCTCCGCGATGTCAGCCCAGTAAAACTACTCGTGAAAAACGAGATCAATGATTTTACGGCAGCGGGTGAGGATGGTACGCCAAATATCTTAGTCGATCCAGACGAGGTCAGTCCGTACTCTATCAAGAGCTGGATATCTCCACTCCCAGAGATTACGCTCAAGCCAAAAGAGGTTCAGCAACTCACTGTCAATGTCACGATCCCGAAGGATGCAGCACCGGGCGGTTACTACGGTGTTATTCGTTTTAGCGCCCAAGCGCCAGAGCTCACCCAAACCGGCGTATCGCTCTCAGCCAGCCTCGGAACACTCGTGCTCCTCCGTGTAAATGGCACGGCCAAAGAGGCGATGAGTGTGGCTGAATTTTACGCATCGGCAAATGGCAATCGCAGTAGCATATTTGAATCCACCCCCATACAGTTTTTTGAGCGCATCAAAAACGATGGCAACGTCCACGAACAACCTCGTGGGCAAATAGACATCAAAGACATGTTCGGTCAGAAGCTCGCAAACCTGAACGTCAATCTCGAAAACCGCAATGTCCTCCCCGGTAGTATCCGCAAATTCGAACAGCCCCTTGATTCCACCGTGATCGGCAACAAAATCCTTTTCGGTCGTTATACGGCAGATCTCAAGCTCACCTATGCCGGCGGTCAGACAGTCACGACAAGCCTGAGCTTCTGGGTGATCCCGTATCGGCTGATCATCGGCGTCATTGTCGGACTCATCTTACTCTTCTTCGGCATCCGCTACGCACTGCGTCGCTACACCGAGAATGTCCTCGACCGCTCACGCCGTTCACGTCGCCGTCGCTAATCGATAGTGGCATTGCATATCTTCAAAATACGTTATACGGTATACTATCTACTCGAGTTATGGTATCATAAGCGCTATGGCATGGCCAAAAATAAAAATCAGCCCCCAGCAACATACTGGTCGCTTGCGATCGCACGAGCATACGTCATATTCTTTGCTCGCGGTCTTACTGATGGTGGCCATCATTCCCCTTATCGCCTACACGGCTCGCGCAGCCACGCCATACAACGGACCGGAAGCTGGCTCGGTCGGCCTTAGCGGAGTCGTCCCAGGCAAACCGCCGACGACCGGGGCGATCATCACGACACCGACCAACGGCCAACGATTTACGACAACGCCAGTCACCGTGAGTGGAACCTGTCCGGCCAAGACACTCGTCGAAGTCTTTAAAAACGATATATTCTCTGGCTCTTCGCCGTGTACTGATACCGGAACGTTCACGATGCAAATGGATTTACTCATCGGCAAAAATGACCTGATAGCGCGTGTCTATGACGACCTCAACCAGCCCGGACCTGATTCACCGATCGTGACCGTGTATTATGATGCACTGCCAAATCAAGCTGGCCCAGTCACGACATTGGACTTCGGCGGAGTACAGCTACTTCTCAACACTGACGCTGTCTTCCGTGGCGTCTTTCCAGACAAGGAGATGAATATGCCGATCGAGATCATCGGTGGCACGCCACCCTATGCGGTAAACATCCAGTGGGGTGACGCTACCAATACCGTCGTGTCACGCGCTGATAACTCTCCGTTTCGCTCCACTCACGTCTATAAGAAACCTGGCGTCAACCAGGTCACCATACAGGCAAGTGACGCAATGGGGCGCGTGGCTTTCCTAACTGTCGCCGCCATCATCAACGGCCAGCCAGAAGCGACGCAGGCCGCCGCAACAGCCACAGAGCAGACAAATATACTCCTGTTACTATGGCCTCTCTACGTCGGTATCGCTGGCATGGTGCTGAGCTTCTGGATCGGCGAACGACGCGAACGACACATCCTCGAAAAACGCGGCCAGTTACTTCCTATCTGATTTACCCAGTATAATCACGACTTATCCACAGGCATCACAATAAACTCTTGTTGTTTTACATAATTATGGTTATGATATTAATTAGGTAAATCTTGAGAGACAAAAAGCTTTATCTAAAATAAAAACTGGGTCAGTACCTTTCGTTGATGAAACGCGTATTTCGCGTATCTCTGCGTTCCTCATTATCTCAGCCGTGAGAGATCTTCTCTTTGCGTCTAGTGTATTTGAGGTAGGTATTTATAACCCAGGCATAAAAAACAAACAACCACCATGTATCGAAGTACCACACCACATGTATTTCGGCGGCTCGTAGCCGTTGTATTCGTTGCCGCTATCTTCATGATATGTGCGGCTTTTTGGCATGAACCGGTACATGCAGCACCTGGCATCAACCAGCAGCTTAATTTCCAGGGTCGCCTCTATAACGCAGCTGGCGCAACCGTACCCGACGGCTACTACAACATTCAGTTTAAGATCTATCAGGACGGCACCGGCACCGCAGCAGGCAACCCGGGCGGAACCCTCATGTGGACCGAGAATTGGCTCAATAGCGGTAGCAATGGGGTCACTGTTGTCAACGGTTTTGTCTCCGTTCAACTCGGCTCTATCACGTCACTCAGCAGCGTCGACTGGAACCAAGATACCTTGTGGCTCAGCATGAATATCGGCGACACCACAAGCTGTACAATCACAACATCATTTGCAGCAGATTGTGGCGGTGACGGCGAGATGGTGCCGATGAAGCGCCTCTCGAGCACCCCATACGCCATGAATGCCGGCATGCTCGGTGGACTGACGGCGAGTGGTTTCATCCAAAACACGACGACACCACAGACGGCCAACATCGCCGTGCAAAGCGCCAGCGCAGCCAACGTCGGCTTGGCTGTCCAGGCTGCATCATCACAATCAGCCAACCTCCTTGAACTCCGTGACGTCAGTGGCAACACCAATGCCGCCTTCAACGCGACCGGCAACCAGCTCACCCTGGGACGGATCGCCAGCGGCGGTACCGTCACACAGGGTCAACTCGTCCTATCGGACGGAACAACCGATAACTTCGGCCTCACACTCCAGAGCGCTACGCTGACCGCAAATCGGACTATCATCCTACCTGACTCAACAGCATCCAGCGATACCGTCTGTCTCCAGACACTACAAAACTGTGGGACGGCTGGCGCCAACACAGCGCTTAGCAACCTCGTTTCGACAGCGATCAACCAAAGCCTCATCCCAGGAAGCGCCTACAGCAACACCCTCGACGTCGGCTCGAGTAGTTACACCTGGCGCAGCGCTTACTTTGGTACCGCGATCTACGCACCAGCCGTCCGTCCACTGAGCGACAGCACCACAGCACTCAAGATCCAAAACGCTGCTGGCACTGTCGACCTAATGACCTTCGATACTACCGGTAGCGGGACAACAACGATCGGCGGCACCACCAAGATCACCCCTCAGACCAGCACCAGCACCACACTGCTCTGTACTGATACCGGCATCATTAGCACCTGTGACGCAAGTGTGCTTGCCCCGACAGCGACAAACTTCATCCAAAACAGCACGAGCGTTCAAGCCACTTCAAACTTCTGGATCTCTGGCGACGGCAAGGCAAGCGGCAGTCTACAATCACCGCTACTCGATGCAACCAGTGGCAACACACTCACGATCGGCGGTACCAACGCCACTAGCATCACTGTCGGTAGTACTGCCGGTACGACGCCACTTGTCCTATCCTCCAGCACCGTCGGCATCGGCATCGCCACGTCACCAACCACCCTGCAAGCCACCGCACAAACCACCGCCAACACGCAGGGAAGTACCTTTACGATTCAGGGCGCTAACGGTAATGGCACTGGGGCAGGTGGAACGCTGGCCCTCCAGGGCGGCAACAGTGCAACCGGCGCAATCGGCGGCAATGTCACCATCTCCGGTGGTACTGGCACAACATCGAACGGCCTAGTTCTCATCGCCACCCCGACCTTCTCGACGACCACCAATGACGCCAACTGTTACACTGGCGGTGCTCTCGTTGCCGTCGACTGTACGATTGCCCAAACATCTGTCAACAATTCCGCCGCTATCATCGTCGGTGTCAGCATCATCGGCAAAACCGTCACACTACCCGACCCGAGTATCACCACAGCTGGCCGCATCGTCTACGTCACCGCAGCCATCGGCTCGGTAGACTTCACCCTCTCCGTCAACGGTGGCGGTCAGGGTAACCTCATCGCGATGCGCCAAAACACCACAGCTACCATGATCTGGAACGGTAGTGACTGGACAGCAGCCGGCGCCAGTAGCTCGACTACCCTTCAGTCAGCCTACGACAACACGCTTCAGAGTGCTGGTGGCGCTGAGCTGGTTGTCAGTAAGACGAGTGCCACCAATGGTCTTACGATTCGTGACAGCTCGTTGAACCCCGTCAACGGCTCACTCCTCAGTGTCCAAACCTCATCCGCCGCTGGTCTCTTCCAGGTCAACAGCAACGTCACCGAGTACGTCAGTAACGCCGGTGCCGAGACGGCTGGTGCGAGTGCGAGCACATTTCCAAGTAGTACGTGGTCGGCAGTTGGCAGCAGTACCGTCAGCCGCAATACCATCACAAACAACAGCTCGATCGCGACTGGTCAAGCCTCGGTCTCAGTTGTCACAACCGGAACCGCTCAAGATGGCGTCAAAAATACACTCACTACAGCCCTTGGTACCAAGCAAAACTACAATGTATCCTTTAGCGCTCGGCTCAGTAGCGGCACCTTCACCGACCTCAACGTCTACTATTCAGCAGATGGTACCGCTGCCTCCGTACCATGTACTGCCTCTACCGCTATCGCTACCAGTGTCTGGACCAAGGTTAACTGTGCTTTCACTGCACCATCCAGTGGTATCACTGCTAGCAATGCTATCCTTGTTAGGCAGACGACCGGCACCGCTCGAACCTTCTACGTCGACAACATGTCAGTCACTATCGCAGCCGATTACAACTACGCAACCGACGGAAGCGTCAGTGATGGCACCAACTTTGCGACCAACTGGACAGCCGTCAGCAGCTCGACTGTCACCCGCAGCACGACCGTCGGTAATGACGCCAGTGATAGTGCCCAAGTTGTAACAGCCGCCACAGCCGGGCAAGGTGTCCGCAACAAACTGTCGATCAATCCTCTGCCAAGTACCCTATACCGTATCACTGCCTATGCCGCCAGTAGCAATACTTTCACTGACTTTACCGTCCGGTACTCTCGAGACGGCGGAACAAGCTTTGTCACTTGTGCCGACTACAACACGCAGACACTATCGACAAGCACGACAACCTTCACGAAAGTTACTTGCTACATCACGACTGATGGCACGGCCGCCAGTAGCCCATACGTCTACTTCACGCAAAACTCTGGTACGGCCAGGACATTCTATGTCGATACCTTCAGCATGAACCTTAGCAGTAACCTGACGCCAAACGTCCAAATCGGTGGCGGTACCAACGGTGGTCCGACGACGCTCTTTACCCTGGATCGCGGAGCCAGCGCGCCGATCGCCAGCAACAACGATGCGTTGCTGGGTAGCATGTACTACGACACAACGCTCGGCAAACTCCAGTGTTACGAGGCGGATGGCTGGGGTGCGTGTGGTTCAAGCCCAGACAATATTGTTACCATCAGCCCAGAGTATACCAATGCCGTATTGCACGGCACCGGTATCGGCACTATGACCAGCGACCTCTGCTCGGATTATCTTAACATCAATGATGGCAGCGGCAGTCCTGCGCAACCGACCATCTGTGGTACAAACGAGACGTACAACTTCTACAAATGGACATCACCCCAGGCAACCTCACAGACCTATTCGATATATGTTACCTATCAGTTACCAAGCTCCTTCAAAGAGTTCAATTCAGGTCAGGCATCGCTCATGGGTCGCACCGACAACGGTAGCAACGGCGGTTCGGCCACTGTACAATACCAGATCTACCGCAACAGCGGTACAGGTCTTACCGCCTGTGGATCAACGATCAGTGTATCGACAGGTACGCAAACTTCGTGGCAAATCGGTAACGCGACCGGCGCTGCCGACCCATCGACTTGTGGATTCGCGCCTGGTAACAGTATTGTCTTCAAGATTGACATGACAACTAGCAAAAACGCCAACGCCTACGTCGGTAATCTTAACTTTGCCTTCAGTAATAAGTAGTCTGAACTACTTCTGGTTGTAGTGAAAGCACTGGGCGAACTATAACAGTGTATCTTGAGATGATGGCACCAAATTTGCAGCAATCCTACAATGCGAGATAGTACTGGATTATACTGTCTGAGGAGAAATAATGGATTCATACACTCAACTACTAAAGGAACACCAGATGGCGGCAAGGCACGCATGATCGCCCCTGCAGTCGCCTAGTCGGTAATTACCGGACTATTTTCTGCTCGAGAACAATAGGCATCACCAATAGTGGCTGTCGGCAGTGATTCCCGCGCTCTATCCTGCCCCGTTACTTGGCTTTTGGCATGTCGTATACATCGCTCCTAACGTTTTGGGTATTTGCCTTCGTATCAGCCACAAAGCTGCCTTAGCGCATTTGTTGTTAACCTGTTTTTTGCATTCATTTTCTAGGGAAGAGTCCGTACCTATCGATGAGTATAGGCATTCTGTAGATTATATACTGTTTATGCTACAATAACAGAGAAGCCACCATAGTGGATATTGAGGTTATGAAGGAAAAAAATCAAACGGATCAGTACAAACATAGTACCAGCCACGTCCGGCACTGGTTTGTTGAGCATTGCTCTAATTTATTACGACGCTTCACAAAACAAACTACAGGTGGTAAACGCTACATCGTTATTCCTGCCCCCACCCAAAAAAGCCTATTACGATTTGGCCTAATCGTACTCCTCGCCGCAGTGATCATTGCTATTGGCTACCAATTATATCGTTACTATGGCCCCCATAGTTACCAGCTCAGTTCCGTCCAGAAGCTGCTGTCGTCACCGAACGAAACACTTACTAAGAACTTGAGATTTGATGACAAAAAACAGGTATATAGCTTCATGAATGGCCAAACAGATACCGCCGAATCAAAGCAAACAGGAGCAAGTCTGGTCTCGGCGATCATACCTGTTGACGCCAGCAAAGGCATGGTCATCACTGACCCTCACTACAAGATAGACCTAACGATCGCTCCTCAATTTGCCATCGCGCATGGCGAACAAGACCAAAACCGCGTCGTATACCCGTTTCGCAATCACAATGGCTGGCTGGTATACACCGCTGAGGGAACTGGCGTCAAAGAAGATATCGTGCTTTCCAAAGCCCCTGGTGACCAGGCATCTTTCTCCTACCTGCTGACCTTGCCTGATGGTATCGAGGCAAGATTAGAATCGGATGGCAGCATCGGAATTTATGGTAACGAGCTTTTTGTCAACAACATCGCGACCGGCACCGATGCAGACGTTGCCCTGCTCAAAAAAGCCCGTGAAAATGCGAAGAAATCACTGTTACTCTTTGTTATACCTAGCCCAATCGTCAAAGAGTATGGTAAACAAACTTCACAAGTTGATGCATCCTTTCAGATCGAGAAAAATCGCTTGACAGTGACAGCCAAAGGTCTCGACAAAGCCGCCTATCCGCTCACCATCGACCCAAGTATCTATATTGTCACTGCGCAGCAATTCATGAACGGTAACAACGAAACCAACATAAACTTCGATGTCGCCAACAAACTTATCAAGAAGGGTCGTACCACTGGTGCACGGTTTGATACCTGGAACAGCGCTACCAAATTGCCTCAGGGAAACTGGGCTGGTGGTACAACTGTTGCCGGTGGCTATCTCTACTCAGTGGGCGGCCTTTCACTCAACGGTCAGATCTACACTGCCCAGGGCGCGAGTACCTTCACCGTCCCAGCCGGTATTACAAGTCTTTCCGTCAAAGTATGGGGTGGTGGCGGTGGCGGTGGAGCTGGTGGTTCAGCGGCAGCCGGTGGAGCTGCTGGTGGTGGTGGCTACGTGTCTGGGAGCATCGCAGTCACACCAGGTGAAACATTGACCGTGTACGTCGGTGGTGGTGGTGCAGCTGGTACTCGTAACTCTGCTGGTGGAGGAGGAGGTGGTGGTGGCTATTCAAGTATTTATCGTAGTGGAACGCCACTCGCAATTGCCTCTGGTGGTGGTGGTGGTGGAGGTGGCCGTAACTCAGCCGGTAACACCGGTGGAGCCGGTGGAGCCGGTGGCGGTACGACGGGCATCGCAGGCTCGACATCCGGCGCTGCTGGTGGTGGTGGAGCTGGCACCCAGTCTACCGGTGGTGCTGGCGGTACCGGTGGTACGAACGCCGGTTCAGCCGGTAGCTCACTCACTGGTGGTCTCGGTGGTGACGGCCGCACCAGTGGCACCACCGATGGAAGTGGTGCAAGCGGTGGTCTTGCAAGTGGTGG
>Ga0075163_10000652_pt1 | contig 45232 bp, 32 predicted proteins | sample JI1023141ADNA_FD_71478 | JGI IMG/M metagenome (GOLD analysis project Ga0075163, IMG submission 71478) | Wastewater effluent complex algal communities from Wisconsin, to seasonally profile nutrient transformation and Carbon sequestration -... | ecosystem: Engineered > WWTP > Effluent > Algae...
AGGAGAAACTAGGGATGAACGCTTAGCAGAATTTCTAGTATTAAATCCTAGTACATATGTAGTAGGGCTTAGAGAAGGTAGTATGTTACAAGTAACAGGTAATCAATTAGAATTATTAGGAGAGAAAACAGCAAAAGTCTTTTATCAAAACCAAGAAACTAAAGAATATAGCGGTAAAGCGTCTTTGCAGTTTTTAATGGAATAATGTAGAGCAACCTTGGGTGTTTGCCCTTTTTAGAGTTTTACTAACCCAGTCTTTTAGGCTGGGTCTGCTTTATTTTCCTCAAAAGACACAACCTAGCCGAAATAGTCCACAATTCTAAACAAAACATATCGTTACACTAGCAACACAACATTAGATTTTGATAATAAATTATCAAATACTTTTATTGCTTAAAGAAAGAGGACGTTATGAAAACCTTATTAAAAATCGCTGCATTAATACTACTAGGAGTAATTGCAATAAAATTAGCATTTGGCTTATTAGCATTAGTAATAGGATTAATTATCCCACTAGCAGTATTAGGTCTTGTAGGTTTAATAGTTTGGAAACTTATTGGTGGAAAAACCCTTTGGCAAAAGCTAACTAGCAAAACACAACTTAATCCAACAGTCCCAACGCCTCCCGCTTGGCAAATGGATATGGATGAAGATTTAAATAGTTACCAAACTTCTAATGAGTATCTTGAACATAAAAAAACTACATCTCTAAAGTACTAGTTTGTAAGTAGTAACTAAAATTATTAGCAAAGGGGATAAACTGATGATTGGGCAAAATATTCATTCTAATGTAGTTAGCATTAAGATTAACAATCAAGCCACTATGGATCAAGAATATAACTCTTTAATGTCTGAGTTTAAAAGATTGACCAAAATAAACTCAGACAGTTTATCTACTGAAGAAAATATTTTACTCCAAATGTTAGAGTTACTTATTTCAAGCTATCAAGAAGACATTTCTCTTACACAAAACCCTACCAATTTTAATCAACGAACAAGTCTATTAGCTGCATAAACTTATACATTATGAGTTTAAATCTATTAATAACTAATTTTAAGGAGTAATTATTGGAAGTTCAAATCTATCAATAATTTTCTGTGCAGTTTCGTAAGCAGATAAGTGAGTGTTATTTATCTTAATATAATTTTCTAGGTAGAAAAAATCATCTTGAGAATTCATTTTATATTTTGCTTCATGTTCTAAAAGTAAGTTACGAGATTTTTCTATATCTCGTTTTGGGCGTTTATGTTCTAGTCGAAAGTCTGTTTCATTACGTCTTAAACGCTCTGATAAATCCGCTTCTAGTTCTATATAATAAACCTCTCCGCCTTTTTGTTGGAAAATACTAGTGCTTTGGTCAATAAACTCTTTATCACTTTCTAATTCTAGACCCCAAACAAAAGTAAAAATTAAACCAGGTAGTTTACTAGTAGCGACTTCCTCAAAAATCTTAAAACGAAAATCAGAAATCAGCCTATTAAAAGCAGGTTCACCAAAATTAAAAAAATTAAGCACTAAATCTATAGTCATATGGTTATGAAATAGTTTTAGTCCTGTAAGTTTTGCTAATTCATAGCCAACCGTCATTTTACCTACAGCAGCAGGCCCAAATATTACTAAAAATTTCATAAGCGAATTTAGCAGACAATAAAAAAGATAATAAAAAGATAATAAAGAAAGTAGATTGATAACATAGTTTACTATTGTTATTCAAGCTCTCTCTTTATTTTCAACAAGTTATAAAGCAAGTTCCATGATTACTTAAACTAAGGGGGAATCTTTTTTTGTCAGCTTGGTCATATCAATGCTCTTTTGCCAAAGATTATTAGCTAGCTCCAAATCATAAGAAGCCTCAGAAGAAGATGCTTCTTGCCATCTTGTATGTGAAGGAAAATATTTACCAGAAATCTGTTTAAGCTTAGTATCCATTGCTATATTTGCTAGAGCTTTACCAGATTTCCATGCTGGGTTAATCATAGGAAACACAGGAGATAGCATATAAGCTAAGACTGGTAAAACCTGCTCCCACATAAAACGCAAAATAAAAGGATAATCCCGTGCAAGCCCTGAACCTGGTACAACACCAGGCTCATATCCATTTATTGTAATAGTTTTTTTACCATTTAAGAGCTTAGCTTTTTCTATTCGTCGAGTTAACTCATACATAAATAATAAGTTACACAGCTTACTATTTACATAAGCAAGTTGACCATTATAGCGGTTTTTATCTGACCCGCCCGTACTAGCTAAACTATCAAGGTCTGAAAAAAAAGGTTTAGGCATACCTGTTATTAGCTTTGGATCATGAACACCTGAAGCTACTACTACAATCCTAGCAGGGCTGTTAGCTAATAATCTTTTTAAGAGCAAATTGGTTAATAGAAAATGTCCAAGATGATTAACCGCAAATGTTAGCTCATATCCATCTGGAGAAAGGCTAAGTGTTTTATTCATCTGCACTGCGGCATTACATATTAGTGTATTAATTGGAAGATTCTTTTCTTCTACTTCTTTAGCAAAACGTCTAATGGAAGTAAAACAACCCAAGTCTAGTTCCATTGCAACAACAAATTTATTCTTTGTCTCTTGGGTTATTTTTTCTACTGCCTTTTTTGAAGCCTCTTTGTCACGGCTAGCAATAAAAACCTGACAACCTTGTTTTGCCAGTTCTAGAGCGCACTCATACCCAATTCCTGAGTTTCCTCCTGTTATTAGCACGCTTTGTTTACTCATTTACTATTAACCTTTTTTACTAAATATTAAGTTTTACTACTTTGCTGATTACCTACAAACTCTAATTATTGTTGTGGAGCAACAGTGATAATATCAGAATTAGTATTAAGTAAAATAGTTTCTTGTTCACCAGCTAAAACAATACCACGTAGTATGCTATTTTGATTTTGCTTGCTAGTCATTATTTCTGTAGCGGTAGCTTTATTTTTACGTAATCCTTTACGAGCATTAGATTTAGCAATCATCTTATCACCTTTCCAAATGCTCATTTCCCCAATTTCTTCATTAAACTTAACTTCATATTTACCTTTTTTAACTTCAGTGCCATTTACTACTACATCTTGGCTAATTTCTAATTTTTTACCTTTTCCATCTGCATAAGCTAACCCATTGAAAAATATAACGCTTGCTACTAATACCATTACTAAATTAAATGCTTTTTTCATACTCTCTCCTTAGTCTTAATTTTATTTAGGTTGATTAACAATCTGTATTTATTTAACAGTTTCAAGTTACTTAACACTGTTAACGAGAATAAAAAAGAAAAGTTCTTAGAAGTTTCTAAAAGTTGGAAAGTTTTTCCGAAAAGTTTTAAGGAAAATTAAACTGTGAAGAAAAGCTGCTATGGAGAAATTTTTATTTACGATAACTCTATGTATATCAATAAATTAGAAATATAATAGGGTAGCAAAAACATTTTTGCTACCCTATAAATTAAAACTTTTAACTAGTATTAACTAGTTATTGATTAATTAGTGATTAGTTTTTCCTTGTCCTGAGTCCTTAGCTACAACAAAGAGTAGTCCTGCAAGTCCAGCAAAAATAACTAAAGCAATAATATTATTTTCAGCCAAATGTCCTAAAATTTGAGGCCCAATGGCTATTGCGGAATCTACTTTTAGTACTGCCATTGAAGCATAAGCTAGCCCAGCAATTGCACCACCAGCAATTAGACCTGAGCTAAAGAGTACTCCCTTACCTGTTTCTTCTTCAGCAATACTTTGATTTTCTTGGCCACCACTACGACGACGTGCCATTTCAACTAAAGCGCGTACTCCTCCACCAACAAAAATAGTGGCAGAAGTAGAGAAAGGTAAATACATCCCTACTGCTACTGGTAGAGCGGCTACACCCATCATTTCTAAGGTTAGAGAAATAAACATACCTATTAAAATCAATGACCAAGGTAAGCGCTGAGTTAACACACCATCAACTAAAATACCCATTAGTGCTGCTTTTGGAGCAGGGTATTTAGTAATTTTACCATTAATTTCATACGCTGGTTTGCCTGTTTCATCAACCAAAAGCTTTATAGGTTCAGTAGGGTTATTTGGTTGAACAACACTTACTAATGTATATAGTTTATCGTCTAATCCACGAGATGGGCCGATTTTCTTAATATTAGCATCTGAACCTTCTAGAAAAGTTTTTCCTGCTAATTCAGCATTTGGTTTTACTAGTTGTTGAACCTCACCACCTACACCAGGATTAACAAAATAATGTAGTTGATTATCTTCGCCAACTAAGTATTTACCTGGGCTAACTTTACCACCTTGGCCATTATCATATTCAACAGGAAGGCTTAAGGTTTTATAAGTTTTTCCATCTTCTGGTTTAATGGAATCATTCCATACACCACCAACTTTTTGCTCAGCAGGTATTTGGAAATTTGGATAGTAAACAGGTAAAAGGTTAACAGCAGAAGCATTAAAGAAAGTTAAAGTTAACCCTATGGCTAAAGCAGAGGTGGTTGCACCTACTAAAAGTCCTAACTGTTGGTTACGAGGGGTTGCACCTACTAAAAACCCTGTTTTAAGGTCTTGAGAAGTAGCGCCTGCATTAGCAGCAGCAACACAAACTATAGCACCTACAGTTAGAGCAACAATTCTTTGCTCAGCACCTGCACGACCTAAAAGCAAGAAGATTAAAGAAGTTAACAAGAGTGTTGCTATTGTCATACCAGAAATTGGGTTTGATGATGCACCAATTTGTCCGGTAATACGTGAGCTAACTGTTACAAAGAGAAAACCAAAAACTAGAATTAGTAAAACAGAAACTATATCTATTTCTAATTGTGGTAATAATAGTAGTGCTACTAGTAAAACAGTAATACCAACAACCACATAAGCTATAGGCATATCCTGCATTGTACGATCTTGGCTATCACCATCTTTAACACCACGAAAATCATTAATACTAGCTTTTAATGCACCAATAATTGTAGGTAGAGCTTTAACTAAACTAATTAAGCCACCTGTTGCAACTGCACCAGCAGCAATATAGCGCACATAGCGATCTTGGATTTCTCCAGCACTCATATCAGCAATTAGCTTAATTGACTCTGGAAATAGTGGATGAGTCCAACCAGCACCAAAAAACTTGATCATTGGAATAGCGATTAATGCAGCTAACATACCTCCACTAAGCATATGAGCAGCCACTGTTGGCCCAATGATATATCCAACACCTAATAGTTCTGGGGAAATTTCTGCTGCTACTTTAGTATTTTGATACCAAGTTAATATCTTTGTAGGAACTTCATTCCATAGCTTTGTACCTACCATTAAAACCTTATAAAAGAAAGCTACACCAAATCCCAGAAAAACGGTTTTAGCATCTGTGCCGCCTTTTTCACCTACAATTAAGACTTCAGCACAAGCTGTACCTTCTGGATAAGCTAGGTTGCCATGTTCTTTTACAATTAACGATCGCCTAAGTGGGATCATTAATAGCACCCCTAAACACCCACCGCCTAGTGCAATTAATGTGGTTCTAGTAACATCTAAGTCCAGTCCCAAAATTAATAAAGCTGGTAAGGTAAAGACCACTCCAGCCGCGATTGATTCACCTGCTGAACCAGTAGTTTGTACAATATTATTTTCTAAAATTGTTGATCGCCCAAATAGACGTAAAACTGTAATAGAAAGTACTGCAATAGGAACAGATGCGCTAACGGTTAAACCTACTTTTAGTGCTAGATAAACTGAAGATGCTCCAAAAATAACTCCAAATATTGCCCCTAATATCAAGGCTCTAGGGGTCATTTCTGCGATTACATCTTTGGCACTAATATAAGGCTTAAACGCAACACTTTTTGCTAGGTCGCTTTTTTCTGTAGCCATTATTTACTCCAAATTTAAATTTAAATTTTTAAGGATTTTTATTGATTGATAGATACTAAATAATCTATGTATCAGGGCAAATGAGTCAAGAAGAAACTAGCCAAGAAAAGATTTTTCTCCCAGGTTTTATCTTAAATTTATAATCTAGGAACCTTTTAAGCGAAAATACTCTGTTTCATCTTGATGCTCTATTACTAGCCGTCCATCTGCTACTGCCATATCCAAATGTGCTTGGGCTTCTGAAACAGCCAAATAACGATGCACCCCATCAGCATTTGGGAAAAGCAGTCCAGAAATTTCCCAAGCTGTACTACCACGTTTAGGTAGCAAGGAAATTACTTTCATTTGTCTTTCCTGAGTACGTGTTAATAAACGATGAAAATGTTCTCCATAATCAAGAATTGGATGGCCATGTCCTGAATGAATAAAGGTAGGAGCTATTTCTTTAATTCTTGCCACTGAACAAAGGTATTCTGAAAGTGAAGGAAAACGCCTATGACAATCTAGTGGATCAACATGTAGCATTGGGTTTGGAGAGATATGCTTAATTACTGTATCAGCAGCAATTAACTCTCGATTACTTTCACGAAGTAAACAAATACTTCCAGGTGTATGACCTGGAGTATGTAAAACTTTTAATGACCCATTTTCAAAAATAATATCTTCTTCATCTTCAACAGCAGTAAAACCAATTTGATTACCTGCTAATGGTGAAAACTTTAAATAGCCTTGTTCAAAACGTTCAATAACCTCTTTGGGAACACCAGCACGATTTAATAGCTTTTTATGCTCAGAGTAATCTTGATTATTAAGGACTTTTTTTTCTTCCCAAGAATGCATTAATATCTCTGCCCCAGAAACCTCTTGGACTCGCCAAGCTAAACCATAATGATCTTCATGGGCATGGGAAATAATTATTCGCTTAATTTGCTCTAGACCAACACCTAAATGAGCTAAGCCTTCTTTTAAAGCCTGGTAAGCTTCTTCAGTATTTGGGCCTACATCAATGAGGGTTAACGGATCATTACGTACTAAATAAACATTAACAGGCCCAACATAAAACGGGGTAGGAACAACTATTTTATTAATTTGCATAAAATTATGGGATCGTTAGCGATATATATCGATGTGATGCATTTTGTCTTGCATTCCTCTCAATAAATAATACCAGTGAATCTCCTGGTTTTAGTTTATTTACCGCTTGTAAAAACTCCTCTTCTTTAGTAATAACTTGTTTATTAACTTCCTTAATAATATCTCCATCTCTTAAATCAGCATCATATGCAACATTGCCTACAGTTACTGTCCTTACTACAACACCTTCTGTTGCCTTGCTACCTAATTGTTGGGATCTCATCTCTGTTAAAGAAGCAATAGAAATACCTAAGCGTTGAGTAATGTCTTTATCTGACTTTGAGAGTTTTGGTTTTAAGTCTTGAATTGGGCGTAGTGGATTAGGAGTTTGTCTACCTTGCCGCTCTACTAAAACAACAGTAGCAGATTCAAGCAGCCCATTACGTAAATATTTTAGTTTTACAGGATTATTTACTCTAGTAGATACAATATAACGCACTAAATCCCTATCATCTTTAACTGTATGTCCATTAAATTCTGTTACAACATCACCACTTTTTAACCCAGCCTTAGCCGCAGGGCCATCTATTTCTGTAATATCATGAATTAAGGCCCCATAAGGTTCTTTTAAGCTATAAACTTGGGCAAATTGTGGAGTTACTTTACTTGGATAAACTCCTAGATAGCCTCTAGAAACACGCCCTTGAGTAATTAATTGACTATAAACATCCATAAAAATAGATGAAGGAACAGCAAATCCAACTCCTTCAAAATTTCCCTTACGAGTAGCTATCTGAGAATTTATACCAATAACTTCCCCTGCTAAATTAATTAATGGGCCTCCTGAATTACCAGGATTAATAGCAGCATCTGTTTGCAAAAATTGTTGAAAGTTACGATTTTGGTCTGTAACACGTTCTTTAGCACTAATAATTCCTGCTGTAACAGTTTGTTCTAGACCAAAAGGGCTTCCAATAGCAAGCACCCAATCCCCTACTATCACCCTGTCAGAATCACCAATTCGGCTAGTTTTTAGTGCTTTAGTAGTATTTACTTTGAGGACTGCTAAATCTGTTTCTTCATCAAAACCAACCACATTAGCTGTTAAAATTCCACCATCAAGAAATCTAGCTTTTATTTTATTAGCATCTTTTACTACATGATAATTAGTCAGAATATAGCCAGTAGAATCAACTACAAATCCAGATCCGCTACTTTGACTTAAAAAAACATCTCTTTCACCATCAAGATCAACTGTTGTGATATGAACTACACTAGATTCTACGGCTTGAGAAGCAGTAGCAAAAGCTGCTGAGAGTGATAAGGGTGAGCTAGCCTCAGCATTCATACGGGCATTTACTGGTAGATCTGCTTTAGCACGAGTTTGATGAAATACTAATGAACCGATCCCAACACCTGTTAGTAAAACAAAAACTAAGCTAACAACAAGACTTGGCCCTGTTAATCTAATAGTCACAACTCGTTCAGGAAAAAGTTGTTTAGATGGTTTAGTTAATCCTTTAGAAATAGATTGTTGATGCTCTAGGTTTGGCTGAATTTCTTGCATGCAAAAGCCTCCAGCCCAAATTCTTGGGTGAGTCTAAATTGGATTTAATTTAAGTAGGACAGACTTATGTGTTTATCCTAATAGAAGGCTAGTCACGGTAGGACTATCCCACAAAGGCTTATTATAGCAGAGCAAAAGAAAAATCTCTTACTGAAAAATCTTATAAATAAGCAAAAGGTGAGGTTAAATAAAGAATGGTTTAATTTATAATTTAAGCATAACTATCAATAAACACAACAGTTACATAAGCAGCGGAAACACTTATAAGCTATAAACACTTTGCTAATTAATTATTGATTAAGTTTTTTTAATAGGGGTTCCAAATTTTTATCTAAAATTTGGATAGCAGAGCGAATACTTTGAATAACTTTTAGTAACTCGGTTTTATCTAAAGTAATATTATTATCTACCTGTGAAACAGTGGATAAATGCTGAGCAACAATTTCTGCCCCTAATTTATCTAGCTTTTTATTATCAACCCTAGGAATTTGAATATTTTCATCATATTCTTCCATTAATGGCTCTATAGGAATATCATCTAAGGTTTTTTCTACTGCTTCAATACTATAGCTTTTTGGTATAGGTTGGAAGAAATTTGCTAGTCTTGATTGTTCAGCAAGAAAGAGAGAACGAAATGTACTACGAATATCAATATTAAGTGCTACGATTTCAGTTAATATAGCAGGTTGAAAAAGCAGATCGCCTAGTCCACTTTTTAGTTTACGTAAACGCAGTAACACTTGCTTTTCTATTAATTCTCTTAAAGATCGGACTGTTAAAAGTCTTTTACGTTCAAACTCTAGAATTTCAATTGCATCTTTAGCTTCGCTAACTGGCATTGGGACTAGACCAAAGCTTAAGTATATTCTCTCTAGACGTTCTCTGATAATAGGTAACTGAGAGAGAGAAATAGCAGCAATTTCTTCTTGTTTAAGAACTAGTTGTCCCCACCAAGTAGCAATTAGATCTATTTTATCGCGATCATTATTAGTTTTAACAGATTTACTTAAATAAAAAGAAAGAATAATTTCTAAGGTATTACTATCAGGAATAGTAACTTGTTCAAAGTATTGACGTAGAGCACTAGCAGAAAGATCTGAGTCAAATTTTTCTAAAGCTTGTCGCCAAAGAGAGAGTCTAGAAGCAATTTCTATCTCAAGCTCATTGAGATGCTCCCCTTCTTTAAAAGCTAAAATATCTGTTTCTAGGCCATTAACTTCAAACTCCAACTCATCTTGCAATTGATCGCTCACTTGAGAGAGAGAAGTGAAAAATTGATGTAGCGTAGAAAACAATTGAAAATCTTCTAAATGGCTGCGATAAGCTGTCATCCTAGCTAAAGTCTCAAATTTTTCTGACATATTTTTGCCTCAAACCGGTATCTCTACTAGTGTAAGAGAATATTGATTATCCCGCAACCATAAAGATAAATTTATTAAAAATTTTAATGAATAAAAATTTTATAAAATATTTTTAATATGAATAAACCTTTTTGGGGCTAAAAATATTTCTTAAGAAGTAATGCTATATTTTAGATAAATGTAAGGGTAAACTATTCGCCTTTCTTAAATTAGGAATAAAAAGGGCGAACAGTTCGCCCTTTTTATACAAATTTTAAGAGAGCAGACACCTATGACACCTTGGTCTGCACTTACATATCACCAACTGCTTTGATGATACGATTAGCGGCTTCTATAATTTCTTCATCACTAGTAAATTTCCCAAAACTAAATCTAATTGCGCCTAGTGCATCTTCTGCAGATACCCCCATTGCAGTTAAAACGCTTGATGGTTGACGAGAAGTTGTATGACATGCTGCACCTAAAGAAGCAGCAATATCTGTAGCAATTAAAAGCTTTTGCCCATCACAACCACGAAAACTTAAATTAAGTGTATTAGGCAAACGCTCTAGTGGATGGCCATTTAAGCTTACATTACTTAAAGAGTCTGTAATTATTTTATAAAAGCGATCACGTTTTGCTTTAACACTAGCAATAATACTTTCCCCTTTATTTTTTGCTATTTCACAAGCTTTTCCTAGCCCTACAGCACCAGCAACATTAACTGTACCTGCACGACGCCCCCCTTCATGTCCAGCGCCTAAAAGATAAGGAGCTATTTCTATACCCTCACGAATAATTAATGCTCCAATACCTTTAGGGCCATAAAATTTATGTGCTGCAACTGTTAACATATCTATATTCATTTTTTGAACATCAATAGGAAGTTTCCCAACAGATTGTGCTGTATCAGTATGAAAATAAATTCCTTTTTTATGTGCAATTGCACCGATTTCACTAATAGGCTGAATTGTACCTACTTCATTATTAGCATGCATTACACTAATTAAAATTGTTTTATCAGTAATACTTTTTTCAAGTAAATCTATATCTATTTGACCAACATTATTAACAGGCAAAAAAGTTGTCTCAAACCCTTCAGACTCTAACTCCTTACAACATTTAATAATTGATGGATGTTCAATTTGTGTAGTAATAATATGATTACCTAGATGGCGACGACTACGAGCAACACCACGAATAACATAATTATTAGTTTCTGTCCCACCACCAGTAAAAACAACTTCATTAGGTAGACAATTAAATAATGCTGCAACTTGACTTCGGGCTTGTTCTAAACCTTTAGCAGCGTTTTGCCCAAAGCTATGAAAACTCATAGCATTAGCAAAATTGTCTGTTAAGTATGGAAGCATTATTTCTAGCACTTCTTTATCTAGTGGAGAAGTGGCGTTGTAATCAAGATAAATACTAGTCATTAGTTGTTAACCTTAATAATTTTGTTAAGTTATATTTTGATATTTTAATAGTGTAAGTCTATTTTCTATTTCTAACAATCCGTCGGCTAGTTTTGCTCTGTGGCTCTAGCACATGCTAGACTATCTGCTTCTTAATTTATTCTACTAACATTTTTTTTAATGAGGCAATAATTCATAATGGCATGGTTTAAAAGACAAAAAACTGGCAATTTACCCCCTATTGATGAAGAGCGTAGAGTAAAAACCGAAGGGCTGTTTAGTAAATGTCCAGAATGCTCACATACTCTGTTTAAGGGTAAGCTAGAAGAAAATCTTAATGTTTGCCCTAAGTGTAATTACCATTTTCGTATTGATGCCCAACAACGCTTAAAGCTAATTTTTGATGATGGTGAATATACAGAGTTTGATAAAAATGTTGCTTCAACAGATCCATTAAACTTTGTTGATACTAAACCTTACAAAGATCGTTTAATCAAAACTCAAGAGTCTACTGGTGTACTAGATGCATTAATTTCTGCTCGAGGCAAAATAGGTGGTCATTCAGTAATAGTCTGCGCTATGGTTTATGAATTTATTGGAGGCTCAATGGGTTCAGTGGTAGGAGAAAAAATTACTCGCGCCATTGAATCTGCAATAAAAGAACGCTGTGGTTTAGTAATAATCTCTGCTTCTGGTGGAGCACGAATGATGGAAGGCGCTCTATCTTTAATGCAAATGGCAAAAATTAGCGCCGCATTAGCTAATTTGGATGAAGCAAAATTACCTTATATCTCTATAATGACTGACCCTACTACAGGCGGGGTAACTGCTAGTTTTGCAATGCTTGGAGATCTTAATATTGCTGAACCTGGTGCTCTGATTGGGTTTGCTGGCCCACGTGTTATTGAACAGACTATTAGACAAAAACTCCCTGCTGGTTTTCAGCGCTCAGAGTTTTTATTAGAACATGGCATGTTAGATGCTGTTGTTGAACGTAAAAATTTACGGGATTACCTCTCTCAATCACTCGATTTTATGATTGGTTAGACGCTACAAAAGCCAATTAGCCTATTAAGTCGATGGATTATCAGACAGCACTTAACTATCTTTATGGCTTAGGACATGAAACCCTAGCAATGAAACTAGGGTTAGAAAATATTTCCTGTTTAATTAACAATTTAGGAAATCCTTATCAAACCTATTCAAGCATACATGTTGCTGGTACTAATGGCAAAGGCTCTTTTTGTGCTACATTAGCAGCAATTTTAGCTAAAAGCTCTATCCCTACAGGACTTTTTACTTCACCCCATCTAATAGATTTAACTGAACGTTTTCAATATAACCTTAAACCTATTAGTAACAATGATTTCTGCCAAATACTAGCCAAAGTTAAACTAACAATAGATAACTTACTAGCAACTAAACAAATGATTGCTAGACCAACTTTTTTTGAACATGTTACTGCTATAGCACTAGAGTATTTTCGCCAGTGTAATGTCAATCTAGCTATTTTAGAAGTTGGCTTAGGTGGTCGTCTAGATTCTACTAATATTGTCTCCCCTATTTTAAGTGTGATTACACCTATTGATTTTGACCATCAACAATATTTAGGTAATACATTATCAGACATTGCTAGAGAAAAAGCTGGTATTCTTAAAACAGGAGTTCCAGCCTTAATAGCACCACAACAAAAAGAAGCAGCTAAAATGATAACTCAAGTAGCTAAAGAAGTTGGAAGTCCTTTAATTTGGCTTGATCCTAAAGGCTTGTCTTCAACTCCTGATAAAGATGGTTATCAGAAAATAAAATACTTTGATAAAGATTTAATTTTAGGATTGCGTGGTCATCATCAAGTTATGACAGCTAAATTAGCAATTTGTGCAGTAGAAATATTAAATTCTCAAGGCTTTTCTATTACCAGCGACAATATTGCTAATGGGTTAAAAAATACTCTTTGGCCTGGACGATTAGAATTAATTGATAGCAAGCCTAATTTATTATTTGATGGAGCACATAACCCTCATGGAGCAACCGCCCTTGGAAACTTCCTTAAAGATTGGTTAGTAGAAAAGCAATATCCTACTAAAGTACTAATCTTTAGCACGATGCAGGATAAAGACTTTTCCTCTATGGCCAAGTCCCTTTTCCCTTTATTTGATCTAGTGGTACTAGTTGAGCGTTCTGATCCACGTGCAATGCAATTTGAAAAATTAACTAGCGAAATCTCTTTATTAACTAAAGAAATAATTGTTGCAAAAAACACTAGCAAAGCATTAGAAATAGCTTACAGTAAAGCAGACAATAGAGGTTTAGTATTAGTGAGTGGGTCACTTCATTTAATTGGAGAAGTAAAAAAACATTTAAGAGATAACCAACAACCTTATCAAGAGAAAACCTATGGCATATGAGCTTTTAAGTCGGGAAGTAAAATATCGTGGACGTATTTTTGAATTTTCCATTGATCAAGTGCTTTTTCAATCTGGTGCTACTGTACAACTAGAAGTAATTAATCATAATGGTGGTGCGGCTGTAGTAGCAATTACTGATAAACAAGAAGTAGTCTTAGTTAAACAATATCGTCACCCTATGGGAGAATACCTATTAGAATTACCAGCAGGTAAAATTGATCTAGGGCATACACCAGAACAAACAGCTAAAAATGAATTAGCTCAAGAAGCTGGATTTAAGGCCAAACAATTAATATTACTAACAACAACTTATCCTGCTCCTGGTTACTCTGGTGAAAGACTCTATATTTATTTAGCTAAAGATTTAGAGGTAGTAGCACAAGACCTAGATTTTGATGAAGAAATTGAAGTTGTATATCTTCCCTTTTCACAAGCTTGTGAAATGATTTTTACTGGTGAAATTCGAGATGCTAAAACAATTATAGGTTTATTAGCAACAGACAAACTATTAAAATCTTCTAATCCAACACTTTAATATAGGAATAGATAAAAGGTTATATTTGCATGACAATAGAATATCGTTGTTCTGACTGTTCAGCCGTCTTGCCAAATGCTTTTTCAACAATATGTAGCCATTGTGGAAAGAATTTTGAGCTAACAAGTTCTTTTGAACCTCAAAAAAAGACTATTTTCCTAGATCCAGATAAACCGGCTTGGGGATTTTGGCACTCATTAATGCTTTGGATACTATCTGTACTGCTTATTCTTTTTGCTCAAGTACCAGCTATAGCGGCTTGGATGTTATGGATGAAGCTCTCTGGGCAGGTTATGCCTAAAACCCTTGATATAGAAAAAAATCCAGAAATAGCTGTTTTTGGCATAATATCTACCTTTTTATCTCATTTAATTACTGTAGCTATAAGCTATCGTTTTATTACTAAAACTAGTCAGGGCAATTTTTTATCTGCATTAGGGTGGCATTGGCCAAAACATTTTAGTTTATTAAAAACTGTTGGACTGACTTTTCTAATATTCATTTGTTTTATTCTAATAGCCTCGTTACTACCTAATAAAGAATCTGATATGCAAAAGCTAATAGAATCATCTATGGCTGCTCGTATTAGTATTGGGTTTGTAGCAATAGTTGGTGCTCCTTTTGTTGAAGAATTAGTTTATCGAGGTATTCTTTACTCTGGTTTATGCAAAGACTTTGGGCGTAATGTAGCAATATTAGGAGTCTCTGCTTTATTTTTACTAGTTCATATACCTCAATATTGGGGCGCTTGGGGAGGAATCTTAGGCTTAGGTTTTTTAAGTGTTGTCTTAACCATAGTACGTTCTTACAGTGGTTCTTTATTACCTAGCTTTGTAATTCATTTAATATTTAACTCTGTACAAGTAAGTTTAATTATTGCTCAAGGAATACTAAAATTACCTAAGCATTTATAGAGAAGGAAACATTTTGTGGAAAAAAGTTTTTCTTTTAACTTACCTAAAGATAGACCTTTTGATGTAATTGGGTTAGGGCTTAATGCAGTTGATCATATAATTACAGTCCCTCATTATCCTGATTTTAATACTAAACTACGTTTGTTAAGTCATAGCCAACAGCCTGGAGGCCAAGTAGCTAGTGCATTAACTGCTCTAGCAAGACTTGGTTGTAAAACTCGCTATATTGGTAAAGTTGGAGATGATCAAGCAGGAGAACTACAACTTTCCCGCTTAAAGAAAGAGGGTATAGAGCATAGTTATGTTAAGCAGGTTAGCCAAACTACTAATCAAATAGCTTTTATTATTATTGATGCTAGTAGTGGAGAAAGAACTATTATTTGGGATAGAGACGAGCGCTTAGCTTTTCAAAAAGAAGAGGTTGAAGAAACGGCTATTTGCTCAGGTAAAATACTACATATTGATGGGCATGATGTTGAGGCAGATATTGAAGCAGCTAAACTTGCACATAAAGCTAACATGGCTGTAGTAATTGATGTTGATAATTTTTATCCTGGCGCAGATAAGTTACTACCTCATATTGATTTCCTAATTACTTCATCAGATTTTCCTCGTAGGGTTACTGGTATTAGTGACTATAAAATTGCATTAGCTAAACTAAAAGAAATCAGTGGTAGTTACTTTGTTGCTATGACCTTAGGCAAAGAAGGGGTTTTAGCCTACCATGAAGGTGAATATTTAACTGTCCCTGGCTTTGAAATAGATTGTCGTGATACTACTGGAGCAGGAGATGCTTTTCATGGTGGATTTATATATGCTTTACTCCAATCTATGAGTATTGAAAAAACTTTGCGTTTTGCTAATGCAGTTGCAGCAATGAAATGCCAACAGCTTGGCGCACAAACAGGATTACCTACTTTAGCAGAAGTAAATAAATTTTTGTCAGAAAGAACAACTTTATAAAAACTAAAACTTAAAGGAATTTTATGTCAACAGATCAATTTGATGAGCTAGAAGATTACGAAGAAATAGACATTAGTGAACTATTACAAATACACCTAGCCATGCAAGCCGAACTTGGCGTAGTGTCAGAATTACTCTCAGATGTGCTAAGAAATGGCCAAATAAATAAGGCTGAACTATTACGTGCTTTTCATTCCATAGGTGATTTAAGCTTAGAAGCAATAGATATACTTGGTACTGAGGATGAACTTTTTGAACAAGGTTCAAACAATGGTAATTCTTCACCAGATGTAAATTAACCTTATAATTTAGCCCTAACTGTGTTTCTATCAAACCATTTTAGGGCTTTTTTCTTATTACTTACTTATTTTTTATTAAAACTATGAATAGCTACTTTTCTGCTATCTTTTTGATTCCTTCAGAACCTAGCGAAACACTTTTTTCATTTATGCTAAAAATGTTAGCAGTACTTGCACTAGTGTTTAGTAATGGTTTTTTTGTTGCTGCTGAATTCTCCTTAGTTGGGGTAAGACGTTCTAAGGTTTTATCTTTGGTAGAATCAGGAAATAATCGTGCTAAAACTCTGCTAAGAGTTATTAACTCTTTAGATTCATATATTTCCGCTACACAGCTAGGCATTACTTTGTCAAGTTTGGCACTAGGTTGGGTAGGTGAAGAAGCTATAGCACATACACTTAAACCTATATTTGAAAATATGCTTCCTGAAGGTTATGCTGTTGCTGCTGCTCATTCTGCTGCTATTGTAGTAGCTTTTACTGTCATTACCTTTCTACATATAGTGTTAGGCGAATTAGCCCCTAAAACTCTTGCTTTAGAGCGTACAGAAAATGTAGCACTAGTTATTGCTTGGCCAATGGAAGTATTTTATAAGATTTTCAAAGCACCTATTTGGGTATTAAATTATTCTGGATCACTAGTTTTACGTCTAGTAGGAATGCATTCAACTGCTGAACATGCAACAGCTTACACTAAAGAAGAACTACGCCAACTAGTAGAAATGAGTCACCAAGGCGGTCATTTACAAAATGATGAAATGGAAATGGTCAATAATGTAATTGAGTTTGCCAATACAGAAGTCCGTCACATAATGACCCCTAGAGCAGAAGTTTGTGCTCTATCTGATAAAACTACTATAGAAGAGATTTATAACTTGTTTATAGAAAACAAGTTTTCTCGTCTACCTATATACCATGACAATCTTGATACAATAGCAGGAGTCTTAAACTTAAAAGATATAGTACCTTACTTTAGCAATCCAAAAGATTTTTCTCTAAGTAAGCTACTTAATAAACCATTTTATTTACCTGAAACAGTAACTCTAGAGGACGCATTAAAACAAATGCGACGTGCCCGTGTACACCTAAGTATTATTGTTAATGAACATGGTGGAACATTGGGTATAGTAAGTCTAGAAGATCTATTAGAAGAGATTGTAGGAGAAATAGATGATGAGTTTGACCAAGACACAACACAAACGGTTATAGAAAAAGAACCTGGAGTCTATTTAATTAAGGGCAATACTTCTATTAGAGAAATTAATAAGAAAACAAAATTTAAGTTACCTGAAGAAGAAGGTTATACAACCCTAGCAGGATTTTTAATGGATCAAGCAGGCAAAGTCTTACAAACAGGACAAAAATTAGAATATGAAGGTTTGTGTTTTACTATTACCAAAACAGAACGATTAAGAATTTTAGAAGTCCTTGTAGAAGATACTAATAGAAACAAAGAAAAACAATAACCTAAGGCAAGAAGGGCAGACACACAGGTCTGCCCCTACATTGCCCCTACATTGCCCCTACGTTTTGTGGCTAAACTTCTTCCTTCATTTGCTCTAATCTTTCTTGATAATCATAAGCGCTTTGTTTAACAACACGGGGTTTGCTACCATCTGGAGGCCCTACATAACCTTCTCTTTCCATCATATCAATAATTGCTGCTGCCCGACCATAGCCTATACGCAGACGACGTTGCAAAACTGAAGTAGAGGCTTTACCCATTTGGCAAACAACCTTTATTGCTTCATCAAAGAGATCATCTTTTTCCATTAAACCTACTGAGGTTTCATCATCTTCTTCTGAAGCTTGAATAGAAGCATCGTAATCTGGTTGTCTTTGGCTACGAATATGCTCAACAATAGCTTCTATTTCTCCTTCACCAACATAAGCACCATGTACACGAACTAAACGAGAGGTGCCAGGAGGTAAAAAGAGCATATCCCCTTGTCCTAATAAGGTTTCTGCACCATTACTATCTAGAATTGTCCTTGAATCAACTTTGGAAGAAACTCTAAAAGAGATTCTTGATGGGAAATTAGCTTTAATTAATCCTGTAATTACATCTACTGATGGGCGTTGTGTAGCTATAACTAAGTGGATACCTACAGCACGCGCCATTTGAGCTAAACGAGTAATTGAAGTCTCTACATCGCTTGAAGCAACCATCATTAAATCTGCTAACTCATCAATAATAATTACAATATAAGGTAAAGGTTTACGTAAGCGGTCAGGATGAATAGCAGGAATAATTTCATGTTCTTGTCTAACTTGTTGATTATATTGGTCAATATTACGAACACTATAACCTGCAAGTAATTTATAACGTTTTTCCATCTCGCCTACTGCCCATTTTAAGGCATTAGAAGCACGTTTAGGATCAAGCACTATAGGGGTAAGTAAGTGTGGAATACCTTCATAAAGCCCTAATTCTAAACGTTTTGGATCTACCATAATAAGTTTTACATCATCTGGAGAGGCTTTATAAAGAATTGATACTATTAAAGAGTTTAAACATACTGATTTACCTGTTCCTGTTGCACCTGCAATAAGTAAGTGAGGCATACGAGTTAAATCAGCAGCATAAGTTCTACCATCAATGCTTTTTCCTAGTGCTAAAGTCAAAGGAGAAGGAGTACTTTGAAACTTCTCAGACTCAAATATTTCACGTAGATAAATTTTTTCACGATTACTATTAGGGACTTCAATACCAACAGTAGACTTACCAGGAATACGATCAATACGAACTGATTCAGCTTCTAAAGCTAGGCAAAGATCATCAGTTAAACTTGTGATACGGCTATATTTAACACCAGGATCAGGTTTAAATTCAAAAGTAGTAACAACTGGCCCAGGATTAATAGCTTGAACTTCACCAGTAACAGAAAATTCCTTATATTTATCAACTAATAATTTTGCTCTTTCGCGTAACTCCTCATCAGCTTGTACATGTTTTGGAGGTGCGGCGGCTAAAAAATCTAGACTAGGTAACTCAAAATCTTTCATTAGCAAAGAAGAAAAGCTAATAGGAGATTTAGAAATCACTGGAGGTTGTTCATCTGTAGGTACTCTACGGTTTATTTGAATTCCATCTAGATCATTATCTTCTTCATTAACATAAGTTTGCTGTAACTGTTTTGGTATAGGAAGTGCGGCAGCAGTGTCTTTCGCTGACTGTGGAACTCTACCCGGTACTTTTGCGGTACTACTTCCCCCTTTTACAGGAATTTGGTTAGCAATTTCAGCTTTTACTACAAGAGGAATTTTCCCTTGTTCTAAACCTACAGGTGGTAAAGGAGGTAGAGCACCGCTCAAAGAAAACTCTTCTAGGGTTTCTGTATGTTGTTCATCGCCATAAACTAGCCTACGTAGTTCATCTAGATCAGGTTGTTTTTTATTACCAAAAATAAAACCTGCACCTGGAGGAGTTGCTGGGGTAATGGGCTGTTGATTGGCATTAGATTTAACTAGAGCAGCATTTAAAGCAGATTGATTACCTGGGGTAGCTGCTATTAAGTTAGTACCTGTAGCAATAGTTTCTTGATTACTAAAACTAACTCTGTCATTTGTTGCTGTTTTATTAACTTTATCTGTAGGAGCAATAGCACCAGAAGCTTTTTTATTTGCACCAAGGGATTTGGCTGTTTCGCTAGTAGCTTTAGCTAATTTTTCTTCTTTAAGACGAGCAGTTCTTTCTTTTTCACGTTTAACTGCTTCTTCTTCTCTTAAACGTTGTCTTAATAGTTCTTTTTCTTCTTTAGCTTGTTTTCGTGCTGTTACATGTGCTTGCCAACTGCCATGGAGTGCAATAACGTTTTGAGAAATCATTGAACGCATTGAGCTAAAGCCGCTAGCAATTGCCTTTACACCAGAACTTTCTAAAACTGCATTTATAGAAAGTTCTGTAATTAGCATTACAGAAAAAACTAGTAATACTATTAGAGCGATTCCTGTCCCTGTTTTATTTAATTGTATTTCTAAAAATTGAGCAATAAGAGCACCAATAGCGCCTCCAAATTGAACATTTTCACGATAAAAAGGCATTTCAGGTAGGCTAAGCAAACTTGCTAGGGAAATTAACATTAAAATTACGCCAATAAACCTACGTTGAATTAATTTAATTTCTCTAAATCTCAGTGTACGCCAACCAACAGTAGTTATTAAAACTGGTACTAAAAAAGCTGATAGCCCAAAGATTTGAAATAGAAAGTCTGCAACCCAAGCACCAACGGCACCAATCCAATTAGCTGCTTGCTCACGGCTAGAAACAACATTCCAAGAAGGATCTTGTGGATCATAGGATAGCAAACTAAGCATAATAGTTAGGCTAAAGGCTAGCAAAACTACTCCTAGTATTTCATTTACACGAGAATGAGAATTGTCTTTATCTAATGAATTATTAATTGCTGTAGTCATAACTTTAGGTATTCTTGCTGTTAATTCTTATCTAACACTCTACGTAATTCCGTTGCTAAACCTTCTATTTGATAGGGTTTTTGAACAAAACCCATAACTCCTTCTTGCCAAATTTGTTCTATTTCTTCTGGAGGACAATAACCAGAAGCAAAAACAACTTTCACATTAGGGTTAATTTCTAGAATTTTGCGATAAAGCTCTTGTCCACCCATTTTTGGCATTACCATATCTAGTAATAACACTGAAATTTCTTTATATTTACTACTATAGATTTCTAGTGCTTCTGGGCCATCAGCAGCTAGTAAAATGCGGTAACCATAAGCTTCTAACAAGTCTTTTGCCAGGTAACGCAAAGTTTCCTCATCATCTACAACCAAAATAGTTTCAGTACCTTGAGAAACTGTTACATCAAGAGTTACAGCTTGAGGAACATCTTGAGCTATAGCAGGTAAATAAACTTGGAAACTAGTACCTTTACCTATTTCAGTACTAACATTAACATATCCCTTAGATTCTTTTACTATAGTAGCAACCATTGCCAAGCCTAAACCTGTACCTTTACCGGTTTCTTTAGTAGTAAAAAAAGGTTCAAATATTCTTGCTAAAGTAGTTTCGCTCATTCCAGTACCAGTATCTGAAACACTTAAAACTACATAATCGCCAAATTTAAGCCCTGCAACTAATTTGTTTTGGTTAACCTGAGTATTTTCTGTAGAAACTGTTAACATTCCTCCATTAGGCATCGCATCACGAGCATTAATACATAAATTCATTAAAATTTGTTGTATCTGTGTAGCATTAGCTTCAATTGAGTAAAGTGCTGGTTCTAGAGAAGATTTTATTTCAACACTACGTCCTAGAGCACGTTTTAGTAGTTTTAAGGTATCTTCAACAATAGTATTTAGCTCTAGGAGTTGTGATTTTGGACTACCACCACGAGCAAACGCTACTAAGCGTTGTGCTAGTTCTGCACCATGAGTAGCAGATTGTTCAATAATTCCTGCATAGTTATAAAGCTTTGTATTAGAAGGATCTAGTTTTTTCTTAAATAGCTCTGCATAACCTAAAATACCTGCTAGTAAATTATTAAAATCATGTGCAATTCCACCTGTAAGAGTGCCTATAGACTCTAAGCGTTGGGAATGAAAGAGTTGTTGCTCTAATTTACGTTGTTCAGTCATATCGCGAAAAATCGCTTGTATTAATGCTCTTGAACCATGACCTAAATTAATTACACTAGCGCGTAGTTCTACAGCAAGTACATTACCATTTTTTTGTTGTAACTCAGCATCATGTAGATATATTTGGTCTATTTTATTAAGCGATTTGTAGGCATTAAGATATTTTGAACGGTCTGTTTCAATATGTAGGTCTACTAGATCTAAGTTTAGTAACTCACTACGTTGCTGACCAAGAAGTTTTTCTGCTTTATTATTAGCATCTATTATTAAGCGTGTTTCTATATCAGCAATAATAATTGCATCATTAGCATTATCAAATAGACTACGATAATGCTCTTCAGACTTACGGCTTTGTCCATAAACCTCAGCATTATTTATTGCAATACTACATTGTCTAGCAACAGATTTTACTAATCTAATTTCGCCTTCTGTCCAATTACGAAAATAGCTACATTGATGTAGTGCAATTGCTCCTACTAATTGATCTCTATTCATTACAGGCATGAGTAAAGCAGCTTTAATTTTAGTTGCTTTTACAAAATCAATTAGATTTTCACTAATCATAGATGGAGTATGTAAACTATCTATAATCCAAGGTTCACCTTGCCAAACACAATTAAAATCTGTTCCATAATCATCATTATTATATTTATTACCAATTAGTTTTGGCCAATCAGCACCACATTTTTCATATGTAGCAATAGCAAAAGAATGATTTTCATCCTTTGTTACCTTAAAAAATACACATCTATCTACTTGTAAATGTTTAGTTATTTCTTCACAAACAGCATCTAAAATTTGATTAATATCTAAAGATTGGGAGATAGTTAAACTAATAGAGTTTATTATTTGTTCATAAGTAGCAGCATCATGAGTTTTTTGGTATAGCAAGGCTTTTTCTAAAGCCAAAGTGATAATTCTAGTTAATTCTTTTAGTAGTTCTCTTTCATAAAAAGTCCAAGTTTTTGTTTTAGTTGAACCAAGACCAAGTAGCCAAAAAGAACAACTACTAGGTTCTAACAATATAAAAACCTGTGATTTTAAGTTATTACTTTGTAAAAACTGTTGCCAGCTTGGATCAGAAAAGCTATTTTGGTCAAGTATTGATAAACTACTTTTTTGTGTCAGCAAATATTGCCTTAGCATTATATAAAAGTCTTTGCTTAAGATTTCTTCTAGGCGCAAAGTTGTTTGATTTTGTTGCCCTTGTGAAAACTGAAAATTAGCGGCTGGATCAAACCAAACCTGCTCACAATGAAAGACTTCTTTTAGTAAGGAAATTATTTCAGGAAGTAATGACTTTAACTCTACAGTAGCATTAATTGTGGTTAAGACTAAATTAATAACCTCTGTATGTTTAATTTGTATATTAGTTTGTTCTTGTAATCTTTTTTGTTCAGTAATATCTTGAGCAACATTAAGCAGTCCAATATTACTACCTTGAGAATCTGCAATCATACGAGTACGAATAGCTAGCCAAATTTCTTGTTTTTGAGCATTAAGACCTAACCATTCTCCATTAACTTGAGTAGCTAAACGTAATTTATCAAACTGTGGCTGCCAATTACCTTTATATAAAGCAGTAGGGATAATTTTAGTAATATTTTGGCCTAAGATTTCTTCTGCTGACCAACCAAAAATTCTTTCTGCTGATTGGTTCCAATAAACAATATCATTATCCATATCTGTGCCAATAATAGCATCATGGACATTATCAAGAAGTAGGGTTTGAAAATGTAAATGGGCTTGAGCTTCATCAAATCTACGGCGTAGATGATAACTTCTAATAGCTCTATGAGCTATTGCTGGTAACATTTGAGGAAATGTTGGTGATTTAACTAGATAATCTGTTGCACCTAATTTTATTGCCTGTACAGCAACATTCTCATCACCATACCCAGTAATTATAATTACTGGTCTATCTAGTTTTCTCATTTGTAGTTCAGCAAGTAGATTAAGCCCGTTAGTATCTGGTAAAGAGTAATCTAAAATAAATAAATCAAATTGGGATTGTTTTCTTAAATAATCCCACATATCCTTAGCAGAGTTAACTAGTGTAATAACATCAGTAGGAGATTCTTTTTGAAAAGCACGTTTTACAAGCATTGCATGCTCTTCTTCATCTTCAACCAGCATAATATTATACCCTGTTTCGCTCATTCTTCTATCTCACCTCAGACTACTACTTAATAAAGTTTAGGAATAGTAAAATAAAAACAACTTCCTATTCCAGGCTTAGAGTCAACTGTTAATTTACCATTATGTGCTTGTATTATTCTTTTTACTAAAGCTAGTCCCAAACCAACCCCTGATACTTTTTGTAGTTCTCTAACACGATAAAATAGCTCAAAAACTTTTTTTTGTAGCCTAGGGTCTATACCTATTCCTTGATCCTGTACCCAAAACTTATAAGCCTTTGGCTGAAGTTCACAGCCAATTTTAATTATTGGCTGATGCTCCTGTGGGGTAAATTTTACGGCATTAGAAATTAAATTTACCATTACTTTAATCATTAGCTCTCGATTGCAACTTATGTTAGGTAAATCAGTAATAGTAATAATTTGTGGGCTTCGTTTTTCTATTACTGACTTTAACACGCGACAAGCGTCTTGTAAAATTTCTTTAAAACCTACTAGCTCTTGTTTTTTAGATTGTCTACTTACTTCTGTTAACTCTACTAGAGCCATTAATTTATCATCTAAACTCCTTGCACTACGATTAATAGACTCTAAGAAATTCTTTCCTTGCTGGTCTAAATTCTCTGAGTAATCCTCCTCTAAGGCTGATGAAAATCCAAATATTGTTACTAATGGAGCTTTTAATTCATGTACTAAAACTTGAATTGTTGTGTCTAGGCTTTCTTGATCAACTATCCAGCTTTTACTTAAGGGAACTTCTGGTTCAATCAATAATAATATTACTGGTTCAGAATCAGTATTTATTAGACTAAATTTTAGTTGACTATCATAGCCTAAAAAATGCCGGTTTATAGTTAAGTTTTTCTTAATTAATATAGCTTGATTAATACTAGCAAAAAAAAATTTTAACCCTAAATCTATTCTAGCCTCTGATGTAAGCTCTATAAAATAAGTTTTTGTAGCAGGGTTAAAAACTATTACCTCTCCTACTAGATTAAGTAATAAAGCTGGATATTGATAATTTTGAAAAACTACTAAAAACTGTTCTTGAGTCATTTATTTAACTTTTTAGCAATGAGGTTTTGGATCACCTCAAAAGTAATGAGTATTTATAACAGTACTTTTTAAAGTTTTACTATAAATAAACAAACACTTTAACTTTTGTATTATAAATATAAGTAAAAAAATAACCCAGCACAAAATGCTGGGTTATTTTTGATCAACAAAATAAAAACTTAAAATCTATTTTAATTAATCACTATCATTAGTTCTGCTTGACGTACTCTACCTAGATTGTCTTTACCGACAAATACTAGTTTTTGAGCACCTAATGGAGCTTTATTCTTAAGTTTAAAGTCAAACATAACTGTATTACCAGAGGTTGATTGTGAAGCAGCACTCTTTAATTTAACTTTCAAAGTACTTAAAGTTGCAGCATCTGGTGTTACTGTTACCATACCATCAAAACTATTTGTACGATCTACTTTAACTACAAATTGTCCAGTAGCACCACGTTTTATTGTAATAGGCTGTTGTGGGAAAGAGAGCGAATAATCCATTGCTAGTACAGTTAATTTAACTGTAGCGGTTCTAACAATTTGCCCTGAAGTAGCTGTAATAGTAATGTTTGCTGTTACTTCTGGGCTATCTACAGGAGTAACAATCATTATATTAGAATTTTGTCCTGGGGTAATTGTACTTTGAGAAAAAGTAATATTACTTATCTTAGCTTGATCTGAACTAGCAGTTAAAGTGACTGGTTGGTTAAATCCTGCTACTGCTTGTAAACTAGCTGCAAATGCTCCAGAAGAACCAGCTAAAACAGATTGTGTTGCAGGGCTAACATTAAGCATAAATGTAGGCGCAGCAACAACATTAACTGTAGCTGTCATAGTACGAGTAATATCACCAGACTTACCAGTAATAACCAGGTTAATTGTACCTGCAGGTGTGCTTGAAGTTGTAGTAACTGTTAATGTACTAGGTGTACCTGGTGCAACAGCTGCATTAGAGAAACTAGTAGTAAGACCTGTAACTTGTGAAGAAGGAGCAGCACTAAGCATTACTTGTTGATTAAAGTTATTTAAACCTTGCACATTAACAGTAAAGCTAGTAGAAGCACCAATACCAACCATTTGAGAATTAGGTGTAACGGCTAAACTAAAATCTCCTTTTGGAGTAGCGATTACAAAGTCTGCATCAGAAGTATCATTCCCTGTAACACCTGCACTATCTCTAGCATTTACTCTTACACGAGCATTATTAGTAAGCAAAGAGGTTGGAACCTTAAAGGTAAAGCTACGAGCTGTACCAGGAAGCCCTAATGCAACTTGTATTGGGAAAGATGAACCGCCATCAGTAGATAGTTCAATGCTTTGAGTGGCAATAGCATTAGTAGAATTAACTGTCCAGTTAATTGGTAGATCTCCACCAGCACCAATATTTTCTGTACCATTAGGAGAAGTAACTTTTACTGAAACATTAGCTTGTCCAGCACCTATTTGATAGCCAAAAACATTTAATGCATCCATATCAGCTTGGGTAATAACATCACGATCGCCTGGACGACCAACAGGATCCATAATACCTATTTTTGTATTATTAGGAGTAAGCTCTTTTATTCGCCAATGGCTAGATTGATTTCTATCACCTCTAGATGCTGCTGGCCCACCTGTAGATAATAGTACTTTTGAAGCATTAGCAAAAAATACTTGTAATTCTGCTTGATTTGCTCCTGAAGTTAATAATCTTGGAGTATTAGTAAAAGCTTGAGAGGTTATATCATTACTAAAGCGATATAGATCCCAAACAGTTGGTAGAGCAGGAAAACTAGGAATTAAATCCTTAAAACCTGCATTTGATACAAAGCCTATAGCATGTCCTACTTCATGCACTACAGTAGCATCAAAATCAAAAGTCCCTCTATCAATACCATTATCTGGTGTAAAGTCAAAAGGAATTGCAGAATTAAATCCTATAGCAGGAGGTGGGCCAAAACTTGACATTTCTCTAACAGGATCTGCAACAGGATCAATGATTCCTAAAGCTCTCAAAATTGGTGAACTTACTTCAACATCTTTGGCAGCTCCAATATTGGTTGGTACAGTATCTTTTGGCATTGCATTATAAAGAGAGGTTTCTTGAGAACTACCAGCACTTTCAAGTAATGATTGTCTTACATCTTCATAAAAACCATCTCCACCGCTAAGGTCTTGACCACTAGTAGAACCAATTACCCCAGCAGGATAAGGACGGCCAAATCTTTGTGGCCCAAAGTCTACGTCTATTACAATAGTTATAGGAGAGCTAATTATGGCTTCTAATCGCGCAACTGCTGATACAAAACCCGCTTTAGCAATAGGAAAACCTTCTAGTTGAGGTGTTCCTCGCAACATTATCTTTAATCCGCCATCTGCATTAGGACGAATTCGGCTCTTTCCAATCACTTCTTCAAAGTGATTAAGTTGAATCATATTATCTTGCTTTATTTCAGTAGCTGCAAAATAGTCTCTTTCTTCATCTGTAGCATCACGACAGCCAATTTGCCCATCTTCAGTTTGATATCTTACCCATGTGTTAGGCTTTTCTACACGTCTTAAAGTACGTGTCTTTTTCTCTTGTGATGGTTCTTGACCAAAGAGTTTATTTGCTGATGATATTGGTGTTTGGTAAAAGACTATAGTAGTTATAGTCATCATAATCATTAGCGCAGAAACAAACCAGCGCCAATTTGAGCCTTTTTTCATAATTTATCTCCTAAATCTTATTGATTTACTATTAATAATTAAGATTATTAAATATGGAATTAAGCTTGTTTATTTTTGTCTGGTACAGGCAAAAATAAATACAAAATTTTAAGGAATAAGGTATTATAAAATCAAATTGGTTAACTGAAAACCATCTTTAATCTTCTTTTTCAAATTAAATTTTAATATATTACGCTATTTTCCTGGAGGATCAATGCTTAAAACTATTTTATCTATATTTATACTGTTACTAATAACCCTAGAAGCACATGCACAAATAGATAAAAAACCTCAATTTATTCCTTATGATTTAGCTAGAGGTGTTGCTGATCAGATCAGCCCTTTAGAAGATGGGCCGCCTTTTATCGCTCCAAATAGGTCTTTAGTTAAATTACAAAGACAAGTTGTAATGCAATTCTTACCACCTGGGTTTGTTCCTAATCTAGAACCAGAACAAGATTCTTCCAGACGTAAATTTATTCGTTATGGATTTGCTTATTATCGTGATAATGAAATCCCTGGATTTCCTGGTTTTAGAGATATTATTGTACCTTTACGTTTTGACTCTCGTGATGGCTTTTTAGATGTAAAGTACTACCGTAATGTTTTAATTGTACCTTTTACTTTTGATTTTCCTGAAAACCGCTCTTCTTTAGCAATTTTACCTGAAAATGAAGGAACAGCACTTTTACTTTTTCTAGAAGGCACTAGTAACAAATTTTTACTTAGCTTATCTAACCTTTTTGATGATCCTAAAATGGTTAATTTTTTAGCCTTTGATGAAGTAGAAGCAATTCAAGCTGATTCAGAATTTCAAAAATTCCTTATCTTTACTCGTGGTGGTTCAAGCCGTAGTAGTCTGTTTATATCTACTACCAGTGCAATGCTAGATCCTATTTCTCAAGGAGTAGAGTTAATTAAGGACTTACCAATTAATAATCAGGCTTATATATTTAAGATTTCTCCTAATACTGAACCAAAATTCCGTGGTGCTGCTGTACCACCTAAAAGTACTACATCAAATTCTCAACAAAAATAGAGTTTCTAGCCTAAAAGAGTTATAGCTCAAAATAACAAAAGACCAGTCTAGGCTGGTCTTTTTGGATTTTAGGCTACAAATAAATTATTTTTGACTTTCTAATTGAGCTAATAAATCATAAACAGGTTGTTTATCTTCTAGGAATGTTTTTAGATTTGCTCCTTCAGGGAGTTGTGATTTCATTTTTTCAATTACTACAATTGCTTCATTAATAACCTGTTTGGATTCTTGATAAGACTCTTTTAGGTTTAAAAGACTTCCTTGGCCTAATAGAGCACGCCATTCATAATCTAAGTAAGATAATTTATTACATAATTTAGCAGCATTTTTATAGTTTTCTAATGCTGCATCTACTTCTCCTAGCCCTTCATGTGCTTTTCCTAAAGCCCAATAAACTTCAGCTTCAGAAATACCTCGATGCTGTGCTTGAAATAGTATAAGAGATTTTTCTAGCATCTTGGCAGCCTCAGCAAATTGCTCTCTAGCAATTGCCACTAAACCTAGGTTTTGTGTTGAAATAGCTTCTACATCGGATCGTTCAATTTGGCTAGCAATTGTTAAGGCTTTTCTATAGTGCTGTTCAGCTTGGACTAGATTATTTTTTAGCCGGTTTGCTTCGCCTAAATCAATATACATTAAAGCCTGTTGATGTTGGTGACCTATAGCGCGAGCAAGTTCTAGACCATTTTCAAAAAAGTATAATGCTCTATCTTGATCACCTAACATACTAAAAATTATCCCTACTCGCTCCCAAGCAAACATTTCACTAACACGATCTCCAGATGCCCTAAGTAGTTTTAAGCCTTTTTCACCTAACTCCATTGCTAAAGTACCATTACCACGAAAACAATGAATTAAACCTAAATAAGATAATGCCCAACCTGCGGGTCTATTATCTGGTGAAGCTTCTGCTATTGTGACAGCCTTTTCTAGTGGCTCTTGTGCTGCATCCATTTGCCCACTCATCCAAAGTGTATAACCTAACTGTTGTAGTAAGCGTCTATGTAACTCATTATCATTTATATTACCTTCAGTAATAGACTCTAAGCCTAGCTTAGCTAAGTCTACAGCACGTTTCATTGCACCACGAGCTTGATGATAGCGACTAGAAAAAAATTCTCCCCAAGCACGTAAAGAAATATCTTGTTTTTGGCTAGCTAAGTTAAATATGTTAGTTAATTCTTTTTCTGCATCATCAAACTTATTTAAGATAATTAAGGCTTCAGATAAGCCTACATGCATTTTACCAGCTAATGTTGTATCTACTTTTATATCAGTAGTTTGCAACTGCTGCATTGCTTCACTTGCAAAATGAAAATAGTTTACAGCTTCGGCAAAAGCTTCTCGTTTACGAGCAATTTCCCCTGCTTTTACTGCTGGTATAAAGGCTTTTTGCCATTCTGCGCCCCAATAGTAATGATAAGCAATTTGCCCTACTACACGGTCTTTTTTACTACCTTGAAGAGTTTCTATTGTTTTAGCAACTTTAGCATGTACTTTTCTTTGATTAGCCTTTGCCATAGAGCTATAAAGAGCACGTCGTAACATACTATGATGAAAGCGGAAACTATCTCCAAGAGCGCTCTTTTGCTCTTTAAGAATCCAACCTACTATCCCTTCTCGCAAAATATCATCTAATTCATCTTCATCTATATCTAGTACTTCTACTAGAACATCAAATTGAAACTCATCCCCAATTACAGCAGCATGCTTAAAGACTTCTAAGGCTTTTTTATCAAAGCGGCGTAATTTAGCATTAACTAAATTATTAACTGAAGGAGGAATATCTATTTGTCCAAACCAATTAGCTCTCCATTTAGTTGCTACTTTTTCTATTTTTCCACTCACCATTAAATGTTCTAATAGTTCAATTAAAAATAGTGGATAGCCTTGTGTTTCACTCCAAAGATAATCAATAGCAGAATCAGAAATTTCAATTTCACCAAAAATTGCTGCTAGTAAAAACTCTGCTTCAGAACGAGGTAGTCCACCTAAAGAAAGCTCTTTGTAATTGCTATGTCCTACTTGTTTGGTTAACCAAGTACGTAAGGCTTTGCCTGTTGTTTGAGTTTCCTCCGTTAAAGCAGTCGCAACTACCTGCAAGCGTACTCCACCAATATTACGAATAATATAAGCAAGCATTTCTAGACTTAAACTATCAGCAAAATGTAGATCATCAAAAAGAAATACTAGTGGGCTAGATTTTGCAATACGTTTATAAATTTCTGTTACTGCTTCAAAAACACGCCATTTATCGGTTTGTCCTCCTGCTAAAGCATCAGCAGAAAAAGCTTCTTCAGGTAAAACAACTCCTGTACGACCTTGGATAATTTCTGTTAGTTGTGTAGTAACTGTAGTATCTACATTTTTCTGTGTATCTGTAATATTGATTTTTTGTGTTATAGGAGGCAATTTATGGCCAAGTAAACATGCCCTTAACATATCTAGAAAAACTTGATAAGGAGCTAATTGACTACCACCATAATCATAAAACCTAGCTGGTAGGACTACTGCACCTTCACGCTCTGCCCAACGTTGGTATTCAAGTAAAAATTGTGAACGTCCTGCTCCAGACTCAGAAGTAATAATTACAGGTAAATTACGCCCTTGGGCTACTTGTAAAAAGTTTTCTTTTAATAAATCTAGTTCTTTTTCACGACCTATACAGTAATCTAGGTTTAATGTCCCAATCTCGCCTTGCCAACGTAAAGCGGCAATTGCTCCTGTTTTCATAGTATCAGGAGTTTCAAAAGTCTCTGGAGCAAGTTCACCACTAGCTTTATGAACAAAAATAGGCTTGGATCTAGCTGCTGCATCCATTAATTCTTGAGCTAGTTCAAGAGCCGAAGCATGACGATCTTCACGGTTTTTTGATAAAGACTTAAATAAAATTAATTCTAAGCGAGAAGGAATATCAGGTCTTAAGCTCTTTAGTGATTTAGGCTGTTCTTTAGCCATTGCCACTAAGAGTTGTGGAGTAGAGTTAGCTTGAAAGGGTAAGTTTCCTGTTAACATTTCATAAAATATTACAGCCAAACTATATATATCTGAACGTGGGTCAAGCTCTTCTCCTTTGACTTGTTCTAAAGACATATAGCCTAAAGTACCAACTACAACTCCTTTGCTAGCAGGATCAACATTTTCAGATTTGGTAATAGCTTTAGCAATACCAAAGTCAACTACTTTGACAAATTCCCCGCCCCACTTAAGTTGCTGCAAAATAACATTAGAAGGTTTTAAGTCACGATGAATTAGCCCACTAGAATGAGCAGCAGTAACAGCAGCACAAATTGGCTGAAATATTTCCAAAGCTCTTTCTAAGCTTAATGTACCGTTTTTTCTTAGTTCTTCAGAAAGATTAGGGCCTTCTAAAAACTCCATTACCAAATAAGGGAGTTTATCTTCTGTAACCCCAAAATCATAAATTTGAACTACATTAGGATGGCTAGCAGAAGCAGCAAGGCGGGCTTCCATTTCAAATTGGGATAGTGAATCTGGATCAGCAGCAATGCTTTGGTTCATTAGCTTTAATGCTGCTAAATCACCAATATTAAGACGTTCTACTAAATGAACTACTGCCATGCCTCCAGCACCCAATTTTCGGATAACACGATAGCGACCAGCAATAATTTCTTCTGGTGTACTAGGTGCGCTAGGAGTAATTTTTACTTCTTCTAGAGGAGTAAAATCATTAGCACAACGTTGGCGAGTTAGATCGTCATATTTAGTTTGACAAACTGGACAAACCAGCATTAAAGAAATCCTTAGAATTTATTTCTATATTAAATAGTTATCCCGTGTTTATACAAAGAGTTAGCAAAAGCCTAATTTTTAGCTTAGGTGTTTGATATTGGTTAATATTTGATATTGACTATTTACTAAATCTTTTGCAAAAATGTTCTTCCTAAAGTCGCGAAGCAACGAAAGATTTGTAGCCCAGTGCGTAAGCGCTGGGGAATCAGTAAGTTAATTCTTAGAGCCAAGAACTGGCGAAAGAATAAATAACAAGAATTTATTTTTAACTAGTAAGCTCAATCTCAAATTCTCCAACCTCCACTTTATTGAGCGTGTCTTTACTATTTTCAATTTTATTACGCCAACGCATTAAAGTAGCTATAAACTCTAGCTCTTTACGATTAGCACTAGAGAGCTTATCGCTTTTTAGCATTTTTTCTGCCCAAGCTAAATCAGCTACTGTAGTCTGACGTGCTGGTAAATGACCAAGCAAAATAGACTTTAGATGCCATACTCTTAATGTATTATCCCTACTACCACTAACTAGAGTTTGGCCATCTAAGCTTAAAGCTAAGCAAGTTACCCAATTAGTATGACCTTCTAACACTTTTAATTCCAAATGATTAGCAATAGACCACAACCTAATAGAACCATCCCAACTAGCACTAATTAACGTTCGACCATCACTATCAGGAATTAAAGAAGTAATACGGTCTTTATGTTTATCTAATTTTTTCAATACTTTTCCATCAGCTAAATTCCACAAACGAATAGTCTTATCAACACTACCACTAAAAAGAGTTTTGTTATCTGAGCTTAAAATTAGGTTATTAATAAGTCCTTGATGTCCTTTTAAGGTCTTTATCTCACGTCCATCAGAGAGTTGCCATAAGCGAATAGTATTATCACCACTACCACTAACTAAAACCTTTCCATTATTACTAAAACTTAAACAACGAACTAGTCCTTTATGGCCTTCTAAAGTTTGAATTGGAGCACCTTGAGGAATTGTCCAGAGTTTAATTGAATGATCAGAAAGACCGCCTCCGCTTGCTAAAACATGACCATCTGGACTAAAGCTTAATGACCAAATAGAACCAGCATGTTCTTTTATTTCTTTTAACTCATCTCCACTTGGTAAACTCCAAAGCTTAATACCATTGTCTAAACTACCGCTAGCAAATAACTTAGCATCTGGGCTAATTGCTAAACAATTTACTTCATCAGTATGCCCAGTTAAAGTTTTACGTAGTAGGCCGCTAGGTAAATCCCAAAGTTTTAGAGTCCCATCAGCACTACCACTAATTAAGGTTTTATTATCAGAAGTAATAGCTAAACAATTAATAGCTCCGCTATGTCCATCTTGTCCAGTTAAAGCCTTTATTTCACGGCCAGAAGACAAATCCCATAGTCTAACGCTATTATCTAAACTACCACTAGCAACCAAAGCACCATCAGGGCTAATAACTAAACAATTAATTACATCTGTATGCCCTTTTAGTAACATAGCATTTGTTGCAGCATCATTAGGGTTAACAGCCTCACAATTTTCTGCTAAACGTAGTAATTCTTCATAGCTAGTTTTTTCATCACCACGAGGTGTCCAACCAGACTTTTTCATTCTAAATAATACTTCTTTACTCCAACGTGGCGGAGCTTCCTGAGCTAGACGCAATATATCAGCCCTTTGTTGGCTACTTTCTACGGCTTGAAGCAGAATGTCCCATTCTTTATTGGTCATATCAGCTAAACGCTGGCGTTTACGCTCTATTTTGACTGGTTCTACTAAGGTATAACCCCTTTGTTTAGCTTTTATTGCAATTCTATCTTGTAGCATTGGGTCAGCTTTTTGGTGAATAGCACGTAGGCTTCTTTGATTATTATCTAAAGCCTCATATTTATCCCATTGCTCGCTAAAGAAGTAAAATAATACCTTTTGTTCTTCATCTTTTGGGCTATAACCAGCATCAATAGCTGCTTGGCGGGCAATTTTATTTTCTTTCTCTAAAACAAGATTACAAAGAGCTTGTTGTGTTTCTGCATTTTTGAGTTGTCGTAATGCAGTTTGAGCATTTTTAGCAACATCAGGATCAGAATCTATAGAGGCAGCTAATAGAGGTTCTATTACACTTGGACTACCTTTAGTTGCAACATCAGTCTTACCAGATTTTAATGCTGTTAGTATTTGTGCCTCTATTGGCTGGCGAGCTACATAGCTTTTTTGGACAATAATTTGACCTAAGTAGCTATCTCTATCTTTTATCCAACGAGCACATAAAGCATCAATAGCTTCTGAGCTTTGTAGTTTAGATAAAGCTTCTCGTGCTTGAGTGGCAATTTCGCTATCACTATCACGAGTAATATCTAAAAGTGCTTCAAAGATATCTACACCGCCTTTTGATAGGAGTTCAAATTTACCTACTTTTAAGGCAGTTAAAGCACGTAACCTAGGAGGGTTAGCAGCAACCCAATTAGAGCTAATAATTAGTTTTGTAAGCTCAGCATGGCGCGAGGAAGCCCAATCAGTACAAACAGCATCAATACATCTTTGGTCTTTTATTTGTTTTAATGTTTCTAAAGCTGTGGTACGAACTTGGGCGTCCGTACTTTGGATTAAGGCTTCGGCCAAAAGCGACGTAGCAGCAGAATCTTGAGCTTGAGCAGCTTCTGCAAGTTCTGTCACTGCTTTACGGCGTTGCCATCCGCCAATTAAAGGTGTTTTGCTATAAAGTTTTTGCTTTAATTCTTCTAATTTTCCTCTTTCCATGTATTCGATAACCTCGGCAGAATCTAGTGCTAACTAGGAAGATTTGGGAGAAAACTTTACCACGAACTTAGTTATAACCATAGAATTAATTAGCATAAAGAAAACAAATAATTTAATTCTTATACTTTAATGCGATCAATAACAATTAAGTAGGGTTTTTCTAGTTTTTAGATAATCTAATATGAAAAAACAAATTATACTCATTAATTGTTATTTCTGCTCTCAAATTTGCTAATTAATTGACGTTACTGCCTTCTGAGCGTTATTATTGCAAAAAAAACATTTTACTTTGACAGTTTGATAGGGAGATTTAGCTATGGCGTTATTTGATAAAGTTTGGCAACAAATGAACACCCGTTTAGACCAAGCAAAAGTCAGCCGAGAGATTGAGCGGCTTCGCCAAGCTCTCTATATCAACCCCAATGATACTGAAGCCCTGCGCCAATTAGGAACCATTTACCAAACTTCTAACATGGCAGAAGAAGCCATAGAAACTTTTATTCGTTTAGCTGATCTCTATCAGTCTAGTAAACAATATGATTTAGCTCTAGCTTATTATCGTAAGATAGAAAAACTAGGAGATAATGAACGTCGCGCTTCTATTCTAAAAGAAATTGAACGTATTCAGCATGGTTTAGGCCAATTTGAAGAAGCCTACAGGACTTGTAGACAAATTGCAGAAGTCTACTTGGCAATGAACCAAAAAGAAGCAGCTCGTGGTTTTTTCTCTTCTCTACCTACTTTTGGAGATAAAGATGAACTTTATCGTAAAGAACTAAGAGAAATGATTGGTGTAAGAGATGAAACTTGGGCACAAGGTGCAAAAGGAACTTGGGTTGATGAACAACCTAATGCATCTGGCCCCGCAGTAGCTCCACTACCTGGTTATCCTGTTTCCCGTGCTAAAGTTGGAGTAACACAAGAAGAACAATTAGCCTTTGCAGACTTAAGTATTTTAGTAGTAGATGATGATCCTAATATTTGTTTATTGTTAAGCACAGCAATTAAAAACCTTAGTTGCCAAGTAATTACTGCAAATAATGGTGTTGAAGGAGTAGATAAAGCCTTAAGACTAAGACCTAATATTATTATTTCTGACTTACTAATGCCTAAAATGGATGGCAGTCAATTTTTCAAAAAACTACAAGAATACCCTGAAACCCAATCTATTCCTTTTGTTTGCTTAACTTCACGTGGTCAAGAAGAAGAAAAAATTGCAGCACTAGAAAGAGGTGTAGAAGATTACTGGGTTAAGCCTTTTAGTATTGCAGAAATCACTATGCGTATTAAAAAGCTTTTACAAAAACAAATACAAAATGTTCAAAGCCAATATAGCGCAGTTGGAACAGGACAAGTAGAGTTAGCTGGTAGTCTAGGAGAAATGACCCCTTCAGACCTACTACGCTTTTCCGAAGCTAAACGTAAAAGTGGTGTATTACAATTAAAAAGCGGTGAAGTAGAAGGAGCAATCTTTTTTCAAGATGGTGAAATAGTTGATGCTCAATATATGAATTTAATGGGTGAGCCTGCCCTACTTTCCTTGTTAAATTGGAACTCAGGTTCTTTTACATTTCAATCACAAATGATCTCTGTTCCTCGTACTATTGTTGCCACTGTTGATGAAATCTTATCTAGAATGATGCAACAATATGATGAAGAATATTACTTAATAGAACAACTTCCACATCCTTCTTCAACACTAATATTGACACAAGCCTTTTATGAAGCCTTACAAACAACTCGTTTTCCTCGCTGTATAGATCGTTTAATGATTCTCTTTGATGGTAATAACCCTTTAGGTGAATGCCTAGAACAACTTCGAGGAGATACAGACGCAATTCGTCTACTAGTAGAGCTATATAGACAAGGCTTAGCTGTTGTTTATAACTATGCCTATTATCAACAACAACAGCAACAACAGCAGCAATAAGTGATTAGACATATTTATTAAGTATGAGTTTAATCAATAAATTAAAAAATATTGTTGGATCAAATAATGTACTTTCTGATCCAACAGAACTCTTAGTTTATGAGTGTGATGCATTAACAACCCATCGTTCTATGCCTCGTGCAGTAGTGTTAGTTTCTTCCACAAATGAAGTTTCTTTACTAATAAAATTACTTGATAAAGAAAATATACCTTTTATTGCACGTGGTGCAGGCACAGGGCTGTCTGGAGGTGCATTAGCCCTTGAACATGGCGTTATTATTGAAATGGCGCGAATGAACCGCATTTTAGAGATCAACTATCTAGATCGTTTAGCTGTGGTACAAACAGGATTGGTTAATATTAATCTTACTCGTCAAGTAGAAAGTTTTGGTCATTTTTATGCACCAGATCCTTCTAGTCAAACAGCTTGTACAATTGGTGGTAATATTGCAGAAAATGCTGGTGGCCCACATTGTCTTAAATATGGAGCAACTGTAAATCATATCTTAGGACTTAAAGTAGTGTTACCTAATGGTGATATTACTAACCTTGGTGGTAATGGTATAGATACAATTGGTTATGACCTGGCAGGACTTTTTGTAGGATCAGAAGGTACTTTTGGTATTGCTACTGAAGCAACAGTTAGATTACAGCATTTACCAGAGACAGTTAAAACCTTGCTAGTTGATTTTCTTAGTACAGAGTCAGCAAGTCATGCAGTTTCAGCAATTATTGCTGCTGGTATTTTACCTTCTGCACTAGAAATGATGGATATTGTTACAGTACAAGCTATTGAAGCCTCTGTTTTTTCTTCTGGTTTGCCAACAGATGCTGCTGCTGTAGTAATCATTGACTTAGACGGCCTAGTAATAGATTTAGAAACTGAAACAGAACAAGTAAAACAAATTTGTTTAGATCAAGGGGCACGCAGTGTTCAAATTGCTCGAGACCAAACAGAAAGATTAAAAATTTGGGCAGGGCGTAAAAGTGCTTTTGGGGCAATGGGACGTATTAGCCCTGATTTAATGGTACAAGATGCAGTAATTCCTCGTAGTAAACTACCAAGAGTTTTAGCTCAAGTTTATAATATCGCTAAACACTATAAATTACGTATTTCTAATGTTTTTCATGCTGGGGATGGAAATCTTCACCCTAATATTAGCTATGATGGCCGTGACAAAGATGAAGTAGCTAGAGTAAAAATGGCTTGTCGTGAGATTATGGAATTATGTGTAAGTGTAGGTGGCTCAATTACTGGTGAACATGGCGTTGGAGCAGATAAAATTGACTATATGCATTTAATCTTTTCAGAAAACGATCTTATAACAATGCTTAATATTCGTGATTGTTTTAACCCTAAAGGATTAGCTAATCCTAAAAAACTAATTCCAACATTACGATGTCGAGCATATTAAAAATCTATTCAACAATATAAAAACCCAGCTTTCTTAAGGCTGGGTTTTTATACTCTATTTAATTATTAGCTTTTGCTTATAAACTAGCAACAGCCTCTGTTCTTGGTTCAATTGTCCTACCGTAAATTTCTCGCTCTTTTTTCTTTCTAATCCGATAAGCTTTTAGAAACGCTTTTTCTTCTCCATAACGATCAATAGAAACAGATGTCCGCTTAATTACTCCTGGAATAGGGTTCCAATTAACTTCATAAACTTCTCTGCCTTCTTTAACTTTTCTCACTACGCCTACTACACCTGTTTTGTTTTTTGGACTATAGGTAACTACTTTTCTATCAGTCCTTGGTTTACCTATAGCTTTTTCTAGCTGGTTACGATGCCGAACTGCTTTACTCAAAGCTCTTTCTGAACCACCATTTTTTTCATCACTAAAAAATTTAGAATACATTTTTCCATTAAACCAAACTCGAACATACCATCCATGCGTATGATTAGCATCTTGGTCAATACGGCTAATTCCTTTATATTTATTCTTTTCTAAATCCATATAATCTCCCTAGTTAATAAAATACTCTGTTAATTGAATAACTGCATATACCTGCTAGGTAGTAAAGTAAGTGCTTTCTCTGGCAAGTAGTGTTTGTAGGCAATTGTTCAGTTGTTGGCTAATGTTTTGATTGTAATAAAAATTTAATATTTATCATAGAAATTTATTAAAATTTTGTTAAGATTTTGCCGGTTTTATATAAATATGGTTTAATAAAATTTAATAAACTCTATCAAATCATCTTTTAGCTTATGTATTTTTAATAGATTATAAAATAGTCTCATATCTTAAATACTTTTATGGATATAGTAGAATTAGCTGATAAGTTTTTTCGTGCTAAAGAAAAATTTAATCAAGCAAGCCTTAAAATGTTGGAAAGTCAATCAGATGAGTGGCAAGATTATCTAACTGCTCGTGATGAGTATGCATTGGCTAAACAAATATTGGCATTAGCTAAGGCAGAAGAATATGTAGTTAATTATGATCTTGGTTGTATTCCTGATCTATCTGATTCTAAAGAAATAGTTTTAGAGAGTCATCAAACAACATTTTTAATTTTTGATGGATTATCTCCAATAATTTCTCCTAAAGGAAATTATAAAGAATTAGGCAGAGCAATAATAAAATGTCAGGAATGTTTAATAACACAATTTAGTTATTTTAATGAAAAAACTCTATCAAACCATCCTTTATTTTCTAAAGGATTAGATGAATGTTTAGGGATTGGTGAAGTGGTAAACTCTTTATGGAAAATAGAGATAATGGAAAAATATAGTATTAGTGGGATTGAACCAACTAGTTTAACTAACTCAGTAAATAATACTTTTAGTAATGGTTATAAACACTTTATTTTTATATTAAAAAACAATATTTTTGAATGTATTGCAAAGAATTTAGTAGCAACTTTTTCTCAAAAAAGCTATTTAGAAATTATTACTGAGATTATAAACAAAGATATTTCAGAGTTCTAAAAGATAAAAACAAACTATTCTAAAGAAAAATATCTATTTTTGGCATAATATCATTCCACTTTATTAATAAATTTTGATAAACTCGGGCAAAACAAATCTCCAGGAGGGCAAATTAGATGGCTGTCACTTTTAACACTCGTGAAGTATCAGGAGTAACTATTATTGATGTTTCTGGACGTATCACTTTAGGTGAAAGTAATATGGCCTTACGTGAGCATGTTAATAAAGCTATAGATGGTGGGAGTAAAAATATTTTGCTTAATTTAGCTGAATTAAACTATATGGATAGCTCTGGTGTAGGGACATTAGTAGGTTGCTATACTTCTGCACAAAATCGCGGTGCTAAGCTTAAGCTACTTAACCTAACTAAGAAAATGACAGAGCTTTTAGCTATCACTAAGCTATTAACTGTTTTTGATACTTTTGATGATGAACAAAAAGCAGTAAGTAGTTTTTAGGTATTCTTATCAGGTTAAAAAATTAACGTAACTATTAAGTTTAGTTACGTTAATTTCTGATAGTTTATTAACTTAAAACTTAAAAATAGTTATCTTTATTTCTGCTTAAAATAGTTAGCCAAAATTGTTTTTCCCCTTTTATTATCATAAAATGAGCGATCTATTCCTAGTTAAAATAGTCTAATAATTAAGGTGAGTTTATGTCAGAATCTAATCTTACAACTAAAATAAAAAATATTCAGAAATTGGCTTTGTTACTTGATGTAATGAAGTCTTTAGCCTCAGAGTTAGATTTAAATACCCTTTTGCCTCTGATTATGAAAAAAACCACCGAAGTAATGGACGCAGATAGAAGCACTCTATTTCTTATTGATGAAAAAACTAGTGAACTCTGGTCAAAAGTAGCTCAAGGTGCAGGAATTGCTGAAATTCGTTTCCCTAAACATTTAGGTATTGCAGGCCATGTAGCTACTACTGGTAATACTGTTAATATTCCTGAAGCTTATGATGATCCTCGTTTTAATAAAGAAATTGACAAAAAAACTGGTTATCGGACTAAAACTATTCTCTGTATGCCAGTAAAAGAAACTGATGGAAAAATAACAGGAGTAATACAAGTACTTAATAAAAGAGATGATATTTTTACTGCTGAAGATGAGGAATTACTTAGTGCATTTGCTGTTCAAGCATCAATTGCAATTAAAAACGCTAGTCTTTTTGAAGAAGTAATAAATATCAAAAATTATAATGAAAGTATTCTTAATAGCATTGCTACTGGAGTAATTACAGCAGATGCTCAGCTTAGAATCACTACAGTTAATCCTGCTGCACAAAGAATTTTCCATCTTGTAGCAGAAAACACTGTTGGTAAACTTACCAGCGAGATCTTTTTAAGCGATATAAATCAACAATTAAATCAGTTAATAGATCTAACTGTTAAAACTGGGCAGCCTCAAACAACCTATGAATATAAACATCAACTTACCAAAGATGAAGCTATCAATATTAATGTAAATATCCTGCCATTAAAGAGCCAAAGCAGTAGTTCTTTAGGCTATGTTATTGTAGTACAAGATATTACTCAGCAACAAAAACTAATGAGCACCTTATGTCGTTATGTTACACGCGAAGTAGCAGAGCAAGTACTTCAAAATCAAGGTAGCCTTGGACTTGGTGGAACACGTAAGAAAGTAACTATTTTATTTTCTGATATTCGTGACTTTACTACTTTGTCAGAAAAATATCCTGCTGAGGAAATTGTAAATTTATTAAATGATTACTTTTCATCTATGATTGGCTCTATATTTAAGTATCAAGGCACATTAGACAAATTTATTGGTGATGCAGTTATGGCTGTCTTTGGTACTCCTATTGCGCATCCTGATGATCCAGTTCGTGCTGTTCAAACAGCAATAGATATGCGTCGTGAGCTATGGGCATTTAATGAAAGACGTGTTAGCCAAGGAAAGCCTGCTATAGAAACTGGTATTGGATTATGTGATGGTGAAGTAGTTTCTGGCAACATTGGTTCAGAACAAAGAATGGACTATACAGTGATAGGAGATGCTGTAAATCTAGCTTCTAGGTTAGAAGGATTATCTAAGAATTTCCCTGCAAAAATTTTATTTAATGAAGCTGTTTATGATCTAGTTAAAGATCAGTTTCCTTGTGTTGAATTAGGAGAAGAAAAGGTAAAAGGTAAAAAAGAACAAGTAAAAATCTTTGGTATTTTAGATAAAGATATAATGCAGTGCAGTTTCTCCCCACACTAAGAGTCTGAGTTTGGTAAATCCTGATTATTTACTACCATCTTTCCTAATTGCCGTAAGGCTTCATAAAGTGCAATTGCTGTTGCAGTAGCTAGATTAAGACTACGAACATGTGTTGTAAGCATTGGAATAGTTATACATTGTGACCAATTAGCTTCTAAGATTTCTTTTGGTAACCCGCTGGTTTCTGGGCCAAAAACTAAAGCATCTCCCCATTTATATTCTATTTCTGCATAAGACCTTTTTGCTTTAGTGGTGAAATACCAACAACGTGATGAAGACATAGAGGTTTGAAAAGCATTAAAATTTGTATGCTTATGCAAGTCAACGTAAGGCCAATAATCTAGTCCAGCACGTTTTATTGAACGTTCATCAACACGAAAACCTAAAGGCTCAATTAAATGTAACCTGCTTTGAGTAGCTGCACAAAGTCTAGCAATATTGCCTGTATTAGGGTGTATTTCTGGTTCAAATAACACCACATTAAGTAGTTCAGAAGACATAACCTTATCCAAAATATTTGATTTAAACAAAATTAAAAACCCAGCACTAAAGTACTGGGCTGTTTTCAGTTGCTTCTCTAGTCTATAAAGACTTGAAAAGAAGCTGTTGTATTTTTATTAAGTAGCTTTAAAGATCTAAATTATTACTTATCTTTTAACTTTGCTGCAACTGAGCCATTTGATTTTGGAACAAGTTTTTTAGCATTATCCATTTCATCAAGCCCTTTTAATACTTGAGGATCTTGATGGAGCAAAACTTCTTGACCAATATCTATACCATAGGCAGCTGTAGCTAATTCACGGCGTAAGAAAAGCTTTATGCTCTCTAGATTTTCATTGATATTTGCTGGAGATACTTGAAAGTCTTTTTCCCTTTTGCTAACAAAAGTCTTAAACGCTTCTATTATTTGATCAGAAATTACAAACTCATCTGATTTTAAGTCATGAGTAAAGTTCATTTCTTTAACTTGAAATTGGCTAATTCCTGTTACTTGGTTGTTAATTAATTCTCGAACAAAGAAAAATATTGGATCTTGTAAACGAGATTGAATAAGAGTAAAACGTTTTTCTTTAACTGTTACATCAGGGCTGATACCACCACCACCATAAACCACTTGACCGCTATCAGTGCGAAATTCAGATTTTGCTTTGTCTGTGCCTGTAGCTTTCTCATCACGTTTTAGGTAATAGTTATAGCGAGAAACTCCATCATAATCACGTTGAATTAACCGACCGCTTGGAGTGTAGTATTTAGCGGTTGTAAGGGTTAATCCTGTACCATCTGTAACAGGGAAAATTGTTTGTACCAAGCCTTTTCCAAAAGTTACTTCTCCAACTAAACGGGCACGGTCATGATCTTGTAGGGCACCAGAAACTATTTCTGAAGCGCTTGCGCTACCTGCATTAATTAATACTACTATTGGCATTGTTTCAGGATTACCACTTTTAGTATCAAAACTACGTTCTGCCCCAGCTTTGCGCCCTTTAATTGAGAGTATTCTTTGCCCTGGAGCTAAAAACATATCACAAACATCTAAAGCTGCTTGTACTAGTCCTCCAGGATTATCTCTTAGGTCTAATACTAATTGGTTCATACCTTTTTCTTTTAGTTCTTTTACAGCTACAGCCATTTCCTCACCAGTAGTTCGGGCAAATTGACGGCGTAAACCTATATAACCTACATTAGGTTTAATCATAAAAACATTTGGGATAGAAGGTAGTGAAACAGCATCACGAGAAATAGTAACTTCTATTGGTTTTGTTTCTCCAGGTCTAGAAACTCCTACTTGGACTTGAGTACCACGTGGCCCTCTTAATTCTGAAGCAACTTTATTAGAATTCCAACCTTCTGTAGATTTGCCATTTATTAAAACTATTTGATCCCCATAAAGTAATCCAGCACGTGCTGCTGGAGTGCCTTGGTGTGGCGCTAAAATATAGACTTTATTTTGACGTTGGCTAACTGTAGCTCCAATGCCAAAATATTCGCTTTGTTGTTGAGAGCGTAGCTCTTGAAAATCTTCTTTAGTATAAAAAGATGAGTGAGGATCTAATACATGCAACATTTCGCTAATAGTTGTGTAATTTAGTTTTTCATGATCTATTTCACCAGCATAGTTATTTTCAATTAATGCATAGGCTTCTATTACACTTTCTGCTACTACTGATCCATCAAAATTAAAATTACTATTAGAAGTGGAATTACTTGATGCAGGGGTGATTGTGGCAGCAAATAATAGTGGTAGTACTACTAAAAGTGCGCTAGTACGTTGCCAAAAAGAACTTTTTTGTTTCACAGAATTCTCCTGACCGAAAAAATTTGCCTCAAAGTTGAGCCTACTAGAGCCAATTATAATCCTAAAAGGAGCTTTTGGCTAAATTAATATTGCCTAAAAAAGCAATTCCTTGGAAAAATCTAAATTATATTTTTACCAAAAATTAACCATTTTGATAAGTAAATCCTAAGCTTTACTTGGTTTTAGCTAATTAAAGGTCTTATCAGTAATCTATAACTTGTAACTTCTAAGTAGATTCGTTAATATATGCGCTGCAATCAAGGGAAACTGAATCTGTGCCTTTGGTTGTAGATAACTTCGCTAATTGTTCAGGGCCGGACAGCCTTTCGGCCCATCTTTTTATAAGCTGATCTGCTAGCTCTCGGTTTTTCTTAAGATAAGTTGCGTTTAAGTGGTTTTGCAATTTAACAGTAGCAAAGTTCTTCTTGTCAACTAGATAGGAGAAAAATCTATGGC
>Ga0075163_10000653_pt1 | contig 45204 bp, 72 predicted proteins | sample JI1023141ADNA_FD_71478 | JGI IMG/M metagenome (GOLD analysis project Ga0075163, IMG submission 71478) | Wastewater effluent complex algal communities from Wisconsin, to seasonally profile nutrient transformation and Carbon sequestration -... | ecosystem: Engineered > WWTP > Effluent > Algae...
TCTTATTTAGATGACTCAGAATTTACTACAGTATAATTTACTTCACGCATAGTCTCCTTTAGTATGAACACAAGGTATACGTTTCAATACAGCCCGTCTAATATTTTATGAAAACCCACAAAATGGCTGAAACTGTCTGTCATCGGTGCGGAGCGCAAATAAGGAATGTATTCCTGTTCCAGGGAAATAAGTACGGATCAGACTGTATCGTTAAAATCCCTGCTGAAGAAGGAATTGTAGGCAATGGAATTAATATTGCGGCAATTGCACAAGGGTTGATTTATGCTAAAAAGAAAGAGGCTGATCTGGATGAGATACTCAAGCTTATCCCAGCCATTGGATCTACTTTCAATAAACAATCCAATTTTTACCAGGTTGTTGTGATCGGGTATGGTTCAAAAAGATTAACCAGTAAGCGGAAGAAAGAGGAATTTGTAATCCGGGTACAAAATATTTTTCCTTCAGCATCCAAGTATAACAACCAAGGTTGGGTTTCTATACGTTCTTTACTTAGCAAGAACAAACAGACAGAAAAGGAATAAGCGATTTAGTTTTTTTGAAGTTGTGTTGTGTCCTTTGCTATCAAATCATCCATAATTCCTTTCAATCTCGGTGATAGCTCGTGTTCAATCGGGATTACAAGTCTGCTTTTAGGTTCTGTCGCCCACTGTACCTGCCATAATCTACCGTCAATCTGATCCAGGAGGATAAAATTATAGATGTTTTGGGTAGGATAAATCGTGAACCTGTCATTGCTCTCATTCTCCTTACTAACAAGGGGCGCTAAATTCAGGTATGATTCAAACCTTTTAACGCCATCCAGATCAAATTGAACCTGAAGCATCAATCCGTTCCTGGTATTCAATTTTATGAAAGTCCACATATTTTGTGTTGGGAAAAGCCGGTATGAAATCCTGCTTTCCGAAGGAGTGTTTTCTGCTATTTGCTTAACTGGAGCAGCTGGCTTTTGTGAAAACGCTGAAAAACAAATTGAAGAACAAATCAAAAGTTTGAAACAAATTTTCATCTGCTTTATTTTAATGCTAAACCAATAAGTAACAAATTAACAGACTTCCTATGGATTTGCAATGAAGCTGAAAATCTTATTAACCCACGATACAAGTGATTTGCCTGTTAAATTTTAATGTTATAACTTTGGGTTATAACACAATTACTATGCGGACTGTTAAAGGAAAAATAAGGAAAATCGGCAACTCGGCCGGGATCCTATTCTCCAAGCAAATCCTGGAACAAAGCGGGATCACCGGGGATGTGAATATTATGGTCAAGAAAAACATGATCACCATTTCCAGGTCGGCTAAACCTAAAAAGACTTGGGCTGACTTCAAGAAGGTTAAGCATGAAAAAGCTCCCTTAATCCTAAATAAGTTCGATACAACCGAGTGGACATGGTAAAGCAATTCAGTATTCATTACGTCAACCTGGATCCCGCGGAAGGCATGGAAATGAAAAAGACCCGGCCAGCGGTAGTTCTTTCTCCAAACAATATGAACGATGTTCTCGGTACAGTCATTATTGCTCCCATGACTACCACATTACGGGGTTATCCTTCCAGGATGGAACTCCGATTCCAAAATAAGTTCTGTGAAATCTGCCTGGATCAGATGAGGGCAGTAGATTCAGGAAGACTTTCAAAAGACAATATTGGCCGCCTCAACAATGATCAAATCGAGGACTTGAAAGATACCCTGGCCCAATTATTCACCTTATAGGCCATTAGCTTCCTATATCTGGGGTTGGGCGAAGGTTTATTATCCTTTGTCCCTAACTGTGATTTGTTCCTGCATGAACAACACAACCAAAAAACTCGCTACAATTTTGCTTGACTCCCTGAAAGCAAACAAAGAAAGATTCTTTAACCAGATCATTAAGTCCGGCATCCACCGCAACGGCCAATCCGGGCATCAATACCAAAACTGGAACGCGGTTTTCCTTTCCATTGCGGGGTACGTTCATCCAGAGTGGCTTACTTTTAAGCAAGCCGTGGGATTAGGTTATAAAATCCGGAAGGGTGAGCGCGGAACAACTATTGCAATCTGCAAGCAATACTCCGCGAGCGTTGAGAAAAACGGGGAAACCAAACTTGAAAATAAAACCTATCTCAGCTCAGCGACTGTATTCAACCTGGAGCAGATGGACGGAACTGAAGAAAGGGTAAGGTCCTACAAGTTGGGTTCTGACAGAAATGTTATTGATGCCGAACAAATTATCAAGAATTATACTGGCGGCCCGGAGATCATTGAAGGGGGTACTGATAAGGCATATTATACCTCATTCGGGGATTACGTTAAAATGCCAGCTCGCAACCAATACTCCGGAATTCACCACTTCTACAGAACCCTGTTTCATGAACTTGTACATTCTACCGGGCACGAGGATCGTTTGAACCGCACATCACTGGTTAACTATGAATATGATAACAATCGTCCGTTCGAAGAACTGGTTGCTGAGCTTGGAAGTGCATTGCTTTGCCGCCAAGCTGGGTTAACACAGGAAGATCTATTCAACAATTCAATTGCTTACCTACAGAGCTGGTTCAAATGGCTGGACGGTAACGAAGAAAAATTCCTTTCCGCGCTCACCGAGGCCCAGAAGGCAGTAAAAATGATCTTAGGAAAGGAATTCCAGATAGATCAATTCTTTGATGACACCGAGAAAGAGGAGGCTGAAAAAGAGGTTTTAGAAGCGGCTTAAGCTTTCTTAAGGCCCGCTTTCGGGATTTAATCCTATAAGCGGGCTGAAACTGTTCATTTCTAAAATCCTTGGGTGCAAATATTCAAAATATGCCCTCCTAAAACTTCCGGGAATTTCTTACCTTGATTTCGTAATCCACAGTAAAGTAAACGTTTATGGAAACAAATCCGGTGAAGGGATCCTCCCCTCTTTCCCTCCGAACTGCGCTTTTACAGCGGCTTAAGAAAGCGTTCGCACAAGCATCACTGATTACACAAAAAGGAATTAAATATTCCGGTGAAATTCACATCCCACTGCCCGACAAAGATGTGTTTGTTTTAGGAGAACAAACATTTTTCATTGTTGCTCATGCCAAAAGAAACGGTATATCCGTTTGGGCAACTCCTCCCCTTCAGGTGTATGAAATAGTTGATGAGTTTGAGCGCTCACAGCAAGGTTGAATATCCAAATACATTAAATACTTAATTATGAGAGAATCAGTGATTGAATCAATTAAGAAAAATTATCTGGATGTAAAAAAGGAGGATTCCCTTGTTAAATTCTTCCAGCAAGATTTTCCAGGATCTTATCTCGTTAATGATCCCAATAGCCCTCATTACATGAACCTATGTATCAGGGATAATAAGACAGCTGACGATGTAACAATGTACGTTGGCATACCATCTTATAAGATGTATGCAGAAAAGTTGGTTAATGACGAAGAAGTATCCGTTGATCCCTCCCCGGAAACAACGAAAGCACTTGAACAATTTTTAAATCAGTTTCCAACGGTGCTGAATGAACAAGAGCTTCAAAACGTTCGTGAAATACTTCCTCACAGATTACAAGGCGACATTTCGAACCTGGTAACATTAACGATGCCATCGGAATACGACCTGAATTACAATGAAAACTACCTGGGTTACAACCACGAACATAAAGAAGAAGATCTGATCGCTGATATTGCCGAGGTAGCGAAGGAATTAAATGATCGTCCTTTTGAAACATTGGCGGCCATGGTTATCAAGGAGGCCTATGAAGCTCTTTACGATCCGGACACAGACTGTCCTACAATTATTAAGGATAATACTTCAGTGGGTGAAATATCTATGGTTGTATTTCCGGAAAGTGAGCTTATTTTAAAAAATGCTCAGAAAGCTCTCGATGTAATCGTAAAACAATATCCACAAGACCAAGGCGTGCAGGAAAATAACTCATTGGCCAAATTTGTTTTACTCGGATTGAATGATTCTTCATACATGAGTCGCCTCACATTCACTCAAACAGCGCCTTTCCTTTCGAAAAGCAGACCGGAAGCTCCAGTCGAAGAACTAACGGCCGTACTTAAAGGGATAAATAAAATGCTACCAGGCAAATCAGCGCTGGAGAATAAGCAAATCAATCAGGAAGCTTTTGAAAAGGCTAAGACCACAATCATACCAGCCGCACAGCTTTATGTTCTTTCAGGAGGGAAACTTACCGCAAAGGCATTTATTCAAGAATTGCAGCGGGCAGGTGCGGATCTTACACCACTATTCCCAACGGAAGGATCGTTCCCGGTTGTCAATATCAATATGGTCGCAGCCGGAAATTCAAGGGCATTGTATATGAAAGAGAATGCCCTGACTTCGATGATTGGAAAATTCCCCGGGATCGGAAACTTCCAAAGTAACACACAATCAGGACCACCTCTACTGCAAAATAAAGGACTCGACCAGGGAAATGTTAATTCATTAACCCGGCAGTAATCAGGAGGTCGGGTCAACCCAATAAAAAATATTTTTCAACGCATTATAAACTTTAACACTAATAACCCTTATGAAAAACTTCATTTCAAAATTCACATTATTTACATTAGTCCTTTTTGCGCTATCATGCTCAGAAGATGAGCCTGGCAAAGAAACTAAACCGGATGAGCCGGAAGTAAATTTCAAACCCTCTACTATCTCCTTTAACACGGCTGGAATGATCAGGCGGGAAGCACCCAAGGACTCTTTCCAATATGCTGACAACAATGAAGTTGAAAACTATTACCAATTCCGTCTAAATGGATCGATCCGGCAATATCATTATTTGGAGGAAAGCAGCGGAAAGATTCTTGTTTACCGAAATAATGACACCGATCCAGAGTATGTGATCAATGCGCCTGAAGGAAACATTAAAAAAATTGATCTCACTAAATACGAATCTGATACCGGTACACCTGGTATGATCAAATATGTAACCGAAGGTAATGTCATTATCATCACCCGATACGAATATCCATCACTGGAAAAACCGGACTACGACATTGAGGTAGATGGTGATATTATTAAAAGAACCATTATTACTCTCAATTCTGCCGGTAATGTTTCAAAGATCGAAGTCCTTACATGGGATTATACTCATAAATACTTAGAAAAGGTGATAACATTGAGAGATCTTGTTTACGATTCCAACAAAAACCCGCTGAAAGGTTTACGAAAAGAATACGAATTCTATGAACAGGGTTTTTACTATAATCATGAACTTATTGAGTACTTAAGCAGCAACAATGTAATTTCTTACAGTGCTGACTACTATGATGATGTGACTCAAGAAGTTGAAGGTACCAATAACTACGCTATTAGCTATCAATTAGACGATAAAGCAAGGATAATTTCATCAAAGGGATCAACCGGTCAGGGTGAGTACGCGGATGACATTAAAACCATTACTTACTAAGAAGCTTCATACAGAAAACTTGAAGGGACAATTCTAAAAATTGTCCCTTTTTTATTTCCTTTCAGATAAGTTTCAGTCGGTGCAGAGGGCACCGGTCGTGATCCGGAAGCGCTTTTACACGCTCATCGCAGCTTAGCAGGCTGGCCCTACCCTGGTAGGTTTACCCTCTTTAGTAAAATGTTTTCTACTCCTTCTGTAATGCTTCAAAGGTTCTTTTCAATCCTTCATATTCATGTTCACTGACCTGGAATAATTCAACTTCATCATAAGATCTCCACACCCTATCCACTATGTTACTAAAGGCATCGAAGTAAATAACAACTAAATCCTTTCCGGATTCCTTTGGTGATGTATTGACGATGGTTTCAACTAACCCATAAGGATGAAAGGTTTTACCATTCTTTAAATTCGATTCATGATCCAGATCCCTGAAAAAGAAGTATTCCATAACTTATTAAATGCGGAGAGCTGAGGATCCGACCCCCAGCCGAATTAAATCGACACCTGGTTTTCAAGACCAGTCGCGCTTCCAACTGCGCTGCTTAACTCTCCAAATAAAGTGCCCCTGGCAGAATTTGAATCTGCATGAGCTACGCTCACAGAATTTTAAGTCCTGTGTGTCTACCATTTCACCACAGGGGCAAGTAATAGTACCTGGTCAGGGATTCGAACCCTGAATAAGTTTCCTTAACTGGTTCCTAAGACCAGTGCGTATACCGTTTCGCCAACCAGGCATTAAATAAAAAAAGCTACTCGATTGATTGAGTAGCTTTGATTCTTGTCAATAGAATATCCCTGCTACCCACTTATGATGAGAAGTGATAATAGTGAACTGGACAAGAGTGTTAACTTTTTCATTTCAAAACTTTTTTTAAATCAAACTAAACAGTAGCCCCGGAACGATTCGAACGCTCATCCCCTGGTCCGTAGCCAGATATCCTGTCCGTTGAACGACAGGGCCATATTATTGGGTGCTTTCCGGGCCACGATCCCGGCACACTGGCTCCACAAACCAGCCTCTAAACCGCCTTGAGTTAAAGCACCATGTAGTAGTAGTAGTAGTAATTAATTTCTTCTTTTGAACCGGCACATAGAATCGAACTATGATTTGCAGATCCAAAATCTGCCGTATTAACCGTTATACGATACCGATATTTTTTTCTTCAGCTAATTCGTTTTCATTTTCTTTCAATTTATGTTCAACATTCCTTTAAAGTCCGGGAAGGATGAATCGAACATCCAAGGATATAAAACCATCGCTTTTACAGAGCGAACCGCTTCCACTTACGGAACTATTCCCGGTTAAGTCGAGAAACCTGGATTCGAACCAGGGGCCTCCTGGTCCCAAACCAGGCAATCTACCAACTGATCTATTTCTCGATAACAACTACAATAAAAAAAGCCCCCTGAACTTTCGTTGAGGAGGCTTTCTCTATGCAGTAGCTTAAAGTCTACATTATGACACAGATAAACATAGTCCCTCCCCTAACCAGCTTTGCGGCTGGAGTAAGCGATACGAACTATGTAGCAATTGTTTCATGGATGCAAATATACACGAATTTGTAAATGTTCTGTCATACAGAACATCAATTTTTATAGTTTTTTTGAAAATATTTTTCAAACCTCGATCAAATACCTGTTTTCTTAAGATTTTTGATAGGAGAAACTCCCATACAAGGTATTCTGTTAGGGAATTTTACATTTCATTTATTGAAATTTTTCATGATATGATCACAACCCCTGATCTAACCCAAAAACTAAATAAATTCTGCAAGGTCCATGAAACAGAACAATACCTGTTACTTCTTTTCGCTGGCCGCATGATTAAGGAGAAGAAAGTTATCATCTACAAAGGAATTGAATATAGACTGTTAGACGACCTACAGGTAGATTTAGAAGCTGAATGCCTGGAGCAAAATAAAATTTTGCCTGCCGAGGGGCTTTAACCCTGATCTCTCCGATGATTAAACGGAGCGCATTTGTCAGCGACTATGCTATCGGCAGGCCGGTCCTCCTCTGGTATCCAGGCCATTATAGCCCGGTTCTCTTATAGTAACCCTATGTGCGGAAGCCTGGAGTTGAACCAGAATCTAAGGATTTTCAGTCCTCTGCATAAACCACCTATGCTACTACCGCGTGATTGTTGTGTTGATTAAGAAAAATGATACTAATGTCCCTTAGTATTTACACTAAAGTCGTTAAGCGAATTGCAAAAGTCGTTTAGTATTTTTTAACTAAAAGTCTTTAAGTAATCGTAGTGCCCCCAGGGTTCGAACCTGACACCTTCGCCATATCAGGGCAACGCTCTACCAAATGAGCTAAGGCACTATCTATTGAATTGACAATAAAGTTTTAGATTAATTTCACTTCCCGAAAGGCAGGATTTTGTTATACAACTCCTCCGCTCGATCCCTGGAAGTATTCAGGCAGCGAATTATGTTCGCGATCCAGCTTTCTTTCTTAAGAGATGTTAATTTTTCATTCATACTAAATTTGTTTTGTGCATCCGGATGGGATCGAACCATCGACCTTCCGGTTAAAAGCCGGAAGCTCTACCACTGAGCTACGAACGCATGAATCTTGTCTGTGTCCGTAGTTTTCTTTTCTGTTTCCATATTTGAATTGTTTACTTGTTACTTTGTTTGTTGGCCCTACAGGCTTCGATCCTGTGCCCTTTTCATTATGAGTGAAATGCTCTACCAGCTGAGCTAAGGACCATTATTTATTCTATAAAACTTTATTTTTCCTAATCCTTCAACCTTACTTACTGAAAAGCTTTAATGCCGTAGGCATATCCTGATCCACATCCGACTCAGCAAGCCCCTGAATCCAGGCAGCTACCATTTTCTTATTAACCTTTCGCCAACTATCATGCCCGTAATAAAAGGCGTAAGCTTTTTTTAACTCAGGTAGTGTATAACCAATCGATATTTTAAATGTTGTCATACTTTAATATACCCGCATGAGTTAAAAAGTTAACGGCCCGCGACATAAATATTTTAATGACCCCTGACCGGGATTCGAACCCTGGAACCTTCCCATTAGAAGTGGGATGCTCTATCCAGTTGAGCTATCAAAGGTTTAAGCAAAGAGCTTCTTGTCTGGATCGAACAGACGACCTTTCGCTTACAAGGCGAGCGCTCTACCAGCTGAGCTAAAGAAGCTTTTGAAAGATTTTTAAAAGTTTCCTGATTTTGAGGAAAAAAAAATTTATTTCTAGCGTATATACTAATAGGACCAAACATATTCCTTATGGAAAAGACTATTTTATACCGCTCGCTTATTATTGCAATTGAAGCACCCGATGATAATGTTTCAAAAGAATCAGAATTTCACTGGAAGGTGAAACGTCAAGATGGTTCACTTGAAGAAGAATCAGACTTTGGATGTGAAACCGAAGAAGAAGCTATCCACGATGCTAAAGAATTTATTGATTCCTGGTATGAGTAGTAATTGCACGCCTTGTCAGAATCGAACTGACCGCACCCGGGTTTGGAATCCAGATCGCCACCAATGGCATTAAGACGTTTGTATTCTAGTCCGGTATCCCCAAGCTACTTGACATGGTTGAATAAATTCAGATACCGAACATTAGCGGTTTATACGAGATTTGAACTCGTGATCTCATCCGTGACAGGGAAGCGGGGACGGCCGGACTCCCCTAATAAACCTTTTAAAGCGCCCTCACTTCGAATCGAACGAAGCACCTAATCGTTAACAGCGATTTGCTCTACCAACTGAGCTATAAGGGCAAATAAATAATTGTGGACAGCGATGGGATTTGAACCCATAACCCCCTGTTTGCAAAACAGGTGTTCTAGCCAGTTGAACTACGCGCCCGATTAATTTTATAAAAGAACATCCCGGATCAGGCGCTAAGGCCTTGCACCTGTCCGGGTTCCAGTTCTCGCAATAGTTTCTTCACCTACTGCATTTTTCACTAAGCTTTCCTTAATGAACTGTACCCCCTGAATGTTTTGAACATCCTACCTCTTGTTTGTAATACAAGCGCTCTAACCAAGTGAGCTAAGGGGGCATAATAATTTTGAGCGGCCACAGGGACTTGAACCCCATCCCGAGAGTTGGAAGCCCTCTGTACAAACCCTTATACGATGGCCGCGAAATCAACACAACATTTCAAAGAACTTATATTTGAGCGCAAAACCAGGTTCGAACTGGTGTGATAAGTTTTGCAGACCTATGCCTAGCCGCTCGGCCATTCGCGCAAATCAAGTAGCGGGGGCGGGACTCGAACCCAGCGACCTTCAGGTTATGAGCCTGACGAGCTACCAACTGCTCTACCCCACGATATATTATAAAAACAAAAAACCCTGAACATTTCTGCCCAGGGTTTTTATCTGTTTCGGTTAACCGTCTGTTAACTTCGATTAAAGATTTTCCCTGAGCAAACACCAATACAATCATTCATACCCGTAAAGGCCGCGACCCCTCTAAAGGCTTGCTTAATTGTCAATATGTTTTGCCAGTTTTTCATTGAATTGCTTTTATTCTTAGTTATAAAATTCTTAGTTAAAATCTATTTCAAAATTTGTACCCCGAACGGGACTTGAAGCCGCTAATCATAGCTTGAAAGACTACCGCCTGGACCACTTCGGCTTCCGGGGCGTTAATCTCTCGTTCAAGAGTCATATCGTTGTACATTGCGTTCACGGGTACAATATTAGGTGTTCTGTATGACAGAACAAAAACTTTGGTTAATTATTTTATAAAAAAGTTCTGTATGACAGAACACGGTTATTTATATTTGCAGCCGAAATGATAAACACCATTATCCATCCAGGACTTCGGGCTTTCTTCCAGAAAGGAAAACCCCTACCGGCCTCCTTATCGGAGCGCATCGATGGACTGTGTTATTGGCTCTCCATTCTGAATGCCGCGACTTGCCAGGAAGATCTAATCCTCGCAGGATCCCGCTGCACTAGGGGCCGCCAGGGATACCGGCTAACGGTAGATGGGCTTGGAGAGTTTACATTTTTGATCACTAATAACTGTATCGAAAAACTAAACTTTAAAAAGGCTTAATATGAAACCCGCTCAATTTTATCCGGTTCATCCTGGAGAGGTACTTCAAAACGAGATAACAAGCGCGGGGGTCACGCAACAAAATGCGGCAGATTCTATCGGAATTACACGCTCCAATTTAAACTTAATCATCAACGGCCATGCTTCGTTATCATCGGAGATGGCCGTTCGGCTTTCAAAAGCTTTTGGTCAAACCGCCCAATTCTGGCTTAACTTACAAATGCAATGGGATCTCAGTAAGATTGATGTAAGCCAGCTTAAAGTAATTAGATTGAAAAAATAGAACCTCCCCCTCTTTCCCTATACACAGGCCCTTCTCCCCCGAATTCTTCACGATAAAAGGACCTACAGAGTTTCAAATTTTAATTTCCTTTCATTTTTATTCCTCATAGCATTTTACTTATCTTGGATTCGTAATCCACAATAAAGTAAAGTTTATGAAAAAACCATTTATCCTTTTAGTTGCTATTCTTTTGGGTAGCGTAACAATTTCAGATGCAAGGGCAAAAGCCCGTGAAAGAGATCAAATCATTCCAGGTACGAATCCTATTGGGTGTAATACAGTAGTCCATATCGTTGAAAGATTTGATAGCGGATTCTGGGTTACTGAATCAGTAACAGTCACTTACAGCTCATGCAATGGAGGTGGAGGCTGGCTTCAATAATTCAATTACTATCGAAAATTACAGTAACGGCCAGCTGAAAAGTGTGGTCGTTATTTTTTTTAAATACTTTTAAAAAATCCAGGAAAATTCATTCCCATACTCATAACATTTTACTTATCTTGGATTCGTAATCCACAATAAAGTAAAATGTTTATGAAAAAACCCTTAATCTTTTTGATGCTGTTATGTCTATTATCAACAGCTAGTGTTCTCAGCTCTAACGGTCAGAACAAACTAAAGCAAAGTCAGGAACCTAAAAAACAAACGGGAGTAACCCTCAAGGGAAGTCAGACCGGTGGTACGGCTCAAAACCTTAAAGCGCCATCGGATGGCGGATGCAACTGGAGGCCATCCGGCAGAACCCGTTATAATTTCTACCTGGCAAGGGTTGAGGAAGAATTGGTTGCCTATTGCACATTAAATTTGTTTACCGGTTATCAAAGCCAATGGGTTCCTGTTTCTTCTTACTAAGGCAGCCGATTTCCATTCTATAAGTAAATGGCCATTCAGATAGAGTGGCCATTACTTTTTAATACAGATCCATATAGGATAACTCCGGGGTGGGGTGCTGAGGTTCGTGGGATAATGAATTTGTTTGAATTACAATTTCATACGGATGGATAAGTTCAACAACTATTATGAATGCGACCCTTGTGAGGAAAGCTGGAATGAAAACTCCAGTTGTACGAACAATTCAAAATGTCCAGCGTGTAACAAAGAATATCAACCCTATAAATCAGAAGATCTCATGGAGGAAATAAGAAAGGATTTTGTTGATGAAATAATAGCCGTGTTGCGCGATGAAATAAAAACCAGCTCAATTTCCGAGCAGGAAATTTCCGCGATGGCAGAGGCAGTGGTTCAAAAACTCGAAAGTAAGTGTGAATCGGTTGAGGGTCTGTTCAACGTGGATGAAGGAGAAGATGAACAAGTGATGGCGGTCCCGCTTGCCTGGCAATAACATTAAACTTTAACTCAAACTATATGCACGAACTGGAAGTGTCCGTTAGGCTAACCTTTACTGAAGAAGGTCAAATTACGCCTGCAAATACAAAAGACATTCTGCGAAATCTGATGAATGCCATCATTGACCAGGTTAATGGCCCTGGGCTTGCTCCTGAGAATACGGACTACATGACTGACCTGATCGAAGTTAAAAGCCCGGACGGCCAAAGATTACGCTTTGATTTAGCACAGAATAAATTCATTTAACTACCCTGTCCTTTGGGGGTTGGGTGATGATTGATAAACCTTGCTGTATCCATGAATAAGCTTTACAGATAACACCCTCTTTTATGAATGAATTATCTGTTGATTCCTCCCCTGCTGTTCCTCCTCAAGAGGTTACTGTCCTTTTTGAGGATAAGGGTTACTACACCGTAAGACCTGGCTGTGCGGGTGATTCAATAAGTGGACCTAATGCTCATGCGGCAATGTATCTCCTTTGGGAGAAGGAAAGAAATCTTTCCTTTAAAGGTCTGCCTGAAATGGATTTTAATGCTAAGGTAGCTTTCCTTCGCGGTCAGCCCGGGGTTGTAATTAATGAGGTGAGTAACTAATAATCATGGCTAAAACTAATGCGCTAAATCTTGCTGATGCTCAGTTTATCGGCTATTATCATGGGAAGTATCAAAGCCTTGTCCAGATGGTTGATTCAATGGCATTAACTAAAAAGGAATGGGAGGACTGGAAGAAGTCGTACAACACTAAATTTCTTACAGCCATTGAGATTGAGGAGGTGAATCAGTATTTTAAAAAGAAAGCTTGATAAAAAACCACACAGGAAATGAAATTTGAATTTAAAATCGAAGAACAGGCTACTTATGTTCAAACCGGTACGGTCACTGTTGAAGCTGAATCGCTTGAACAGGCGACTGAATTAGTAATGAAGGGTGAGTATGAGCATTCAGGTGATAACAACATCGATCCTAACACAGAAAGCAACTGCGTTGTTTTAGAGGCAACCTATCAACCAGAATAAAGAAAATCTTATGCGGATATTCTCAGAAGTCAGTTCAGATTTTTTAGATACAGAAACCGGTAAGATCGCTATCGATGGATACTTCCCTGGTGATGAAGCAGGTGTTACGGTTGCCTGGGTAGATAAGAATGGAGTAATTACAATGGGTGATAATTCACAGCCTCAGTACCTGGGCTGTGAGCTTGTGCTGGATGAGCTTAGCGCGGTAATTACCTTGCAACTCCTAAGCAGAAAACTGGTTGTCAAGCCGGTAATTAAAGCACAATCTAAAAAAGAGTTTGCCGGGGAAGTGGCCAATGTATTAACTGAGCTGGCTTCTCTATCCAAGAAGCTGAATATGTGCTGGGAGAATGATCATAATTTCAAGATTGACCTTAATGAGCAGCTGACGGATAAATATCCTTTCCCTGAATCATTTGAGGAAATGGACCATCTTATCCAGGAATGGGTCAGCCAGGCTAATAAAAATCTTTCACACGTAAAAGAATAGGAATGGCTGGCAATACTAAAAAGCTAAAACCTGCAATTTGCAAAGTATGTAAATTCGAATACAAGAGTGATCCGGTTTACATGGTTGACTGCCCGGTTTGTCCAGCCAAAGCCGGTTCGTATTGCCAACGGCCAAGTGGTCATTCAGGTCCTTTCGTTGCATTTCACGCTGAGCGCGATGTGCTGGCCTTAAAGCTCGGGTTCTATGACCATCCTGGTCAGCTACCGGAATGCGGCCCCCGTAGTAACAGCAAGCGTGCTAAAGAAATCATTGCTCAATATAAAAGAGTCCCATCATGTATATCCTGAATGAAGAATCTCCGAACCTGGTTGCTGTTTTTGAAGCGGGTGTTTCTATCAAAAAAGTGAAGGAAGGAATTATTCTTTTCAATCGGGATCACTATACTTTCCAGCCGGAAGATTTTATCCATACCAGCAATCTTCCGATTGAGCGGGTTAAGGCAATTGATAAAGAGTACTCAACCCAAATGGGCTACGAATGGTTAATTACCGTTCATGGAAACGGGAATCAATACAAGCCTGTGGAGATTCACGGGAAAATCCTGGCAACGATCTATTTCAAACTGGAAGGGGTCCCGGAAATTGAATTGGAGGACCAAGCCATGATCCTTGCTGATGCTCACACCAAAAACCTCCGGCTCACCACAGACGAAAGAAAACAACGATGGATGGGCTTCATGGAGGGTTATGAACATTCCAAAAACGAAGCCTTGTTTACCATCGAACAATTAACGCGGGCTATTGAACTGGCCAGGCAAATGGATTCATTCCCGGATGAAGGACCCAAAGAAAGTTTTACATCCTCCCAGATAATTAATCTCGTTTCCCTGCCGGATCGAATTGAGCTTCCGGTCTATCCTGTTTCTCCAGGTGTTTACGAGCTTATTTCAACGGATGGAAAAATCAAAATCTCAAAACCGAAATCCTATGCTTCTTGAAATTTTAGGTATCCATATAAACGTACCCGAAAACGTGATAGTTGAACATATTCACGAAGATGCACGGGTAGTTTTTATAGAGGAGGTGAAAGAACCGTTATTTTACTACAGGTCCTTCCAATACATTAAAAATTACTACATCGCTGATGCTCATCCGAACGACCATAGATCCCGAGCTGAAAAAGGAAAGACAAAAGGGCGAAGATTGGGTTTAGAGGAGGCTGGATGGATTGGTAACGCTCCTATCCTGGTTAGTGAATCCTCTGAGCTTGCTGCCGGTGACTATGGCTGGAACAATGACCAGGGCATGATCCGGATCAAGGTTCCTGAGCAGGCTGTAAAAGACGGTTTTATAAAAGTCCTGCATACGTCCAATAAATTTTCATTTGATAAACTTGAAATCATTTCTTCTGTTGTAGAGAATCTGCATGAACACTTACAAAAACTGTAAGCCCTCTCCGGGGGGTTGGGTGAGTATGTACTGATTATTATCAGGTGAGTTGCCTGATACTTGTAAACACAAAGCCATGCAGACACTTCATGTTGTAAATTCTTCCGAAACTTCCGTAGGCGGCCTTCCGGTTGGAACCGTTGTTACTTTCGTTGGTTACGGAAAAGAAGGTTACGACCGCATTATTATAGTTGAGCCTAAAGCTCACGGTTATCAGCTTGGAATCAACCAGGAAACCGGCAATAATCATCACATCTACCCGGGATCAGTTAAGCCATTTTCCAGGAGAATGGGAATCGGTTTTTATTTCCCCCGGAATGGAAACGAGGTTGTGTCAGAAGGCGAGGTAATGCTTGCCTCCGCAAAGGGCCGCCAATACCGCGAACAGGAAAATCAGAAAGCAGAAGCTAAACGGCAAGAGGCTGAAAGGAAACGCGAAGCTTCCAAAAAGCTTTTTTCCTCCATCTTGCCTCCGTCCGCTAAGGCACTCATCATTGCACAGTACATGGTTGATGACCGTAGCGATATTTCAACGGATTTGTATATGCCCTCCACGGCCTATGAAAGCCTTTTGCTTGGATTTTCCTCCCACGAGCGCGACCTATTCAGCGAGATGCGCAAATTTGCCGGGAATACCGAGCAAACCGCTCACTTAGCAGAAAAGAATGAAGAATTTGAGAATCGCGGGAGGGGCAGCTACCAGCTGGGTGAAAGTACCCGCAATGGCTGGATCATCCGGAAGGTAAGAATCGGGAACCCAGAAACATTTGAGTTTCCTGAAATCAACCAGGAAAGCCAACTCCGCTTAGGTAAAACTACTGCCGCTGAAAAGCCTGTAAAAGAAAACATCCTGATTGAAATCCCAGAAGGATTGCAACTATTGGAATACACCGAAAAGTCAGTTGCGCTATTTGGAAATACAAAGCCGATCAAAGATCACCTGAAAGACCTTGGCGGTAGCTTCAATTTTCACCTGGTACACCCGATCACCAGGCAAAAAGCTTGCGGCTGGGTGTTCTCAAAGAAGCGTGCTGACTTATTAAATGATTTTTTAAATAAACGATTTGCTGAAAAATCTTAATTCACGCCTATGATTATCCCGTATGATAACACCCATGATTGGGAAAAGCAGAATTTGGTTACTCTTAAGGATAGAAAGAGGGGTCAACCTTACGATATTTTTAAATGTAAGGACTGCGGCATCGAAGGTAAGTCAATCAACATCGTTAGTCTGAGGGTGAAGGGATCCTACAGCCTGGAAAAGGTCCTTCATTGCACGGGAAATAAAAAGGAAATCTCCGCTGTCCCTACGCTTATCCGAATCAAGAACATGGGCACTCCGGGCGAAATCTTTGCTAACCTTAAACCAGGTTCCGAGCATCCGGTTATCGCGCCTCCAGCCGGGTACGTTAATAACGCGGATGGTGTTTGGGTAATGGGGGTTGGGGAGGCGGTTCGTGTGATGGCTCGTGAGTTTGAGGACATATCCCCTAAGTAATGTGCGCAAAAAAGAAGAAGGTTGTTAAGGACGAATTTACACGGGGCTACTTCTGTGCGGCATCTGTTTGTTTCCGGCAACATCGGATGAATAGTGTCGTTGAGGATCTTGTGAACGAAAATTATTTTAGCATCAAAGATTTACGAAAGGCGGGCGTTGATGACTACGATATTGAAATCCTTATGCCCATTTTTAAAGAAATAGAGCGGAAAAGAAAATTGAAATCTTAAATAAAAATTCAAAAGCGTTCTTCAGGCACTACATTTGATAACAAACTCATAATCAACCTTTCCCATGGACATTTATCCAGCAATAACGCTCAAGATCGAAAACAAAAAGATCTTTGTCAGCCGGTATGATAAAGATTCTGATGTGAAAGAAAATCCTTTTATCGAAGTCAGTAATCCAAAATACCTCGATGGCCTTGTGATCGCAAATTGGTCTGAATTACCGGACGGTATCTACGATGCTCCTGGTAATCTGGAATTCGAATTGCAGCTGGAACCAGGTTGCGGACAGTGTACCTGTGATATGCAGGGAAAATGTAATACTCCAAAATGGGTTGCTGTTCTTTCGTTTGTTATGCCGGTTAGCCGTAAGCACTCTGGAAGGGTTTTAAACGCCCTGGAACATTCCTTGAAAACATTAACCAGGTTCTCCGGAAATACATCCTTAACGATTACAGAAAGGCAGGAGCTTATTGAAATGGCAACTTATTGCGAGGTTGTCGTAAAAACTGCAAAGGGAATTGAAGTTTAATCTATAGATCAATTGTAGGATGAGCGACAGGAACGAATCGATTGCTAAAATGTGGGAATCCGCATTACGTGAAAATCCGAATGATAAGTCCGGGCCGTTTGAAGTGCCTAAAACGTTTGACGGGAAAACTGCATACGAGGTTCTTGACTTGTGCCCGGAATGCCCCATCCAAATGCCGCACTCCCGATCAATGACCAGCGCCAGGATCGACTATCGTTCCGTTGCTCCTGGTATTGTAAATTGGTATAACTCGACCTATCAAAATAAATAATGAAACGGGTTACGTTTAATTTCTTAACGGCCGAGATCGAAGCGTACCTGAAGCGGGTTGAAATTACTTTTCAATCCGTAAGGGGTGTAAGGACTTACCCGACAGGTTCGCAGCTGGAGGGCGGGGCTTGCAGGTATTTGTTCTATGTAAAAATCGACAACAACGAACGGGCTTTACAGTTCCTTGTTTTTGAATCAATGACTGAAATCCAGGGAAGATTGAATAAAGGCAAAACTTTAACCTTTAAACAGGAGAACCGGTATAGTAGTGAATTCCATGTTTGGACGGCTTAATAAAGGTATTTATGACTGACAATGAATTTGTAGCTGTGTTCAGGGGTGCAACACCCCACTACCTTGATAATAAGGTCTATTCTTTCCCTTTGTTTGAAAATCCTGGCGCAAGCAAAAACGGGACACAAACCCATCATTCAAACGATTTGAAATATGACACATCATGGGACTGGCTTATGCCAGTGGTGGAGCAGATTACTCAAAAGGAATGCACAAATCCTGATCCGAACCCGAAGTATGTTGCAATGCTCGATGAATTGAGCGCGGCCATGTTGCGCAATGACATTGCTACAGCTTTCACTATTGTAGTAAATATTATTAAGTGGATAAAATCAATTCCCTTTTAAGGACAGGAGTGAATTGTATTATAAATAAAAGTTATTTATCGCTATGAGAATCACCATCAATAAAGAGAAATTAGAGAAAGTTGTCCTTTCAACTTTTGAGATCGATCTTCCGGAAGAAACGATTTATCTCTTTGTAAGGGGTATCCGGCAGGCGTACATGATTACCCCTATTAGTACCAGCTGGAATCAGGAACAAAGCCAAAAACCCGAGGAAATTTATGCTTATAAGATCCTGGTAGTTGACTCCAGCAAGGAACTAATTACAACGCATAATCTGCCTGTATCTGAGATAGCAGATCTGCTGAATAAAAATTTCAACAGCCCTCTCTTTAGGCTGGCAGAGGCATTATGGTTAAGCCCGGACCCTTCCGATAAAAGGACTCGGGAGCAATTCATGGAAGATTACGACCGGACCTTAAATCAATTCAATAAGTTGACCGAGGAGGTTGTTTCAAAACAAGTGTCAACCCAAACCCTTTAACTATGGAAGAAGAAAATGATGATAATTACGCGAACTGGATGTTTCAGTTTGACGAGCAGGCGACAACCGACCGGTTTAAGAATATTTCCCTTGACCAGGATCTTAAGGACAAACTTTTTGATAAAGGCCTGTCGGTAGGCGAGGCATTGTCAGAATACCTTAAACTGAAACCGGAACACGCGGCAAAACCATTAAAGAAGAAATGATGATCACCGCATCGGAATTATTAGAAGCAGGCTTTATCAGTGAGGAGGCTACCACACCGGGGCTTAAGTATATTACCTTTACTAAATTTCTGGACCAGGATGGTGATGATACCTATTTTGAAATGGTCGTAACGCATGAGCTGAAAGGCGATAAAGTAGTTTTATGCTATGTGGAGCTGGGTATTGACAACAACTACCGTAAGCTGGCCGGGATAGATTCCATTGATAAAATCAACCAGCTGCTCAAGCTTTTAGAATCAGCGTAATACCATGAAGCCCAAAAGAATCAAACAGTCAGTCAGCGCATCCAAGTCACCGTTTGGTGATTCTGAATTTGCTATGTTACTGGCTGAATACCTGGATTCACTGGAATTTGAAAGCGGCAAGGAAAGGGACGAGCTGACCGACAAATTAAAACTTCTTAAGGTCGGGGGAATGTATTACTATGGGAGCAGCGGCCGCATGGATGCTTACATTATTGACGGTATTATAAAAACGAAAAACAAGCTCGCACGGAAATATAATGTTCCTAAATACCTCTTTACGTTACTCGTCCGTGAGTGGGATTTTCAAAAAAATGAGTTTGGTCCAATCCCATCCAGGGAGAAAGAATACGAACATACCCTTGATCTGGATAAATTCCTGGAATATGGTCATGTACCAGGTCTATCTGCAACACCTGATCAACTACTGAAAGAGGCTGAAGAAGCAATCGCCAAAAAGGATATTGAAAAATATAAATTAATCCTGGGTGCCAACGGATCAGAAGAAAGTCCCGATACTCAACTGATGCACCTGGGTTCAAAGGAAGCTTTAGAGGCAGTACACCGCGACATGATACAAAAACAGGGTCATGCGCTGGGTGTTTTGCATTCAATTGATATTATTGTTGAACGGAGAAAGGATGAGCTTAACGAAATCGTCCGGCAGATGGCGGGCACGCTGGCAGTTTATGAGAAGGAGATCAAGAAGATCCAGCGGGTTATTACGACCTTTGAATTATTCTTAGGAATTAACGAGGAAATCGTTCAGATTTTGGAAGGTCCTCCAGCGCCCGCTACTGACCCGATCTGTATCCGTCAATCCATCCTTTACATGGATGAGGAATTCGGGGATCCTACTGATACAGGAAAAGGTATTGAGTGGAAGGATATTTCGAGCTTCGGTCATTGGCTGGTACGCAATGGCAATTACAAAAAGGTCATCCCGGAATCAAAGTGTATCGTTGCCTTTAAGGCCCGTAGGGATCCGTTGGAAAGATCGGATAACCCGTGGCTTGATGCTATCCTTTCGGCAGTGGATGATATTACCTTTTTGGTTATGCGTAATGGTGATAATATCTATCGCATCACCACGGATAAAGTTGACTTCATGCCGCGCCTGTTTCCCAAGCGCAAGGAGATGCAGCAGCTCTATAATCTTTGGCAGGATGCCGACCTGGCTGAACATAAATTCAACGACTGGATGAAAGAGAACCCCGATGGCGGGCATTACAGTTCAATCAAACTTGATTGGGCTTATTCCAGGAAAGACGGCACCCAGGCTGATCCACCAGAGGATAAGTTTTCCGATGTTGATGATCAGGATTTCCGGCATAACAATACAGCGGAAATAAAAGAGTTTGCTGAGGACCAGGTGTTCTTCTATAAAATGAGGTTCACCATGTTCCAGGGAATCATCGAAAGAACAGATGTTTTCAAGCCGATGGCCGTGCCAATAACGTTATTCAATGCCGCCAACATCGATAAAGGTTTAGTCAGGCTGATCTATGATGATGAATATTTACTTCCCTCCCACCGGAAACAGTTCTGGACCTGGATCGAGGAAATCAATAAGCAGATAACGTTCGGCTCCCGCATAGTATTAACGCATAACAAGCCGTTTACGGATTACTTCTCCGGTAAGTATGGAGATGAACATAAAGCTGACCGGTTGGACGAACGTTTCGGCAATGGTAAGAAATGGTCTAACCATCCACCCTTACCGCAGCCAGGTTTGTACTATGTGCAGGCGGGAACGATTATCGAAAATGAACCGGTCTGGATTGATAACCCTTTTTACAACCCCGACCTGATCACCACCCCGGATACTGAGAAGTATGCCCCGGACTATAATCTGAAGGATAAGCCAAAAGACCTGAAAGGTTATTACAGAAAAGGCAAATACAGTTCAAGCGAACATATCTGCCGGGACACCAATGTTTTCATGACCTATGAACAACAGAAGGAATATTTCGGGAAGGTTGTCATCAAGGCCAGCGGCCCGGGCAAGTTCGTGGACGGATTTGAAATTGATTATGTAGTTCATAATCCCAAGCGCATCCATAAATATGAAATGACCCCTGACGTTAAAAAAGTCAAGGGGAAATGGGTTGAAACTAAAAAGAAAAGCCCTGAATTTCAATATCACGATGTTGCTGAAAAATTCATGTGCATCCGTTATAATCCAAAGGACACGGTTGGAAAGTCGGGTATGTTCCGGAATTTCCAGGATGAGCCTGAAGAACGAAAGAATAAGATCAGCTGGAAGATCTTCAGGGATGATGAATTCCTGATCAACTATGACCTCATTACCCTGGACGATATTAACTTCTACCTGGAATCCAGGGTTGACCGCAGGCATTACCTGGCCATGATGCCCCTGTTAAGCCAACTCAAGAAGGAACTTGAACGCGAGCAGAAAAGCGAGAAGGATTTCAAACGCTTAGTGGCCGGTGAGGTCCTGAAGGTCACAGGGAAAACACCCGAAAAAGAATCAATCGACAAGGCCGTTGAATCCTGGAAGAAAGATCTCAAATGGAAGCGTGCGGTTTCCCACGATGATGTTAAAGCTTTGCGGATGATTGTTAAGGCTTTGGTAAAAGAAATAAAATCGGGAAAAACCGGAAAAATTTCCGAACTTGATTAAGTCTACTTCTTTATGATAAAATATTCCATACTTACCGGCTTAATAGAATTACGAATTAAGACAATCGTGCTGGCTTTTTCTACCATACTCATTCTCCTTTGGGTACTGGTATTTACAAATCCAACCGATTCAAAAGTTTACGTTTGGATGGCTGTAGCCTATACAACCACTATTATGATCATCATCCCTGTAGTAATTTTTCAGGACTTTAAATCCAGCCAAACAATATTAGGAGGACTCATCAAGAAATACCCAAGACTGGAGGCAGCGGACGGGAAAAATTATCTGCAAGAACTTATCCGGGATCCTCAAACAACTATAGAGGAAAGGAAGGAAATGATCTTTACCTATGAGATCAGGGATTCAATCGATTCATTTTGTATCGATTCCTCAAGTATGGCAGAAGAAATTAAGATCAAATTGATGACAAAAATCTTTACCCTGAAAAAATATCTTTGGACCTCCTCCACGGTCCAGGTCTTGAATTCCTGAAAATAAAATCTCATACTATTGGGGTTGGGTGAAGGTTGTAGACCTTAACTAAGCCATACTTGTTAAGTAATTCCTGAAAACATATTCTATATGCGCCAGGAAACCGTTACCGTTCTTACCCTTAATGAACTGAAGCCGGAAGTTAAATCCAAGGTCATCGAAAACTACCGTACTAAGTCACTTGATACAAGCCATGCGGCAAGCGAGTACTATGATACCCTGGAAGCCTTCGAAAATGCCGTTGGAGTTAAGTTTGACCGGGATGGTATTGATTTTAGCTATCCAAGACGGGTTTCTTTTTATTCGAATTACGAGGATTCTCAACTGAACCTTTCCGGTATCCGCTTGATGAAGTTTATCTATAATAAGTTATACAATGACTTATCCAAGCGTAAATACCTGGGCAGCCTGACTAACTCTAAAAAACCCTTTTCGCATCCTTGCGTTAAAAGCCAATTATTGTCGCGCCAGAAAGAATACTTCAATAGTTACTACTCAAGAATTACCCGGGAGATGGATAATTGTCCGCTGACCGGGGTTATTACGGACTTTGGGGTATTAGATCCTATTATCGCTTTTTTGAAAGCGCCAAGTGACAACGTTACGCTTCGATCCTTACTTAAGGACTGCGTATATCAGCTTCAAAAGATGGGTGAAAAAGAAATTACTTACCTGGAATCCGATCAGGGAATAGAAGAAGAAATTGAAGGCAGGGAGCTGGAATTCCTGGAAAACGGAAAACAATGGAATTAATTTACGATCTGATGAAAACAAATCAGTTTGGTATCATAGGCGTGGGTGGACACCATCATGCTCAGATCGCAGTAATCCGTGCGGTTGAAAATATAGAGAATGTCATCATCGTTAAAACCTCAGAAGATATTCCTACAGCAAACTTCGCTCTACCGATCAAAGCGAACTACCTGGAAGAAATCAAACCTGAAATCCTTCCTGAGCAGGGACCATTTTACGGATCCCGGTCCCGCAGGGGAAAAAGGAAATACCACGGGAAAAATAAATTCTGATTCACCACATCCTACTTACCTAATCCCCATTATGAATGCAAGGTGCAAGGAATGTAACAAGCTTATCCACTTTGGAGGGCGTGGCACAAAGCTTAGTGAACTATGTCATATCGGGCAGTGTGAAATGGTCTATTATAATCCAACCCCTTATTCTCATTATATAAATAGAAATGGTGAAAAATTTGACCCGGTGAGCAATATGAATGGATCGGGAATACTACTTGTGAAAAGGATTGACGAATAGCAGATGAATAATGACTTTATCACTGAACCGAATTCTATCAAAATTCTTAATGAGAACTTCTGGTGGAAGCCATCGAAAATTTGCAAAAGATTCACTAACAATAGCCTACCCTTGTGAAAACATTAGTCATCCATCCCCAAGATCACACAACAGATTTCCTGAAGGAAATATACCAGCAGAAAGGCTGGACAGTGGTGAACCATGTCAAATCTCATAATGAACTGGCAAAATTAATGATCGATCATGACCGGATCGTGATGCTGGGCCATGGTTGTGAATTCGGGTTGTTTGATATGAGGGGCCATTTATTAGTAAACTCGAAACTCGTCTACATCCTGCGTGATAAGTTAGTCGTTGCTATATGGTGTAATGCCGATAAATTCATTAAAAAATATGAGTTAAAAGGTTTTTACACCGGTATGATTATTTCGGAACACGAGGAGGCAATTGATTTTGCCGTGCCGGTATATTCCGGTTCAATTGATCAATCCAATAAGCTGTTTGCAAGTTCCATAGCGGCCGGGATTGATCAACCTGGTATGCTCCAAATTACCCGCAGCTTATACACCCTTCCAGATAATAAGGTTGTAGAATTCAATTTCTGCAACCTATACCAGAATGCGGATACACATGAGCTTTAAATAATCCCGGTTAGTGCCCGGTTTAGCTTTTTGGTAAGGATGTATCTCCGGTACAGGAATAAAGCAAGAATTCCGGGGATCAAAGAAAATACGGCAATTAATAAGTTGAGCCTTTCCGGGGTTGCGCTTGATCCGGTACTGGAACCATTGACTGCATTCTTAAGCTTCCCAGCTCTGCCGCTTTGAATCTTTACGATATTTTTAACAAAATCCTCCCCAGTCAATTTTTCCTTTAGCGATATGTAATGATTCTTATAGTACAATTGCTTATCAAAATCACCCGTCAGATTATAGAGTTTTGAGAACTCTTTGTATACGTCCAATAAAAGTTGATTATAGTCTGACTTCGCGGCCAACTCCTCAGTACGGGTAAGCTGGGCGATTGCAGAATCATACTTACCTGACTTCATCCCGATCCTTCCCAGGTACACCAGGTTTTCGCCCTGGAACCTTTTGTCCTCATTTACCCGGGCAATGGCAAGGGATTTATTAAAGTGCCGCGAAGCGGTTTCAAGTTCTCCCCTGCCATAATAGGAAACCCCTAACCCAAATTGTCCCTCGGTTATGATCCTGTCCGAACAGTTATTCCCACACTGATCAAATCCTTTATTGATATAATCTACAGCCTGGTCAAATTGCTTTAATTGATTATGACAAAGGCCCAGGTTAATTAATATTCTATCAACGTCTGTCATGTCACGATTCGCGAATTTCATTGTCAGCGCCTCAGAATAATATTGAATGGCCTGACCATAATTTTTCATTTTGAAGTAAACCAGGCCTATGTTATTCAATGTTCCGCTTATATCATTCTTATTACCGTCAGCCTTTCTTATTTCTAACGCTTCAAGGTGAATCTGAAGGGCATTATCGTATTCAGCATTTAGTGTATAAGCTACTGCCAGCGGGTTTAAGATCATCTTGACTTCTTCCAGGTAGGCGTTTCTCCTAGCTACACGTAAGATAAACTCCGAGGTCTGAATGGATTCCTGGATTCTCTCCAATCTCCTTAATGCAGATGCCTTTAACCGGCCGGTCCGAACGGCTCTCAAGCTATCGCTTGCCTGTAAGGAACTGGAGAAAGCTTCACTTGAAACTTCCAATGCTTGTGTATTATCAACCCCGATAAGTTCATACGCTATTTCGTATTGAAGATCGATCCTTTCAGGTATCCGGGCCTCACGGTTAAGTTCTTTAATTAATGAATCTACTTTAGACTGACCTTGGACCCGAATAGCGCACACGATTAGTAGAATAGAAATTCCGAAGAAAAAAGACCTATGAAATAAATGAGCTACTGACCGCACAGTGGAGAATATGAAACCAAAAATTAACAATAACCTGTGAATTGAGAAAATTGCCTTTTCTTGGGGGTTGGGTGAGATTGTTCGTTTACAAGCATATTAGTGGCAGTATGTATATTGATAAATCCAACTCTCGTGACCTATACCCAATTCATACTGCAACTGATTCAGGAAATCCTAACCGATAACGAAGGAATGACTGTTTCTGAAATCGCACTTAATGAGAATGAATGCCGGGCGCATTATGAATCCGGAAAATCTGCCGGTGATTTATATCACACAGTTTGGCGCGGGGATGCGGGAAATTACCTGAGTCTTTAATTCAATCGAATTTAACTAAAAATCATTTCTATGGCCACTGTATTTGCCGCACCTGAATCAATCCAGCTCCCAAAATTCGATTTTTCCGACATGCCTGGATCAAAGAAAGAGGAAGAACGCTATATCCAGGACGTTAAAGACTACTGCCTGAAAAGTACCCGCAACCCCGGTGATTCGTATGTTGGAAAAATGCTGGCCATTCCACACGCAGACGGTAAGGCGTGCTACCTGGTATTATCAACCAAGCCTCTCCAGTTAGTTCACCTTCAAATCGGGGATGCCTGGGATAGTCCGTATGCTGATTTATTCACCTTGAAGAAGGTGAAGGAACATATCGATGGTGATGAAAAGTTAAAAGAACTTTTTACCAACCGGCAAGCCGAAAATTCGAAGGCCTGAAATGTTTAACTTCAATCTTAAGGCCTCCTCCTTATGCAATTTGTCGCCCGGGCATCCGAGTTATTCCAGTACACGAATCTATTCTCCAAACTGCTGATTAAGCAAGGGCTGGAACCCGACTGGAAATTTTTTAAGCTTATCTACAGCGATGGCTTGATGATCTTCAAGTTTATACCCGATAATGAAAGCGAGCTGGTGATCACTCATTCTTTATCTCCTTCTAATAATGATGACCGGGTGTTCGAATGCATTCTACCGGTTAGCGAAACCAACTCCGTTCTTAAGGCCCTGAAAAAAGAATTTGTTACGATCCTTTTGAGTGATGACGGATCGGGTTGTAAAATCGTTTCTGAAACAAAAACACATTTGATCCCTACATTCAGTGGGTATGCGCTCGTTTCTGACCTTTCATCCTTTTCAAAAGAGGTTGTGTTTGATGGTACTACCGGTTTGATTACCGACCTGGAAGAAACTATCCGGTTTGCAAGCAAGGAATCCCTTAAACCAAATCTCCAGCGGGCCGTGATCAGCGACACCCCGGAAGGCTTATTGCTTACCGGCTGTGATGGCTTTTGTTTTAAAAGAATTAAACTGAAAGATTCAGATTATAAATACCAGGTCCCGCAGAAGGAAGGAACACTTGGGATGAGTGTCGGGGAATTCAATCAATACAAACAATCCATACACGACCAGGTAAACAGCAATACAGTGAAAGGAATGGCACTGTGGGAGTTGAAGGAAATTGAGCGCGAGTTTGAAAAATTAACAGGTCAGGACCAATTGATCTCTTTTTCTCCGAGGGTGGTTAAAATATTAGGCCTCCTGCATGGATTGTTTGCGGGCCCTTCAGCTATGGCCATCTCAGCTTGCCAGGAGGCAGGTGAGGAAATGCGGCCCTATGGGGAGGCTTCAATCAAGACTCCCTGGCAGATGATTAAACTTTACTTCCGCGATACTAACGAACCTATGCTCCCCTACCGGGAGCTGATCAGCGCCATTCCGCTGCCTATTGCATCACTTACCATTAATGCGGAGGAATTCCGGGAGGCGCTGGAAGAATTTAAACCTTTCGTTAAGGAACGCGGCTATGATGCAATTGCCTTTTTGGTTGGCGATCAGCCGCGGTTGGAATTCACTGACCTGGAAGCTTCAAAAGAACATTCAATTAACTTGAAGAATACAACCTTCACAGGTATGAAGCTCTACACTGGGTTTTCAGTTAAGAATATTTCCACGTTGATAAATAAGTATGCAGGTGCAGTCACCCTTGAATTTACCGGGTACAACAAACCCCTGGTGATCCGGGAATCAGAAGATTCATTTTCATTCATGTCAACTATACAAATCTATAACGCCTGGCAGGGTGAGGAGCCAGTTACCTAAAGGCATCTTTTGACAATAATTGTCACATTTTAACTATAATTTTAAGAGCATTTCGTTAACTTTTTATATGGAACAATACCACAACGTACTGAAGAAAATTCTCGCCCACGGAACAAAGAAACAGGCAGCCCGCGAAGGAATGCCCGGCACAATATCCCTATTCGGGCACCAGGAGAGATTTGATCTATCAAAAGGGTTTCCAATCCTGACAACTAAAAAAATGTTCTGGAAGGGCATTGTAGCGGAATTGCTTTGGTTTCTCCGGGGAGATACAAATATCAAGTTCTTGGATGAACACGGTGTAAGAAAGATGTGGCATGAGGATGCGTATCAATACTATGTTTCCATTGCTAAAAACGGGTTAGACTCGTATAATCTTTTTCGTAAGGCAGGGACTGAAATTCAAATAATGTCCTTTGAAGATTTTTGTAAAACTATTACGGAATTTGAATCGTATTCACTTCCTGGAGCTAATTACTTCCAAGATGGTAAGTTAAAGTCATTCAAACTTGGTGATTGTGGTTTCCAATATGGGCGCGTATGGAGAAAATGGGAAAAAAGCCCAGGTGAAACTGTTGACCAGATTAAAAATGTAATTAATTCCCTGATGACAAACCCGATGGGAAGAAGGCATATCGTTACCGCTATTGATCCAGGCCATGATCAGGAACTAGCCTTATACTGGTGTCATGCCATGTTTCAATTCAATTGCAGGCCGCTAACGGCAGCAGAAAAAGGCAAACGATCGGATGGCGCAGAATATTACCTTGACCTCCACATGATTCAGCGATCTTGTGATTCCTTTTTAGGGTTACCATTTAATATTTCAAGCTACTCTTTACTCCTTTTGCTGGTTGCTAAAATTTGCAACATGGTGCCTGGGGAATACATTCATTCCTTTGGTGATGTTCATATCTACGATAACCATACTGAGGCAGTTGATGAAATACTCAAACGTGACTACAACAAATACCAACTTCCTACAGTTGAATTTAAGGATAATATTGATTGGGACTATATAAAGCAAACGGCAGATTTCTCCAGGCTTCTCGTGGAGGATCTAATTCTAAAAAATTACGAGAGCTATCCTAAAATCGATGCTGTTTTAAGTACAGGTTTGAAGAAATAATTATCAGAAAGGAAATGCACCCGCAGATAAGAACTATTCTATGGTACCCGAGGGTTAGAATGCCTAACAGGCCAAAGCAGAAAAAATGTAACTGCTTGGTTTGTGAAGATACCGGCAAAGTTCCTGACGGTAAAACTGGCATCATGAGGGATTGCGTACTTTGTATCAATAAGAATTAAACAATCATGGAGGACCTTCCGCAATACAACCAGCGCTCAGGAAGAATTGATCGCGTGAAAAGCCAGGAAAAGGCAAGACAGCTGGAAATTCTTAAAGCTTGTTTCATCCATTTGGATATTGCTCTCCCGAATGAGCGTTCCTATCCCTCTGACCTGCCAAGGGAATACGTTGAGGCTATCACTTTAGCGATGGGCAGATACAAGGCTGATGACAAACCAGCGCTTGTTAATCAGCTCGCTGTCCAGGAGGAATTTATTGCTGATCTGGAAAAACGTGAAAAAGAATACGCGGACTGGCGCTATAAGGAGTTAATGGAATGTTCGCTTAAGATTCGGGATCGCATTAAACAAGATATTTACCTGGTTGACGTAATAGTACCCAAAAGCTAAATAAAAGCTTTCTCAAACTATGCAGTTTCAAATTTTCAATACCCCTACAAAGAAAGGTTCAATTACAGGATCTGATATTCCACAATGCGAGGAGGATATAATTGCTTGTTACGGGAAGGAATTCGTAAACCCCGGGCCAACCCGGTACAAGTACAGGTTCACGGACCAGTCTGGAAAACGTTATGGGTTCGCTTGGGCTGATTATGCCGTTACCGTTTATGGTTACATTACCAATTCAATTATCCTGGGTAAAATTGAAGCCACAGGCCGGGTGGATGAATTTGGCGCAAGTTCATTATTCCCGATACTTACCAATAAGTTTTGAGAAAAAATGGGTACATACATATACACCTTTGTTGAAATAAAGACTGCCGGTAAATGGCAGCGGATAGATAAAGATAACCCCGAAACAAGATTACCTTACACTAAGCAGGATTATCCGGAACATCAGTTAGGCGGTCCATTTTCCAAGCAAGATTATAATGTTTTCTCTTTCCTGGGAGGGGTAAGAAAAGAAGGCAAGGAAATGGAAAGCTTAGCTGCACATCGCGGCTTTCCATCTGACAGTGAATACCTCAATGGTTTTTATTTGTTTGACAATGAAATTGACACACCTCAAACAATTCTGGAAAGATGGAATAGTGATCCTGATGTTAGCTATCAATCCTGGGTAAGCCTGAAAGAACTTTTAGCCTTTAACTACTCCAAAACATTTTTGTATGGGCGTGAGGGAGAAAAGCGACAAATTCGATCTTACCGCGAAGTCCTTGGGGAGTTATTCTTTCGGGATTTAGATACTGTTAAATCTATTGGAGATCCGGAAAACATTCGAATAATTTTTTGGTTCGATTAATCTATACAAATGGTCCCTGCAATTTTATTCCGGAAAGATATTACCACGGAAGCCGAATTTAAAGCCGCTCAGAAACATTTCTCCGTTATTGAATTAAGAAGCGAGGTGTTACCAAAGACTTTAGTAATCGGGCGTTATTCCACCTTACCCTACTACAAGGAATTAACCCTGGACCTGAACAATAAAGGGTCCCGGCTCATAAACTCTGCTGAGCAGTATAATTGGATTGCAAATTTTGATTGGTATGAGGAGCTGAAAGACCTGACTTTTGAAACCTGGTTTAAAGCGCAAGATCTCCCGGACGATTCCACCCAATTCATTGTTAAGGGCGCACTTAATTCGAGAAAGTTTGATTGGGATAATCTCATGCACGCTAAGAATAAAGCTGATGCTATCCGGATCATGATTGAACTCTCAAAGGACTCAACTATTGGTACGCAACAAATTATTTTTAGGCGGTATGAACCGCTATTAACTTATGAAGTTGGTAATAACGGTTTACCATTTGCTAACGAGTGGAGGTTTTTCTACTTCAATAAAAAATTGATTGATTTCGGCTACTATTGGAACATTGCAAAGAAGGTTGATCACTCCTTAAGTGGCTTAGGGATAGATTTTGCTAACCAGGTCGCTTTCAGGGCAAGTAAATTTTCCAACTTCTTTTCCTTTGATATTGCACAACGTGTTGATGGCAGCTGGCGCTTAGTGGAGCTGAACGATGGCCAGTCTGCTGGGCTTTCCGGAATGAATCCTAACCGCTTCTACAAGAGGCTGAGAGCTGCTGTCATGGAGTAAAGGCTTCTGTGATGCTCTATTAGGGGTTGGGTAAACAATTCATCAATACCCGGTTAGTATGCTTGGGTTTGGGTACGAAATAGTTCACCAACCCAATCCAAATGAAAAAGTTTATTGTTCTGAGCGCTGCCCTATCCATGATGTTCATGGTCCTGGTAGAAACCTCGTTTGCCGGTTCTGATGGCAAGCAAATTGTTCCTTCTGAATTATCCGCTGATTCTGTTTTCACTTCTACCACAGATTCAGTTGTGTTAGTTCAGAAACAATCGTTCCGTGTGCTGAGAGTGGTTTACGGTAACCATGGATTCAAGCCCTCTGACGGGATCAAGACCATTTATGAGTATTCGCCTTACCTGCCAAGGGGATTTACGACTGTTTAACCATTAATTCCAAATTAAGGGGGGCTGGCTTAAGTGGCGGTTCCCCTTCTTTTTTCTCTCACTTTTTGGGGTTGGGTGAGAAGTAATCATTCCGTCTGAACACTTGAGCTACATCATTCAAACGCTTTCTCTATGAACCAAAGAATGCACCTTTCCGAAAATACTTCCAAGATCCTGGAAACCCTTTGCCAGATGGCTTTCAATACCGCTGAGGGTCGATACATTAAAATCGATAACACCAATGAAACTTTTATGCCGGTCAGTGTAGAGGTTGTGGGTGAGCTGGCGGGCGGCAAGGTTATAGCCGTATCCCATTTCTACAAGCAAAATGGTGACCTGATCCCTGATCCTACAATGACCTTTTACCGCAATGAAAATGGTATGTACCCAGGGTTGCCTTCATTCACCCCGCTGGATATTCAGGATTCAATTGGATACCGGGAAAGTGCAAAAATTGAAAACGGCAAGCTTGCTGGTATTTACCCTAAGCGCATGGCTGATCTTATTTCTTTCACTTCCATGTGGATGAAAAACATCAAAAGTCAGCAACAGATTAAGGTGATGAAATTCGAAAAACCAGAGGATAAAACACCTTCCGTTGTTTCGCTGCATAAGGAAGCAACTAAGGTCGCAAAATCAATGGGGTATGGTTCATTGAACGATGCCTTTAAAGCAGGAAAGACCGATGAGGTGAAGGCGGCAATGATTGAGCGCGGATTTATTAAAAGCTAACCGGCTCATCACGTTAATAGAACTATCCTAATTACACTCACTTCAAAAGCAGCAATGAAAGAAACTAAAAGACTCGTTCAGCGTAACCTCCCCATTACGCAGACTTACAGAATAACCGGAAGCCGGTACACGCCTTTGCTGGATGGTATTGGTGAATGCTGTCAAAATTGCGGACGGATGATCGCTAACATCGCTACCGTTGAAGGCAACGATGACAAGGTTTCCTATACTGTTGGAATGGATTGCGCGGAAACACTTTCCGGAATCAAAGGTGACTTTACTTTTGAGTATATCCATAAAGCGAATTTCACCACCGCCAAAGGGGTGCGTGCATGGATCCAGCGTTACCAGAAAAAAGACTGTGAGCGCTTTACCCATAAGATCGAGGTAAAAATTAACACTAATCCAACTGCCAATCATCCCCATGGATACATCTACCTGGACATGGAGCAAGTGTCGGTAGAAAGTGGAAGAATAAAAGGCCGGGCCTACCGGTTTGAATCCCTGGAACTGAAAGAGTATATCCTGCCGATGATCAAAGACCTGGTGCAGATACCGAATCAGGAAACACACCCAAATCTTTTATCACCGGTAGTCACTCAATGAACCAAACTTATCCCTATGCAACTCCTGAAAGTAAAACATGAAGGCAAAGAAATATTCTTTCCAAACTGCTACCCTAGCGAAGTGAAGCCAACGGGTGTTCTGGAATATTTCATGAAGGGGTGGAAGAAAACAAAAAAGTTTTCGATTGTCCCGGGTGTTGATCTTCCGGACCGCTGGGACAAGTCCCTGAACTGGCTCTTTGTGGCCAGGATGTTCGATGAATACGGAATTGAAGTTGCGGAGCGGTATGCAAATTGTATGACAGCCGGAATCGTGGCCAGGCAAACTGCCTATGGTTACGGGATGATTTACAGGAAAATCAAAGACCTGGTAACGGACGATTTTGATCCCAAGTTTTTCGAGCTTTTACGCTGTGACTATTACCTTTCATGCCTGGGCCTGTTCACCTTTGATATTGTCGGGCTGGATGAAACTTTTGGCAAGATGGATCCTGAATACCTTCCGGCTAAAAGTTTGTACAAAAACCAGAAGTGCAGCATGAAGGAATATGTTCTGCAAAAATTCGGTCCTCTATACGTTGAAGTAATTAACCGGTGTAATACAAACTTGCACGAATAATCAATAACCCCCGCACCATACATCATGCAAAAGCTATACAGTTTCCAACAAATCAAAGAGGCCTTGATCAACCTGGCTTCTAACGATTGCCTCCCGCAGGAGCTTCAATTACTAACCGAGGAAGTATTATTCCCGCAAGAGGTGATCTTCCAGCTTAAGGACCGGTTTAACAGGGAAATCGGATTGGTGAAAACCGATGCTGACAAAAATATAGTTGAAGAATACTGGGAGGATTTTTCGAAACGTAACAGTCCGGTTAACCCGGACACAAGTGCAGATGAATTTATTGAATGTCTGCGGGAAGTCGGTTACAATGCTGAGCGCAGTTATTACAACACAATTCAGGAACCGGATTAAAAAATGATAGGATCTCAATAGTCCATAAAAACAAAAAGGCTTATTCAGCCCCTTTGTTTACAATTTAATACAAAAACAAAGGAAGTACCTAAAACTCCCTGAGTATCTACATTGACACAAATTTATAAATTATCTTTACTTTGGTATCGTAATCCACAATAAAAATGAGCGCCTCTCCTGCCCTTAAACCTGCATCGGTAAAAAACAATATTCTGACTGTACCCTCCAGGGGTGAATCCGCTGAAAGACTTTTAATATGGCTATCTCAAAATCAAGGGTTAACCAAGGAAGGAATAACACTTGAACAGGATGGTGATTTCCTCAAGCTGCAATTATATTCCGGAACCCAGAAAGACCTTCAGAAGGCGGCCAGCTTTATCAACAAGGAGGAGGAAACGATACCCGTTAAACTGAAATAACCATGAAGCTTCCATTCGGGATTGATAAGGATTTATGGCCGCTGGGTGTTACGCTCCTGTTGCTGACAGCTTTCGTTTTCATTACACTGATACCGTATAAAACGGAAAATGAAGTACTAACCCGGGAACAGATCACAGCGAATTACATTTTTGCTGCCGATATTGAAATTGATTCTGTCCGCACCGGTGCCTCCTCCGAGCTATGTACCTGGATAATGTTCAATCCGGATTTTGATACGATCCAGGTTAAGAAATCTTCCTACGTTTTATATACGCGCAGGGAATTGATAGAAAACTAACCCGCCTATCCTTTGAGGTTGGGTGAGAGTTTGTTGTCTGCCCTTCATTTTTGCTTCATGTGTGGCAAACAAGCCTTATGACTACTACAGCCTTTCAGCCTTCTTTATTCTCTACAGCGGTTGATAATGTCCCTGCTAAATCAAAAGTAGAACAAAAGGGGTTGAGTGAATATTACGCGCATAAGATTGATCTGAAACTCACTAAAAACCCGCACCCGATTGAAGATTTCAGGATAACCAGTTCAGAAAGTGTTGTCAAATTTCTAAGGACGATTTACAATCCTGATACGCTTGGAATTTTTGAAAGCGCTTATGCTGTTTTTGTTAACAGGGATATGAAAACAATCGGCTGGGTGTGCCTTTCCCACGGAGGGGTTGCGGGCACTGTTATTGATCCTAAAATTTTATTTTCCGCAGCCTTACTCAATGGAGGGTCAGCCTTGTTTTTGAGCCACTCACATCCTTCTGGTAATCTTCAGCCTTCAACTGCTGATATAGAGTTAACAAAGAGACTTATTAAAGCCGCTCAATTATTGGATATGCAGGTGTTGGATCATATTATCCTGACAGAGAAAGGCTATTTCTCAATGTCTGATAACGGTATTGCCGGATTATAATATATACCTGATAAAAATTTTGAAAAGATATGAAAAGCAACAGCGTTCATCAAACACCAATGGATCTTAAAAAGGTTCAAAAGGTATTCGATCAGCTTCATAGTGTATGTGAGAAAGAAACAATAAAGGCTGTCAGGGTTGTACTCAATCATTTCCCGAAATTGAATTACTTCATGCAGGGTATGGGTAGTTACTTTTTCGTTAATAGCGAAGACAAGATTGTTTACATGACTGACCATGAAGGAAATTTAACAGACAAAAGATTCAAGGAATTACAGAACTTTTTCGATGAGTGGGATTATGCGTTAAAATTAAGCGGCAATCCCATGAAAATAAGTAGAGATAAAGTAATAAGAAAATGGTAAAAGATATTACCCTAAACTACAAACCTTATGAACAGTGAGAATATACTGAAGAAAACATCATCACCATTTATAAAGGTAACACACCTTCATTCTTCTGAAACTGGCCGTGATGACGAGTATTTTACACACCAATTCCATGTGCTCACCTCATCTAATATTGAACACTCAAACGAAATTGGAAATAACACTGCTGCCCTGATCCTCACCGCAGTAAACAACCATCAAGAAATGCTGGAGGCATTGAAGGTAATTGACACATTCGTTTCATCTCAATCAGGCCAGCGGATCCCAAAACCTTTGCGGAAATTAATTTTAGCAGAAACAAAATCAGTCATCGCTAAAGTAAGTGGTTCAGGAAAAGTTTCATCATAAATTCTGTTTCCCCGGGGTTGGGCAAGTGACATTACCTGTCTTTTCTCTATTGTACTTTGAAGAAAGATGAATACTATGTACCTGATTTTCGATACCGAAACCACCGGCCTTCCGAAAGACAAAAAAGCCGCCTTATCCGATTACGATAACTGGCCAAGAATTGTCCAGCTGGCAGCTTCGCTCTATGACAAGGACCGGAACCTGGTCGGGTACATGAACAGGCTGATTAAGCCCGATGGCTGGGTGATTCATGAAAATGCGTTCCGGGTACATGGCATTTCTCAGGATCATGCTGAAAAGAATGGGTCGGAAATTAAGATTGCCCTCCTGGAATTTTCAGCATTGGCCAATCAGGCTCATTTCCTGATCGCTCACAGTGTTGATTTTGATTGGCCAATCCTGGGGTCTGAACTACTCCGGGCTAATATAGATCTTCGCTCTATTGAGAAGCCTACCATTTGCACTATGACTGAAAGTATCGGCTTTTGCGGGATCCCGGGTCCGGAAGGCCTGAAAAAACCCAGGCTCTCAGAACTCCATGATCGCTTGTTTAACGAAGCCATCTCCCACGCGCATGAAGCCGGGGCTGATGTTGCCGCTGCATCGCGCTGTTTCTTTGGGCTTATGGACCTTCATATCATCGGCCAGCCTCAATATTCAAATCTTATCCGCTCCTGATATGTCCAAACTGACTATTGTTGACCAGGTAAAAGAAAACAAAGATCTTTTGTTATCGATGACCACCCATGCCGAGTTACGTGCCTGGGCGGTGGAGGCCGGTTTTGATTCAGCTGCCGCTTTCCCCCGCTTTAAGCTTGCCTTGACTTACATCGGCCTTGATTACGATCACATTAAAAAGAAAACTATTGAAAGTTCATATACCCAGGCGCAAGAGGAACGAAAGAAGCTTCTGTCCGGTGAGGCTAATGGTGATGCTTTCCTGAAGCTCGCGGATGAGCTGGGAGGTAATGTCTGGTTAAAGGGAAATATCAAACGGATTTACCTGGATCGTGGGGCTGATCTGGATAAGCTGGCTACAGTTAAGACTTACATTTTCCTTCGGGAAAACGGAACGTTTGGTGTGAACTGTACGATCACTTGCCCGGGTAAGGCTCAATCCTGGATTAAGGAACAGCAAAATGAAATTGAGGACTCCCTTCAGCAGGAGGTTGATGAGCTTGTTAAAACTGAGCCGGTGCAAAAACCAGAACAAGCCCAGGTTCAGGGTCCTGTTCTGAAACCACAGGAAGCAATCCCTGAACAAACTAAAAAAGCTGATCCCATTGTATCGCCTTCTCTAAAGGAGAAACCTGTTAAACAGACTCCAGTATATAAAGTCGGCAGTCTTTACGCCCATGAGAGCTTTGGTACCGGTAAGTGCCTCCAGGTGGAGGAAACAAAAGTTGTTATTGAATTTCCCGGCCATGGTACGAAAGGAATGCTGATCGCATTCGCCCGGCTTGTGGAGGTCGCAGCATAGGTAAAGAATATGAACTATAAAATTTCTAATTCATGGCAGTAATCGCAGAAGAAAAATCCCGGGAAGAAATTGAAGCCCTTAAGAAAAATTGGTTGTCCGATCCGATCTGGGATATAGAAGAAACGGAAGGCTTTGAGGCTCACAAAGAAGAACTCACATTGTTCCATAATGAATGGCGCGAACGCTGGGAGCTTGCCAACCAGGAACGGGTTGAAAAAGAAATGAAGGAAATGGGAATTGAAAATTTCAAAACCTATCAATACATGAAGTCCCTGGAAACCCGGCTGAAGTATTTAGAAAGAAAACTTGGACTCGATTAATTATACTCACTCATTTGAATTTAAAGCAGGTTAATAAATCGCTCAAAGAACTTGAACTGGTTGCCGACAAATATGGCGGTGTAGTAGAATACTGCCCTCCTCTCATGCCGTATGTTTTCTTCCCTGATTTGAATTGCGGCTTCATGGCCGATCCGCAAACCTCCTCACCTGAAGATCTCCTGTTTTCAGGGTTCACATTTTTTGGCCCCGAATCCTTAAAAGCAAAATTTCAGAATTTACAGGAGTCGCTTAGCTTATCCAGCGATCCCCTTAATCTTCTCACCCCAGAAATGGTGCCTGCCCTGGTTGGGAAGGTCATCACCTGTTCAGTTGAAGGTAAGCCCTCCAAACGCATCACCTTTATTATTGGAGGCATGAAATACAGGAGATCCGTTTCACAGGCTCAGGACCTTGAGCAGGTTCTTCTAATCCGGTATTGCGATCCGGCTGGCCATCCGTTACGTGTATATAACCCTGCCCGGATTTACTTTAAACACGGAAGGCCTTGCTATCCATCGCAGTTTTCTTTTTTGATCAATGGTAAGGACTACGAACTCTCCAAGTCATACACCCTTGAACAGATAAAATCGATATTCAAAACAAAAAACGCCTGCCAGGTTCTCCAACTGGACCCCGGGCAGCATGGTCCTTATTTCATTGAAGTAAATAAAGAATACGAGGAGGCTTTTGCTGATTCGGGCGGTGTTTTCCGGGCAGGAAGCCAAAACGCCAGGCTGATCCTGGAAGAAATCAGGTAACTTCACGGGCAGTAAATCATGAATCGATTAAAGACCAGGTTTGTCCGGAAACTTAAAGAAAAAGCCTTAACAGGCGAGCAGGAAATTGAGATCCTAAAACAAATCATCCTGGCCAACGAACAAGAACCGGTTAGCCCTTTTCTTTTAATGGATTACAATAGATATGTTAAAACGCCAGTAGCGCAACAGTATATTTCTGATCATTTTAATTCAATATATGATGCTCTTAAGTTAAAGGTTGAAAATGCAATCTCAGATCTTAGCACTAAAAGCTTTATTAATGATTCTGATATTGAAGCCATTCACCCAAACGGTATGTATAATGCTTTATATGAAGCATTGAAGAAGAATGTAAATAAAACAAACTGTACAGTTCCTAAAAATGTTGTTGATTCTGTGGCCTGTTATTTCCAGGAAACCGGCATACACTATACCTTTATGGTTGAACCGGAACCTTTAATCCTTCAATTTCTCTTTTATTCCGATTCAAACCCCGCACGCCTGGAAGCTGCCAGGAAACTAATTTATGATTGTGGGAACGAGTTTATTAAAAATTCCGAAGAACACGCGGTTGATTTCCTGGCCTGTGTCTATAACTACCTGTTTTCAAAAAATGCCCTATCTACCCAGGCCCTTGTAACGATTATCGAAAATTTTTTAAATCCTGTACTCCACGATCTTAAGGATGTGGCTGTTAAACAACTTATAAGCACAAACAGCCTTACCCCACAAATTGCCTATAGAATCTATCGTTACATTTATAACCCTGAAACCCAGAAGTCCTTTATCGAACAATTGAAAAGGTCCCTTAATGAAACCCCGTTCGTTCATTCAAAGGACTTTCTTGAATATAGCCTGAACCTGCACAGGCACAAGACCGCGCTGGTATTATCCGGTTTCCCGGGCAATATTACCGAACGGCTGCTGGTCATTTCTCCCTATATAAGAATAACTTACCCGTACATCAATAAAAACGAATCCTTCTTTCGCGTCATTGGTTTCAATGGAAAGAACCCAAAGAATTCAATAGTATGCTTCGGCTTTTCAAATAAGCTACTTGCATTAAGACCCGAGTATGTCCAGGAGTGCATTGAGGAAACAGATACATTTTTCCCGGGGTTGGGTTGAAACTCTTTTGACGACATAACCATTCTTGCAAGCCTCGCTTGTATGAATAAAGAATCTACAAGCATTCTCAAACAGGCCGAGGATATTTATAATACTAAGGGTGCATCGGAAGTTTACGACTTTGCTAACAAGCAAGGTTTGGAATACAGGGCCTGTACCCCTTGTGAGGCTCAGACTCCATCGGTTGAGGGGATTTGTGTTGTGTGTGGACATTCTAACGGGGTTGAGATAGAAAATCTCATAACCTTTGAAATTCTGTACCGCGATGGTGCCAATTACAAAACCCGCTTCAACCACACGGTTGATCTTACAAAATACCCAGCTGCCCGCCTGCTGAAGGTTGAGGACACTATCGAAATGGGCCAGTTCGGCACCCTTTCAGAAAAAAAATTCTTTAACAGTACAATCCACACGCACGGATATGATTTCGATCATGATCACAACTTGCTTGAGATCGAGGGAATAGTCCCCGGCAGAAGAAAAAGAGAGTAAAAACTAAAAAAAATATCAAGGATGATTTACGCTATCTGGGAATGCGATGGACACAGGAGCCATCAAAGTAATTCTTTCAAAGGCTTTTTTACGAATCGGAAAAAAGCGATCAAGACATTCCGTAAATGGAAGAAAGAGTTTCTTGCTACTAATTCGGATGGGTGGATATTAAATGTCGGTGAATACCAGCCCGATATTCGGCTTGACGGGAATGCGACAAATGATTTTAATATCATCTTTTCAACAGAAGAAGAATAAAAATTTAATCAGCACGATAATATGAGCATCGGAAAGCACCAGAGCGCCCGCATGAAAAATGATGAGTGGTTGACACCCCCTGAAATTGTCACCTCGCTCGGGCAATTCGATTTAGACCCATGCAGCCCAATAAACCGCCCCTGGGATACCGCCCTTCATCACTATAATATCCTGGACAATGGATTGATTAAGGAATGGTTTGGCAGGGTATTCCTGAATCCACCCTACGGAAACATCGTTGATAAGTGGATGAAGAAAATGGCTGAGCATGACAACGGGGTAGCACTCCTGTTTGCCCGCACGGACCGGAACACGTTTCATAATTACATTTTCCCCTTTGCTGATAGCCTGCTGTTCATTAAACAACGCCTGCATTTCTATGATGTGAATGGCGTGCGGGCAAAAGCCAACGGGGGCGCTCCATCCGTGTTGATCGGGTATGGTGAGGAAAACAGCGAAGCAATGGCCAATTGTGGCGTGAAGGGAAAACACATCCTGTTAAACCGGGTTGGGGTATTTGTTATTGGAATCGATAAAACCTGGAAGGCTATCATTCATGGTATCCTGGTTAACGTAAACAAACCGATGGCTGTAGATCAGATTTATGCTGAGGTTGGGAAGGTAGCCCCTGACAAGGTTGCTAAAAATGATCACTACAAAGAAAAGATCAGGCAAATCCTTCAGACGAAGTTCAAAAGAACTGAACGGGCGCATTACACTTTATTCGATTAAAAAATTCTCACTATGGCTGCTAAAATCACCTTCATTGGAATCACCCTCCCGGCTAACGAGGAATTCGAATTGCTCCCCAACAATAACAAGTTTGGCGTGAATGCCGAGATTGTTTACCTGGATGATACTACCACAAACCTGTTCAATCTCACCGAAATTCATTGGCTGTATCCAAGTGAAATCCGGGAAAAACGGGTTGCGTTTGAATCTGATATTCACAGTACCGGGGTGACAATCGATACCCTGAAAATAAAATCACTGGCTATTTCGATTGCCACAGCCGTTACGGTTGCTATTGATGATCGCGCTGAAGAATCTGATAAGCCAGCGCTGGCCGTGGAATTAGCGGACGTTAATTACCAGGTTCTCAATAATCAGGTTGAACTTACCGAGGAGTTGTGTAAAGGTTTTAATGACTCTGACTGGCAGGCCACTACCTTAAAAGGGTTGCTCGCTTTTGTGGAAAAGGTCCGCTCCGCTGTCATTACTGACGAACTTGTGCCGGAACAATATGTACGTCCGGAAGAAGGTATGAGGCTGGTAACCTGGCCGGAAAGTCAGTTGCTCATGGAACACCCGGACTTTGAATCGGAATGCGTACTGGTCAACGATGAATACGGCCTTAGCAAATTCGGATCATCCGCGTATTGGGCACCTGAATCAATCGTTAAATCAGTCTTTTATTAATCTTATGATGACGGCTGCCATTTTCATCAAAGATGCAATGGGTATTGTAAAACCCACGCCCGTTGAAACCTTTACCTTCCAGGGGGAACAATCCCTGAAGGACCATTTACACGCACTTCAAAAGGGGTATTGCGCGGACTCATCCGACCGGGTGAGTGTTAAAGAGATGACTATCAAAAATGGTAAGCGGGTTGTGTATGCTGAAAGTGATGCTGATTTCTTTCATATTGCATACATCGGCATGAAGCTGAAACAACAAGTTACGGTTAGTTAACCCTGCACTAATAAGGTTCATTATCACTGTAGATGCACAAAAAAGACTTCAAGGCTTTACTTAAATCCAAGTCGATACCTTTTAAGGCCGGAAGTTTTCTTTTTGATATTTACGGCAATGACTTACCAGCTGATACTTTTGATGGGGTTACCATATTACCCGCCCAGACAACCTTTTATACGGAAGGGAATGTCCTCTTAAAAGATCTTCAAATATCCTCTACCGGGCTACAATTCAGAAACTCCGGATCCGTATCCTTACCTTCCCTGGTACACATCAAACACCAGGTCACATTCCTGAACAAAGGCAATGTACTGCTTCCTGCCTTAACAGTCGTTGAACCCTGGGTTGGCTTCTACAACAGCGGTGATATTCACCTGGACAAGCTGACTTCACTTCCGGTGAATGGGAAATTCTCAGAAAAGATTAAGAATATTTATATAGGATTCCATGCTTTGGACGGAAGTGTTTATGATTTTGGGAACAATAAAACAATTTTTCTTACCTCACATGAATTATCTGGCCTTGCCAGCAACATTTATAATACGCCCTTTGATAAATCTTATTCCACCAAACAAGCTCTTTTGTTTGCGGCAAAGGGAATTCCGGTCAACCTGTTTGGTAAATATTGCTTTGTCGAACATACTAACCGGATCGGCCGCATCATCGGCATAAAAGGAACCAGGATTGTAGTCCAGTTGGCAAACAATAAGCAAGCTTACCTCAGCCTGGCTTCCATTGATACCCTGCCGATTCTTGATTTTGTTATCCAGCCTGCCGTAAGCGAACAGTGACATTATCTATCAACATTCTTTACGTCTTTTGATAACGTCATATAACTGAGCCATGGAAGCAATTTACATTAACGATAAAACCAAACGGGTTATCATCAAGGATGATTACCGGGAAACGGAGCAAGTGAATGAACAGGATATTGCACCTGGTCAGGAACTTCGCCTTATGGGTGTTAACTGGAAATCCCGCTCCAGGAAGGAATTGCTCAGGATAGCTAATTTTCTGGCCACTCGCTACAACTGTATGTTTGATCAGGAAGCCCAGGAAAATCATTGGGATGAATATGATGAAATAGCGTTAGCGATACATGAAAACCGAAACCGGTATTAGGGGTTGGGTGTGAAATTATTTTTATAACCCTTCATTTGCTACTCTCTTTTCATGCCTATCAAGCCCAGACGTAAAATCCTGACCAACACAACAGCCGCAGAGGTTCTCCAAGAGGGGAAGTCGCTGGCTGCGCAATCCCCCGCGCTGGCCCTTGAGTATGCAAAGGACAAGCTTCTTTTAAGCAATCCCTGTACCCCGTGCAGGAAGCCGACACCTACCGTTAGCACGGTCCTTTCAAACACCTGTTTGTTGTGCGGGAATGAGAAGGAAATATAAAAACGTAAAATAAACCTGACCAATAATGCAAGCTGAATTAGTATTGCTCGACTACGAAAAATGGGTGGACGATTTCAAGCCCGTTAAAAACCCGAACGCTGGAACCGATGAGGCCGATGCGTGCTACCGGTTTGAACCCAAAACTGATTTCGATAAAATTCAGGAGGTCAATGATGCTACCCGTATCTGGACCCTCGTTGATTCAGATGGCATGACCTCGATCATTCCCGGGATTCATTACGTGAACAGGGAAGCTTACTACATCACTGAGAAACCATGGACCCACGAAAATTATGAAATCGAACTATGGGGTCATGATGATGAGATTGATATGATCAGGTCCCACTTCAGTTCCAATTACAAAGTCGTTGTCGCTGATGGGAAGGTGAGAGTCTGGAATCCCGATTTTCAGGAAGAAGATGAGGTGGAGGAATATTCCTTTGATGAGGATAACCACGTTGATTTTGAGATTAACGGAATTCCTTTCAAGGGCGAACTGATCAGCGAAGGCAAGCGGTTCCGATTCCGGGGTATCTTGAGAAACGGGGAATTGTCCAAGCAGACAACCTACCAACTGTAAAAATCAAAACCGGAACAGGTTATGCCTGTTCCGGTAAATTTTCCTGCCCTACATTTTCCTTTAGCTCGGAAAGCAACTGCGAAACTTTTTTATAAGATTTATTCAATTTTACCATTGAATAAATCGCCCATCCGAAAAGGACAACTACCCCCGCTGCTGTAAATACTAATACCATATTCGTTCTATTTTGAAACTGTTGTAAATTCAAGGACAATTTTTCTCCATTCGGAATATCTGAATGCCCGATCAAATTGACCGTAACCTGGTTTCCGTTAACAGAATCTTTCAGGTTCAAAAACAGCAACTGAGTATCAAAAGCTTCCTTTTGCAAGCCCGAATTTTTCTGTAAAATAATTTTTTCGCGCAAGAGTTCCATCAATAGCTGTTTGTAATTTTCCTGATACGCAATGCTCTCCCCTTCAGCGATAAGCTGCTGGGCATGAGTAAATTGCTTATTGTGAATGTCAATCCGGATCAGGAAAATTAGTATCTCCAGAACAAAACGCTTGTCGCCTGATTCCCTGAAATGATCTAAACCAACCCGGAAATTCTTTTCAGCGGATTCATACGCGCCAGCCTCGTAGTCGGCAACACCAAGTGACGAATACAGCTCATAAATTACGGTATTCAGACAGGCTCCCGAACATTTTCCCATTGCATAGGTAATACACTCCCTTCCCTTCTTAATCTCATTTTGGTAAATCAGGCTTAAACCAAGATTTCCATAGATGCGGTTAATATCTCCCTCCTCTCCCGAGGCGAGCCTCATGGCTATCGCTTGCTGATAATACAATTGCGCAAGCTTGTAATTCCGGAATTTATAATGAACAAATCCAATGTTATTTAAGGATATGCTCATCATGAACTGATCCCCTGAATTTTTCCGGCTCTCAAAGGATCTGGTATGATAAAATAGTGCTTTAGGAAAATTTCCCAAGATTGAATACGCTAATCCCAGCGTATTACTTACATAGGGATCGTCTTTCGTTTCAGGATATCTGTCCAGGATTTTTTCTGCAATTCTTGCATGGTAAATCGTTTTATTTATATCGTTAAACCGCATATACAAAATTGCCATCGCCCGATGCGCTTTCCCGATCAGGATCGAGTCCCCGAATTCATAGACAAAATTCATCACCGTATCCATTTCAACGATAGCAGTTTTCGCCTGGTCGGTAGGAATCAGGGCGATATAATCAATCATGGAATCAAATCTTTCTTTCCCGGTGAGGGTTTTACTCTTAGCTTTTGCTTCCAACAACGCAGTATCGCCCTGAGCGAATGCCAGGTTTACTATCCCAAATGCAAAAAACAGGAGTAGCAATGGTTTCAATCCGGGATGAATTTGTTGGGATTCAAATAAAATGAGACTGTATCAAACTAAACAAGACCGATGAGAAAAAATGATAAAAACAAACTACAAATTATAAAGTCATTTAAAGATGGGTTTGAAATCCCCAACGGTA
>Ga0075163_10000654_pt1 | contig 45203 bp, 43 predicted proteins | sample JI1023141ADNA_FD_71478 | JGI IMG/M metagenome (GOLD analysis project Ga0075163, IMG submission 71478) | Wastewater effluent complex algal communities from Wisconsin, to seasonally profile nutrient transformation and Carbon sequestration -... | ecosystem: Engineered > WWTP > Effluent > Algae...
AGCGAGAAGGAGAATGGATTTCATGGTGATGAGATTGGGCGAAGAAAAAGGCGCATGTTGAGGATGCTTGCAAGGACTCCCCGCACGGCTCTGTTGATGGTCCCGCCTATGAAAAGCATCACCGCACTTCTCACTCTGACCCTCACAGCCGCCCAAGCCTTTGCCGCCGTCGAGCAAATCGTCGGCACCCCAACAACCGAAGCCGTCAGCGAGCCATTCAGCGTGGACTTCGATTCCAAGGGCGCGCTGTATGGCGTGGAGTTCACCAAATCGAACCGCATCTTCAAGCTCGACGGTACCAAGCTCAGCTTCATCGCCGGTGTTCAGCACAGCGAGGAAGAGAAAGGCAAGAAGACCGCCGCCGACGTGAATGACGGAACCGATCCGCTTCAGGCCATCTTCAACGGCATGCACGACATCCAGATCACACGAGATGACCGCGCTTACATCGGCGACTCTTTTCACAATCGCGTGCGTCTCTTCGATCTTTCCAGCGGTCGCGTCTCCACCATCGCAGGCACCGGCGCGGGCGGCTTCTCCGGCGACGGCGGCCCGGCTACAGCCGCCACGTTCAGCATCACGATGACTGCCACGCTCTCGCCTGATCAAAAGCGCATCTACATCGCCGACATCGGCAACAGCCGGACGCGCATGATCGACCTCGGCAGCGGCGTCGTCACCACCGTCGCCGGCAGCGGCAAGAAAGGTCTTCCCGCCGACGAATCCGACGCGCTCACCGCACCGATGGGTGACACGCGTGCTGTCACGCAGGCGAATGACGGCACACTCTACGTCCTGCTGCGCGGAGGAAACTCACTCGTCGCCGTTAAGGACGGCAAGGCACGCACGGTCGTGAATACCGCAGGCAAATCCGGCTACGGCGGCGACGGAGGCCCCGCACGCGATGCGCTCATGAACGGACCGAAATACGTCGCCATGGACCCAAACCAGAACGTCCTCATCTGCGACACCGAGAACAATTGCGTCCGCCGCTACTCGCCCTCGACTGGCAAGATCGAACTCATTGCCGGCTCGCCACCGAAGTCCGGAACGAAGATCGGCGACACCTTCCTCGACACCCAGCTCAAGCGCCCCCACGGCGTGCGCATGGGACCGGACGGCAAGCTCTACATCGCCGACACCTACAACCACCGCGTGCTGCGCGGGGAGTACAAGTGAGCCAAGAATCGCGGAAATCACCGCACCCGCAGCGTGAGGTTCACGGAGCGCACGTCCATGACACTCTTGCCGGGAATTTCCAGAGCACGGAGGATGAGGTCGCCAATGCCTTTCTCAAGGTGAAGGGTGCCGAGCTTTAGCGAGCGGAATTCCTTCATCGTCGATTCCGCAGGCGGACGCGGGATGGTGTCCTGATTCGTGTAGAGCGGCGGATCCCAGCCGGGCGTCACCTTGCCGGTCAGCTTGTTTTCTCCGAGGCCGACTTCAACGACTGAACCCGCATCGGGAGTGGGGCAGGTGTACTGAATCTCCACGTCGTAGTCGCCCGTGGCGTGGACATCGAGCTTCCACACCATGCTGTCATCCGTGCTGGTCCAGTTCACGAAATAAGAGCAGTTCGGAGCACCCGAGCTGCGCTGCACTCCGCCGCGTGGTTCGCCATCGCGAGCCGGAAGAGGAGCGCGAGGGAAGACAGCGTAGCCGACGGGAATGGGTCGCTGATCGACAGCGCCCCCCTTCCCTTTGGCCTTGCCCTTTCCTTTGCCCGCAGCGGCGGTTTTCTCGATTCCCATCTCCGTCCGCCATGCTGCGACCGCGCTGGCGAGCCGCGTAGCGACTTCGGGTTTCGACTCGGTGATCGGCTTCGTCTGTTCGGGATCGGCGATCATGTCAAACAGTGCGCCCGTATTGTCGAGGCGGTACTGCTGCGTGCGCACGCTGACATTGCCAGCCCAGGTCGAGAAGATCGTGCGGTCTGGCCAGATACCGTTCTGATTGGTGAGGAGCGGTGTGAGGTCTCGGCCATCGAGCGGCTTATCACCCACGCGAGCAACGCCAGCGAGTGCCGAGAGCGTGGGCAGAATGTCGATAGCGCCCGCAATCTCCTTCACGACGTGACCCTTCGGCAGCTTCGCAGGCCAGCGCATGAAGAACGAGGAGCGGACACCGCCTTCGTCGGTTGTCCCTTTCTTGCCCTTCATGGCACCATTCCAGCGAAACGTGTTTGGTCCATTGTCGGAGAAGTAGATGACGATCGTGTTGTCGCGCAGATTGAGATCGTCGAGACGCCGCAAGACGCGACCGACATTCCAATCCTGGTTCTCCATCATCGCCAGCACGCATCGCGTCTCATCGAGTTCCTCCTTGTCACTGTCCTTCGCGCGAAGTCCCGGACTCGTGTCCTTGAAGCGCTTCCAGTATTCCTGGGGCACTCCCCAGGGCGAGTGCGGCGTGTTGTAGGGGATGTAGCAAAAGAAGGGCTTCTCCTTGTTCTTCCCAATGAACTCCATCGCACGATCCGTGAGGTCGTCGATGATGTAGCCTTTGCCGCGCACCGGCTGGCCATTGTGATCGAGAGGCGGATCAAAATACTCGCCCCAATGGCCCGAGGTGAACCCGTAGTACTCGTCAAAGCCACGCGCATTCGGGTGGTAGGGCCACTGGCTGCCATTGTGCCATTTGCCGAATGCACCCGTCGCATAGCCCGCCGTCTTGAAGGCATCGGCGATTGTATTCTCATCCGTGTTCAGCCGCTCCTGCCCCGTCGAGACACCCCGCACACCTCCACGCGGATGGTAGCGTCCGGTGAGAAACTCCGCGCGCGTCGGCGAGCAGACGGGACAGACGTAGAAGCGATCCAGCTTCACTCCATCGCGCGCGATCGAGTCGATGCTGGGCGTCTTGAGATTGGTATTTCCATTCTCGCTCGTGTCTCCCCAGCCGGAGTCGTCCGCGAGGAAGATCACGATATTGGGTCTGTCTTGTGCGTGCGCGATGACGCCGCCGAGAACTAGAAAGGAGAGGAAGAAGAGAAGCTTGGGGCGAATCATGGTGGTCAGTTGGACATGGATCTCCCGCTCAAACGAGTGCGCGGTGGGCATCTTGCTTCGCCTCCTCAACTGCAAAACCCGTTTGCACTCGTGACGGCAGCGCGCACTCTAGCGCGCATCTCGCACACACTGGCACTCCAGTCATGCAAGACTGTTCCGTCCCCGTAGTTCAATGGATAGAACGAGGGTTTCCTAAACCTTAAATACAGGTTCGATTCCTGTCGGGGACGCCAGATAGCATGGGACGTTAACGGTGCCCGCAATGGAGCGGCGTGGTGTTCGTCATCAAAAGTCGGGGCGAACCGCATCCCAGTGGAAAAACAAAAATCGCCGCAAAAACGATTGACGTACGAAGGGAAATCCAATTATTCTCGAATTGTCCCCAGTAAACCAACAACACAACACACCATGGCAAAAAAAGCAGCAAAGAAACCAGCAAAAAAGGCAGCCCCCAAGAAGGCCGCGCCAAAGAAAGCCGCGAAGAAGGCAACCAAAGCCGCGAAGCCAAAAGCCAAGCGCAAGCCGAATCCCGCGCTCATGAAGCCCGTGCAGCCTGATGCCGTTCTCGGAGCAGTGGTAGGATCGAAGCCCGCTCCTCGCGGACAGATCACCAAGAAGCTCTGGGACTACATCAAGAAGAACGGTCTCCAGGACAAGAAGAACAAGCGCAACATCAACGCGGACGCAGCCCTTGGGGCAGTGTTCGGCGGCAAGAAGCAGGTGTCGATGTTTGAGATGACGAAGCTCGTCTCGAAGCATATCAAGGCCTAGATCTAGCGATCAAGCTCCCTGCGCGATGCAGGCTCTGAAGGCTCCTGGGAAACCGGGAGCCTTTTTTGTTTCGCCTCTGAGTTCAGCCCAACACCAAGTTCTTCACGGTCTTTGAGATCATGGCGCTGCGCAGCGCGTCAGGACGGACCTTCCCGAGAAACTCACGAAGAATGTGCGGCGACTCCAGAAGCATCGTGGTCGTGCGATCCTTCGTGTAGGGCCATGTGGAGTTCTGATGCAGGTAGTCGAGGTCGTCGATGATCTCCTCGACATCGTGCTCAGTGAATCCTGCCAGCGTGTAGGCGTGTGGATCTGAAAGCGTCATGTGTGCAAATCGAAATAGCCATGCATCACCCGTGCCGTCAATGCATCTGAAAACCATTCCGCGCTCTTGAGAGAGCGGGAGTGACGTCATCGTAACTGAGTGGCCCAAATCGCATGAACCACCCGTCACTGAGATCCAGATTCGACCGCCGCGAGCTGTTGCGTATCGGCGGCCTCGGTTGTCTGGGCCTGACGCTGCCACGGCTTTTGCGCGCCGATTCGGCGGTGAAACCCGGAAAGGCATCGTTTGGGAGAGCGAAGAGCTGCATCCTTCTCTTTCTGAGCGGCGGACCGCCGCAGCATGAGACATTTGATCCGAAGCCTGACGCGCCGGTCGAGATCCGGGGTGACTTCAAATCGATTCGATCCGCCGTTCCGGGAATTCATCTGAGTGAGACGTTACCACGCACAGCACGGATCATGGATCGGCTGGCTGTGATCCGCTCGATGACAACGGACATCAACAGCCACTCAACAAGCGGCAGCTTCATGCTGACGGGCTACATGCCGAGAACAAAGGCCGAAAGCGTACCACCGAGTACAAGTGACTGGCCCAGCATCGCGGCCGCCGTGGGTGCGTTGAAGCCGAGCGAGCGTTCACCGCTCTCGTCAGTGGTGTTGCCGGAGCGTATCGAGAACAACGGCAACGTCGTGTGGCCGGGACAGAACGGTGGCTTCATGGGGTCGGCTTGGCATCCGCAATTGATCAAGTGTGACCCTGCGGCGGCGAGGATGCAGATCGAGGGCATGAGTCTGACAGATGGAATGACGGAACTGCGCTTCTCGGAACGCGGCGATCTGCTCAGGCAACATGATCGGATGTTTGCGAAGGCCGTGAAGAATCCCGCCATAGAGGAGCTGGACCGAATGCAGCAGCGTGCATTCGGGCTCATCCACTCGGGTGCGAGCCGCGCGGCGTTCGAGATCGAACGCGAGCCTGTGGCGATGCGTGACATGTATGGCCGACATAAGTTCGGCCAGAGCGTGCTCCTCGCGCGCAGGCTGGTCGAGGCGGGTGTGCGTCTCGTGCAGGTGAACTTGCCTCGTGAACCGGGAGATCAACTACTGGGAAGTCCATTGTGGGACACTCACCAGAAGAACGGCCAGCGCGTGCGTGAGGTGTTGTGTCCTCAGTTCGACCTCACCTTCTCCGCGTTGATAGGCGATCTGCAAACACGCGGATTGCTCGACGAAACGCTGGTGGTGGTGATGGGAGAGTTTGGCCGTTCACCGACGATCAACAAGAGTGGTGGTCGCGATCACTGGGGAAACGTCTTCTCCGTGGCGCTGGCTGGAGCGGGAATCCCAGGAGGTCAAATCGTTGGCGCGAGCGACAAGATTGGCGGCTTCCCGTCCGACCGCCCCGTGCGTCCGCCCGAGCTGGCGGCCACGATTTTTCATCTCCTCGGCATTGAACCCGATCACGAGTTCATGGACCCGGTGCAAAGACCCCTTCGTGTGACCGACGACGGGGTGCCGTTGAGAGAAATCATCGGCGCATGATCAAACGGTGCGGCGACAGGTCGGCGCGCCTCACTTCGTCTCAGGCTTCCCGGGCGGAGCCACTTGAAGTTCACGACGGCGACCACCGATTTCTTGACCGTCGAGCTGGATCTTCTCCATCTCGCGCAGCACGCTCCGACACTCCTCCGGCACAGCCTGGCGCTCTTGCTCGGTGTCGATGGGCCAGTTTGTTTCTTTTCCATCCTTCGCCTTCACGGTGAAGGTGGCCTTGTCGTTCTCGCGGCGAATCGTGTACACGCCGGGGTCATCTGTGCGGATGACGTTGCCATACATCGTCACGCGGCGCTCGCCTCCATTGCTTGTCTCGACACAAGCACTCGATCTGGATTCCGTGCGCTGATCGGTCCGAGGGCCCGCACCGACTTCAGGACGCCGCTCAAGAGCAAAGTGTCCGTCCCAATGTTGTCGCTCATCTCTTTGTTGTCGCTACTTTGTCGGAACCATCGCCCGGCGGACTTCGGGGATTGGCACGTTGTCCTTAGCGCCGGGAGCTTCGGCTCGGCGGACTTCGAGGACGGCTGGACGGTTGCTATCGGGCAGCTTGGCGCGGCGCACCTCGACGGTCGGCTCTCTCATGGGAAGGGCCGCTGGCACTGAGAATTGCCGGACCGCCTGCCAGACTTCGTCCTTGCGGTGCGGGACGACTTTGACCGCTGCCTCGTAGATCTGTCGCACGCGGCGGGGATCGGCATTCACCGCGTCTATGGCTGTGAAGACGATCTCGCGTGCGCATGACTCGTGGATGACGAGCGCATCCTCCACGCCCATGACCAGTTTGTTGGGATCCCTGCGGATCAGGGTGGCAAGGTCCACGCACACGGCGGTGCATGTGGCACTCTGTGTGCGGGGCTTCGACCGTCGCTCGGACGCATCCGCCTGCGCGGTCAGGACAATCAGGAAGCAGGTGAGAAGAAGGTGGAGTCTGCGCATTGGCAATGAATCACTCGGCGACAGGGCGCCTCTCTTCACCCGCATGAAAAACCCATCGACCATCCTGCGGGACGGCGGATGCGGGTGCGATGCCGTCGCTGGCAGGTCTGATCCATAACCCAGCAGGACTGAAACCTCAATGATCCTGATGGGGTCAAATGTCTGGCGCGCATGCCTCACAGGAGCGCGCGTGTGTCGAGTCACCGAGACCACTCGCCACTCTCCGATGGTTCGATGCGAGAGGAAAGTCAGGCGAGCCAGCTTCGCCATACACGCGCTCCCCTCACGGAGCCGCCGTCACCTTCACGCGCATGAAACGACCCGGTGCCGCGCTAATGAGGAAGTTGTCCCGCACCTTCAGCGTCGTGGTGTTGTTGGTGAGCACTGTCGTCGTTGTTGCGCCGAAAGAATCCGGCTGCGCGGGCAGCAGCGAGCCTGCGCTTTGCACTTCGTAGGTCACACCGGCCTGCTTCGTGATCGTCATCGTCAGGTAGCCGCTCTCGTTGGTGACGGGAGGCAATCCACCCGCGCTCGGCAGCGTCGGGTTCAGGCCGAGGGCGAGTTCGAGAAGCTCGGCGTAGCCGTCGTGATCGGAGTCATCCAGCGCGCTGTGGCCGGTGGTGGTGGGCCAGTAGGTCAGCTCCCACGAATCGAGAAGGCCGTCGTTGTCGGCGTCGGGAAGGATCAGGGTCGCCCACTTCAAGTCGCCCCTGCCAGTGTCATAGTAGCTGATGGCCGGGTTTCCGCTGACCATTGATAGCGAGGTATATGATCCTACCGCTCCAGTGCTGTCCACAGTGGTCAGTGTCCAGCTGCCCCTGCCGTCGGCGGTGTTGTTGCGGGCAAACTTCAGATCACCGTTGGTGCCGTCGGAATAGCTGATGGCCGGATTGCCATTGACCACTGCCAATGAGTTAAATGCGCCCACGGAGCCAGTGCTGTCCACCGTGGTCAGTGTCCAGGTGCCGCTGCCGTCCGTGCCACTGTTACGGGCAAACTTAAGGTCGAAATTGGTCTGGTCGTAGTAGCTGATGGCCGGGTTGCCGCCGATCTCGGTCATTGAGCTGTAGAGGCCCAATCTGCCGGTGCTGTCCACCGTGGCCAACGTCCAAGTGCCGCTGCCAACGGCGGCGCTGTTGCGGGCGTATTTCAAATCGCCGTTCGTGCTGTCGTAGTAGCTGATGGCCGGATTGCCGTCGATCACCGCCAGCGAGGTGTACTGGCCCACAGTGCCGCTGCTATCCACGGTGGTTGTCGTCCAGATGCCTGAGCCGTCAGCGGCGCTGTTGATGGCAAACTTCAGGTCGCCGTTCGTGCTGTCGTAGTAGCTGATGGCCGGATTGCCTTCGATCACCGCCAGAGAGGTGTGCTGGCCAAGGTCGCCGGTGCTATCCACGGTAGCCGTCGTCCAGATGCCTGAGCCATCGGCGCTGTTGCTACGGGCAAATTTCAGGTCGCCGTTGGTGCTGTCGTAGAAACTGATGGCCGGGTTGCCGCTGCTCACCGCCAGCGAAGTGTGCAGGCCGACGATGCCGTCCCTGCTCACCGTGGTCTGCGTCCAGGTACCGCTGCCATCAGCAGCGCTGTTGCGGGCAAACTTCAGGTCACCGTTGGCGGCGTCGTAGTAGCTGATGGCAGGGTTGCCAGCGATTATTTTCTGTGAAGTATAGAAACCCACGTTGCCCGCATTTTCGATGCCGATGTCCAGGGTCATTGTCGTCCAAGCGCCGGAACCTGTAGCCGTGCTGGCGCGGGCAAACTTGAGGTCGCCCAAGGTAAAGTCATAGAAACTGACGCCTGGGTTGCCGTTGGCTTCCACAAGCGAAGTATAAAGGCCCACATCGCCCATGCTGGATACCGTGGTCAGCGTCCAAGTGCCCGAACCGTCCGCGGCACTGTTGCGGGCAAACTTCAAGTCGTTGCTGCCGCTGATGAGATAACTGATGGCGGGGCTGCCATTGATCACAGCCAGCGAGGTGAATTGGCCTACGGTTCCAGCGCTATCCAGGATGGTCAGCGTCCAGCTACCCGAGCCGTCGGCGGTGCTATTGCGGGCAAACTTCAGATCGCCGTTCGTGCTGTCGTAGTAGCTGATGCCGGGGTTACCGTCGATGACTGCCAGCGAGGTGTATTGGCCTACGTCTCCAGTGCTGTCCAGGACGGTCAGCGTCCAACTACCTAAGCCGTCAGTGGCGCTGCTTCAAATCGCCGTTTGTGCTGTCGTAGTAGCTGATGCCGGGGTTGCCAGCGATCACAGCCAGTGAGGTGTGCTGGCCTACGGAACCAGTGCTTTCCACTATGGTTATCGTCCAGATGCCGCTGCCGTCGGTGGCGCTGTTGCGGGCAAACTTCAGGTCGCCGTTGGTGAGGTCGTAATAGCTGATGGCGGGTGCGCCGCCGATCATCGCAAGGGAGGTATAGGCACCCGAACTTCCCGTGCTGTCCACGATTGTTACTGTCCAGGTGCCGCTGCCGTCGGGCGCGCTGTTGCGGGCATATCGCAGGTCACCGAAGGACGAGTCGAAGTAGCTGATTGCCGGGCTGCCATCGATCACGGCGAGGGAGACGTACTCTCCCGCCTTGTTGCCGCTATTGTCCACCTTCACGGCTGCACCCCAGGTAGTGCCGGAGGCATCGGTGGCTCTCATGAATTTCAGATCCCCTGCGTCCATATCATAGTAGGTGATGGCAGGGTTGCCTGCGATGATGGCCTGCGAGGTGGTTCTCCCCGTGCGACTCAAGGCGATGCCGACATCAGCCGTCGTCATGTTCCAGGTGCCGGAACCATCGGCAGCACTGTTGCGGGCATACTTCAGTTCGCCATTGGTAGTTTCGTAGAAGCTGATGGCTGGGTTGCCAGCGACCAGTGCCAGTGAGGTATAGCGGCCCGTGAATCCATTGCTATCCACCGTGGTCAACGTCCAGCTACCGCTGCCATCTGCCGCGCTGTTGCGGGCAAACCTCAAGTCGCCGTTGAGGAAGTCGTTGTAGCTGATGGCAGGGTTGCCACCGATCACCGCTAGAGAGGTGTATTGGCCCACGGTACCGACGCTGTCCACCGTAGCCACCGTCCAGATACCCGAGCCGTCTGTTGTAGTGCTACGGGAATACTTCAGGTCGCCGTTAAACGAGTCTTGGTAGCTGATGGCAGGTTTACCATCGATCACTGCCAGCGAGGTAAACACACCCGCGAGGGAAGTGCTGTCCACCGTAGTCACGCTCCAGGCACCACTGCCATCGGCTGAACTATTGCGGGCATACATCAGGCGACCGTCGAAGTAACTCACGGCCGGATTGCCACCAACCACAGCCAGCGAGGAATGCTGCCCCGTAGCTCCGCTGTTACGGATAACGGTGCTCAGCGTCCAAGTGCCCGAGGCGTCAGCGGCGCTGTTGCGTGCAAACTTCAAGGCACTATTCGTGCTGCTGTCATGGTAGGTGATGGCCGGGTTGCCATCGATCACCGCCAGCGAGGTGTATTGACCCACTGTGCCGGTGCTATCCACGACAGTCAGGGTCCAAGTGCCGCTGCCATCAGCGGCACTGTTGCGGGCAAACTTCAGGTCGCCGTTGGTCGTGTCGTAATAGCTGATGGCCGGCTTGCCCCCGATCACGGCGAGTGAGGTATATTGACCCACGTCATTGATGCTGTTGTCCACAGTGGTCACTGCCCAGAAGGCACCGGAACCGTCCGCCGCACTGTTACGCGCGAACATCAAGTTCCCATCGGACGTATTGTAATAGCTGACAGCCGGATTGCCTGCGACGACGGCTTGCGAGGCATATCGGCCCACGTCACCGGGCATTTTCCCCTGATCGACGACCTGTGTGGTGATGGTCTGAGCCCGAATTGAGAGCGAGAAGCTACCCATCAGTAGGGCAAGAGCGATGCCGCCGACCTGGAGGGAGCGAAGTCGGATTGTCAGCGGATTTGTCATCGTCGGAAGGAAGCGGCTTAATCCGCCAAAAGCAAGGGGCGGCTGGTTTCCCAGCCACCCCTTCGCTTGCGTCACGGCACCACCACGCTCACGGGCGTGCTGGCCGGTCCCTCGCCGGCGTCGTTCACGCCCGTGACGGTGATTTGCACGGTGGCTCCACTTGGCAGGGCTTGGATGGTGAATTGGGTTTCACTCACGTTTTGCACCTTCACGGGCTCGGGGTCGGTGCCCATCACTTGCTTGTAGTAGTTGAAGGAGTTCGCGCGGCGCGCGCCATTGATGATGACGAGCACGTTGGTCGCGCCTGCGCCGCTCGCCGTCACATTGCTCGGCTGGCCGGGCGTGGCGGGAGAGACTGCCTTTAGAGCGCAAAAGAGTTTTCCGGGGCCTGGGGCGACTCCCTTCGGCGCGCAAAAGAGTTTTCCGAGGCCTGGGGCGACTCCCTTCGGTGCGCAAAAGAGTTTTCCGAGGCCTGGGGCGACTCCCTTCGGTGCGCAAAAGAGTTTTCCGGGGCCTGGGGCGACTCCCTTCGGCGCGCAAAAGAGTTTTCCGGGGTCGGGGGAGCCTCCCTTCGGTGCGCAAAAGAGTTTTCCAAGGCCTGGGGCGACTCCCTTCGGTGCGCAAAAGAGTTTTCCGGGGTCGGGGGCGACTCCCTTCGGTGCGCAAAAGAGTTTTCCGGGGGCTGGGGCGACTCCCTTCGGTGCGCAAAAGAGTTTTCCGGGGTCGGGGGAGACTCTCATCGGTGCGCATAAGAGTTTTCCAAAGCCAGCGGAGCTTACATTCAGCCTGGAAACTCTTTTTTCATCGACCGATACCGGCATCCGCCCCCGGCGGAAAACTCTCCGCGTCACCTCTTCTCCTCGTCGCCAAGTCTGGAAGCTCCTGCCAGACTCCCGGTCCTGAAAGTGACCGCCATCGCCCCTCCTGCCACCCTGGCAACCGGTCCAACGTCCGCCGTCCCGCACCCCGCCACATGCCTCCCCACTGCTGCGTCCATTGCGCTGACCAGTGGGAGACCGGAATTCATATTTTCGATGAAATCACGGTTGGGGCTTCCGTGGCAAGAAAATATTTGGGGAGTTTTTGGAGAGCGCTTCTAAAAGCAAGCATCACCGAGTCCCCCAGGCCCGTCCGGCGAGGTGACCACCGCGCAACTCTCAACGGCGATCAGCGGCACGAGCAACAACACGAATGCCGTGGCGACGCTCGACACCGCTCCGAGCGATCCACCCACCTTCGCCGACTACGAAGCTCTGCGTGCGAAGCTCAGTGAGGTCATTCTAAATGGGCGGAGGTGAAAGTAGTTCGTGCAACACCGAGCAAGAGTCCACAGCTTGACAACCTTGTTTCCCAGCAAGTAGATAGGTGCCATTCCCTCGTCTCATGGCTGACAACGAACAAAAGACCCAGACTCGTGTATTGAACACCGTTACGATGGGAAGCTCTCAGTGGTCTGTCGCAACATACGGGGTGGTAGAATTCTTGCGAGATCATCCGTTCTGGCGGGCTGGCGTATCCATTCTCGGAGTCCTTACTGGTCTGACCTTAATCACGGCTTACGCTGGGATCAAGATTCCGGGAATGGCCTATTCCTACATCTTCTTTCTCGTGTCTCCCTGGCTGCTCTGGGTCGCAACTGTCTCCGGTCCGTCCTTTAAACTTGTGTTTCCAACTGCTGAGGCATCAAAGGAGCGTCAGCTTGCGGAGAACCAATTCGATGAGTCACACACACCTGAGGACGCAGTTAAGTTGGATCTTAAGCGCCTCAACGAATACTATGTCATCAATCAAGGTCAGGCACGTTCGAGCTTTCGTTGGGCCGTATTCGCGATGTTCATCGGCTTCGGAACGATAATTGTCGGGATCTGGCTTTTCTATTTTCGAACTAGCCAGCCCGACAAGTTCATGGCTTCGCTATCGACGGCTGCGGGATGTATTGTCAATCTTATCTCCGCTCTATTCCTGTATTTGCACTCCAAGACCCAAGACCGCTCGCTACTTTACTATGAGCAACTGTCACGGCTCCAAAAGGTTTCTATCGCGATACGATTGGTGGATGCACATCAAGACCCCGACAAGCAAACGGATGCGAGGAACCTTGTGATAGATCAGTTGCTCGCCGTATCGAGTGAAAAAAGAACGAACTTGGATAGCGCAGCACAATGACGACGCCCAGAGGAGCGTTGTCTAGCCATCTGAGACAGCGGGCGGAAGGCGGGACTCCAACGGGCGCAAGAATGACTGCGTGGCGGGAGTTTTGTGCGTGAACCTTTCACGACGCTTGCCAAGCCATGTGCGTCCCGTATTCTTTCCCGCATGAACACGCTGACCAAATCCGCACCGCTCGGCACTCTGGGACTCCCGAGTGGCGATCATTGGGTGCGGTTTCATGTGGAGGGGGATTCGATCTCGTTCGAGGTGGCGGCGTCCGTCCCGCAAGCGGGGGCCGTGCCGGTGGAGACAGCGGGACCGAGGAAGCCGACTGGCTTTGTGCAAAAATGGGGTGGTTCGGTAAAGAAGATCGTGGACGAGAGCGACGCCTGGCTGACGCACATCAATGACAAGCATCTGCGCTGATCATGCGTGTGCTGCTGGATGCCAATGTGTTGCTGGACTGCCTGGTGCTGGAGGCATCCGGGCTGCCGCGCGCAGGCAAGGCGGCCAGCGATCGGGTGCTCAACTTCTGTGACACAGGAGCGCATCACGGACTGGTGGCGTGGCACACGCTTCCCATCGTCGCCTACTACCATGAGCGACAGCACAACGCGCAAGAAACGGCTGCGATGATGGACACGCTGCTCGCGATGCTGGAGGTGCCGACGGTGACACACCGCGATGCGCAAAACTGGCGGAGTCATGGCATCACCGACTTTGAAGATGCGCTGCAATTTGCCAGTGCCGTCGCGGGAGTTGCGGACGTGCTCATCACCCGCAACACGGCTGACTTTGCAGGTAGCGCGATTCCCGTGATGACGCCGGAGGAATTTCTGGCGGCATTCGCGCCAGCGGCATGACGCTGACGGCGGCGCAAGAAGGTATCGATGGCGGCAGTTCTGTGCGTGAACTTTTCCCGCCATGAACAAGCGCCGCCGTTTCATCTCTTCCACCACGGCTGCCGCGATGTCGGCGGCGACACATGCGTCTGCGTCCGCGTTTTACAACGCCACTTCCTGCACCCGCGCCGCAACCTCCACACTGAGCTGCGGATGTTTCTCGCGCAATGCGGCGGCGAGTGCGGCGGATTTTTCGGGCTCGCCGTGGACGAGGAAGATGGGTTGCTTCTGGCCGGTGACGCGGTAGAACGCCGGAGGTGTTCAGATTCGCTTCTCGTAGGCATCGTGTCGGCCGATGAAGAACCAGACGACGGTGCCGTCTTTTTCGATGCCGAGGGCGCGGTGGCAGTCGTCAACGCGAACAGACCAATAGGGACCGACGCGCTTGAAGTGAAGCGAAGGATGCCAATGATTCTCCTGCCAGAGTTCATACTGCTTTTTCGCGCGCGCCTGGATGCTCGCGGGCAGGCGGTTGAACCAGTCCCAGAACTCAGGCGCGACGGATGAATTCATCGAGCGGAGTGCAGCGGCCGGCTTCCATGTCGCGCATAGCCTTCGCTGCCATGTCGTCAAATTTACCCGAAAGGATGGCCTGCTCGAAGGACTCATCGACGTGGCGGGCGCGCTTCTCGCTCATCCAGTCAGCCAAGGCCTCGAAGTCTTGAGGCGGCAGATGCTCGATGGCTTTTTCGATTTCCAGCACGGTGCTCATGGCGCGCATTGTATCCAGCATGGTTTCCATCCGCAAGTTCACGAATACGGCCAGCTACAGCGTGACCTCCTGCAACCGCGCCGCCACCTCGACGCTGAGCTGCGGATGTTTCTCGTGCAACGCAGCAGCCAGCGCGGCGGATTTGTCGGGCTCGCCGTGGACGAGGAAGATGCGTTGCTTCGGGCCGGTGACGCGGTCGAACCAGGCGAGCAGCTCGTCGTGATCGGCGTGGCCGGAGAAGGAGTCGAGGATCTCGATCTGGGCGTTGACGCGGAATTCGTCGCCGAGGATGTGGACGAGCTTGTCGCCGTCGCGCAGTTTTCGGCCGAGGGTGTTCTCGGCGCAGTAGCCGACGAAGAGGATGATGTTCTTCGGGTTCTCGATGTTGTTGCGCAGGTGGTGGAGGATGCGGCCGTTCTCGGCCATGCCGGATGCGGAGATGATGATGGCGGGGCCTTTGACGTGATTGAGCGCCTTGGAGTCTTCGACTTTGCGGATGAGCTGGAGGCCCTCGAATCCGAATGGATCGTCGCGCATGAACATGGCGTCGGCGACGGAGTCCTTCAGGCTGTCGAGGTGCATGCGGAAGATTTCGGTGGCGCTGACGGCAAGGGGGCTGTCCACGAAGATGGGGATGGCGGGAAAGCAATTCTCAGAGCGGAGGCGGTCGAGAGTGAAGAGGAGCTGCTGCGTGCGCTCGACGGCGAAGGAGGGGATGATGAGCTTTGACCGGCGCTCGATGATGTGGCGGATGATGTGGCAAATCTCGTCGGAGGTGGCGGCGGGCATTTCGTGATGCCGTCCGCCGTAGGTGCTCTCCATGATGACGAAGTCCACGTTGTCGCAAGGTGTGGCTTCGTTGAGGAGGTCATTGCCGGGACGGCCGATGTCGCCGGAGAACAGGAGGCGCTTCTTTTTGCCGTCGCTGCGGTCGTCGATGTCGAGGATGACTTGAGCAGAGCCGAGGATGTGGCCGGCATCAATGAAGGTGAGCGTGACGCCATCGGCGATGCGCAGCGGGCGATCGTAGCCGAGGGTGACGAACTGCCGGAGGCAGCGGTTGGCGTCGATGAGGGTGTAGGTGGGCTCGACGGGCGGGAGGTTGTTGCGCTTGCGATGGCGGTTGAGATACTCGACGTCGTATTCCTGAATGTGCGCGGAGTCGGGCAACATGATGCTGCACAGGTCGCGCGTGGCATGGGTGCAGATGATGTTTCCGCTGAAGCCTTGCTTCGAGAGGTTTGGCAGATTGCCGCTGTGGTCGATGTGCGTGTGGGAGAGGACGACGCAGCCGACGGTCTTCGGATCAAAGGGGAAGTTGCGGTTGATCTCGAACGCCTCGTGTCGCCGTCCCTGGAAGAGACCGCAGTCCAGCAGGATGCGCTGGTCATTGACCTCGATGAGATGTTGAGAACCCGTCGTCGTGCCCGCTGCTCCGCAAAATTGGATCTTCATGCCGTTGGTTGGTTGTTAACCAAGAAGACAATACACAGAGAGGCGGAGGAAGGTCAAAGAGTGTCTCAGCGCAATGAGCGCACGCGCTTGGTTTCAGCGCGACTTGTAGGGAGCCCAGTAGCTGCCCTCAAACGAAGTCCCGCGCCCCGGAGAGGTTCCGCCAGCCTCGGGAGCCCGGATCAGCTTGGGCGCTTTCTTCTTGTACTTCGCGTCGCGCATCTCCTGGAGGATGCGCTTGTTCTCCGTCGCGGCGAGTTTCCCATCCGCGATGACACGGTCGAGAAAGAGGAAGTCCGCGCCTTTGTGATTGCCAACCACAGTCGGACCGATGGACGGATCGTAGGCGAAGAGCGCCTGAACGGCGGGCTGGACATCAGCGAGAGGCACGCGGGCCACGCCCTCGTTGGTTAGCACGGTCACCTCGGTGTTTGTGAGGGACTTCACAGTCACGGGGCCGTAGGTCTTGTTCCCCGCAGCGAGGCTGGGCAAGACCATCCCGCTCGCGCGTGCCTGGATCGCCTTGCGGTAATCGGCCCGATAAGCCGCAAAGTCCGCCTTGGCCGTCTCGATGTCCGCCGTGATCTGACGCACGATCGCCTCGCACCCCGAGCGCTCGGTCGCGAGACGCTCCCGGTCGGCAGTGGCCAGCTTGACGAGGTTTTGCTGCACACCCACCTGCGCCGAGAGGAGTCGATTGGCCGTCTCCAGCTCCGCGACGCTGTCGAGGAGGCCCTGCACCCGAGTAGGATCGGGCGAGCACGACGAAACAAGGAACAAGCACAAAGGCAGCGCGCTAATGCCGGGAGGTAGCCTCATGGATGGAAACTACTCCGCTCTAGCGTCGGGCGACAAGCACTTAATTCAGCCAGTTCCAACGTCGGCACGCTCGGTTTGGTGTCCGGCAAAGAATTCATCGCGACGAGGAAAAAACGTTTGCGCGGCTGGCATGGCATCTGCTACCTCCAACCTTGCCTTCTTTGGTACCTCCGGTGCTGCGGCAGGTTTTCGAGGTTCAGTCCTCGGATTCAAAACTCAAAATCCAACCACAACACAAACAAGATAACCATGGCCAAATACAAACTGGAATACATCTGGCTCGACGGCTACCAGCCCGTGCCAAACCTCCGCGGCAAGACTCAAATCAAGGAGTTCGCGAAGTTCCCCACCCTCAAGGATCTCCCTCTCTGGGGCTTTGACGGCAGCTCCACCCAGCAGGCCGAGGGCCGCAGCTCCGACTGCGTGCTCAAGCCCGTGGCGGTCTATCCGGACAGCACCCGAAAGAACGGCGTGCTCGTGATGTGCGAGGTCATGATGCCCGATGGCAAGACCCCGCATCCATCCAATACCCGCGCAGGTATCCCTGACGACGCAGGCGCATGGTTCGGCTTTGAGCAGGAGTACTTCCTTTATCAGGACGGTCGTCCGCTCGGCTTCCCCGAAAACGGCTACCCAGCTCCGCAGGGCCCTTACTACACCGGCGTCGGTTATAAGAACGTGGGCGACCTCGCGCGCCAGATCGTCGAGGAACACCTCGACATCTGCCTCGACTGCGGTATCAACCACGAAGGCATCAATGCCGAAGTGGCCAAGGGTCAGTGGGAATTCCAGATCTTCGGCAAAGGCAGCAAGAACTGCGCCGACCAAGTTTGGATGGCCCGCTACATCCTCATGCGTCTTTGTGAGAAGTATCAGGTGGACATCGAGTGGCACTGCAAGCCACTCGGCGCGACCGACTGGAACGGCTCCGGCATGCACGCCAACTTCTCCACCACGTTCATGCGTGAGAAGGGCGGCAAGCCATACTTCGAGAAACTCATGAAAGCCTTCGAGAAGAACGTGCATGAGCACATCGCCGTCTATGGCCCGGACAATCACATGCGCCTCACCGGCCTGCATGAGACCCAATCCATCGACAAGTTCAGCTACGGCCTCGCCGACCGCGGCGCTTCGATCCGCATCCCTCACAGCTTCGTGAACAACGGCTACAAGGGCTACCTCGAAGACCGTCGTCCGAATTCCCAGGGCGACCCCTACGCCATCGCTGGCCGGATCCTCAAGACGATCCAGAGCGTGCCGACGAAGTAAGGTCTCACCCCAGCTTCAAGAGCAGTCACCACGACGGCATCATCTCGCAAGAGGTGATGCCGTTTTGCTTGGGCTTGTTCATGCCAGCATCCGTTGCGTGGACCATGCGTCATCGCCTGTCGGCCCATCACTCATTTCAGCCACGCGCGCACGCTCGAAGTCGAGGGAGATTTGCTCCGTCCAGTTTCAACATCCGAAACCTCGGATTTCAAGGTGGTGGCAGAGGGGAGATTTGAACTCCCGACCAAAGGCTTATGAGTCCTCTGCTCTACCCCTGAGCTACTCTGCCATGAGTCACTTTGAAAACGCACTGGGGTGCGAGGGCGTGCATCGTACTCTCTACACTCCGGCTGTCAAGCTAAGCGACGCATTGCAAAACAAATCTCCGCTCCCCGCACCCAAAGCCGCCGTTCGCCTCAAGCACGCTGCCATCCGACGCACCTCCTCGCCCTATAGATTGAACTCAGCCTTAGCCTATTTTAGCCATCGCCTGTCTCCACCGTTTCGTTCTGCAGACAGTCTATGCTTCCAGCGCGCCAGTTCACTCCACGCTCCTGTGGCACAACCTTTTAGTTCGCCACCGAATCAGCGCTCAAACAAATCAGCGCCTCAATGAAATTGAATCACCCTCAAACCACATTCTCACCGATGTGAAGTGGTGGCTCGGGACGGAATCGAACCGCCGACACGGGGATTTTCAATCCCCTGCTCTACCGACTGAGCTACCGAGCCATGTGCGCCGAAACGCGAGCGCGCATATAAGCAAGCTTCACCATGCCGCGCAATGGGTTTTTGCTTTTGTTGAGAGGTTCCTTGGCGTGCGTGCCTGTTGAACGCGGTTCTTTGACGATGCAGTCGAGCGAGCGCACGGATCGATGTCGAGATGGAGGCACCAAGGACACGCGCGGTGCTCATGCACAGTCGGGCGGTGGTCACACCAGCTTCAGCCTTGTGAGATCCTGCGTGTCCACCATGCCGACGGGGCGACCGGAGTCGTCGATGACGACGATGTCGTCCACACGGTGATGCTCGAGCGTAGCGAGGACCTCGGCGGCGAGGCGGTCGGCCTGAATGCTGACGGGATGACGGGTCATGTATTGCTCGACGGTCTTGTCGGCGATGGCGGCGTCTTTTTGGAAGGCGCGGACGAAGTCGCCGTGAGTGAAGACGCCGGCGAGAGTGCCGTCGGGATCGCGGACGATTGCGGCACCGCTGCGTGCCTTGGTCATGGACTGGAGTGCGTCGCGAATGGTGGTCTGAGGTGTGATGAGGGCAACCTGCTCGCCGCTGCGCATGACGTCGCTAGCCCTGGTGAGGAGGGCGCGCCCGAGCGAGCCACCGGGGTGGAGACGGGCAAAGTCGTCGGCCCTGAATCCGCGCGCTTCGAGGAGCACCATGGCGAGCGCATCGCAGAGGACGAGCATGGTGGTGGTGCTGGAGGTCGGAGCGAGGTTCAGCGGGCAGGCCTCCTGGCTGACGGCGACGTCGAGCACGACGTCGGCGTGCCGCGCGAGGGTGGAGTCGCCGCCACCCGTGATGGCGATGATGGAGACGCTGAGACGCTTCAAGTGAGGGAGCATGTCAATGATCTCGGAGGTCTCGCCACTGTAGCTGAGCATGACGACGACATCTCCATCGTCGATGACGCCGAGATCTCCGTGGAGGGCGTCGCCGACGTTGAGATTCACGGCGGTGGCACCTGTGCTATTGAGCGTGGCGGCGAGCTTGCGCCCGATGTTCCCACTCTTGCCGACGCCGCAGATGACGAGCTTCCGCCTGTCGGCCATGCGCGCGAGGATGAGATCGATGGCGGTGGAGAAACTACCGCCAATACGCTCGCGCAGCCGCTGGAGTTCCTTAACTTCGATATCGATGACGCGGCGGGCTTTTTCGGGATAATTCATGTGACAGGTGCGGGGAAACCATCAAAATAGCCGCCCGGACTGCCGCCCGGCGCGGCGGGCACACTAGCCAGCCATCTCCAACCGATCAATGCCGAAAAACCCAGTTGTCGCCAGCTACATCGCAGACTTCCTCAAGCGGGATCAACTGCATGTTTACCGGCAGATCATGGGGCTGAAGGAGGTGACTCCACAAGTCTTCACTCACAAGCGAGAGAACCCGCTCTACTTCCCTTTCCACATCAGGCGGCTGACTGTCTTGCCAAAGCCGCGCACGCGCTGGCTGCGCCGCCTGATCCATCGGCAGATACTCGACGAGCCGTGGGAGATGTACGACTGGGAGCTACGGCACTGGATTCTGGAACTCACGCGGGTGGAGGCACGGGTACTGCACGTCTATTTCGGCCACGTCGCGCCACAGTTCATCCCTCTGATGAAAGCATGGCCGCATCCTGTGGTGGTGTCGTTTCACGGTGCGGATGCCGGCATTGACGTGGAGAAGCCCCGGCACGCCGCGAAAATGCGCGAGGTGCTGAGGCTGGCCGCGCGGATTCTCTGCCGCTCGGAGAGCTTGGCTGCGGACGTGATCCGTCTGGGCTGCGCACCGGAGAAGGTCCTCATCCAGCGGACTGGCCTGCCCACGGAAGAGTGGGCTTACGCGGAGCGCGCCAAGCCAGCCGACGGAGCGTGGAGCATCGTGCAGAGCTGCCGATTCATCGCGAAGAAAGGCATCGACCTCACCGTGACCGCCTTTGCAGAGGTAACGAAACTTCACCCAAAAGCGACCCTCACGCTCATCGGTGACGGCCCACAGAAGGAAGCGATCGAGCATCAAATCGCCGCGCTCGGCCTCGCGGACAGGGTGCGATTCACCGGATTCATCTATGAGGACGGGGTGAAGCAAGCCTTGGCCGCTGCGCATCTCTTTGTTCACCCGAGCCGGACCACGGGAGAAGGCGACCGAGAGGGCGTGCCTAACTCAATGCTCGAAGCGATGGCAACCGGCCTGCCTATTGTGGCCACGCGACACGGCGGCATACCCGAAGCCGTGACGGATGGAGAAAGTGGACTACTCGTTCCCGAGAACGACGCCGCCGCCCTGGCTGCGGCGATGCTGCGAGTGCTGGGCGACGATGATCTGCGCCGGCGGCTGGGCTGCGGAGCGCGCCGCGATGTCGAGGCCAAGTTTGACCGCGCGATTCAGACACGCCGTCTTGAGGCGGTGTACAAAGACTTGATGCGTGACTCGCGCGCCGCATTGTAGCTTGCCAACCTTTCATGGAGTCCGACCCGCCACTGCATCCTAGCTCGCGCAATCCTCATCGTGCCATGATGACGGTCCTCACGATGATCGGAGGTTCCGTTCTGCTTGGGTTGGTCATCGGGTGGCAGTCATACTTCGACCGCAGCAGTCGGCGGAAGGCCATCATGGTCTTCGCCGCCAAGAAAGAAGCGGAACTCAAGCTCAAGGCCGATGTGGCAAACGCCGCCGAACTACGCGAGGCCGTGCCAGCGCCCGAGCCGACCGACGGACAGCCTCGAGTATCACTCGGCGACATGGCCAAGGAGAGCCGCAAGGACGCCGACATCTCGGCCGTGCCCGGTGAGACGGTCACCATCACCCTGCCCCTCGACCCGAACTCGCCTGAAGTGCAGCAGGCTGATGAGTTACTGAAGAACTACACGGCGGCCAAGACATGGCAGGAAAAAATACCTTTTGTGTATCAGCCAGACCGCACCCGCGTGCTCATGGAGCATTTCTATGAAGTACAAAAGGCATCCGACCCCGTCTCCGGCGCCCTCTTGAACCGCGGACATTACCGGCTGGACGGCACGGAGATTCTCCACTTCACCTACTCGTGCAACAGACCCGGTGACATGCTCGAGCTAGCCATGCGCCGCAGTGCGGACGGGCGCTTTCTCCTCGACTGGACTTCCTATGTCGGATTCAGCCAGATGAGCTGGGATCAATTCAAGAAGGAGCGCCCTACAAGCGCCGTGCTCTTTCGCGCTTTCGCCACCAGCAGCGATTACTACAACTACGAGTTCGCTGACCCGAAAAAATATCTCTCATTGAACCTTCTCTCGCCCGATGGACTCCTGTCGATGCATGGGTTTTGCGAGCGCGACACACCGCTGGGAGGCGCGCTGGCCCGCGTGCTGGCAAGGAACAATTCAATGTCGGGCCTCGTGCTTCGACTCGCCTTTCCCGAACGCGCCGAGTCCGACCACTGCGTGTGGATACGACAGTTCGTCTCCGACCGCTGGCTCGTACTTCCTTGAAGAGGAGCAGCGCGCGAGGCTACTACTTGCGGAAGACGAAGTACACGGCCCCGCACAGGCATAGCGCCGCCCAGAGGTAGTCCCACTTCAGCGGCTGTTTCATGTAGAAGAACACAAACGGGACAAAAACTGCCAGCGTGATCACCTCTTGGATGATCTTCAATTGAGGCAAGGTCAGTGCGGTGCTGCCGATGCGATTCGCAGGAACTTGCAGCAGGTATTCGAAGAAGGCGATACCCCAGCTTACGAGCGCAGCCACGAACCACGGTCTTGCCCTCATGTCCCTCAGATGCGCATACCACGCGAACGTCATGAAAACATTCGAGCACACCAAGAGGATGACAGCTTTGAAGACGGGCCAGTTCATTGGCCCACGATGAATGGGATCGCGCTGCGGGCAATGGCGGCGTGAAGCAAGAGTCTCACTCGACGAAAAAGACCCATCACCGCGTCACCGAGAAGATTGTTTGAAGCCCGTTTTCCCTCGCGAAGACGAGCGCGCAACGGGGCGCGGCAAAACTTGGCACGGCTGTTGCTATTGTCGATGCACGTCAGTTTGTGAATCAAACCTGCAGTCCACCAACAATCCTAGCACACGATGAGAACCCACCACCCGCTCAAATCAATCGCACTCACTTGGGTGCTCGCAGGCACGCTCGCCGCAGCGTCTGCCGTCGCGCAAACTCCGGCCCCACCAGCGGCACCACCCGCCGCTGCCGCTCCGGCGGCACCCGCCGCCCCTCCGGCCGCCGACGCGCCGAAGACACCCACTGCCGAGGAGCTCGCCGCGCGTGTGGGTGATCTTGAGCAGTATTTCAACAACCTCGCTCCCTCCGCGGATGGCAAGCTCAACGGGCTCGCCGGTCCGGGCCACAACGGTTTCCTCATGATCTGCGCCGCACTCGTGCTGTTCATGACGCTCCCTGGCCTGGCTCTTTTCTACGGCGGCCTCGTCCGCTCGAAGAACGTGCTCAGCGTCCTCGCGCAGTGCCTCGGCATCGCGGGGCTCGTCACGATCCTGTGGTACTTCGTTGGCTACTCACTCGTCTTTGGCGAGCACCCAGCCGAAGGCGCACCCGCGTGGGCACCGTATCTCGGCAGCTTCAAATACTTCTTCCTCGAAGGCGTCGGCGCTGCTCCAAACGGCAACTACACCGGCTGGCCATCCCAGAGCACGTTTGCGATGTATCAGCTCATGTTCGCCATCATCACCCCTGCCCTGATCGTGGGTGCCATCGCTGAGCGCATGAAGTTCTCCGCCGTGATGCTCTTCGTCGCCATCTGGATGTTCGTTGTCTATTTCCCCCTCGCTCACATGGTCTGGGGCTTTGACGGTCTGATGAACGGTGTCTGGAATGCCGGTGCCAAGATTCCCGCCATCGACTTCGCGGGCGGCACGGTCGTCCACATGAGTTCCGGCTGGAGCGCGCTCGTTCTCTGCTTGATGCTCGGCAAGCGTCACGGCTTCGGCAAAGAGAAAATGGCACCTCACTCGATGGTACTTGTCATGGTCGGCACCGGCATGCTCTGGGTCGGCTGGTATGGATTCAACGCAGGTTCGGCGCTCGCTGCCGACGGCATCGCCTCCCAGGCATTCATGACCACCACACTCGCGGCTGCGACGGCGACCTTCGTTTGGGGCCTTGTTGAGAAGATCCACAAGGGCAAGCCTTCCATCCTCGGCTTCTGCTCCGGCGCGGTTGCAGGCCTCGTCGTCATCACTCCTGCAGCAGGCTTCGTCACGGCCAAAGGCGCGATGATCATCGGCGTCCTCGCCGCCGTCATCCCCTACATCGCCGTGGTCATCGTCAAATCCAAGATCGGCTACGACGATGCGCTCGACACCTTCGGTGTGCATGGCGTGGGTGGCACACTGGGTGCGATCATCACTGGCGTGTTGGCCACTGACAAAGTGAACTCCAATCTCGTCAGCGCAACTTACGCCGTGCCAAACGGTTTGGCCAAGCTTGTCACCGAAGGCGGACTTCTCGGTGCCCAGCTCAAGGCTGCTGCGCTCACCATCGTCCTCTCCGTCGTCGCAACCGTGGTGATTACCCTCATCGTCAAGGCCATCGTCGGACTGCGCCCATCGCCCGAAGAGGAATCAATCGGTCTCGACCTCTCCGATCACGGCGAGGCTGGCTACGAGCACTAATCTCGCTCGCATCACTCGATGCGATACCGATTCAGGAGGCCGGAGTGCGAAAGCGCTCCGGCCTTTTCGTTTCCGCGCACCTCCACATCGACATGCCGAGCCTCATCAAAATAAACTTTCCCGTTTTCAACCCGCACACCCGAGGCAGACTGGCCAATGCTCTTTGACCTGTGGCAGCAAACCGCCCGACGCCTCCGCGATCACGACGCGCTGGTGGACATCGTCTCAGGCCAGCGCATCACATTCGGCGCGCTCGATCGCATGGCGGCGGCGCTTCCGCCCGTGCGTCCCGGCGAGATCGTGCTAGCCACGACTGCTAGCGGGCCCGCCGAATTCATAGCGCAAACCATCCGCGCATGGCAGCACAATGCGATACTCTGCCCCTACGAGGCACAGCCGCCCGACACGACGCTGCTCCATGGCCTCCCCGACGGCATCGCACATGTGAAATCAACCTCCGGGAGCACGGGCCGCGCGCGTTTTGTCCTCTTCCGAGAGGAGCAACTCTTGGCTGACGTCACGAACATCAGCGCCACGATGGGCTTCGATCCTCGCCATCCAAATCTCGGCGTCATCTCGATGGCGCACTCTTACGGCTTCTCACATCTTGTGCTGCCGCTGCTGCTGCTGGGAATGCCGCTGTGGCATGTCTCACATCCCCTGCCCGGCTCCATGCGCGCGGCATTTGCATCGGGCAAGAAGTTTTTCCTCCCCGCTGTCCCAGCGATGTGGCGCGCATGGCAGCAGGCCGGCGTCTTGAATCAAGCACCGATCCTCCTCGCCATGTCGGCGGGTGCGCCGTTGCCTCTTGAGTTGGAAACGGCTGTCTTTGAGCAGAGCGGCATCAAGATTCACAACTTCTACGGTGCCAGCGAGTGTGGCGGCATCGCCTACGACGCCACGACCACGCCGCGCACGGATGCCACGCTCGTCGGCACGCCTTTGCGTGGCGTCACACTCGGCACAAATGCAGACGGCTGCATGGTCATTACCAGCAAGGCCGTCGGCACCGGTTACTGGCCGCCCGAGGCCGACTCCTCCGTTTCGGACGGCACTTTCACTGCGTCCGATCTGGCCGAGATCGCTCCGGACGGCGTGCGCCTGATCGGTCGCGCATCGGACACGATCAACGTCGCCGGCCGCAAAATCTCACCATCCGAGATCGAGTGCGCGTTGCTCACCTGCCCGAGAGTGCTCCACTGCGTCGTCTTCGGCGTGCCGAGCATCGACGCATCACGCGGAGAGGACATCGTCGCCTGCGTCAGTGGCGACGCCGCGCTCCGTCCGCCAGACCTGCTCTCCTTTCTATCGACTCGACTCGCCGCCTGGCAACTCCCCCGCCGTTGGTGGATTCACTGTGACGTGGAGCCGGACGAGCGTGGCAAGATTTCCCGCAACCAGTGGCGCGCGCGGTTCCTGGAGCGAGCGGAGACCACCGTTCGAGGCTAGGGCTGGTGAACGCGCAATCGGATGACTCGCCGGAAGCGGTGAGAGAGCCATCGCGCTAGCCGCAATGGCAGAAATGAAGACGAGTCCGCTTCGTTATCCACTCCATGCTTCTCAAGGGATCGCTATTCGCGCTGCTGGCCGCCTCCACACTTCAGGCTGAGGAGGCCGAGGCGTTATTTGTGCGGCGCGTATGGCCGTTGTTTCAGGAGAAATGTCTCGCCTGTCACGGCCAGGACGAAAAGAAGATCAAGGCCGGCTACGACATGCGCACGCTCGCGAGCACGATCAAGGGCGGCGACAGCGAGAAGCGAGCGCTCGTGCCAGGGAAACCGGAGCAAAGCCCGCTCTACCTCGCCTCCACCCGGAACCATGACGACTGGGAGCCCATGCCGCCCAAGGAGGCCGACCAACTCAAGCCTGAGCAGATCGTCTGGATCAAAGACTGGATCACTCGTGGTGCTCCGTGGCCCGACGAACCCAAACGAAACGCCATCGCCAAAGCCAGCGCTGACAAATGGAGCGCCGAGGACGGCATCACCGTGAAGGTGACAGGCGCGCTGAGTCCCGAGTGGGCGAGCCGCCGCTACAAACCCGAGAGCTTGTGGGGCTATCAGCCGGTAAAGAAACCGGCATTCACCGCCACATCCTCCGTGCATCCGGTGGATGCGCTGCTCGCAGTCAAAGATCCTGCGCCAGAAGCAGATGCCCGCACCCTCATCCGCCGTGCCACATTTGATCTCACCGGACTGCCGCCCACGCCGGAGGAGATCGCAGCCTTTGAATCCCAATCATCCCGCAACCCGCAATCCGCCATCCGAGACCTCATCGACAGGCTCCTGGCATCCCCCCACTACGGCGAGCGCATGGCCCGCCACTGGCTCGACGTGGCGCGCTACGCGGACAGCAGCGGCTTTGCCAACGACTACGAGCGCGGCAATGCCTGGCGCTACCGTGACTATGTCGTGCGCAGCTTCAATGCGGACAAACCGTTCGATCAGTTCATCGTCGAACAGATCGCCGGAGATGAACTCCTAGAGTCCAACCAAGAACCAGGAACCAAGAACCAAGAACTCTTGATCGCCACCGGCTTCCTCCGCATGGGACCATGGGAACTCACTGGCATGGAGGTCGCCAAGGTCGCCCGCCAGCGCTTTCTCGATGATGTGACAAACAGCGTTGGAGAAACCTTCCTCGCGCACTCTATGCAATGCGCACGCTGTCACGATCACAAATTCGATCCCGTCCCGACGCACGACTACTATGCCATGCAGGCCTGCTTCTCGACCACGCAGCTCGCCGAGCGGCCCGCGCCGTTCTTGGAGGAAGAGAACATCGCCGGTTTTGACGAGAAGAAGCACTTGGAGGCGCGATTCGCCGAACACATGGTCGTCTTGAAACGTCTCGACGAGAAGATGCTCGTGAATGCGCAGAACTGGTTTGTCGAGAAAAAGCTGGAGCGCACGGCGTGGGACACCGCAGTCGCATCTGCGCGCTCGTTTGTCGCAAGCGGCGGCAAGACAAAGAAGGCGCGCTCCTTTACGGGCATCTTCGAGGTGGCCCGCGACTCATTGAGAAAACAAGGCGTGCCCGAGGATCAGTTCCCGCCCAAGCTCGTCGGTTTCGCCCCCGAGGACTACGGCAATGAGCGCGTGGCCCGCAAAGGCCTGGAGCGCCTCAAGTGGGAGATGGAGCGCTACGATCCCTACGCCTTCAGCGTGTACAACGGCGTCACCCCGCAGATGGTGAACGTTTACCAACCGCTGCGCATGCCAGGCGATCGCATGAAGAATGGCGAGTTCGAGCAAACCGCGATCCTCGGAGGTGGCGATCCGTTCTCGCCCACCACCAAGGTCAAACCGGGCGCGCTCTCAGCAATCTCTCAAATTTCAAATCTGGAGTTTCAAATCGCCGAAGGCGTGGAAGGCCGCCGCACCGCGCTCGCCAACTGGATCGCCAGTGCCGCCAATCCGCTCACCACGCGGGCCATCGTGAATCGTCTCTGGCTCTGGCACTTTGGCCAAGCCATCGCGGGCAATCCCAACAACTTCGGCAGCACCGGCAAGAAGCCCACTCACCCTGCTCTGCTCGACTTCCTCGCCGCCACGCTCGTCGAAAGAAAATGGAGCATCAAGGAGATGCACAGGCTCATCATGACGAGCGAGGCTTATCGACGGAGTTCCCAGCTCGCGGTTCCCAGTTCCAAGTTGAGCCGAGAGGAACTCGAATCCAGCTACGCCGTCTTCAAACCGCGCCGCTTGACGGCTGAAGAATTGCGGGACGCCATGCTCAGCATCACAGGCGAACTCAATCCCACACTCGGCGGCATCCCAAACCGACCGGAAATCAACATCGAGGTCGCCATGCAACCACGTCAGGTCATGGGCACTTTTGCGTCGGCCTGGGTGCCCAATGCGCGCCCCGAGGAGAGACACCGCCGGAGTTTGTATGCGCTGAAGATTCGCGGCCTGCGGTATCCGTTCATGGAGGTCTTCAACGAGCCAGCGCCCGACTTCTCCTGCGAGGCCCGCGAGGTCTCCACCGTCACGCCGCAAGTATTCAGTCTCTTCAACGGTCAGGGAAGCTACGACCGCGCCTTGGCACTAGCGAACCGCGTCTTGAAGGAGAAAGCCGCCAATCCCATCGCTCGGATCTTCGCACTTGCCTACGGCCGACAGCCCACCGCCGACGAAAAAGCCGCCGGCGAGGCCCATTGGCAGCAGATGCAGGCCAAACAGGCCCGCCTGACCTTCTCGAAGCCCAAGCCGCCACTCGAAGTGCGCCGCGAAGCTGTCGAGGAGAACACCGGCGAGAAATTCAGCTTCCAAGAAAAACTCCCCGGCTACGCCGACTTCGTCCCCGACCTCCAACCCGCCGACTGTGATGCGAAAACACGAGCGCTGGCCGATGTCTGCCTCGTGCTGCTGAACTCGAACGAATTCGCCTACCTCTACTGAGTCATGAACGCCTCCTTTTTTCCCTGTGCTGGTTCGCGGGCGCTGCATGCGCCCACGCGGCGTGAGTTTGTCTATGGCCTCGGCACCTCGCTCGGCAGCGTGGCTTTGACATCCCTGCTCGCCGAGGAGAAAAAAGGCCCGCTTGCTCCAAAGGCTCAGATGGTGCCTGCAAAGGCGAAGAACTGCGTCTTCCTGATGATGGAAGGCGGGCCGAGCCACATCGACTGCTTTGATCCGAAGCCCGTGCTCGAAAAGCTCCACCTCAAGGAGTTCACCCGTGAAGGAAAACAGAAGTCGGCGATGGAGAGCGGGAAGCGCTACTATGTCAGATCGCCATTCAAATTTGCACAGCATGGCCAAAGCGGCGCGTGGATGAGCGAGCCGTGGCAGCACTTGAGCGGTGTGGCGGATGAGTTGTGCTTCTTCCGTGGTTGTCAGGTGGACTCCGTGAACCATCCCACAGCGATGTATCAAATGAACTGCGGCAACCGCTTCGGCGGCGATCCCGCAATCGGCGCATGGGTGACGTACGGACTCGGCTCCGTGAACCAAGCCCTCCCCGGTTTCATCGTCCTCCCGGAAATCAGCTACCCACAGGGCGGCAGCGCGAACTGGGGCAACGGGTACCTCCCCGCTCAGTTTCAGGGTACGGCGCTGCGCGCAAAGGGCTCGCCCATCCTGGATTTGCGCCCACCACAAGGCATCACGCCGGAGCACCAGCGCGCCAACCTCGATCTGCTCGAGCGACTGAATCAAAAGCACGCCGAGGACCATCCGTGGCACGACGAGTTGCAGGCGCGGATGAACAATTACGAGTTGGCCTTCCGCATGCAGACGCAAGTGCCGGAGACGCTGGACCTCAGCGCGGAAGACGAGAAGACGAAGGCGATGTACGGCATAGGCTCCGACGCCACCGATGCCTTTGGCCGCAAATGTCTGCTGGCGCGCAAGCTTGTGGAGAAGGGCGTGCGCTTTGTGCAACTCTACGCGGGCACCTGGGACAGTCACGACTACATCGAGCGCGCCCATGGGAATCTCATCCGCCAAGTGGACCAACCCATCGCGGCGCTGATCAAGGATCTGAAGCAACGCGGTCTCCTCGATGACACGCTCATCGTCTGGTGCGGTGAGTTCGGTCGCACACCTGACAACGGCGTGCGCGGCGGCACGGCGTACGGACGCGACCACAATCCGAAGGCGATGACGGTCTGGTTTGCCGGCGGCGGAGTGAGAGCCGGGCACACCATCGGCAGCACAGACGACCGCGGCATGGAGGCCGTGGAGGAGGTGCGCCATGTGCGCGATGTCCACGTCACGCTATTGCGCCTCCTCGGCCTGGACGACAACAAGCTCACTTTCTACCACGGCGGCCGCTTCAAGCAGCTCTCACAGATCGGTGGTCGCGCGATCGAAAAGCTGATTGCATGACACACCTGATTGGCGCAGCGGGGTAGAAACCTTTCGCCAACCATCATTCCAACCCGTAGTACACCGAGCACGCACGATAGGTCAGATCGAACACTCAGCCGCCTCGTGCATCTAACCGAGCCTCACCATGAAAAAAGCAACCAACCGCACCATTCTCATCCTCTCTCTCATCTCCACCGCCGCACTCTCGTCGTGCTATGTGCCGCCGCCTCCAGGTCGTGTGGCCGTGGTCGCGCCGGCACCCGTCGTCCGTCCGGTGGTCCGTCCCGTCGCCGTTCGCCCAGTCGCGCGGCCTGTCGTTCGTGTCGCCGCACGCCCGGTGGTGCGCCGCTCCTTCTGGCGCCGGTAGTCTCCACTTCCGTTCAGTCGTCAGGCGCGGCTCGTGCTGCGCCTGACACGGACTCTTGCTCGGGCCTTTGGCAAGATGCCTCTCGTGGATTTGTCTTCGTATGAGGGGTTTTTCATTTCTTGAAAATCCTCCCCGCATTTGCCTTTCCATGCTGGCTCTCCTAAAGTTTCCGCCTCATGTCCGAAAACGCCCCTTCCCCGCCCCCCAGCATTCCTGACAAAGAAGCCATCGCGAAAGCGTCCGCGTGGGTGAAGCCGTTGAGAGATGAAGTAGGGCGTGTGCTCGTCGGCCAGGCAGACTTGGTGGACCGACTTCTCGTTGCCCTGTTGACCAACGGACACGTCCTCCTTGAAGGCGTTCCCGGACTCGCCAAGACACTGGCCGTGCGCACGCTCAGCGCCTGCTTGCACGCAAAGTTTCAACGCATCCAGTTCACACCCGATCTGCTGCCTGCCGACGTCATCGGCACCATGGTTTACCATCCGCGCGACGGCACGTTCAGCCCGCGTCTTGGCCCTGTCTTTGCCAATCTCGTGCTAGCCGACGAAATCAACCGCGCTCCCGCCAAGGTGCAGAGCGCGCTGCTCGAAGCCATGCAAGAGCGTCAGGTGACGATCGGCGAGAACACCTACAAGTTGCCCGACCCCTTCCTCGTGCTCGCCACCCAGAACCCCATCGACCAGGAGGGCACCTACACCTTGCCAGAGGCGCAGCTCGACCGTTTCCTTCTCAAGGTGCGCGTCGTCTATCCCACTCCGGCCGAGGAGCGCCGCGTGCTCGACGCCATGGCCACCTCGACGCCGAAGCTCGACGTGAATCCCATCATCGACCTGCCCGATATCATCGCCACGCGCACCGTGGTGAACTCCATCTTCATGGACGACAAGATTCGCGACTACATCGTGGGCCTGATCCACGCCACGCGATTCCCCGACCCCATCGCGCCGCATCTCAAGCTGCTCATTCGTTGCGGTGCATCACCACGCGGCACGATCAACCTCGCTCTCGCCGCAAAAGCCATCGCCTTCCTTGACGGACGAAACTACGTCACTCCGCAAGACGTGAAGAGCCTCGCCCCCGACATCCTCCGCCACCGCATTCTCCTCACCTACGAAGCGGAGGCCGAAGGCGTGACGAGCGACGAGGTGGTGAAGCAGTTGCTCGACAAGATGCCGGTTCCTTGAAGTTCCCGGTTCTTGGTTCCCGGTTCTCGGTTAATCTGATTCGCACAGGTAATGAGCATCAAACGCTTTGAGGAAATTGAGGCATGGCAGATGGCCCGCGTATTGTGCCAGGAAATTTTCGCGGTCACGAATGTCGGCGGACTCGCAAAGGATTTTTCTTTGAAGGACCAGATTCATCGTTCGTCCGGCTCAATCATGGACAACATCGCCGAGGGCTTTGATGCGGGCGGCAACAACGAGTTCGTGCGCTTTCTCAATTACTCGAAGCGGTCGGCTTCCGAAGTTCAGAGTCAGCTTTATCGGATCATCGACCGTCACTACTGCACCCAAGCAGAGTTCGATGCGCTCTACGAAACCGCTCGCCTCATTCGGGCGAAGATCGGTGCCTTCATTCAATATCTCGAGTCATCCGAACGCCGCTCCCCCGCCAAGGTGAGCAGCCAACCAGCCGGGAACCGGCAACGGGACTCAAACAACCGGGAACCAGGAACCGGGAACCAGGAACTCTGATGCCGTCTGACACCACACAGAGTGACGAGAGACTCGCGCGCATCATGAAGCGCGTGCGGCGCATTGAGCTGATCACGCGCGGGATGGTGAAGGAGACGCTCGGCGGGCAGTATCACTCACGATTCAAAGGCCAAGGCATCGAGTTTGACGACTTCCGCGAGTATCAACCGGGCGACGATGTGCGCTTCATCGACTGGAACGTCACCGCACGCTTGAACGATCCTTTTGTGAAGAAGTACATCGAGGAGCGCGAGCTGACCGTGATGCTGCTCGTTGATGTCAGCGGCTCGGGAGACTACGGCAGCGTCGAGGACAGCAAGCGCGAGCGCGCAGCCGAAATGGCCGCCGTATTCGCCTTCAGCGCGGTGCAGAATCAGGACAAGACAGGCGTCATCCTGTTCTCCGATCAGATCGAGCATTACCTGCCCGCTCGCAAAGGCTCGTCACACGCACTGCGCATCATCCGCGACATCCTGAACATCCAGCCTCGAAGCAAAGGCACCGACATCAAGCCCGCGCTCGATCTCGCGCTCCAGCGCATCGCCCATCGCGCGCTCATCATCGTCGTGTCTGATTTTATCACGCCCGACAGCGGGTGGGAGAAATCGTTGCGCGCCGTCGCCGCCAAGCACGATGTTGTTGCCGTGCAGGTGCTCGACCCCAAGGAACTCAGCCTGCCCGACGCGGGCCGAGTGTGCATCGAGGATCCCGAAACAGGCGAGCAGATCGTCCTAAACACCTCGCACCCCGCTGTGCGACAGTTCTTCGCCGAGCGCAGTGCCGAGGCGCAGGTGAGCCTCGGGCAGTTGTTCCGCAAGAACGCCGTCGAGCGCATCGCCGTGCAGACCGACCTCGACTATGTGCCCGCCCTGAAAGCGTATTTCAGGTCGCGCCGCCGGAGAAAAAGATGAGGCACACTGCATGAGCACCTGGACGAATCATCTTCTGCTGCTGGCCCAGATGGCTGCACCGCCCGGACAACCCGGTGCCCCCGAACCCGTGCCTCTGCCTCATCCCGAGATCGCCCCTCCGGTGGAATTGCCAGGCGGCCTCCCACTCTGGGTCGCCATCACCGCCACCGTTCTCGTCCTCGCACTCTTCGCGCTCGTGGTGTGGTTGCTCCTCCGCCCCAAGCCACCCGTCGCCCTAGCGCCGCGCCAGCCAGCCAAGACCGCGCTCAAGGCCCTGCGTGCTCTGCGCGCTGGCGCAACCGAATTGCCACCACCCGAGGTCGGCCACCGCGTGTCCGAGATTCTCCGCGTTTACTTCATGGGACGCTACTCCGTGCCGGCGCTCTACCGCACGACGCCTGAGTTGTTTCCCAAATGGCACGACGCGGAGTCCGAAACGCGGCGCGCGTGGCGCGAGCGTTTTGAGCCACTCGCCTGCATCTATGACGAGATCGCTTTCGCGCCCCAGCCCGTCACCCACGCGCAGGCACAATCGTTGATCGAGTCCGCCATTTCCAAACTCGAGGAGGAGAGAGCATGAGAATCCCCTTCCTTCCCGACTTCCAGTTTGCCGATCCGCTCTGGCTCCTGCTGCTGATCACTCTGCCTGTGCTCGGGTGGTTGCGCGGGCGTCCGGGCAAGGCACCCGCCATCGTCTTCCCGGCCATGCATCTGCTGCGTGGTCTCGGCACCAAGACTCGATTCGCGCGCAACGGCCTCACCTTCGGCCTCGTGCTTCTCAGCCTCGCCTCCGCCATCATCGCCATCGCCCGTCCGCAGCGCATCAAGTCCTACGACGAGGTCAAGACCGAGGGCATCTCCATCATGCTCACCGTCGATGTCTCGCTCTCCATGCTCATTGAGGACTTCTACATTTCCGGCAGACCAGTCAATCGCCTCACCGCCGCCAAGCGCGTCATGCGCGACTTCATCCGTGGACGGAACAATGACCGCATCGGCATCGTCGCCTTCGCGGGTGCGCCGTACTATCCCTGCCCCATGACCCTTGACCGCGATTGGCTGGAGACCAACATCGACCGCGTGCAGACCGGCGTAATGGAAGACGGCACCGCCATCGGTTCCGGACTCGCCGCCGCCGCGCGCCGACTCGACCAACAGAAGGCCCCCAGCAAGGTCGCCATCCTTCTCACCGACGGTGCCAACAACTCCGGCAAGCTCAGCCCTCAAGACTCCGCCAAGCTCGCCGCCACGCTCGGCATCCGCGTTTACACCATCGCCATCGGCACGCCCGGTGTTCACATGATCCCGATGCGCGATGGCCGCATCATCACCTCCGGTCGGCAGGAGTTCGATGAAGGCACGCTCCAGGAAGTCGCCCGCATCGGCAACGGAGCATACTACCGCGCGCAGGACCTCGAAGCGCTGGCTGACATTTTTAAGACCATCGATCAACTCGAGAAATCCGAGATCAAGAAGCGCAACATCGTCGAGACCGAAGATCTCTTCCCTTGGCCAGTCGGCGCGGCTGGGATCCTCTTGCTGCTGGCTCTTCTGCTTCGACACACCGTTTTGCGACGGGCACCGATGGCCGTGGCGACGTAGTCGGCTCGGATCCACCTGCGGAGTCACAAGCCAAAGGCCGCCCACATCGGAACACGAATGCGCCATGCATGATGCTTGAGCGATCTTGACCGCAGTCCCATGCCCATTGACTGTGCGCGCCCATGTCATCACTCATCATCCTGCCCCGCGCTCGCATCTTTCACGGTCACGACTGGGTCTATGCCACCGAAGTCAAAAACCGCAGCGGCGATCCGCAGCCCGGAGATGTGGTGACTCTGAAGGATCTGCGTGGCAAGCCACTCGGGAGCGCGATCTACAATCCGAAGTCACAGATCATCGCCAGACGCTTCTCTTTCCGCGCGCAGGAGCTGGATTTCGATTTCTTCAAGCGTCGCATCCAGCGCGCGATCCATCATCGGGAGTCACTGGGCATCGACACAAAACTCTGCCGTCTGGTCTGGAGCGAGTCTGACGGACTTCCCGGACTCATCGTCGATCGCTACGGTGATCATTTGGTGATCCAGACGCTCACCCTCGCGCTAGATCTTCGGCAGAGCCTGATCGTGCAAGCGCTCGTCGAACTACTGAATCCCACGAGCATCGTCGAGCGCAACGAAGCACCCGTGCGCAAGGCCGAGGGAATGGAACTGCGCAAAGGCATCGTTCACGGACAGCTAGATGGGCCCGTGAAAATCCGCTACAATGGCATCGTCTTCCAAGTCGATCTCCTTGAAGGGCAGAAGACGGGGCTCTATCTCGATCAACTCGACAACTACGGCCACGTCGCGCGTCTAGCGAAAGGACGCCGCGTGCTCGATTGCTTCACCAATCAAGGCGGCTTTGCCCAAGCTTGCTCGCTCGCGGGAGCCAGCGCCGTCAGTGCCGTGGATGCGAGCGAGTCCGCCATCGCGGTGGCCGGATCGAATGCCGCCGCAGCGGGCACGCCGGTCGAATTCATCACCGCCAACTGCTTTGATTATCTCAAGGCCGGCGAAGCGCGCGGCGACACGCACGACCTTATCATTCTTGATCCGCCCTCGTTCACCAAGACCAAGCAGTCGGTGAATGACGCCCTGCGCGGCTATAAGGAAATTCATCTGCGCGCCATGAAGATGCTGCAGCCCGGCGGCATCTTCGCCACGTTCAGTTGCTCGCATCACATCAGCCTGAAGGAGTTTCATCAGATGATCGTCGATGCCGGAGTCGATGCGAAGCGCACGCTCCGACAGGTGGCCACATACGGCCAAAGGCCCGATCACCCGATCATCGCTAGCCTGCCCGAGACTGAGTATCTGCGGGGATATGCATTCGAGGTGATTGCATCTTGGTAAGCCAGCAGGGTCCAAACACGTTGTCCCATCATGGAAACTGAATCTCTCGTTCTCCAACTCGACCGCACCGGTCCGCCCACCGAAGTACTAAAGCTGGTTTCCCGTCCGCTTGCGCCTTTGGGCCCCCATGAGGTCCGCGTGCGGATGCGCTACGCGCCAATCAATCCAGCCGACCTCAATTTCATCGAGGGGACTTACGGTCGCCCAACCAACCCGCCAGCCATCCCTGGGCACGAAGGCTGCGGTGAGGTTGAAGAGGTCGGCTCGTCCGTCGAGTCGCTGGAGAAAAGCGATCTCGTCATTCCGATCGAGGGCAACTCATGCTGGGCGCAGCACATGACGGCTGCCGAGCATCACTTTGCCAAATTGCCGAAGCGTCTAGATCGGGTGCAAGCGTCCATGCTGCGCATCAATCCCCTGACCGCTTGGCGGCTCCTCAAGGGCTACGCCGACCTCGAAAAGGGAGACGTGATCGCGCAAAACGCCGCAAACTCGGGAGTGGGCCGGGCTCTCATCCAGATCGCCAAGCAAGCGGGCATCCACACGATCAATTTCGTCCGGCGGCCCGAATTGATCGCCGAGCTCAAGAGCATCGGCGCTGACTCGGTGTTTCTCGATTCCGACGAAGGACTCGCCGAGGGAAAGGCCCTGCTAAAGAAGATGCCCCTGCGCCTCGCGGCCAATGCCGTTGGCGGAGACTCAGCCATCCGCCTCATGGATTTGCTGTCACCCGAGGGCACCCTCGTCACTTATGGTGCCATGAGCCGTCAGAGCTTGAAAGTGCCCAACAAGTTTCTCATCTTCAATAACCTCCAGCTCCACGGCCTCTGGATCACCAAGTGGGTCGAGAAAGCTGGCAGCGCCGACCTTTACGAGGCCCTGCACCCTCTCGCCGAGATGATGAAGAATGGCGAACTCGCCATCGCAGTGGACGAGATCGTGCCGATGAAGGAATTCCAGCGGGCCATTGCTCGCGCCCAAGAATCAGGTCGGCATGGCAAAGTGATTCTTGATCTGGCAAGCGAGTAAGCGTCGCGCCTCAACCTTCGGGATAGACACCCACGGCCATCACTCCCTCGTTCGGCCACCAGCCGAGCACCTCGACCTTCCGCTCTTGCTTTGACGCGCCGGCCATTCCCTTGCGCACGGTGTCGAGGAGCTTCTTCTCGTTGTCAGGAGTGAGTTGGACACCGAAAAAGGATTCCAAACCGAGCACCACATCCTTCGGCGCATCGACGCCAACAAGCGTCACCGACTTCCCCACAACTCCCTGAGGCAGGACTTCGGAACGATCCAATTTCTTCGAGATCGGCCCCTGCATGACTACGATGCGTTTCAGCGCAGCGGTGACACGCTGCTCAGTTGCGCGTTGCTTGGCGAGCATGTCCGCGTTGCTCAGTAGCATCCGCTGTTCTTCCGTGAGCAACGCTTCCGGCGTTCGTCCGCCCGCCGTAGCAGGTGCAGGTGCAGGTGCAGGTGCAGGTGCAGGTGCAGGTGCGGCGGGCGGTTTGATGGAGATCGTCGGCTTCAAAAAGACCGGAGCCTGTATCGGAGACTGGCTCGGCACAGAAGTGATCCCTCGATCGTATTGCGGCAACGGCAAATCCTGGGCCTGCGCTGAAAGCGCACATGCCAGAAACGCGGCCATCATGGATCGAGAAAATTGCACGGCCTGATATTTACCATCGGAGTCCAGTCCGCACAATCATCAAGATTTATGCCCATTGAACTCTCGCTGAACCGCTCTCCGATATTCTCCAGACAGTGCTTGCCTTTCGATGCTCGGCTTCCTAGCATATCGAGTCTCGGCCAAATACCGAAGCCTCTCCCCATGAAACTCTCGACCCGCCTCCTCCATTGTGTTCTACCGGTGCTATCCGTCCTCACCTTGCCCGGCTGTAAGGACGACGAGCACATCAATCAATTGCAGGAAGAAATTCGGACCTTGAGTGACCAGCAAGGGCAGGCGCAGAGCGAGCTGAACCGTCTGAAATCACAAATGAACGCCATCGGCAAAGAACGCGATGCCATGAAGGAGGAGCGGGCCAAGCTGGAAGCCGAAACCGAGTCGCTGAAGAAGGCGCTGGATCAATTGCAAAAGGACTACGCCACCTATCGCTCCCAGTACAAGGTTAGCATGAGGGGAAAGGCCCCTGGAATGTCCCTCGGAAATCTTGTGGTCGAAGAAAAAGAGTATCGGAACGTGACGGTGCGTGAAGCCACCGAGACCCTGCTCTCCGTCATCCATGATGCGGGCACGCAGAAATTTGAGTGGCCCGTTCTGCCCGACGCCATCCAGAGGCTCTTCGGCATCGAGAAACCCGGCGAGTATGTGGTGATCAATTATTCCAATGTCGCTCCCACCTCCGAGAACCTCAGCATGGAGGAGAAGATCAAACGTCACGACGCTAAGATGTTGGAACTTCAGAAGAAGATCGCCGACCTTCAGTCGGAATTGACTGCACTGGGACAGGCGGAACGAGAGAACCGGAAAGCCATCTCAGACAGCAAGTACAAAGGCCTCGACATCGTGAAGCTCCAGACCGCCGCGAACGCCTACTCAATCAAACGCACCCAGCTCGAATTCGAGGCACGGCAGCAAAAGAAAATTCAGGAGGATCTCCTCAGGCAGGATCCGCGCAAAAAGAAGCGGTAGCCGGCCACTCCCGTCTGGCATGGGCGCTGCTTCGTGCTCAAGTCCCTCCAGACCATGATCACCATCACGAAGCGCAAGGCTTTCATCCCGACCAGCGACGAGTTGGCCTCCTACCTCGATCAGTTCGGGCGCATGTTCTCCCTGCCCGCCACCTACCAGGACATGCTGCAATTCTCCGAGCGCCACCCGCTCTTTGACCGCACGGGCAATGCCACCCATTGGGCCAGCGTGATCTACCCGATGGACATCCAGCGCGACCTGTATCCGCGTCTCACCAGCATCTACTCTCTCTTGCGCACCGGTGAACTGCTCGCCGTGCCGCATCTCTTTGTCGAGCGCGTGGACTTCTGCGAGTTCGGAAACTCACGCCCGTTCCGCGTGCGGATCGTGAATCAGTACAATGACAACTACGACCACTTCTACATGAAGATCGAGGATGCCTCCCGCATCTACGGCCTGGAACTGGAGCACCTGCTTTCGCCCAATCGCATCAACTACCTCTCGCACAGCGGCACATTGGTCGAAGAGCACATCGCTGGCGTGCCGGGAGATGTCTTCATCCGCGACTACCTCGAGCGCCCCGACTTGAATAAAGTCCGCATCGCCAAGGAGTTTGTGAAGTTCAGCGAGCGCTGCTTCATCCGCCTGCTGGGCGATATGCGCAGCTACAATTACGTCGTCGATATGACGCCCGATTTCGAGGAGGTGCAATACCGGGTGCGTGCCATCGACTTCGACCAGCAGAGCTACGAAGGTCGGCGGAACATCTACCTGCCGCAGTTCTTCAAGGAGAACAACCCCGTCATCCATCTCTGCTCCACCTGCCTGAACCTGCCCACGATGAACCAGTATCAGGAGGAGGAACGCAGCCTCATCGCGCGGCGCTACCTCTCGGAGCATCAGCGCATCTCACACCTCATCGCCTGCATGAAGCAGAACCCGGCCGAGCCGCCCGAGAAAGTCGCCACACTCAAGCAGGAACTCGGTGAGTATCACCACTCATCTGCCTTCGATCACTGCGCGAATATGGGCGAGGTCGTGGAGCAGAATCTAGCCATCACCCTCGCGCGCCACTTGGTCTAGCGGTCAGATTTCGCGGAAACCAAACTCATCCGCGTAGCACAGACACTCGGCCACGGGCCGCAGTCCCAGCGACGGCGTCGGATGCGTCAGACAAGCGGCGGCCGTACACATCGCCAAACGGAGACGCTCCCGGGTCGGCATCTCCTCATGGATACCGAAAAGATAACCAGCAGCGAATGCATCCCCTGCCCCCGTCGCGCCGACGATAAAATTTGGCGGCAATTTTAGCGAGCTCTGCACGACCAACTCGCCCGACTGATCCGCCACGACCGCGCCTCTCTCGAAATGAATCACCACCTGACGCGCCACGCCCTTTTTCAGCAAGGCCCGCGCCGCGTCGCTCATCGCTGAGGAATCCCGCAGTTCCCTGCCGTTGATCTTCCCCGCCTCGATCTCGTTGATCAGCAAGTAGTCGGTAAACGGCAGCGCGGCCTCCGCGATGGCGCGAAACTCCGGATTGTCCGTGCTCACGACATCGACCGTCGTCACAAGGCCGGCCCGTCGCGCATTCTCCAACACACGCGAGGCCACTGTGCGGCCGTCGGGCAGCAAGCGATCCATCTCGTCGAGCAGCATCAGGTAGCCTAGGTGAAAAATGCGCGCAGTCGTGTGGGTGAAATCGAACTCGCTCTCGCCGAGCAGCGCATTGGCACCACGCTGATGAAAAAACGTCCGCCGGCCCGTCGAGGCAACCGTCATCGCATCTGTGTAGGATGTCGGTGCCAGTTCCGTCTGCCGGAGTTGCCGTGTGTCGATGCCAGCTTCGATGCAGTCGCGCAGAATCCACGCCCCATTGGCATCCGCGCCCACGAGACCGGCTGCTTCCAACGGGAAGCCCGCCCTCATCGCCGCCAGATCCTTGAGCACGTTATACGGCCCACCGCCATTGCTCGAGGTCTCGCTGATGATGTTCGCCAGCATGTCCTGCTGCGGATAAGCGTCGATCATCTTCACATAGTCGATGATGAAATTGCCGCCTGCGAGGATGCCTGATCGTGGAGTCATGGAGGAGTGGTGAGTGGTTGGCCGAAAGAAACGAAAAAGGAAAAGAAGGAACGATCTAGCTGCTTTGACCAAGTTTTTTGTTTCTTTCGTTTCTTTCGGCCGATCAGACTTGGAGTTCGAGTCGATAGCGCTCGCCTTTGCGGCTAAGCTTCAAGTCCGCGCCGTAAACCTCGCTCAGTGCCAGGCTGGTGAGCATTTTGCGCTTCGGACCCGCCGCATGGACGGCACCGGATTTCAGCAAAAGCACATGCGTCATGCACGGCAGGATTTCCTCCACATGGTGGGTCACCATCACCAGAGTCGGCGCGTGTGACCGCGCGCTCAGTTCCTGGAGCCAGCGGAGAAATTTCTCGCGCGCCACCGGGTCCAGGCCCGCGCACGGTTCGTCGAGGATCAGCACCTTGTAGCGGGCCATGAGCGCGCGGCAGATCAGCACCTTCTGCTTTTCGCCCTGCGACAAGGGGCCCCAGAGTGCATGGCGCAGGTAACCACAACCGACTTCACGCAGCAAGGCGCCGGCTTCACGAACAAGCGGCGCTGCGACGGGATCGATCAGATTGATCATCGCCTCGCGTCCGCTCACGACGACGTCGATCACGGGCTCGCCCGGCTCCAAATAAGTCGTCAGCGTGCTCGCCACGAGTCCGATGCGCTTCCGCACTTCTCGCCAATCCGACTCGCCAAACGTTTCCCCACCGATGCAAATGCGACCGTCCGTCGCCGACTCATAACCCGTGATGATGTTGATCAGCGACGTCTTTCCACAGCCGTTCGGCCCGAGAATGCACCAATGTTCCCCCTGCTCCACACGCCAGGTCACATCCTTCAGGATGGATCTTCCTCGTCGAAAGCACACGCCCTCGACTTCCAGCACCGGTGTATTTGTTTTTTCACTCATCACATGACCCGCCCGCGAGCGCGCACCAGATGAAGCGGATCAGCGCTGAATGCAACCATCCGCAATCCACACCCCCAGGTTTTGCAGCGAACAGATTGTTGTGAAGCACCGTCGCATCGCTAGCGTTTGAGTCACCAGCCCTCCATGTCCACTCTCCGCGCCGCTTTCTGTCTCGTCTTCTTTGCTCCCTGCTCCCTGCTCCCTGCGCAGTCAGACAGGACGGAGATCATCTCGCCACAGGTGAAGCTGGCGGTGGACAAGGCCGTTGCGTGGCTCCTGAAGCAGCAGAAGGACGACGGATACTTCAGCGATGACAAGTCCAACACCAAAGCGAAGCGCGGCGACATGCCGTCGCACAGCGGCGCGATGACAGCGCTCGGGCTTATGGGCCTGGCCTCGGTCGGACACACACCCGCCGATCACACGCCGGAAGGCAAGGCGGCGGGACGTGCGCTCAAGTTCATCGTTGATAATGTGGAGCCAGACGAAAACGGCTACCTCGGCCGCAGCGACCGCTCACGCATGTATGGTCACGGGATCATGACACTGATGCTCACCGAGATGCTCGGCATGGCTCCCGACGAGGAGACCGACAAGAAGCTGCGCAAGATGATCGACGGTGCCATCAAGCTCATCATCCGCGCGCAGCAGGTGCCGAAGAGCGAGGCCAACCGCGGCGGCTGGCGCTACGAGCCAAGTTCCAGCGACTCCGACATCTCAGTCAGCGTCTGGCAGGTCATGTCCCTGCGCTCCGCGAAAAACTCCGGCTTCGACGTGCCGAAGGAAGCCATCGACAACGCCGTCGCGTACATCAAGCGCTCCTACCGCGTCGAGCGCGACTCCAACGGAGTGCCGAAGAGCGACTCAGCCGCCTTCAGCTATGAACCGTATGGCGGTCGTCAGACCTTCTCCACCACGGCAGCCGGCCTACTCTCACTCCAAGTATGCGGACAGTACGAGACCGCCGAGGTTCTCGGCTCTGCGAACTATCTCCTCAAATCCCCGCCCGAGATCAGTGAACCCTGGTTCTATTACGGCAACTACTACTACGCCCAGGGCATGTACCAGCGCGGCGGAGAGCACGCCGCCACCGCCCGTCAGCGTACCGAGCAGACACTCATCGCAGCCCAGACGCCCGAAGGCTCATGGCTGCCACGCAATGGAAACGAGAAAAGCGCCGGTGCCGTTTATGCCACCTCGCTCGCCCTGCTGAGCCTGTCGGTGTATCACCACTTCCTGCCGATCTATCAGAAGTAGGGGCATCATTAGACACCGTCCTGCCAAGCATCCCTCCCGGCACGAGGTGGCAAACTGAGCCTGGATCGGGAATGCGAAGTTGCCTAGGCAGGGATCGCATTCAGCCGGCTCCGCAATGCTTGTCCGCTATCGACCCCTGGCACCTTTCTGCCAAACTGCTCCACCATCACCAGCGGCGCGTGATTCGGCAGCAAGATGCCACCGGAACCCACGCGGATGGTGGAGGTGCCACCCGCGATGTGGCCGATCACCACCGACGTGGCCGCGCTGGCCACCCTAGGGATGTTGTGATGCTCCGCCTTCCAGTAGCGGTGATATCCCGACTTCCCCACCTGCCTCGCCAGATTCAGAGCATGGCGGGGAGGCCTTGAGTCTGCGGGCTTGGTAAAGCGGGCACGAGGACTAAGTGAGAAGCAGACTCCGGCGGAGCAAATCGCTCGGGAGTTGCTGCGTAACCGAGGGTTTGAAGGCTTAAAGTTTTGTCGCCAGCACCAGGTAGGGAACTACATCACGGACTTTTTCTGGGCCGAGCACAAACTTGTGCTCGAACTTGATGGCGATGTCCACGGGCACTCTGAGGTCGTCGCCAAGGATGCAAAGCGAGATGCTCAAATGAAGTCAATGGGCTTCAGGATCCTACCCTTTCCAAATGAGGTGGTGCTAGATCACCCCGAAGAATTTCTCGCCAACATTACAGCCTTACTAAATCTCCCCTCTACCTCTGGGAGAGGGCCCCGGGGTGAGGGTGGCCAGATGCAAGTGCTCTCGACACGGAAGGACATCATCGTTTTGACCGGTGAAGCGCACCGCAGCCAGTATGACACACTGGCGCTCAATATGCGGGCGGCGCTGCCGAGCGCGACCTTCGTGGCCTTCACGGGCACGCCGCTGGACTACCAGCAGAAGTTTGAGGAACTGATCTCCAGCTACAACTCCAGCAGCCGCAATATTGACCAGCTCTTTGAGGAACTCCTCAAGCTCAGCCGCGAACTCAGCGAAGTGCAGACGAGACATGTGCGGGAGAATCTCGGCCCGGCTGAACTCGTCATCTTCGACATTCTGACTCGCCCTGCGGCGGCCTTAAGCGAGTCTGAGCGTGAGGAAGTGAAGAAGGTGGCGCAGCAACTCCTCGCCAAAGTGCATTCACTCCTTGGCACGCTTTGGAAAGGCACTCAGCAAGGGCCGCTCCAAACTCCAGGATGTGATCAAAGACACGTTGGACGAAGGTGTGCCACGCGCCTACGACAAACCGCTCTTCGAGGCGAAGGTGGAGGCCGTATTCGAACACTTTTGCGAGACGGCGGCGTGAAAGGGGCAACGCAGGCCCCCATTTCCTGACAAACTCCTTACTTGCAACCGGCCAACGGCGCTGCAACCGGCCAGGGATCAAGGATGGAGCTGCTGCGGAAATGAAAAGTAGAGCTGTCGGCGGAGCAGCGAGAGCTGTCTGAGTGCTAGGAGCGAGGAGCAGGGACATTCGTGTCCCGACGGATGCTGTAGCTTGTCGGTGAGGCCTGTGGACTGCGACCGGAACAGGAATGTCGCTGCTCCTTGTGGGCGGACTAGGCACTGCTGGCTTGCATCAGATGGGTGGATGCGTCACGATCCGGGCATGACATTGCAACCCAAACTGATCGTTCTCGCCCTGCTCACCATTGCGAGCCTCAGCCACGCCGAACCCAAGAAGGCAGCGCCCGCTGCAACGAAGTCAGGGAAGCCGGAGGAGTTTGTGCAGAAGCTGTATGCGGAACACGCGGCGATGCGCGGACCGATGGGCGGAGAGAAGATCACGGAGGCGGGGGTGGCGGTGTGGTTCTCCAAGGGCCTGACGGCGCAGGTGTGGAAGGATGTCCAGGCGAGCAAGGAGGAGCCGGGCAGGCTGGACTTTGACGTGTTTTACAACTCTCAGGACGTGCAAGTCTCGAAGCTGCGCGTCACGGACGTGAAGAGCGATGACTTCCTTGCATCCGTGACGGTGACCTTCCGAAACTACGACAAGGACGAGTCGGTGCGGCTGAACCTGCGGCGCATCGGCGGCGAGAAAGGCGAGTGGCGGGTGTGCAACATCATCTACCCGGAGTTTGACCTGCTCTCGCATCTCGTCGAGCCGGAGGAAGGGTAATTTTCGCTCAAGGTCGAATGAGGATTGCTGCCAGACCGGTCGGAACTGGAGCGTTTGAGATGGCCTCATGACCAACCGTCTCATTCTCTCCGCTGTCGCGCTTTCCTGCGCATTCTCCCTTCGTGCCGAAGACGCTTTTGTTCCGCTCTTTGATGGCAAGACGCTCACGGGCTGGGAGCAACACAGCGGCAAGGCGGAGTATCGGGTGCAGGACGGAGCGGTCGTGGGCAAGACGGTGCCGGACACGGGGAACTCTTTTCTTTGCACGACGAAGAAGTACTCGGACTTCATCCTCGAACTGGAGTTCAAGGTCGATCCGTCGATGAACTCGGGCGTTCAGTTCCGCAGCAATTACTACACGCAG
>Ga0075163_10000655_pt1 | contig 45202 bp, 40 predicted proteins | sample JI1023141ADNA_FD_71478 | JGI IMG/M metagenome (GOLD analysis project Ga0075163, IMG submission 71478) | Wastewater effluent complex algal communities from Wisconsin, to seasonally profile nutrient transformation and Carbon sequestration -... | ecosystem: Engineered > WWTP > Effluent > Algae...
GCATTACACTCAAGCGAGTAATCACGGCCACCACCATTTTTGCAGCCATCGCTTTGGGATGGGTATTTAAACCGAATGTTAAAATACTATGAGTGTACCTAAGCCACCATTTCATTCAGCCATTGAAGAGTTGGTGTATGAAATCTATTTGAAATTCACTACCGAGATGAATGCGTTAAAGCGTGAAGATATTGACACACTGGCCAAGTTGAATGCCATCATTACCGATGCTGTCCTGGTTAAAACAGAAAATCTCGATAGTGCTGTTCAATCGGTTAAAGGCAATGTCCCTCCCGTTGCAGATACGTTGGAGAAAATCTATAACATCATTCAAAGCCTGAATTTTCTCACAGCACAGGACATTGATACACTGGCTGAATTGAATGCCATCCTTTCAGATGCAGGCTTAATTAAAACTGAAGACCTCACCAATGCAATCAATGCAGTTAAAGGAAATGCACCGGCCAATGCCGATACGATTGAGAAACTCTACAACATCATTCAGGGACTTAACTACCTGACAGCAGAAGATGTTGACACACTTGGGGAATTAAACGCAATCCTTAGTGATGCACAACTTGTAAAAACGGAAGACCTTACGGATGCTCTTGCTGCGCTTGACTTCAATCAATGGCGCAATGTTGACCTTGGTGATGTTTCCGGAGTGCCGGTGATCAATCTGGCAGGTAAAGCTATCATTAAGTTCACGCAGAGCGGAAGTATTACCAATTTCGATTTCACCGGAGAGACTGTTGGCAGGCATCACATTTTCATTATTGAACGTTCAGCTAACCATACCTTTTTACTCAAACCTGGACGATACTTTCTGCCGTTTGGAAATGCTATTGCCCTGACCGATCCGACAACCAATGGCACGATGCCTGCGTTTTCGCGCGACATTGTTACAGCCATTTGCCTGGAACTCGGAAGAATTCTTTTAATACCAAGTCATAACTTCTTACCGAATTGAGTATGATAGGGCTCATTGGGAAAGGACAGGCAGTTTTAGAGTCGAGGGATGCAGGTGGAGAAGTTCAGCAAGGCGCCCGTTACTTTGCGCTACCCTGCACACACTTTGTTCAGGGTTTCGGTATTGTAGCGGAGCCAGACATCTCAGGCGAAGGTTCGCCTGATGAGTTTACACCTTTCAGTTCAAACACCTGGGGCATTTATACAGATGCAACATTTGTAAAAGCACGGTCATTCGACAATCCCTTGTGGAGAGTTCCGACTATCGGTTCGTATATCAACAATGTCCGGATTATCAGAGCCAACATTCAAAGTGGATACACCGGAATCACACGAAGCATTCGCTTCCGGTATAATACGGCCAACATTAATCCGGCAACAAGAGATTTCAGAATCCGGATATCCGATCCAGGTGAAGTGATGATGCTGGTTTTCTTCAGTGAAAACAATAGCGGTGTGACAATCAGTGCAGACGATACGCAATGGGTAGGAGACCTGGGAGGGCAGCTTGTTCAGTTCCCGAATTGCAAAGCTGTTCTGATTGCGAGGCAAGCCATTGCAAAAATAGATGGCTGGCCGCCCAACCTGGAAATGGTTTATTTAAGAAACTTACCCGTGCTTACTTCCATTGCTAAGTTTCCGAAAACCATGAAGCACATTTCATGGAATTCAGCCAATAATCTTAATGCTTCTTTTTACAACGATGCTATGCAGGACTGCGTTGACCTGGAGGACTTGTACTTTGCAATGGACAGTGGCTATCCCAATACTTTTGGGTTTGGTCCGACAGGGATCACCGGAACGCTTGACCTTATCGGAAAGGATAAATTGAAAGTGATTACTATGTCAGGCAGCCCGCTGATTATATGGATACTGCCTGGCGTTCTTGACAACATTGAGATTTTTGACGTTCGTAATTCAAACCTGAAAAATTCCAACAAGGCAGCTCTTCAAACTATCCTGAAGAATGGTAAAATCATTTCCTTTTGGACAGACCAAAACAGCAACATCAATTGGAACAAAAACTTTACGGATGCTGACTTTGGTGATACACTACGATGGTTTGCTGCGAGCAGAACAGGAATAAGCGGCAATGTCTCGTTAATCGCTCTTAAGCCAAACATCATTCATTTCTGGATGGGCAATCAGTCAACGGCTTCGGGTAATTCCAATTCATTACCTGTTGTTGATGTGAGCGGATTAACTGGGGCAATCAAACTTGAATTATCCGGTTGCGATATTCAGACCTTAACTTTACCTGTTACCAATTCGTTGAGCATACTCTATCTGATGGGGAACGGGCTAAGTGTTTCAGCTAATCCCAATCTTATTAGTCAAATCAGGGCTTGCACTGGATTAACAGATTTGCGTTTAGGTTCTGGGGCAAGTGCTGATGGCGGTCAAAACAGTGCTGACGGATTTGGTCATAACTTGAATACTGACACGCTCGTAAACCTCACAACATTTGTTGCGGACTCGTGCAAGCTTACCGGAAAAGTTACACTTCCTAATATTGCAAAACTCACTACAATTCAGGTTCAATCTAATCCTGCGCTGGAAGGGTTCAACAATCTTGCGGCACACGGCACAACAATCGTATCAATTAACATTGACCGATGTGACATCATACAACTTCCGGACTTGAATTCCTTAACCAGAATTACCGCACTTATCGGACGATTTTCCGGATTGACAACTATTGATTTGTCAGGCAGAACAGACACTATAAATCCCATCGGTCAAATGCTCGTGAACAACTGTCCGAACCTTGACTCAATAACATTACCATCAACTCCCGGTACAGCCAAATGCTCGCTTGACCTTCATGGCTTTAACAATCCAAACCTGGCCGTAATCAATAACATGGAAAATGTTGAGTATATAGCAACACAAGCTTCACAGAGAAGGTGGCATTTCAGTAATTGTCCTTTGCTCAACATAGCCTTTCCTTTCGGAGTCAACAGCTTCTTCCCTGGCTCGATACAAATTCAAAACAACAACATGAGCCAGGTTAATGTAGACTCAACTATTGATTCGATTTATCAAAATCGCAGCAAGAACTGGGGTGTTGGGGCAAAATCACTAAACGTGGCAGGGACAAATGCCGCGCCATCTGGAATCCTTCAGGCTCCAGTGGGTTTTACTTTAGGTTCCAATGATGGAGTGCCTGTTAGTGTAAAAGAGAAAGTATTTATACTCGTTAATAATTATGGTTGGAATATTTCAATGAACTAACTGCGAACTCAAATAGTTTTCAGGTGCGTTTTTAAGAAATCATTCAAAATCACTAATTATTGCTTATTGTCATTAACATTCATTCATAAAATTCAACCTGGGTTTTTGTACTGACCCATTTTTACTTAAAAGAGAAATTATGGAGGGGAGGAACAAAACAAACACAGAAGAGCAGAGACAGAGATTGCACAGAGACCAAATCCTTACTGTTGGTGATCTTGATCATTTCAAGCAAGACCTATTTAGGGAGATTAAAAATATCCTGAATAATACAACTGCCACACCCGTCAAGAAGTGGCTTAAGTCATCTGAAGTAAAGAAGCTGTTAGGGATATCAACGGGCACGCTTCAAAACTTACGACTAAACGGTTCACTTTCCTACAGTAAAGTAGGTGGCATCATCTTCTACGACTATTCGGAAATTATAAAACTGATAGAAAGCCATGCACAAAGCTGAACAGTTAAACAATTTCCTTCTGCGTGTCACCTCAGACGTAAACCTAAGCACGAGCCATATCAGTCTATGCACCGCATTATGTTCCGCCTGGATTGGCAACGGGCTCAATAACCCTTTTAATATTTCAAGGAAGAGTATTATGTGTGCTGCAAAGATTAAATCGAAGTCGACTTATCATAAGATTATAGGAGATCTTGCTGTACTTAAATATCTCGAATACAATCCATCCTTTCATCCCGTAAAGGGCAGCCAGGTTTCTATTCTTTAACCTAGCTAGTTGCAACAGTTTCAATTTTGTTAATCGCATTAAAAGTGAATCGGATAAATTTTTCAAATCCGGTTCACTTTTTGTATGTTTGATATAACAAAGGGATTATCGAATCGTGCGTTGATTTTGTTATTGGTGCCTTTAGTGGTGCCACAATCCTTGAAAAGCAAATAAGAAATTGATAGCGAGGTTGTTGTAAAATTAAAAGTACACCCTCCTCCTCTGCAAACAAAGAGAAAATCCTGCGCAAGCGGGATTTTTTGTTGTGATCGAGACCGGAAAAAGCAAGGTTTGGGTGTGACGCTAATAATGTGCTACTGTAAGGCCTTTTAGGCTGGGATAACAAGGTATATTTATTGCTAACTAAAGTTACTATCGACAGTGTCGCTCACTCAGTTCTTACAGAATCACCACTCATTCAAAAAAGAAGAGATAGACTTTGCATTGTCTTTCTTTGAGGAAATCCCCATACTAAAAAATGGATTTTTCCTGAAAGAAGGTTCAGTGTGCCGTGAGGTGGCTTTTATAGAAAAGGGTGCTGTCATTTATTGGCAAATGTTGGACGGTGAGGAGAAAACGGTTGACTTCGCTTTTGAAGGAGACTGGATTACGCAATACCAAAGCCTCAATTCTGGCACGCCATCGGTGATGAGCATTCAAACCATTCAAGATACAGTACTTATGTCGCTGAGTGCTGAAAAAATGAAGCTACTTTTTCAACAGTTGCCCGCAATGCAGGAAGTTCGTACTGCTTTGGCAGAGAATTATTTTGTGAGGTATTCCCAATATGCGACTGACCTTGCCAACCTTAGCGGAGAAGCTCGTTACGAGAAATTGATGCGAGAACGTCCAGGCGTTTTTCAACGATTGCCACTTTCCAATATTGCTTCCTATTTGGGTATTACCCAGCGACATTTGAGCCGCATTCGCTCTACCGTGCGCTGAAAATCTTTTTGGACAAATGTCCTGTGCGGGGCAATTACGATCTGTCACCTTTGTGATTCACTTTAACGCATCACGAAACATGAAAACTTTTGCAAAAATCCTTTTTATCAGCTCAATTTTGACTTGCCCAATAGCCAACGCTCAAAAAACTGACAGCAAAAATAAGTTGAGTCTTTTGTTGGGACTCAATCAACCCATTTTATTGAAAGGCTTTAATATTGAAGCCAACTACTGGACAAAAAAATTGGTCATCGATTATTCGCATGGTTTTGGTTTGCATTTAGACGGGGAATTTGTAGGTGGCGACATCAAACAACAGCAGCTTGACCTGCGCGTGACACATTCGCTCGGTTTGGGGGTTGGTTATCGATTTACCAAAGGATTTAATGTAAGGCTTGAGCCCAAACTACATTTGTTTGAAGTGTACTATCAGGACGAAACCCAAACGGATGCCAATAAAATCAACAGCTATTCTACTTTTACATTGGGTGTGGGTGCCTACTATCGATGGATGCCGTTTGAAAAGCAAGACAATACGTGGAAAGGTCTTACCATTGCGCCAAGCATACGCTATTGGCCCAATGTTTCAAGCAATTTGAATGACGATAAATTCAGTTACAATAATAAGTTGACAGGAAAAACCGAGACGCATGATGCCGCAAGTATCGGAGCTGGCAATACACCTTGGATTGTAAATATCAGTATCGGTTATACATTCTGATTCATACCAAATAAAATGGATATGCTTTCGGAAGCATTGAACCTAACTACATTATCCTACTTTACTAGATCCTCAATGGTAAATGAAACAACTTTGTTGATGCTTAGGTTATTTTCTTCATAAATCGAAAAATATTCTGCCAGACGAAATTACTTCCAATTACTTAGCCCGATTAGTGATAGGTAAATAACAAAGATGGCTTTCATTTTCTAATGATTTTAACGTGGTTGGTTTTATCTGTTGGGGAAGCTACTTAGGTATGCGTACACCGTGTTAAATAACGTTTTATTTTCCTTACTCATCTCGGTTCCTGTGCCTCCTTCCATGCAAAACCCTGGCTGGAAACAAACGGAGCTACGATAGCCATCACGGACAGGCATTTGTTCAGAAGTAAACGTTTCTACCTTATTCTTTTTAAGAAACTTCAATATCTGGTTACGGTCATTCTCGGTGAGTGCCTTCGTTCCTTTATTGGAGCGAGTGGCATTGCGTTTATAAATATCGTATTCGCACGAGGTGTACGTAAATTTCATTTTAGAATAGCTACCATCTCTATTGCCAGACAGGTTAAGCTCAATAGTAAAATCTTCAGTCCATGTATCGGGGAGTTTTTGGTTTGAATCTTTTTGACCAAAGATTTCCATACTCATTCCAATTACTGATAGGCTGACAAAAAATATAGTTTTCATTTTCTTACGATTTTACTACTCGGTCGGCAGGATAAAAATACGATTATCGGGCGATAAGTCTATAGTCATTATTTAGCGGCAGCCATCAAAATCATTTGGTTGAAAAACTATCGAGGTAATCATACACTGTTCTAAATATTTCAGCGTTTTCCTCACCTACTCGATATGAGGTGCCGACTTCCATGCAGGGTACATCGGACCCGAAGAAACAAATGGAACGACTTGAGCCATCAAGTATGCGGCCTCTTTTATATTTGGAAGAGAATTTTTCAACGTTGTTCCTCTTTAGGAACTGTAGTATTTCATTTCTGTCTTTTTGTGTGAGCGCAATAGCTTCTCTTTTGCGATTGCCATTGCTATCTCTGCTAACGTGTACGCAAGAGTCATACGTAAAGATAGTTTGGGGGTGGCTACCATTCATGTTACCAGAAATTGTTACCCGAATCGTGAAATCTTTATTCCAAGTTTCGGGTAGTTTTGTGTTTACATTCTTTTGTCCGCAGGCGAGCAAACATAAACCTGTTAGAGAAAAACATATCGCCAATAATTTTTTCATATTGTTTAGGTTTCGAAAATTTTTTGTTTGAAAAATTCTTCTTGTATTGATAGGTACTCTCAAATATCACAAAACTCTCATTGCTTGTATTGGAAGAATCGTCCACCAATTTACTTCTGCACTAGCGCATCAATCGTCTTGTCTTTCACCACTCTTTCAGACAGCACGTTTACCTGATGGTACACTGCATCAAACAGAAAGCCGCCAAGGCTCAACCGCTTCACGCCCAATGCCGACAGTTTTTTAAAATCACTCAATCCCGGAAAGCACATTACGTTGATGGGTAACTTTGTGGAAGACGCTGCCGATGCAATATCCGCATCCGCCACTATGCACGGAAGAAACAACCCATCTGCCCCGGCCGACTCGTATAGCTTTGCTCGTTTTATGGTTTCTTTTTCCTTGTCATTCACACCTAACAGATACGTGTCGGAGCGCACATTCACAAATACCGCTACGTGGTTTTTATCAAGCTCGTCTTTTACACCCGATAACTTTTTGGCAAATGCATCCGCATCCTGAAGAATGCGCTTGGGCTTAAAATGTGAATCTTCCATATTGATACCCACTACTCCCACATCGGCCAACGCGGAAATGGTTGAATAAATTTCTTTACTCGTTGTTCCATAACCCATCTCAATATCAACGGTGAGCGGCAACGTGATGACCGATAGCATGCGTTTGACCATAAACAGGTAATCGGCAAAAGGCATTTGCTCTCCATCTTCATAACCTAAACCAGCAGCGACTGCTGCGCTGGAAGTAGCGATAGCTTTGAATTGACTCTTTGATAGCATCCGCGCACTTTCCGCGTTCCATGCGTTGGGCAATACAAATAGTTCCTGACTGAAGTGCAATGCCTTAAAGGCCTGATAGTTTGTCATACTGAATGGTTTAGGGAGTTATTACGTATCGCTGGTGATAATGTTTGAAGTTATGCAAAACTGTGTTGGTCACCGATTTTAGATTGCAAATATTAAATTATTTACGAATTACCCGCGAAGTGACTTCACCACATCGCAATCACCGGGGCAATTTTCAATTGACCGTAACAAATTATGTTTGATCAGCATAAGTTGTTGAATTTGTTTCTCTATTTCCTCAACCCGCTGGAGCAGTTTGGGTTTTTCTTCTACGCAATCAAACGCGCCTGTCTCCCACAGCTCAATCGATTCTTTTATTTCGTTGAGGGTGAAGCCATAATGCTTTAAACTTTTAATCGTAGCTAATTTTCTCAGCACCGCAGGCGGATATTCTTTATAGTTATTGAATCGTCTTTCTTTTCGCCCTACTTGAATTAGCCCCTGTTTTTCATAAAACCGGATCGTATCTCTTGATAGACCTGACTTTGCAGCGATCTCCCCAATCAACATAAAATATTTTTTGAAATTTTGCTTGACCATGGACTATACTCCACGATTTACATTTGATAGTCAATCTAAAATTATGAAAACTATTTTGCCCGTCCTGTTATTCATTTCCTTTCATCTCTACGCACAAAACAAACCAAAAGTTATGGAAAAGAATAGTGATCAGAAGCAGCCCTTGGTCTGTAAACTCACTTCCATGGAATTGCAAGAGCGAAAGCAGACCATCCTCGCTGCGTTAACATGGCAAGTCCTTGAGAAGAAAGAAATCAAAAATGGCTTCCAATATAAATTCGAAGGCTCCGATAGTACGATTGATCAGCTGACCGAGTTTATCAAGACGGAGCGTCAATGCTGCAATTTTTTTAATTTCAGTTTAGCCATAGCGGGGAGCGAAGATGGATTTACATGGCTTACCATCGCAGGGCCTTCAGGTGCCAAAGAGTTTATCAAAGAAGAGCTGGGGCTGTGATTTGTAATTAAACGAGAACACTGAAGTGGGTTCCGAATCTCCTACCCGCTTCATATATTTTGCCACGGCTGCAGTGTAAGCGTTGGGCAATTGATGTTGACGTGCCAGTGTACGGTAGTACAGGAGACGATCGGGGTTAGAGAGTTGTTGACGCGCCCATGAGCTAGCTCTCCTGAACTTCTCCCGGTTGATCCGCTGTTTCTCTGATTGTACACGGGGCCGGGCCGGGGCCTTACAGACCACGGTGCGACCGCCAACTACTTTAAATAACAGTTGTCCGCCCAGCATGCCGCTGAGTCCTTTAGTAACTGCGTTTTCTTTTACAAGTGCCATAGATTTTTTTTGCCAGTATAGGTCTGCAGCCCGCCAACTATTGTCGGGCTGCGAAATTTTTTTTGGACTACCTCCAGGCAAGCACCGAATAGGCAACAAACGATCAACGAACAGAGAGTGGAGGAAGAGTGGACAAAGAGTGGAGAATGGATGGCGAAGACCGAGGGTAGGAGCCAGGACCCGCAGGCAGACTGGATGTTGTGTTATGCGACAACCCCTTCATTGCCATCGTTTCGTCCTCGAAAAATAGGAGATGATATTTCGCAGGCTGACGCAAAATTCATCGAACATAACTTCCAATGGATTTTGTAGCGCGTATCTGCTATTTTTGGTAGGGATTATGTGCCATTGAGTTGCGCGTATATTGATATCGTGGCAAGGCAAAAAATTCAGTAAAGTATGGACAGAGCAAAAATCATAGACTTCTATCTCAAGAAAATTAGGCTTGATCAGTTTGACTTCTATGCTGCGCGCCAAGAGATGAAAAAGAATAACATTGAGGAAGAAGAAATAAAGGCAATTATGAGAATCCTTGACAACGAAATACAAAAAAGAGTGATTCTTGAACATCAAAATAGATCAGCTAAAAATATAATGGCTGTCGGTATCGTTCTGGCAGCTATCGGAGCCGTTATCACAATTGGAACTTACACTGGTATTATTCCAATGGGCGGCAATTCTTTTCTATTGGCTTATGGCCCTTTTTTGGCTGGACAATCAATACTATTCAGCGGACTAGCTAAAAGAAGAAAATAATCATAAGCAGGCCCTCAATTGTTATTAGTTTTGCGTTCCTGGCCTGTAGAAGAAGCCTGAGGGTTGGCGCAAGGCCTTGAAAATATTCTTAAAAAAAAATTCACACTACCTTTTTTTTTGATGTTTAATGCAATGTAGTCGTAACATTTTGGCTTTTAAAACCAAAAATATATGCATAAGACAAGTATTGTATTGGTCACATTGACGTGTGGATTGCTTTTTACAAGCTAGTTATGTTTTGAGGAGAACTTGGATTTATGCTATTAGGCTAATGAATTTTAATGACGAGTTATTTCTGTAAGCAATTTCACACATCTGCCGCCTTCAGCTCGTGCTGATTCCTGTATGCGATGGGCGTAAGGTTTGTGTTTTTCTTAAAAGCAAGATAGAATGCGGAAGGAGTGTTATAGCCGCACTCGTAGGCGATACCTTCAATAGTTATTTTGCCAAAATCGCTTGATAGCAAAAGACGCTTGGCTTCGTTGATGCGGTATTCATTTACAAATTCGGGAAACGTTTGGTTGAACTGTGTGTTGATTACCTGCGAAACCACATAGGGCTTTATTTGCAAATGTGTTGCCAATGAGGAAATGATAAGATCACTCTGCTTATAAACTTTTTCATCACGCATTAGTTGCAATAGCCTTGTTTTCAATTCTGCCGCTTTTATTTTGTCGATGGCAGGCTGTTTTGTAGGATTGAAAACTTTTTGAAATCTGAACAAAAAGAAAAGCAGTACATACAGGCACAACGCAATAAAAATGGTACTGACAAGATATGCCGTGTCGCTCTCCACAAAAATTTGACTGGCGTAAACGACACAGTGAATAACCAAGGCGACATAAAGCGATACCAGCCACTTTGCATTTTCATTAGTAGCGGTGAGCACATAAGGAAAAGAGCAAGCAAAATAAGCTACCAATTGAATGGCCGTTGCCACGTAGAGCCAGTACAATAAGGCGTCAGAATTCCAAAGAAGTAAAACACTGATTACCAACGTAAAAATAAAATGCATCCAATGAATCGTTGACCAAACAAATTCACTCTTAGCCAACGATTGTAAATACAGCAAGAACAATGGCCCCACCGAAGCCATACCGATCAGGCCAATGGCGGGCACAGTATCGGGCAAACCAGTAAATAAAGTAATAGCCACTGACTTGCCCGTGCGTAACGCCAGGGCTACAAAAAGCAAACCCAAAAGTTTGTTCTTCAGTTGACTGTTTATCAGCAGCAACACAATGCCGAGGAAAAGCGCATTGAAAACAGCCAGCGCCCCGGCAATCAATAACCAATGGCTCATCATTTTAACTTTTTCTTCTCCAGTTTTGCAAATTTCAATATTTCTGCGACTTGTACTGCTGTTGTTTGGGTTAAATAAAATAAAGACACTCATTATGAAAACAACTATTGTCGCCCTTCTACTCTCGATTAGTATTCTCTCGTTCAGTCAAACCGAGCTAAAGCGGAAGGCTTCGCTTGGCTTCTCGCTACAAAAAATGGCCGACTTGCCTGGTGGCATTGTGTCAAACATTGCTGCGGGAAGCCCTGCACAAAAGAGCGGCCTGCAAAATGGTGACCGCATCTTAAGCTTTGGTGGCGTGACACTTACAGATGAAAACGTGATGCTGAAAGCTATGCGAAAAGCGCGCGGTGGGGAAATAGTGAAACTCACTGTGTTGCGAAAAGGTTTGGCGAAGCCCACAGCCATTAGCTTTGTGCCGTTGACGGTGCCGTTTGAGAGTCATAACAATTTGCTGCTGGAAACACCTGTGGTCACCAATGACTATGGTGATAACCTGCGGGCGTTTGTTACAAAACCGAAGCAGGCCAGCGGTAAGCTGCCTGCGATATTGTTTGTTTCGTGGTTGTCATGTTCCACTGTTGAGTTAAATGATTTTTCTGATGGATGGGTGTTGATGCTGCGAGATGTAGCAGAAAAATCCGGGTGCTTGATGTTGCGGATAGAAAAACCTGGCGTGAGCGACAGCGATGGCCCGCCTTGCAGTGACTGCGACCTTACAACAGAATTGAACGGTTATCAGGCTGCTCTGCGTTACCTAAAAAGTAGACCTGATGTGGACACCACCAAAATCATTTTGATGGGTGGGAGTTTAGGCGGCACTCTTACGTCTATTGTTGGTAAGGGGCATAACATTAAAGCTTATGTATCGGCTGTAAGCGTTTATAAAACATGGCTGGAACACATGATTGAATTGGAACGCAGGCGATTGCAACTTTCTGGTAAAAATGAGGCAGAGGCGAGCCAACTCATGCAGGGATATTTTGAATTTCATACGGACTATCTCGCTCAGCAAAAAACGCCCGCGCAAGTACTTCAACAAAAGCCGCACTTAGCGTCATTGTGGTACGATGAGCCTGCCCATCAGTATGGAAGGCCAGCAGCATTTTATCATCAGGTGCAGCGACTAAATTTTATGGAGAGTTGGGGCAATGTGAATGTACCTGTTCTTTTGGTGGCGGGCGAGCATGACTGGATTATGAGCCTGGACGACAACCGACTGCTCAATGACATGTTGAACAAAAAGAAACCGGGCACCTGTACGCTAATGGTAGCCAATGGGATGAATCACCATTGGATGAAGTTCAAATCAGCCCAGGACGCCTTTGATGAAGTAAACGGAAACTATGATAATGCCACCGTAGCGAAAATGATTGAATGGATAAAGGAAGTAGTGAAATGATTGTTCAATGAAATTTCTTCATCAATGGCTGGCGTCAACATAAATTTGAGGGAATGCAAAAAGAAGAAATAGAGACGTTTTGCCCAACAAGTCAAGCTGAGTGGAGAAAATGGTTGAACAAAAACCATATTTCGAAACAATCTGTTTGGCTTGTTTATCATAAAAAGAAATCGAACAAGCCTTCAATTGCATGGAGTGATGCCGTAGATGAAGCACTTTGTTTTGGTTGGATCGACAGCAGAAGAATACCCATTGACGAGGAAAAATTTATGCAATTCTTTAGCAAAAGAAAAGTAAACGGAACCTGGTCAAAAGTGAATAAGGCAAAAATCAAACAGCTTATTGACAAGGGACGTATGACCAAAGCAGGATTTGAAGTAATTGCAGCGGCTAAGAAAAATGGCTCATGGTCAATTTTAGATGATGTAGAGGAATTGAAAATTCCGAGGGACCTACACAAGGAATTAAATAAAAGAGCTGGTTCTAAGAAATACTTTCTAAGTTTAAGCAAGTCAGTCAAAAAGACTATTCTGCAATGGGTAGCCCTTGCCAAGCGGCCGGAAACCAGAAAAAAAAGAATTGACGAAATAGCAGACCGGGCTGTTCAAAACCTGAGACCCAAACAGTTTATGTGAAAAGTAGGCCGCAATACAAATACTATCTGCATCAGCCCTCTACCAGTTTCTTGATTTCAACAAGAATCGGATTCCAACCCTCACCCTTGTTGTATACATCCTGATATCGCTTCTCGCCATCCGCAGCTCCTTCAAAGCCATCTTGCGTAACTGTTAATGTTGTGACACCGTTTTGTTCAACCAATGTGTAAGTCACATTCAGGTAATTTTCTGGAATATCCTCCATGCCAGACATGGCATCAATTACAGTATATTTTAACAATCGCCCAGGTTGAATGTCGAGGATAATGCCCTTCACCGGAATCATCTCTTTTCCCTCGTAAATCATCTTCCACAACAAAGAATCTCCGACCTTCCAGTCAGAGATGGCTTCACAGCCAAACATGTATTTTTTTGTCTGTGCTGGATTAACCAGCGCATCCCAAACGTGGGCTGCTGAACCATTAATGGTAATAGTGTTCTGGACGACAAGTGGATTGTTCATGGCGATCAAATTTTGAGCAAGGTGATACAAACGAGTGACAACCCTATGTCAGTAGTAAATGAATTATTTATTAATTGTGATGACGATAAAAAGTTGATTCTTAATTTAGCCTAATGTTACTGCGGCCCATTGACGAATATTATCAAACGAAGGTCGAGCCCCTCAAAGGTTGTCTGGAGTTTTTGCGAGCTCATATTCTAAAGCAAAACACCAACATTACCGAGGCGTGGAAATACGGGATGCCGTTCTTCTGTTACAAGGGAAAAATGATTTGTTATTTGTGGATTCATAAAAAATACAAACAGCCCTACATAGGTATTGTTGAAGGGAAGAGAATCAATCACCCCGATTTGCTACAAGAGAAACGTGCCAGAATGAAAATTCTCTTGATAGACCCCGCTAAGGATCTGCCGGTAAAAAAGATAGATTCAATACTCAAGGAGGTAATAGCTCTTTACAAATAGAGGTGCAAAAGACTTTTTTTGAACGAACTATCGAAAAGATTTTTCGATTTTTCCTGTCCTGCGATGTGTTTCAATCGACTCTACCTTCCTGCCGTGATGAAGGCTTGCATTGATTTCATATCCAAAAAGTAAAACGACAGTCAACAGTTGTATCCACACCATTAAAGCAATCAAGGCGCCAATAGAACCATATACCTTATTATAACTTCCAAAATTGGTGACATAAAAAGAAAACCCATACGACACGCCAAGTCCGGCCAGCGTGGCAATGACTGAGCCGATGGAAAAAAACCTCCAGTTGTAATGAACTGCTGGGCCAAAGAAATAAATACAGGAAATTGCTATGAAGAAGACCGCGAAGATTACAAAAAAGCGGAGCGCTAGAAGGAAGTAGATAGAGTACCTGTCAAGGCGCAGGTGACTGAAATCGGAAAGATGCGATGTTATGTAATCAATTGCTATCTGACCAATAATAAGTAGCGTAACGGCCGAGAGCAATGCAATAACAAGCATTAATGTGAGGCCAAATGCCGTGAGACGCGTTCTAAAAAAACTTCTCCGATCCACCGTTTTATAACATGCATTGAAGGCCTTCATCAAAGCAGTTACTCCATTGGTGGATAAAAACAGGGCAAGAAAAAAACCTAACGTAAGAAGACCACCCCGTTGATTACTCACAATATCAAGCACCGTCTCAGAAGCTACCTGATACATACTCGGAGGCATTATTTCACTCAAAAATTTCATGATACTTCCGGTAGTGATTTCCGGGAAATAATTGGAGATATAAGGAATGAGCGTAAAGAGAAAGATAATAGCAGGAAAAATAGCCAGTATAAAGTTATAGGCCACTCCGTTGGCCCGGTCCATAATTTCATCCTCCTGAATATTATGCATGAAAATCTTGAGGAACTTATAGAGCGACAGGTTTCCATGGCTTCGGAAGCGGATCGTTTTAAGCCACGATCTTCCGGTGCGGGCGGAAGGAAATTTGAGGATATATTTTCTGGTCTTGTATCTCACGTTGTGATGATGCGCACGTTACCCTTGAAAATAAGGAGCTAATACTTTTTGAAAAACTTCAGGTGGCCGGCACGGCCTTCCTGTTTTCTTATCAGCAAACACCAGTTGTGTTTCTCCTTCATGGATCAAGTTACCTTTCTCATTAAAAATCTCATAGTTAAAGGTAATGCGCACACCTGGCTTCTGACGGATCGTTGTTTTAACTTTTAAATTTTCATCATACAAAGCCGGAGCGTGATACTTCGAATGATTCTCCAGCACTGGCATGATGATGCCCATTTCTTCCAACTCACGATAAGTCAATCCCAACTGACGCAGACTTTCAACGCGGGCCACTTCGTAATATTTTGCATAGTTTCCATAATAGACATACGCCATCTGGTCTGTTTCTCCATAGCGAACACGAATGTAAGTTTCTGAGACGTACATTATTTTTTCTGCTTTGCTTTCCTCATCTCCTCTGTCAATGCTGTTTGATATTTTCTGGCGTTCTTGTTGTGTTCATTCAGGGTGTTGGCAAAATTGTGATAGCCTGAAAAATCTTCCCTGGCACACATATAAATATACTTGTGTTGCTGATAGTTCAGCACGGCATCGATCGTGGAAATTTGCGGCATATTAATGGGCCCTGGCGGCAATCCGGCATACTTATAAGTGTTGTAAGGCGAATCGATTTCTTTATGCTGATTGAGTACGCGCTTCAATCCAAAATCTCCCGAAGCAAAAACCAACGTAGGATCTGCTTGTAAAGGGATGTCGTTCTTTAGTCGGTTAATATAGAGTCCGGCAATAATGGGAGCTTCTTCTTTTTTTACCGTCTCCGCCTGAACTATGGACGCGAGTGTAGAAACTTCAATAGGAGTAAGACCAAGCTTTTTAGCTTTAGCCTTGCGTTCTTCCGTCCAGAATTTTTTGTATTCCGAATTCATTCTCCCTACAAGGTCTTCTGGTAAAACATTGAAGTATACTTCATACGTGTTAGGAATAAATAAAGAGATCACATTTTCCTTTGTGAAACCGTCCTTATTGTTTTCAACAAAATCGTCAACCGCATCGTCAAACTCCTCCGGCCTGACTCCTGTATTCTTGGTAATCTTTTCTGCCAATTCTGAAATCAGTCGAACATTAGTGAACGTAATCTTTACGGCCTCTTGCTGCCCCGACTTCAGTACACGAATAGCCTGAATATTGGTCATGTTTCTCCGTAGCAGGAAGCGACCGGGCTGAATCTCTTTATCATAGTCCATAAGCCGTGCCACCAGGCTGAAGGATACCATATCATTAACAAAACCACCTTTGCCGAGATCTTCCTGCACCTGGCGAAATGTATATCCCTTTCGTACAATAAACATACGGTCATCCCGCTCTGTCAAAATGTTGGCGGTATAAACAATTTGATAGATGTAGAATGTAAACGTGATCAGCAGCGTAGAGCCAATCAGGTAGAGCGCCATTTTTTTCTTGGGAACCTCAGACATACGAAAAGATAAAGTTCAAAAATACGAAATAGTATATAGTTGTTGCATTTTACATTACACGATCAAGGCGTACCTTGCATCTTATCTATGGCAGCAGAACTGCTTAAAATTCATCCACAAAATCCGGAAGCCCGGAAAATCAATCACTCGGTTGAGGTACTGAGAAAAGGGGGGATTGTTGTTTATCCGACAGATACCGTATATGGTATTGGGTGCGACCTCATCAACCGCAGAGCCGTAGAGCGCTTGTGCCAAATTATTGGAACGAAGCCGCAAAAGTTGAACTTGTCATTTATTTGCAATGACTTGAGTCATATCTCCGAGTATGTCAAGCGAATAGACACTCCTTTTTTTAAAATTTTAAAGAAGACATTGCCAGGGCCCTTTACATATATATTTGAGTCAAGCAGTAATGTTCCTAAAATACTGGACGTGAATAAGAAGACCGTGGGAATTCGCATCCCTGATCATCCGATTCCACGAGAGATCGTATCGCTTTTGGGCAACCCGCTGATCACATCGTCTATAAAAGATGATGATATAATAAAAGAATATACAACCGACCCTGAAGAAATCTACGAGGACTTCAAAAACAAAGTAGATTTGGTCATCGATGGCGGTCAGGGAGGAAACATTCCTTCTACGGTGGTAGATTTTACGGAGGGTATTCCTCATGTTACCAGACAAGGCTTAGGATATTTTGAGCAATACTTGTAGTTGGCATAATGATTAGAAATTCAAGATTCAAAATTTGGTTTGCTCCTCAATCTTGAATTTTTGCAATTGAATTACAATTGAAAACAACCTGCCTGATCGAACCTCATTATCTGCCTTCACTGGAATACTTTTGTGCCCTGCTGCATTTCGATAAACTTATTCTCGAAAAGAATGAACACTATATAAAGCAGAGTTTTAGAAATCGCTGCTATATAAATACCGCAAATGGGGTGGAAATGTTAGTTGTTCCGCTTTCTGAAAAACACGGCAAAGTTCCCCTGAAAGACATTCGTATTGACTACACCAAGAAGTGGCAAAATAATCACTGGCGTGGAATTCAGTCTGCGTATGCCAAGGCTCCATACTTCGAGTACTATTCAGATGAGCTGAAGCAGATTATTTTTTCCGATTATCAATTATTGATTGATCTCAATCACGCTTTACTGTCATTCTGTCTGCGAAGTATGAATATTGAAAGGGAACTTTCGGAAACTGTGTCGTATGAAAAAAGTGTGAACGAAGATTTTTATGACCTACGATCCGCCATCACCCCGAAAGCAGCCTATTCTGAGCGCCCCTATTACAAACCGGCACCCTACTATCAGGTCTTTGGCAGTGCATTTGCAGAGAACCTCAGCTTTGTGGATCTTTTGTTTTCGGCAGGCCCCGGATCACTGGCCATTTTGAAAACTTCACAAAAAGAATTTTTGAACAAATAAAATTCAAACCGTGTTTTTGTACGTAGATAAACTTAGAATTACAGCGTTAATAGTTGGGACTTGCCTCTGAATGTGGGCGGGTTTGAAGGTTTGAAATATCAGGGTTAAAACTTTACATTTACAATACTCAAATGGCAAATATGGAAGCAAAATTTTCTAACCGGGTAAAAGAGGTTATTTCACTTAGCCGGGAGGAAGCTTTACGACTGGGACATGATTACATAGGCACAGAACATCTGCTGCTGGGGATGATTCGCGAAGGAGAAGGTGTGGCCGTTGGAGTGATGAAAAAGCTTGGTGTTCCCATGGATCAACTCAGGGGAGAAATCGAAAAAATTTCAAAAGGGACGGCAACTCATGAAATTAAGAACCTTGCTAATATACCGTTAACAAGAGCTTCAGAAAAAGTACTTAAGATTACATACCTGGAGGCCAAAATATTTAAGGCACAGTTAATTGGCACAGAACATTTACTATTATCTATCCTTCGCGATCCGGATAACTTAGCAACGCAAATCTTGAACAAGTTTGACGTGGCGTATGATGTAGTAAAAGAAATGCTGGAGTACCAGGATAAACAGCCGATGGCTTCGCAGGATACAGATGATCCCGATGAAGATTCTTCTAAAATGTTTGGCGCTGGCTCGGGGTCGGGCGGATCAGGCAAAGAGAAAAAAGGTACGGGCGAAAAATCGCGCACACCAGTACTTGATAATTTTGGAAGGGATCTTACAAAATTGGCGGAGGACAATAAGCTTGACCCTATCGTAGGACGCGAAAAAGAAATTGAACGTGTAGCACAAATTCTTAGCCGCAGAAAAAAGAATAATCCAATTCTAATCGGAGAACCAGGTGTTGGTAAAACTGCAATTGCAGAAGGACTTGCTCTTCGCATTATTCAGAAAAAAGTATCGCGGGTTCTTTTTGGCAAACGAGTGGTAACACTTGATCTCGCTTCGTTGGTAGCCGGTACTAAATACCGCGGGCAGTTTGAAGAGCGCATGAAGGCGGTGATGAATGAACTGGAAAAATCTCCCGATGTAATTCTATTTATTGATGAACTTCATACGATAGTAGGAGCCGGTGGAGCTTCTGGTTCTCTTGATGCGTCCAACATGTTTAAGCCTGCGTTGGCACGGGGCGAAATACAATGTATAGGTGCTACTACGTTGGATGAGTATCGTCAATATATTGAAAAAGACGGAGCACTCGCCAGAAGATTTCAAATGGTGTTGGTGGATTCTACCACGGTAGAAGAGACGATTCAGATTCTTGATAACATCAAAGAAAAATACGAGGATCACCATCATGTGGTCTATACTAAAGAAGCCATTGATGCGTGCGTAAAATTATCGGATCGCTATATCAGCGATAGATTTTTACCAGACAAGGCAATTGATGTACTGGATGAGGCAGGAGCACGAGTTCACATAAATAACATTCATGTGCCGGAGGATATCGTGAAATACGAGGAGGCCATTGAAGATGTGAAAAAGGAAAAGAATCGCGTGGTAAAAAGCCAGAAATACGAGGAGGCAGCGCAGCTTCGCGACAAAGAAAAGAAACTGATAGAACAACTGGACTTGGCTAAAGCCCGCTGGGAAGAAAAAACGCGCACTGAGAAATATACAGTAACGGAAGATAATGTCGCGGATGTGATTGGAATGATGACGGGTATTCCTACTAACCGTATCGCGCAGAAGGAAAGCAACAAGCTTTTGGAAATGGGCACTGAATTGAGTGGTCGTGTAGTGGGGCAGGAGGAAGCTATTAAGAAATTGACGAGAGCGATTCAGCGCACAAGAGTGGGACTGAAAGATCCAAAGAAACCTATCGGGTCATTTATATTTCTTGGGCCAACTGGTGTAGGAAAAACAGAACTCGCAAAAGTGTTAGCCACGTATCTTTTTGACAAAGAGGATGCTTTGGTTCGAATTGACATGAGTGAGTACATGGAAAAGTTCTCTGTGTCTCGCCTGGTCGGTGCGCCTCCAGGGTATGTGGGTTATGAGGAAGGAGGTCAGTTAACTGAAAAAGTTCGCAGGAAGCCGTACAGCGTTGTATTACTTGATGAGATAGAGAAAGCCCATCCGGATGTATTTAACATTTTGCTACAGGTGCTGGATGATGGAATATTGACAGATGGTTTAGGTCGAAGGGTAGATTTCAGAAATACGATCATTATTATGACATCGAACATTGGTGTCAGAGACCTTAAGGATTTTGGTTCCGGAATTGGTTTTGCCAGCAAAGCAAAACAACAGAATGATGAAGAGAACATGAAGAGCACCATTCAAAGTGCTTTGAAAAGAGCCTTCTCTCCGGAATTTTTGAATCGCCTAGATGATGTGATCGTATTTAATTCCTTGCAGCGCGAGCACATACACAAAATCATTGACCTTACATTGGGTAAATTGTTTAAGCGAATTACGTCACTGGGGTACAGCGTAGAACTTACTGAGAAAGCCAAGGATTTCTTAGCAGAAAAAGGATACGATCCTCAATTTGGAGCCAGACCTTTGAATCGTGCTATACAACGCTATCTTGAAGATCCGGTCGCAGAAGAAATTCTCCGCGGTGAGATTGAACAAGGCGGAACTATTCTTGCCGACTATGGCGGAGAAGGCGATGCGTTGACAATCAAACTGAAGAAAACCAAAGCTCCCAAGGAGAAAAAGAGCGAATAGATTTTTTGAAATAAATAAAAGACCCCGACTTGTCGGGGTCTTTTTTATTGAGGCAAAACCAAATGCAACATGCGCCTGACTAATACGCTCCAAGAAATTTTCTAAGAAACCACTCTAGTGATACGATCAGTAGTAGGAGAAAAAATACCCATTTCAGATTAATCAACGGATTAAAAGAATCTTCTGAATGAATAAGACTCTGCGCTTCAACCTTTGTTGTGTCTTCAACCAATTTATTAATCTGATTGGCATTGTAAAATTTTCCTCCCGTTTCAGCGGCTAGTTTCCGTAGCAGACCAAAGTCGGCTGTGAGATTTTGGGATTCAATATTTTGAGCCGTAACAAGAAATTCACCACGAGCTGTTTCGCGTTTGCCATCCAAAACTGTTGCTGCTTCGTAGCTAAAAACTCCTTCACTCATTCCGCCAATGCGATAGCGTGTGCCACCCGGGCTCGTGACATAGTTGAATGATGTTACTTTTCCATTCTTATCGGTAATCTTTAAATCAATTTTATTTCCATAGACTTGCTCATACAAATCATTGTACACCTGACTTTCAAAGGTCACCTGCTCTGAGTCTGTAAATTCATTTTGGATGGGGAAGCTCCTGAACTTACGCTTGTCTTCTTGTGAGCTCAGGTATTGAATGAGTTTTGAAAAGACTTCATCGAAAGCAACGGTCTTTTCGCTTTCCAGAAATTCGTTTAGTCGCCATCGCCAAACGCCATCGCTTATAATTACACCTGTCTTGCGTCCGTTATCGTCATAGGTAAGAATCAGCGGCCTGTCTGTAGTAACATTGCCAATGCGCTGATATAGAAGAACGGAAGCACTGGAGGGAAAAGAGAATTTGCCAAATGGAACCGTAACGGGTGGATAGTTTGATATCGAATTACTGACATTCTCGGCAAAGCCAAAATTCCGGAATAGCGGATTAATCACGGGCGTTATTTCATCGCGCTGTGCTGTGTTTTCAAAAATAAGAGGTAGGCCATTAGCTGAAAGTGATCGAAGGTCGGTGCCTCCGGTAATGATAGTCAAGAGTGAGGATGGCCCTTTGCTCAGTTTAGCATACAATGCTGATGTTTTCCGTTGTTTATCGAGAACTTCATGAAAAATAATTAAGTCTGCCTTTCCCGGTTGCAGCAGACTGGACTCCACCTCCTGAACGCCAGGGATATGAAGAATGAACTCATAGTTTGAATTTTTCTCAACCACGGAACGCAAAGCTTTAAGATCAGGGTGAGGCGCAGGGGCGATCACCAGAATTTTCTTCTTTCCTTCAACAACTTCAATGAATGCAGAGGACCGATTGTTTCGTTTATTGGCCTCTAATGCATGAGGCTCAACAACAACCGAAATCTGTTGAAGTCCTTTTTCAATAGCATCCAGCTGAAAATCAAAGCCAAGCAATGATTTGTTTCCCGAATTCCTTATTTGTTGAGTGAGTAGTTTATTGTTTTGAAAAACGGACACTTTAATATCCTGGTCAGGCAATCCAATGCTTTGAACTTCGGCCCGCAAAGGATATTTGTTTCCCTGATATGCAATTTTATTGAAGGCAAGATTTTTTAATACTAAATCGGTGCGTTGCGTTGTATCACCCAGCCCAATGGTACTGACAGGAATTCTGATAGGAGAATATAATGGAGAAGCCCCGGAATTATAAATACCATCCGACAGCAAGACAATACCGGCAAGATTTTTTCCTTCGAAGTCTGAGGTAACGGTGCGTATCGCTCCGCCAATATCTGACGTGGGGTGATTGAATGCAGTCGCTCCTTCTTTAGCCAATAGATTTTGAATAGCCATCGTATACCCTGCCTTCTCTATCGATGTGCGCGCGTTACCAAGCTGCTCCAGGATTTTTTGTCGTTCAAGTGAATCGAGGGTTTCACTTACCGATTGAGAGTTATCGACCAGAAAAACCAGGGTAGGTTTCTCGAAAAAGTTGTTTGTAAGTTTTAAGATGGGTCCTATTAATAAGAAGGCAAGGAAGGCCACTAAAACTGCACGTAGTAAAAAAAGTCCCTGATTGACCTTCTTGCTCCAGGTATGTTTTGCATCATAAAGTATAAAAGCATAACCAATACCCAGTGCAACACACGCAATGAGAAAAAGCGGGGAGTATTCAAAAATCAAATGCTGCATCTGGCGGTGTTACTGATATCAGTAATTATATTTTGTTCCCCACAATTTCTTTAAATAATTTCTTAACTCCTCTTCCCTGGGATTTTTACCGGGCTCATAAAACCTGGTGCCTTTAATCTTATCGGGTAGAAATTCCATGTTAACGAAGTTCCCTTCGAAGCCATGGGCATACTGATATCCCTTCCCGTAGTTAAGATCTTTCATCAGTTTGGTGGGCGCGTTACGGATTGGTAACGGAACAGACAGGTCTCCGGTTTCCTTCACAACACTGAGTGCCGTGTCAATGGCAACATAACTTGCATTACTTTTTGGCGAGCTCGCCAGGTAAACAGCACATTGGGATAAAATAATGCGTGCCTCCGGATAGCCAATGACATCTACCGCTTGAAATGTGGTGGTCGCCATGACTAGTGCGGTTGGGTTGGCGTTGCCAATATCTTCCGATGCCAGAATAACCATTCTTCGGGCGATGAACTTCACATCTTCGCCACCTTCAATCATCCTTGCCAGATAATAGACAGCAGCGTTGGGGTCGCTGCCGCGAATTGATTTGATGAACGCGGAGATAATATCGTAGTGCTGTTCTCCACTTTTATCGTAGACGGCTATTCGCTTTTGTGCCACATCGATGACCAGCGCATCGGTGATACTAATTTCACCTGTGATGGATTCACTTATCAGCTCTAGTAAATTCAAAAGCTTGCGTGCATCGCCACCAGAGATATTCAACAAGGCCTGATGCTCAATTATTTTAATGCGTTGCTTTTTAAGTTCAGTATCTCTTTCCAGCGCTTGTTTAATCAGGTCGAGCAATTCTTTTTCTTCCAGTGCCTTCAGGGTGTAAACCTGGCATCGCGACAGCAAGGCAGAGTTTACTTCAAACGAAGGATTTTCTGTAGTGGCACCAATGAGTGTAATCACCCCTTTTTCTACCGCACCCAGAAGTGCATCCTGTTGTGATTTATTGAAGCGATGAATTTCATCGATGAATAAAATAGCGCGACTCCCGTGTTTTGCTTTTTCAATAATCTCTCGCACATCTTTTACGCCTGCGCTTACAGCGCTGATGGTGTGAAAGGGTCTCCTGACTTCGTTGGCGATAATGTTAGCAATCGTGGTTTTTCCAACTCCGGGCGGTCCCCACAAAATCATGGAAGGTATGTTGCCGGTGGCGATTGCTTTTCTGATAATGCCATTCTCCCCAACAAGATGTTGCTGTCCGATGAGGTCTTCCAGCTTGGAAGGCCTCATCCGTTCTGCCAGGGGAGCATTTGTTTCAAACATCAGGTCAAATCCACATTAGTGTTAAAATGGCATTGATGGTAAGCCCAACACCAAGGCAAATCAAAAACAAGAGAGTCAGGATGCTGTATTTAAGAATTGTCTTTTTCCATGTCTGCAGATACATTCTTTTCATGGCAAAGAGCAGATAGGCCATGAGCCACAAGACAAGAATTACATTCACCCAGCTAAGGGCAGGAATAAGATTGATAAGCAGTGAGACCGAACCTGCCAGGTAGAAAAAATTATAATAGTAGATAGAGAACACCAGATGCTCAGAGTAATAAAAGTCTCTTCGCACGTACAGGAGCTTCAAGAGCAGCGCAAAAATTGGCAAATTATAAAACAACACTTTGGAAAAATTATCCATAAACGCCTTGACAAAATCTGACTCGAATGTCTTATCACCACCCTGATCCCGATACTTATTATTTATTTCAATTACACGGATGTTGAGTTTGCGTTCCAGCCAGCCGTCTCGTTTTGATTCGGGCAGTGAATTTTGAGTAGAATCATATTGACGGACAGTTGTATACTTATGATCAATGTTAACGCTGACTCCTCTTTTCTTACCTTCTTTAAAAGGAGCTTTGGACTTGTCTACCGCGGAGTCATTGGCAAGGGTGTCCAATTCATCTTTTAGATCATCCTGCATTTCCGGACGTTCCTCCTCGGTCATGCTTTCCTCCTTCTTGTCATCAGGCAAAGAGAAAAATAAAAGAAAGAAGATGAAGCTAATGAAAACATACGCTCGTGCCGGATGATAATAGCTTTCCCTTCGACCCGCTGTATATTCCAAAGGTAGAAACCCCGGTTTGAAGAGAAGGTACTTTACCGTCTTAAAAAACTTGGACTCAAAACTGTAGAACGATCCTATAAAATTCTCCACCAGTTCGCCCATTGTTTGCCGCTTGGGTAGATCTTTTTGACCACAGTGCGCACAGAATTTATCCGTTAGCTCAGTGCCGCAGTTAAGACAATTAGTATTGACCGGGCCGTTTGATTTGTTTCCTCCTTCCATGGATTCTTCCATGGCAGCGCCTTCGATAATGGGTGGCAGTAAACTCATTCCTAAAAAGTAATTGTTGACAATGTGCGGATTGTTTTGTCAAGCATTTCGTCTGTAAAGTCAAGATGCGTTACCATACGAATCTCGGAAGCGCTAAAGGGAAGTGCCTTGATATTATGTTCGGCCAGTTTCTGTAAAAACTTTTCCGGAGATACAGCAGCCACTAACTCGAAAATAACAATGTTAGTATCTACGGGCATGATTGATTTAACGTAAGATTTTCCAGTTAGTGCTTTTCCTATTTCTCTCGCACGAAGGTGATCTTCTTTTAACCGCGTAATGTGATGATTCAAGGCATAGATTCCTGCGGCAGCGAGAAAGCCAGCTTGCCGCATGGCGCCACCAAAAACCTTGCGCATTCGCCTTGCCTTCTTTTCTAGATCTTTCTTACAAACCAACACGGACCCAACTGGGATTCCCAAGCCCTTTGAAAGGCAAATAGAAATCGTATCAAAGTGTTTTCCAAAATCAGCTGGCTTCTCGCCAGTTTCAGTAATGGCATTAAAAAAACGAGCACCGTCCATGTGCATGGCCAGTCCTTTTGAGCGACTAAACTTACTGATAGTCTCAATCTGCGGTAACCTGTAATAGCTGCCGGCCTCACGTACTACTGTATTTTCAAGAGCAACGACAGCCGTTCTTGGATAATGCTGATCATCGCCATTGATATTGGCTCCAATCTCTTCAACAGAAAGTCGTCCGCGATCACCTGCCAACAAGCGGGTACTTACATTACTATTACCAGCAAGCCCTCCACCTTCATATTTATAAATATGTGCTCCTTTATAGCAAATAACCTCTTCAAAAGGTTGGGTAAGTATTTTTATGCCAATTTGATTGGTCATCGTGCCGGAAGGGCAAAACACTGCGGCTTCCATACCCAATAATTGAGCACATTTTTCTTCCAGTTTTTTGATGGTGGGGTCTTCTCCGAAAACATCATCACCAACTTCGGCTTTCATCATTGCCTCCAGCATCCCCGGAGTTGGTTTAGTTACGGTGTCGCTGCGCAGATCGATAATCATAGAATTGAATTCAACTCGTCAAATTAATAAAAGGTTTGCTAGGGGTAAGAGTATTTTATTGGGATTTGTTTTTTAGTCCCCATACGCCTACTTTTGCCATCCAATATCGCGGGGTGGAGCAGTTGGTAGCTCGTTGGGCTCATAACCCAAAGGTCACAGGTTCGAGTCCTGTCCCCGCTACTAAAATGATCAAAGGCTATTTCAACATGTTGAGATAGCCTTTTTCTTTGGATTTTTGAGATAGAAGGCGTGAAGTAGCCTTAAAAAAACGCGTTATAATCAGAAGCTCTGGGAGGTCATCAATACCCTTTTTGCTTTCTCCTTTAGGATGGCCATATCAATAATGGGGACGTTTGTTTCTTTTGCTTTCTCATCCCATTTCCTCATCTGGATGCTGGTTTCAAACAAAGGATCTTTTTCAAAGGAGATGGCTTCTTGTGCAGTCATCTTTCCACCCTGAAACTCCAGTGTCTTTTTGCTCGCTTCCGAGAGATCATCATAGTAGCGGGGAAACTTGTGAGTTAAATACCGTTTCGCTTCAACATGATATTCAACCAGAAGTGCAACTTGTTCAGGAAACCCTTTCTTTCGTAAAAAATCAGCACCAATTTGCTCATGCCGTAATGTGCCGTATCCATTCATATCGTTTGTTGAGTTGCTGGCAACACAAATGTGCCCGATGTCATGAAAGAAGGCGGCTAAAACTACCTCATCATCATACCCATCATCGATCGCCAGTTGGGCAGACTGCGACATGTGTTCTAGTTGCGATACAGGTTCACCGATGTAGTCTGCGTCACCGTGCTTCGAATACAAATCAAAAATGTCCGTAACAGTTTGTTCAATATTGGGCTTCATTACACCTGTGATTATCTTCCTATAAAAGTACGATCGGCACTTTACGACAGCCGGATGAACTCATTAATAAATCATTATCAATTTCGTCAAATGTTTAAACTAGGTTTGATGTACCATCAACTTCTTTTGTGAAAAGAAGAAGTTTACTTTGTGAAAACAAAAAACATGGGAATTGAATTATTCGTTTTTGATCTGGCGGGAACAACAGTTCGCGACAATAAAGATGTGCATCGGGTGTTAAAGGACACAATGGAAATCTTTGGAATCTCCATTTCAATAGAAGAAGCAAACGAAGTGATGGGTATTCCCAAACCCGAGGCAATCAAACTTCTGCTCCAGGACAAAAACTATCCGGGGATTTCACCCGAATTGATTAGTCATATCCATATTGAGTTTGTGGAACGCATGACTTCATTTTATAAGAATGACGCGGGTGTGGGCGAGAAGGAAGGAGTGACTGAAACATTCCTGGCTCTTAAACACCTGGGAATAAAGGTGGCAGTAGATACAGGATTTAACCGCCAAATTACTGACCCCCTGTTGGACAGGTTGGGCTGGAAGAGAAACAAATTGATTGATGCAAGTGTAACCAGCGATGAGGTAGATCATGGAAGACCATTCCCTGATCTTATTTATAGAGCAATGCATCTAACCGGAGTTTCTGATGTAAAAAAAGTGGTTAAAGTTGGCGATACTCCTTCTGATCTACATGAAGGGACTAAAGCGGGATGCAAGTGGGTTGTCGGTGTTACCTCAGGTGCTTTTTCAAGAACTCAATTGGAACTAGAGCCTCACACTCATTTGATCGATCAAATTCCCGACCTGCTTCAAATACTCGAAATGAGCCCTATTTGATATACTGTTAATTTAATATTAACTTCATGTTACCGAAACGTAACATGAGGTGAAGGTAATTTCCAGCGTATATTTAATCGTTCTCTCAATTTCCGGGATCGCTCAATCGCCAGATCGGTGGAGCAAAGGATGTGTAACTTTATCAGATGATCAGGTCGTTGTTGGCGAGTTCTCGCATCAGGAACAGCTTGATCTACTTGTTTATCGTTCCCCGGAGGGAATCAAAGTACTTCCTCTTCACCAGGTAAAATTACTTCGTTACTATGATTCGGCAGCTAATATCAATCGCCAGTTTTTAACTATTCGGGACACCCATTCATTTCAGCAATGGAAATTATATGAAGTTGTAGTTCAGGGCAAGATGAAAGTGGTGAGGCGATTAAAGGTTCATCAACCTCAGGTCGTTGCAGTTGAGGCTGATGATTACAATTATTTTGTGTGGAACAATTCGGAGTTGATTTCTATCAACGAATTTAGAAATAACACGTACCCTAGACTACTTGAAGATCATGCTTATGAGATAAAGTCATTTGTAGAAACACATCATCTGGGGCTACGTGATGTGAAGTCCGTCATCTTGATTTTAAAGGAATACAATAAGCTCCAGTCGCAAAAGAGGTTGATCGCACAGGCAGATTAGGCAGACCGCCAGTGGCGATGCTTAAGGTGAAAATAAAACATGGAGCCAAGGATCAGCAGCGTGCCAACAACAGAAATGAAATACCCGCCTGAAATAAAAAAGTTGAGCCAGCTCAATTTTGCAAATCCGAATTCTTTGAAGAGCACAACGCATACACTGCCCAGGTAGCCGAACGAATCGGATACATACATAATAAAGCCAACTGTACTTGTATATTGGAATGCAGCAATTAGCCGATCGAAGAAAATACAATTGAAAGGGATATAACTCAGGTATAATCCCAGGCCCATCAGGGTCATCCAAAGTGTCGGAGTTATTAATGAGAGTTCGAATAAATAATTGGAAATACCAATTGTCACCATCCCTGCAGCAATAATGAGATGATTGATCATTAGCGCTGACTTATTATTTTTTATGAGCATGAGACTCGCCATGCATGCCAACACAGCGATGGATACCGGTACTTCTGTTGTAGTATAGATAGAAGGATCATTGCCAAGCCCTAATGATTGCCAGATTTCGGCAGAGAAGTTGTCGCGAAAATCGCGAAAGGCGGTAAGGAACATGTAAGCCGCCACAAACAGGATAATGCCGGGAAGAAAAGTCAGGGCAAACTTTCTGCGCTCGGCACCATTCATCGGTAATCGTTTGGTACGTTGCGATTCGTCAAGCGGAGTGGGCGGAGGTACCTTGTCGATCAACAGAAGAAACACAAGAAGTGGTACAGCAAAAAGACAACTAGCAATGAAAGGCATCCAGAATTGCGAGACGCCCCAACTTTGCATTAAGTACGCACCGATGGAGCGACACAATCCTGCAGAAAAAATAAAACTTACTGCAAGAGAAGCCCCGAGTACTTCAGTCATGCGCCTTCCCTCCAAATAACTAAACACCATGCCCCATACCATGCCGAGTGGCAAACCATTGGTGAACAGGAAAATAATATTGTAAGGAGCTGGCACGAGTGCAAAAAATAACCAAGACACGCCAGCGATGGAAGCCATCAGCAAAATTCCTGTTGCCCGCGAGTGTGCTTGCAACTCTGAGATAACTTTTATGCCGATAAATTTTGACAGTCCATACCCCAGCACTTGAAAAATGACAAGCCAGCTTTTATAGCTCATTCCAAGATAGTTTAATCCTTCGAAGGTGGCAGCTGGAAATGTTTTGCGGAAGGCATACACACAAGTGTAAAGGCAGAAGGCACAAACGGATGCAAAAAGTGTAAATAGAATAGGGTTGGCTTCACGCAACCATTTTGTAATAATTGATTCTTTCTTAATCATTGCCAGCTGAGCGATCATGATGATTTGGGTTGGTAAAGAGGATCAGCTAATAGATATTATAGATTGAATAACAACTGAATGCTCGCTTCGGCATAGCCAGCGGCAGAGGTCATACCTTTTCCTCCTATCGCGGTGCGAATGTGAATGCGATCTTCAATGTCAATCTCAACGATGTCTTTGGTTTTGTGCTGAGGATAAAACCCTGACCAGCTGGTAGCAATCTGACTGACGCCAAATGTGACTATCCGTTGTGCTTCGTTTAAGATCAGGCGATTGATTTTGTGGTTAGTGCTGAATCCTAAATCATCCATATTATTCACATCTGCATATTCATGCGAGTCGCCAATAATTACAGAGCCATCAGATGCTTTCTTAAATAAAATGTGAATACCCCATTTCTTCAATTCAATGAGATGTTCAGGTGTGGGGGCAGTGTTGAATGAAGGACATTCTTCAAATGACTCATACCTTCTGATAGTTAGGCCTGTTAATATATTACCCTCAAGCTTGAGCTCAGGTATCGGCACCGTCCTCATCATTTGAAGTTTACTTACTATAATTTCACTTTTGCTAAAAAGCTCTGGGTAAAGGAGTTTGAATTCACCACCGTTGCAAAGAATGACTTTGTCGGCCGTGAAGCGCTCCCCCGCACTGGTACTGATTTTTACTCCTGCTGCATAAGTTTCAACATCTACAACTGTGCAATTTGATCTGTGCGTTAGATTGGAAAACTTATTTTGAGCATAGGTCAATAAGTTATAAAGCATCCGTTCTGGCTCAACACTTATCTCCTGAGGAAAGAACAGACCTTCTTTACAGTAGTTTTTATTCAATGCCGGCCATTTTTGCAAGCAAGCATCTGCCGAAAGAAGTTGCGCCTCATAGCCTTTTTCATCCATGATTTGCTTCAGTTCATGAATCAGCTGCTGCTCTTCTGTATCGGATGCGATATAAACAGAGCCGTTTGCTCTGACGGATATATCAACTTCATTCTGAATCTTCTTGTAGAGTTCAGTACTTTTTTTTCCATAGTCAAACCATCGACCTGACATTCCGGAAGGAACTACCTGGCCAAAATTTCTAACGGAAGCCTGAACGGGGTATTTATCTTTTTCGATAAGTAAAACACGGAGACCTGACTTTGCGGCATGGAATGCATGAAAGAATCCGAGCACTCCGGAGCCAATGACGATTAGCTCAACGTTATTGTTGATAGGCGCATTCATAATTTTACAATGACTTGCGTAAACTTATTAATTTTTGATTCTGTAAAATTGAATTGAAGGCGAGCGAATGATGCTATGTCAACACAATGTTATCGCAGTGTTGAGAAATTTTTTTACAAACGTTCTTTGTGTTGAGTTTGACAACTTAGTTTGTATTCAACATTATTTTCCAATCCAAAATTTTAATGAAGATGTAATCTGCCGGTTATTGTGAGGTCAAGGCTATTGTGAACTTTTGTGCCGGAAAAGTAAAGTGCTTTTTCGTTTACCAAACACAATCAAATTCAAACCAACCATCTATGCAAAATTTTCTACCAAAGAAAAAAAGCAGAAGTAGAGTAGGGGCCGGTCGTCCTATTCTTTTCTTTGCGTTGCTACTGACGGGCCTAACGGCCTGGTCGCAGACGCTCACTGTTTCCGGAAGCGTAACTTCTGGTGAAGATCAGAGTACAATTCCAGGAGCCAACATTCTAGTAAAAGGTACTCAACTGGGAACAATCACTGATGCTCAGGGAAATTTCAACTTACAAGTGCCACAATCGGATGCAACTCTTGTCGTCTCCTTTGTAGGATTTGAAACTCAGGAGGTAGCCGTGAATGGAAGAAATACCATTGACGTGGTACTTCCCTCGGACGCAACGCAGCTTTCAGAAATTGTTGTAACCGCTTTAGGGGTTGAAAAAGATAAAAAAGGACTTGGCTATACAACTCAGTCAGTTGACGGTTCGCAGTTAATTCAAGCTCGCGAAACTAACCTGGTAAGTTCACTGGCCGGAAGAGTTGCTGGTGTTACAATCGTTAATAACCCATCAGGCATAGGAAGCTCAAGCAGAATAACCATCCGTGGTGAGCGTTCATTAAATATAAATAATAACCAACCACTCTTTGTGGTAGACGGAGTTCCTATTAGTAATAGTTTCTCCGGTTCATCTGGTGGCCCGGCTGGCAGAAATCAGGATGTTGACTTCGGCAACGGAGCAGGATTTATTAATCCTGATGATGTTGAATCCATGACCATACTAAAGGGAGGAAGCGCTGCTGCGTTGTATGGTTCACGAGCCAACAATGGTGTCATTCTTATTAAGACCAAATCAGGAAAATCCACCAAAGGGCTAGGCATTGCTGTAAACAGCACTACCAGCTTTGAATCTGTATTGAAACTTCCTGAATACCAAAATCAGTATGGACAGGGATTGGTTGACTTTAATTTTGTAGACGGAAATGGAAATGGCGTGCGAGATGGCGTTGACGAAAGCTGGGGGCCGGCATTTACAGGGCAATTGTTATCACAATTTGATTCTCCCACCAGCAATGGACTAAGAGGCGGAGATGTTGGTAATTTATTCCCTGCATTAGGTGTAGTTGATATTAATGCGCAGCTGGCAGCACGAGGTACAATCACTCCTACTCCCTGGACAGCCTATCCGGACAATGTGAAAGACTTTTTTCAAACAGGCGTTACTTCGACTAACAACATAGCGGTAACTTCTTCGAATGATAAGGGTGATTTTAGAATGTCATACACTTACCTCGATCAAAAAGGTTTTATTCCAAATACCGATCTTAAGAGAAATACTTTTTCCGTCTCCGGAGGCTACAAGCTGAGTGATAAGTTAAAAGTACATACTGTTGTAAACTATATTGATAATAAGAGCGGCAATCGTCCGAGCTTAAGCTATGGTACCGAAAATATCATGTATTTGTTTAACAACTGGTTTAGCCCGTCTCAAAATATCGAATCATTAAGAGACTACTGGCAGGCTGGAAGGGTAGGACTTAATCAATTCAATTTTAACTATAACTACCACGACAATCCGTTTTTCAATGTTTATGAAAACACCAACGGACAGGCTATTAACCGGGTGTTTGGAAATATTTCTGCAACGTACCAGTTTACCGATTGGCTCAATTTGACTGTTCGTTCAGGAACGGACTACAGCAACGAATTCCGCGACCGGAGAAGAGCGTATAGCACACAACGCTATCTTCTTGGCAGCTATAGAGAAGAAAAAATTGTTGTTCAGGAAACCAACACTGATTTCTTATTGTCCGCCAATAAAGATTTTACACCTGAAGTTTCTTTCTCCGCTTCGCTCGGAGGCAATTTGCTTAAGCAAACCAGAAATTCTTCTGACATCAGTGCACCAGAGTTAGCTGTACCGGGTATCTACAGCCTAGGTAACTCCCGCGTTGCGCTTCAGGCATCAAGCTTCCGGTCCGAGAAAAGAATTAATAGCCTTTACGGATCAACTTCTATAGGCTATAAAAACATGATATTCTTTGATCTGACAGCGCGCAATGATTGGTCTAGCTCACTGCCTTCAGACAATTGGAGTTATTTTTATCCAGGTGCCAATGTTAGTCTAATACTTTCTGAATTGCTTAACATTAATAAAGGCCCACTCTCTTTTCTTAAAGCAAGAGCAGGTATTGCCCGTGTTGGAAACGATACCGATCCTTATCAATTGATTTCAGCGTATACCGCGCAGACAGCAGTAAAAGGTGCTCCTTCTTACTCTGAGACTGCAACACTTGCCAACTCTCAGTTAAAGCCTGAGATCAGTTCTTCTTTTGAAACCGGTTTGGATGCACGTTTCCTTAATGATCGTCTTGGAGTAGAAGTGACGTACTATTCAACGAGCAGCGAAAATCAAATTTTACCAATCCCTCTTTCTACTACAACAGGATATACGGCCCGGATCATTAATGCAGGGTTGATTAAAAACTGGGGTACAGAAGTTGTGTTGAGCGGTACTCCAATTCGCACCAGCAGTGGATTTAAGTGGGAAGTGAATCTAAATCACACATGGAACCGCAGCGAGGTTGAAAAATTATATACTGATCCCGTTTCAGGACAGGAAATTAAAAATTATGTATTGGGGTCAAGGTACGTGACGGTGGAAGCGCGTGTAGGTGAGCGAATGGGTAACATGTATGGCATCGGCTTTCAGCGTGTAAGTGCAGATCCTAATAGCAAGTACTATGATCCAACCGGAAAATTTGTTGGTCAGGTAGTCTATAACAGCGCTGGTAAACCAGTTGCAACAACAGAGCGTATCTTATTAGGAAACTACAATCCTGATTGGCAGGCTGGCATTAACAACAAGTTTTCTTACAAGGGTGTATCGCTTAGCGTTCTTATCGACCATCGTCAGGGAGGTTCACTTTATTCCCATACCCAAACGGTGGGAAGAGAAGGAGGCCGGATTATTGAAACCCTGGAAGGAAGAGCAAATGGCTATGATTTATCACAATCTGGCAATGGGGTAATTGGCGAAGGTGTTGTAGCAGTGACAAATACAGGTGGTGATGTAACAGGATTCACAGCAAACACCACAAAGCTGTCGGCACGCGAATGGCACTCTACCATCACGCTGGGTAGATCTCTTATTGAGCCCGTTATCTACGATGCAACCTTCACCAAGCTAAGGGAAGTAATATTGGGATACTCAATACCTAATAAATTTTTTGGCAGCAAGTTTCCTATTAAGGATTTGAATATCTCATTTGTTGGAAGGAACCTTTTCTTATGGAGCAAAGTGCCCCATGTTGATCCTGAAACCTCATCGACTGTAGGCGGAACTATTATTCCGGGTGTTGAGTCAACGGCCATTCCTTCTACCAGAAGCTACGGATTCAATCTTAGTTTCAAACTATAAAACTTAATTTCTAAGATTATGAAAAATTCACTATCGAAAATACTTCTGACAAGCACTGTTCTACTAGTAGGAGCATGTACATCAGATTTTGAAGAAATAAATAAGAACCCAAATAGTCCCACCGAGGTAACTACTCAATTGTTGTTGCCACAGGCATTGCGGGATGTAGTAAACTCGCTCATGGGTGAGACATGGGGTATCGGAAATATAGTGGTTCAGCATACCGCTAAAAATCAATTCGTAAACGAAGACCGTTATCTGTGGGGAGAAAGAAATAATATCTGGAATGCCGTTTATGAAAATTTGCGCGACATCAATAATATTCTTGTCATTGCAGAAGAAGATGGATTGTCCAACAATAAGGCAGTTGCTCTTATTCTGAAGTCATGGATGTTTTCGTTAGCTACGGATGCCTATGGCGATATCCCTTACTCTGAAGCCATCAAAGCAAAGGAGGGAATTAATTATGCCAAGTATGATACTCAGGAGTCTATCTATCAAGGTATTCTGGCTGATTTGGCAACTGCAAATACATTACTTGCTACAGGCAAGGATGGTATAAGTGGAGACCCACTTTTTTCAGGAGATGTGCTGAAGTGGCGTAAATTTTCTAACTCACTTCGATTAAGGTATTTAATGAGAATTTCAGATCGGAAGAGTGTAGGTGCTGATATTGCTGCTATTGTATCAAACCCATCAGCGTCACCGATATTTACCAGCAATGCCGACAATGCTGCCTATACCTATGCCGCTACAGCGCCTGATCAATTTCCAGAATATACCGATCGTATAGGTTCATTCAATGAGTTTAGAGCTAGCAAGACCCTGGTAGATTGGCTTAAAGACAGAAATGATCCACGGTTAAAAATATTCTTTAGACCCACACCGGCTACTGAGAATACACCCGATCCTTTAGATGATGTTTTCGTTGGTATTCCTAATGGTCTGGGCGATGTTGAAGCGCAAACTTTTAATGGTGGGCAACAGTTTCAGTCTAGAATTGGATCACTTTTCTATGAGAACGCTATCACCGCTGCCGGGCTAAGCGTTGCAAAGGGTGTTATTATGAACTATGCCGAATTGCAATTTATTCTTGCTGAAGCAACGGAGAAGGGCTTGATTACCGGTAACGCAGAGGCGTATTACTTAGAAGGCGTCAAGGCTTCATTCAGTTTTTATAACACGGACCCAGGAGCAAGCTACTACACACAACCAAATGTTGCCTATACCGGTACAAAGACAGAAAAATTAACCAAAATCGGGGAACAGAAATGGTCTGCACTGTTTTACAATGGTCTGGAGTCATGGTTTGACTGGAGAAGAACGAATATTCCTGTGCTCACTCCTTCAGTCACAAATCAGAATAACAATAAAATACCAGTACGCTTTATCTATCCAATCATAGAACAAGCACTTAACGGAACTAACCGTACTGCTGCTGTAAGTCGTCAGGGAACTGATGATCTTAACGCGAAGGTCTGGTGGGATGTCAATTGATTTTTCAAAGAGATTTAAAAAAGCCGCCTCATTTTGAGGTGGCTTTCTCTTTTCATTAACTAGTTAAATTCAATAACAATGAAGAAAATTTTCTCTTTTATTCTTTTCTTACTCACACTTCAGTCAGCAGCGGCCCAGCAAAAAACCAAAACGGAGAACGTCATACTCATCACGCTTGACGGCATGCGCTGGCAAGAAGTCTTTCAGGGAGCTGAAAAAAGATTAATAGCCAATAAGGCTTTTGTGGGTGACACTACCGCATTAAAGAAAAAATTCTGGCAGGGTACACCCGAGAGCAGGAGGGAAGTATTGATGCCCTTTTTTTGGAATGTGATTGCTAAACAAGGTCAGCTTTACGGAAACAGAACATTGGGTAACAAGGTAAACACCATGAACAAAATGTGGTTCTCTTATCCCGGCTATAATGAAATACTTACCGGCTTTGCCGATGATGAGAAAATCACCAGCAATGATCCAAATGATAATCCTAATAAAAATGTGCTGGAGTTTTTGAATCAGCAAAAAGAATACAAGGGCAAAGTAGTCGCATTTACCTCATGGGAAACATTCCCCTGGATCATCAACACAAAACGCAGTGGTGTGCCCGTTAATGCCGGCTTGATGAGAGCAGAAAGCAATCCTACAGAGTCGGAAAAATTATTAAACGAGCTCATGGTTCAGCAGCCAAATATCACGGGCGGTACTCGTATAGATGCGCTTACGTTTCATTATGCGCTTGAATACCTAAAGAAGAACAAGCCTAGAGTTTTGTTTATGTCCTTTGATGAAACAGATCATTGGGCGCATGAAGGCGAATATGACAAGTACCTTAATGCAGCCAACTATTCCGATGGCTTTGTGCGCACGTTGTGGGAATGGCTCCAGTCACAGCCTCATTACAAAGATCAAACTACACTAATATTAACAACGGATCATGGACGCGGACAGGTGAATGATGAAGATTGGAAGCATCATGGCAGCAAAATGCCCTTTGCCGATGAGATTTGGTTTGCATTCCTAGGCCCCGATACACCGCCAACGGGCGAAATGAAATCGAGTCAGCAACTCTATCAAAGCCAAGTGGCTAAAACGATGGCTGATTTCTTGCGCTTAAATTATACCAACGATAGGAAAGTGGGTGACGCAGTCTCAACGGCTTTTGCAAAATAAACTTTACTAACTTCACTTTTACAATAGCATTTTTATGAAATTGATAATCCCCGTCATTTTTCTTTTCGTTTTGGCTTCTTGTACCACGAAAGAAAATAATTCAAACAGGAAAACCTGGATGGCCTCTGCACCAGCAGCAGATCGCTACGCAAAAATAGATCGCAATGGCGAAACGGTGTTGCCCAACGGAAGAATCATTACTCCGACAGGAAAACAAATTACCGTTGCACCACATCCATTCGGATTGACATTGAGTCCTGATGGGAAAACTATCATCACCGCCAACTCAGGCGTGGGTCCTTTTTCCATTTCCATTATCAGTGATTACAATTCTTCATCGCCTCAAGTCAAACAAATTCCTGAAACATTAAATCCTGAAAAAGGATTGTTGGAAGCTACCTTCATGGGCTTGGCCATTTCACCTGATAATCAAAAGGTGTATGTAGCAGGTGGGCAACAAAATCGAATTTATGTTTTTGATTTGAATACCAATAAAAAATTAGCTGAGATCAATTGCAACAAATCGTTTGATGAAACCGATTACAGCGATGGTTATATTGGTGATCTGGTATTGACGAAAGATGGCTCGCGCTTGTATGCCATCGACCAAATCGGTTTTCGGATGATGGTAATTGATACGAAATCTAATCAGGTCATCCACAATATTAATACAGGACGTTATCCTTTTGGGATTGCGCTATCGCCTGATGAAAAAACCGTTTACGTGGCCAACGTAGGCATGTTTGAATATAGCTACATCAAGAGCCTGGACAAGAAGAGACTAAACGAAACAGCATCTAAATTTCCAACATCAGCTTTTGGATCTAAAGAGATGACGGAAGGAATGAAGACCGACTCTATCGAATTTGCCGGCCTGGGCGACCCCAATGCACTCGAATCTTTCTCCGTTTGGGGAATTAATGTGAGCGCAGAAAATCCAATCGTTACCTCTAAAGTGAAGACCGGAATTTTAGTGGGAGAGGAGATTGAAGGAATCTCTGCTGTAGGTGGCTCCAGTCCCAACTCCATGGTTGCTACTGATCAATTTATCTATGTAAGTAATGGAAACAATGACAACATTTCTGTGATTGATGCACAACTCAATAAAGTAGTGCAAAGCATTGAACTAAAGTTAGATGATCGCCTCGGAAATTTAAAGGGCGTGATTCCCTTTGGCCTGACTATTTCGCCTGACCAAAAGAGATTGTATGTGGCAGAGGCTGGGATCAATGCAGTTGGCGTGATTGATGTTGAAACCAATAAAGTACTTGGTCATATTCCTGCGGGCTGGTTTCCTTCAAAATTAAAAGTAACACCAGACGGAAAGCAATTGATTGTATCGAATGCAAAGGGGTTTGGTAGTGGCCCCAATGGAGGAAAAGATTTCAAGCCACCGTTTGATCATCCACATGCAAGTTACATTGGGGCATTAATGTTGGGTACGGTTTCTGTGATTGATATCCCCACTGACAACGAACTAAAGAGTCTCTCTGAAAAAGTGCTAAGCAATAATTTTAGCTTTAAAGAAATCGCCTCAACGGAAAGTGAAAATCCAATCCCTGCTTTCCCGACTGCGACTGAATCTCCTATTAAATACATTGTTTTTATTTCTAAAGAGAATAGAACCTACGATGAAGTTTTTGGTCAACAAAAAAATGGAAGAGGCGATTCGGCATTGGCGCACTATGCGAGAGGCGTCTCTTTCACGAATAAAAAGAACACAATGAAAGTTGAGAATGCGACCGTCATGCCAAACCACCTCGCATTGGCCGAGCGCTTTGCCATCAGCGATAATTTTTATGTTGATTCCGATGTATCTGCCGATGGTCATGTTTGGCTAACAAATACATACCCTAACCAATGGATGGAAACACATCACCCTGCCTCTTACGGAGGAAAGCGCAGTCAGCGGGAAGAGTCAAAGGCACCAGGTAAATTTGGGATGACGGGTGCAGCGGGTGCAATTTTTCCTGAGAGTTACAATCAACACGGCTCTATGTGGGAGCACCTGGAGCGGCACGGCATTGAGTTTTATAATTTCGGATTTGGAGTAGAGTTTGATGCAGGCGGCTTTTCTGACTCTACGTTCAAGTACGGTGGTGTGCGTTATTTAGCAAACTATCCGTTGCCAGGCCCGCTATACAATCGCACATCAAGGTTGTTTCCCACTTTTAACATGGCTATACCCGATCAATTCAGAGCTGATATTTTTATCAAAGAGATTACTGAAAAGTACATCAATGGAAAAAAGGAATTACCTGCGATGCTCACGCTTCAATTATTAAACGATCACGGATCGGGTGAGCGCCCTGCAGCCGGATTTGCGTTCAATGAAAGCTATATGGCTGACAATGACTTGGCACTGGGACGTGTGGTAGAATTTTTAAGCCACACACCGTATTGGAAAAATATGATGATCGTGGTAACAGAAGACGATGCGCAAGGTGGCAACGATCACATTGACGCACATCGTAGTATCTTGATGGTGATATCACCTTACGCGAAAACGAATTTCAACAGTCATCAGCATTATAGCTTCGGTAGCATTTTCAAAACATTTTGGAATGTGCTGGGCACTTCTTATTTGAATCAATATGATTTTGGTGTAAACGATCTGGGTGATTGCTTCGCCAGCAAACCGGACTTCACGCCTTACAATGCATTATCCGTTGATCCTCGCATTTTTGATCCTGCTAAAGCGATGACGCCACTTGATGAAAAATTTGATTGGAAGGCATTTCGCGATTCGCCCAAATTAGATGACCCCGAGGACATGAAAGAGAATGCCAAGCGTAAAGACGATGGCAGAACGAAAGTAAATCACTAAGCATTAGGAATTCTCTTATCAGCGTGTAATGATCAAGGTCTCTGCTTCTTTTGTTTTTATACTCTTTTCATTTCTTTGTTTTGGTCAATCCTTTCATGGCATTGTTAGAGATAAAAATAGCCAGGAGCCGATCGCAGATGTCCACATAGCGTTGCGAAACTCTGCCAATGGAACAATTACCGATAAAGGAGGAAACTTTAGCTTAGGAAAATTGCAGAAGGATTCTGTGGAGGTACAGATCAGTGCAATTGGTTATACTTCAATAGTGAAAAAATTTAGCGTCAATGGTTCAGAGCAAGTCATTGAATTGACACCTTCGGCTATCCAGTTGAACAATGCTGTTACCGTCACGGCTCTGCGAAGTGAGCGCTTGGCATTCGATGTAAGTCAGTCCGTCACGTCACTCTCATACAATCAATTGAAACAGCTTGCTCCACGCTCCACGCCAGAGGCACTGATGAGTGAAACTGGAATTTGGGTTCAAAAGACAAACCATGGAGGAGGTTCGCCCATCATTCGTGGCTTGGTGGGCAATCAGGTGTTGATGATGGTAGATGGGATCCGATTGAATAACGCAACGTATCGATATGGCCCTAATCAATATTTGTCAACCGTTGATCCGGGAATGGTAGAGCGTATCGAAGTCACACGTGGAGCGGGTTCGGTTCTCTATGGCAGCGATGCATTGGGAGGTGTAATACAGGTTATCTCAAGAGCGCCTTCTTTTCGGTGGGATGGTTTACATATTGGAGGCAGTGCCACTGGTAAATGGATGAGTGGCGGCATGGAGCAGAGTGCCCGTGGTGAGGTGGAGGTTAGCGACAAACGTGTAGCTTTTTTAGGAGGTTTTTCTGCTCGAAATTTTGGAGACATCGTTGCGGGCGGCACTCTGGGTACGCTTACCCCGACAGGATATACGGAACGTTCGGGCGATGCAAAGCTACTTTTTCGAACGGGTGCCAATGGAATTTTGACAGCTGCCTTTCAGCAACTGACACAAGCTGATGTACCTCGTTACGATCAGGTAGTTCAGGGAGGCTTCAGTGTTTATAATTTTGAGCCGCAGACCCGGCAACTATCGTATCTTAAATTTGAAACGGCTACTAAAAGCAAGTGGGTACAATCGATCCGACTTACAGCCTCGTTGAATCGGTCTATCGAAGGATTGACTTCTCAAAAGAACAACACTACGGATAGCAAAAAGCAATCGGATGAAGTTACCACAATGGGATGGATGGCAGAATTGACATCAAACCCCAAAACCAATTGGCATGCACAATCCGGTATTGACTACTATGCCGATAACGTGAGTAGTAACGCTAAGCTGACAAACGCCATTACACAATCCGAAACCTCTCAGCGAGGTTCATATGCAGATGGTGCAACAGTTTCAAACCTGGCGATATACACAAATCATCAAATTGATTTTAATAAGTTTCAGCTATCCGCGGGAGCGCGGTTCAATTCCGTAAAAGTTTCGGTGAGTGACGATGTTTTCGGGAATCAATCGATCAATCCTTTTGCGCTGGTCGGCAATGCAGGTGTGTTGTATAAACTTCATCCACATTTAATAGCTACCGTTGGCATTAACACAGGTTTTCGGGCACCAAACGTTGACGACATGAGCAAATTCGGAACAGTCGAGGCAAACGTATTTGAAATTCCGAGTGCTGGGCTTTCGCCAGAACGTTCGTTAAATATTGAGGGAGGATTTAAGTACAGTAGTCCCAGGTTATCATGGACGATCACCGCTTATCAAACAAAACTTTCTCAGCTAATTGATCGTGTACCAGCAACTTTTAATGATTTGCCCACATTTGACAACCGAACTGTGTACCAAAAACAAAATGTAGGAGAAGCCATGATTCAAGGGCTTGAAGCAGATGCTGAATTTTCTGTTTCATCTCTCAAAATATTCTCGAACATTACCTACACCCATGGTGAAAACGAAACTAAGAGAGAACCTATGCGCAGAATTCCTCCGTTATTTGGAAAAATCGGTACACATTATGTGCATCCATCAGGTGCGTGGGTTCGCGCAGAATGGGTCATGGCAGGAAAACAAAATCGATTGGCTGCTGGTGATAAATCAGATGCGCGCATCAAAATTCGTTTGATTGACGATACAATGCCTGGTTGGGATATTGTAAATGTGTATGCCGGATATTCTTACAAATTGGTATCCGTTCAACTATCAGTTCAAAATATATTTGATAAGGCGTACCGTGTTTACGCCTCAGGAGTAGATGGATATGGACGGTGCATGACTGCCGCCATGAACTTAAAATTCTAATAGTTAAGTGGAATTGAAATTTCTTTACGTACTAACCACCTTATTAAAAATAGTGTTGAAAAGTAGTTAAAAGGTAAAGTAGAGGTACAGGTACCCAATACTCAACTGAGATTATCTGTTACCTTTGCATTGAAATTTACGACAAGGCTCAAGTGCATTGTTCCAATTTCACTGTTTTAACTCACTCATGCCACAGCATAAAGCCGGTTTTGTAAGTATTGTCGGGAAGCCCAACGTAGGCAAATCAAGCCTTATGAATAAGTTGGTGGGCGAGAATCTCTCCATTATTACTTCAAAAGCCCAAACCACACGGCACCGAATCATGGGCATGTTAAATGGAGACGATTTTCAGATCGTGTATTCAGACACCCCGGGTATTCTGGAACCTAAGTACGAACTTCATCAGGCAATGATGAGCTATGTAAAGGTGTCGCTGGAGGATGCGGACGTTATATTAGTGGTGGTAGAGTTAGGCGAAAAGTATGACGAACAACTTTTTTTACGATTTAAGTCCATTCAGACTCCAGTCTTACTGATCATTAATAAGATTGATAAAGCCATCGGTTCTCAACTGGAAGATAAAATCAAGTATTGGAAACAGCTTATCCAGCCTAAGGAAATTATTCCGGTATCGGCATTGACCGGAGAAAATGTAGAGAGCCTTTTGCCGTTGATAAAAAATTACTTACCTGAACACCCCGGTTATTATCCGAAAGATGATTTCACGGATCGTTCGGAGCGTTTTTTTGCATCTGAAATCATTCGTGAGAAAATATTTTTGAATTATGAACAGGAGATTCCATACAGCACGGAAGTGGGGATTGACAGTTTCAAAGATGAGGAAGCCATCATTCGCATTCGGGCGATCATTTTTGTTGAGCGTGATTCTCAAAAAGGAATCATCATTGGTAAAATGGGGAGCTCGCTAAAAAAAGTAGGGACAGAAGCGCGGAAAGATTTGGAGGCATTCTTTGGAAAGAAGATTTTTTTAGAGACGCACGTGAAAGTGGCCGACAATTGGAGAAAGCAGAAGCAGCGACTTAAACAATTTGGATATTTGGATAACTAGTCATTGTTCTATAGACAGTTAGTCATTGATTTATTGATACGTATTTATGGCAAATGTTATTGCAATTGTAGGAAGACCAAACGTTGGGAAATCAACCTTATTTAATCGGTTGGTGGAGAAGCGGCAGGCGATTATGGATAACATGCCCGGAGTAACACGCGACCGCCATTATGGACATGCAGAATGGTGTGGAAAATATTTTACAGTAATCGATACGGGTGGATATGTAACCGGATCGGATGATAAATTTGAATCCGAGATTCGCAAGCAAGTGCAACTGGCGGTCGATGAAGCCTCGGCTATTATTTTTTTAGTGGATTGCGAAGAAGGATTGACAGGCTACGATAAGGACTTTGCCAATATCATCCGCCAATCGAGAAAACCGGTCTTTGTTGCGGCCAACAAAGTGGATACTCCCAACAAGGCAACACAGGCGGCCGAATTTTATTCCCTGGGGTTAGGAGAGGTTTATCCCATTTCATCGGGCAATGGAAGCGGTACCGGAGAATTATTAGATGAGTTGATCAAAACATTTCCTGAAGAAGGAGTCGAGGATCCAAACGAAGGTATTCCAAGGATAGCCATATTGGGTCGTCCCAATGTTGGGAAATCATCTTTCCTTAATGCCTTATTAGGAGAAGCCCGAAGTATTGTTACCGATGAGGCAGGAACCACGCGCGATGCTATTGACACACGCTATAAAATGTTTGGCAATGATTTTATCCTGACCGACACAGCCGGGATAAGGAAGAAAAGTAAAGTAACAGAAGATGTAGAATTCTATTCTGTACTAAGATCGTTGAAGGCGTTGGAAGAATGTGATGTTTGTATTATTGTGATTGATGCAGAACGTGGACTTGAATCGCAGGACGTTAATATCATCAGCCTTGCGCAAAAGCAAAATAAAGGGATGGTGATTATGGTGAATAAGTGGGACCTGATTGAAAAGGATAGTAACACGGCTGAGAAGTTTAAGAGTGACATGCTGGAGAAAATAGCCCCGATCACCTATGTGCCGTTTCTGTTTGTATCGGTCATCAACAAACAGCGGATTTTTCAAGTAATAGAAAAAGCGGTTGAGGTCTTTAATAACAAAACCAAAAAAGTTTCTACCTCCGAATTAAATGATGCGATGCTTCCCGAAATCGTCCATTATCCACCTCCTGCATTGAAGGGCAAATTAATTCAGATCAAATACATTACTCAGGTTAAAGCCCGATCGCCATCGTTTGCATTCTTTTGCAACCATCCACAGTACATCCAGGAATCGTATCAACGGTTTTTGGAAAACAGGCTGCGCGAGAAGTTTGACTTTGAAGGAGTTCCTATCCGGCTATTCTTCAGAAAGAAGTAAATAATGCGTTTTTGGCCTTAATTGAAGGTTTAGTAAAGCTTTAGAAATTTCCTTCGTTGATTATCATAGTGCCTGTTTCAGCAAGCATGAGGTTTCTAAGGCACTTGAAAACGGACAAATCAATAAAATTTCTTACGTATAGCCTGAGAATCAGCCATTACTGCTATATTTGCAGCAAAATTTCAATAACCTGAAAACTATGAAAAAATTTGTTGCATTTCTTATCGTTTGTGGCTTTGCAGTAGCTATGGTCGCTTGTGG
>Ga0075163_10000657_pt1 | contig 45189 bp, 46 predicted proteins | sample JI1023141ADNA_FD_71478 | JGI IMG/M metagenome (GOLD analysis project Ga0075163, IMG submission 71478) | Wastewater effluent complex algal communities from Wisconsin, to seasonally profile nutrient transformation and Carbon sequestration -... | ecosystem: Engineered > WWTP > Effluent > Algae...
CTACTCGCCGCTGGCGGGGGCTGCGGAACTCGGCCCTACGGGCCTCAGACAGTCCTCGCCCTCTCTCCGCCAGCAGCTGCGTTGCTCAGCGCCTCTCAGGGGGACCCGAAAGGCGTCCGGACTCAAGGGATTGTCCGAAAAACAGAATGCTACGGTCGGCCCGAAAAAAAGGCCAAAATCAAAATTCCGGCGGTCCAGCCCGGATGGTTTGCCGGGCCCCTTGGGAGGCGCCGAGCAACGCAGGAAGGCCGGGTGCCTTCGGCGAGGACTGTTTGAGGGGCGTAGCCCCGAGTTCCGCAGCCGCCCGGCCTTTCGAGTAGCACAGGGAACCCGCGAAGCGGGCGCCGACCCAGGGTCGCCTTTTCTTTGGCTACTTTCTTTTGGCGAAGCAAAAGAAAGTACGCCCGCGCCTCAAGCGCGGAAAACCCAGCTTGAGAAGAGGCACGATCTTGCCAAGCCCACATACCTCGCCTATCGTCCCCCCATCCGACCAGGAGCCCCAACTATGAAGCACATTCTCGCGCTGGACCAGGGCACCACCAGTTCCCGCGCCATTGTCTTCAACGAAGCCGGCCAGCCCGTCGCCATCGCCCAGCAGGAATTCCCGCAAAGCTACCCGCAGCCCGGCTGGGTCGAGCACGATCCGGAAACCCTGTGGCAGACGCAGGCGACCGTCGCCGTCGAAGCCTTGGCCAAAGCCGGCATCACCGCCCGCGATGTCGCCGCCATCGGCATCGCCAACCAGCGCGAAACGACGCTCCTGTGGGATCGAACCACCGGCCAGGCCGTGGCGCCGGCCATCGTCTGGCAGGACCGGCGCACCGCCGAGGCTTGCGCCAGACTGCGCGCCGCCGGCCGGGAAGCGGCGATTCGCGCCCGCAGCGGCCTGTTGCTCGACCCCTATTTTTCGGCGACCAAGCTGGCCTGGCTGCTCGACAGCCAGCCGGGCCTGCGCGCCCGCGCCGAGGCCGGCGAACTGGCTTTTGGCACCGTCGACAGCTGGCTGGCCTGGAAGCTGACCGGCGGCGCGGCGCATGTGACCGACGCCAGCAACGCTTCGCGCACGCTGCTTTTCGATCTGCATAGCGGCGACTGGAGCGACGAGCTGCTGGCCGAGTTCGCCATCCCGCACGCCGTGCTGCCGCTGGTGGTCGACAGCAGCGGCATACTCGGCGTGGTCAGCACGGTGCCGGAACTGGCCGGCCTGCCGATTGCCGCACTGGTCGGCGACCAGCAGGGGGCCTTGGCCGGGCAAGGCTGTTTTTCCGCCGGGCTGGCCAAGAATACCTACGGCACCGGCTGCTTCCTGCTGATGCATACCGGCGAACGGGCGCTGGCCCCGCCGCCCGGGCTGCTGTCCACGGTCGCCGCCCGGCGCGCCGGGCACCTGAGCTATGCGCTGGAAGGCAGCGTCTTCATCGGCGGCGCCGTCGTCCAGTGGCTGCGCGACGGCCTCGGGCTGGTCGGGCAGTCGAGCGAGGTCGAAGCACTGGCCGCCAGCGTTCCGGACAGCGGCGGCGTCGCCTTCGTGCCGGCCTTCGTCGGGCTGGGTGCGCCGTACTGGGACCCGCAGGCGCGTGGTGCCATTTTCGGGCTGACCCGCGGCACCACCGGCGCGCACATCGCGCGGGCGGCGCTTGAGTCGATTGCGCTGCAGGTCGCCGATCTGGTCGGCGCGCTGGAAAACGAATCGGCCTTGCCGCTGGCCGAGTTGCGCGTCGATGGCGGCGCCGCGGCCAACAACCTGCTGCTGCAACTGCAGGCCGACCTGCTCGGCCGGCCGGTGGTCCGGCCGCAAGTCACCGAGACCACCGCCCTCGGCGCCGCCTACCTGGCCGGCCTGGCGGTCGGCGTCTGGCGCGACGAAAACGAGCTGGCCAGCCTGTGGCAGGCCGAGCGGCGCTTCGAGCCACGCATGCCGGCCGCCGAAGTGGCAGCGATCAAGGCGCGCTGGCAGGAAGCGGTCAGCCGCTGCCGGGGCTGGGCCAGCGCATGAAGCGCGAGGCAATGCTGACCCGGGCCAGCGATGCCGGTCGCCAGTGGGACCTGCTGGTCATCGGCGGCGGCGCCACCGGGCTGGGTATTGCCGTCGATGCGGCGGCGCGCGGCCACGCGGTGCTGCTGGCCGAGCGCGACGATTTCGCCAAGGGCACGTCGAGCCGCTCGACCAAGCTCATCCACGGCGGCGTGCGCTACCTGCAGCAGGGCAAGGTCGGGCTAGTCGTCGAGGCGCTGGAGGAGCGCGCCCGCCTGCGCCGCAACGCGCCGCACCTGGTCCACGAACTGGCCTTCATCGTGCCGAGCTACGCCTGGTGGGAGTCGCCGTTCTACGGCATCGGCCTGACGCTCTATGACCTGCTGGCCGGCCGCCATGGTTTCGGCGCCTGCCGCCACCTCGGCCGCCGGGAGGTGATCGCCGCCCTGCCGGGCATTGCCACGACCGGCCTGCATGGCGGCACGCGCTATGTCGATGGCCAGTTCGACGATGCCCGGCTGGCCGTCGCGCTGGCCCAGACTGCGGCCCAACAGGGCGCCGCGCTGGTCAATTACTGCCCGGTCGTCGCCTTGCGCAAGGAAGGCGGCCGGGTGCGCGGCGCCACGCTGCGCGATGCCGAAACGGGCAGCGAATTCGATGTTTCTGCCCGCGTCGTCATCAACGCCACTGGGCCGTTCTGCGACGAAGTGCGCTGCCTCGACGATCCGCAGGCGCGCCCGCTGATCGCACCCAGCCAGGGCACGCACCTGGTCCTGCCCCGCCGCTTCCTGCCCGGCGACAGCGCCCTGCTGGTGCCACGCACAGCTGACGGCCGAGTCATTTTCATCATCCCCTGGCAGGGCCGCGTGCTGGTCGGCACGACCGACACGCCGGTGGCGCAGGCAATGCCCGAGCCGAGGCCGCAGGCGGCGGAAATCGATTTCCTGCTCGCCACGGCCAACCGCTACCTGGCCAGCCCGGCTACTCGCGGCGACATCCTGTCGGTGTTCGCCGGCATCCGGCCGCTGGTGGCCGGGGAAGGCGCCGGCACGGCGGAACTGTCGCGCGAACATACCTTGCGGGTCGAGCCGAAATCCGGGCTGATCAGCATCGCCGGCGGCAAGTGGACGACTTACCGGCGGATGGCCGAGGAAGCGGTCGATCTGGCCCAGCGTCATGGCAGCCTGCCGACCCGTGCCTGCCCGACGGCGGACCTGCCGATTGCCGCAGCCAGCCCGGCCGAACCGTCGCCGCCTTTGCACCCGGCGCTGCAGTTGACGGCCGGCGAAGTACGCCGCGCCTGCCGCGAGGAAATGGCCCGCCGGGTCGAGGATGTGCTGGCCCGGCGCAGCGCCTGCCTGCTGCTCGATGCAGCGGCCGCCATCGCCATTGCACCGGCGGTGGCTGGACTGATGGCCGAAGAACTCGGCCGCGATGCGGCCTGGGTCGAGCGGGAGGTCGCTGCGTTCACGGCGCTGGCTGCCGGCTACCTGCCCCACACGCCGGGCGTTGTCGCCTGAACCAAAAATTGATTTTGGCCGTTTTTTCCGGCCGACCGTAGCATTCTGCCAACGTTCCGGCGCGATCAGCGATTGAGCGCTTAACGCCTGATTTCAGCCGCAATATCCCTGGCAACCCGCTGTAGCGCCCGGCGCTCGGCGGCCAGCAATTGCTCATAGGCCGCTTCGCCGACACCGTCGGCCGCCTCATGCAGCCGGCTGCGACCAGTCAGGGGCTTGCCCTTCGCCGGCTCAAGTCGCCAGAAGACATCGATGGCGACGCCCTTGCCCAGCGTCGCATCGACGCGCTGCACATCCAGTCGCAAGCGATAGTCGGCCGCGAATTCCGAGCCGCCATTCGGGGCTAGCACCCGCGCAGAATCGAGCAGACGGCCGAGCTCGCCGGCGACGACGCGCGAAATTTCATTGCGCAGCGGCTCTGCCCAGCGCCGGCTTTCCTTGATCACCACCTGGCCATCGCTGGCCTGCAGCACCCATTGCGGCCGATCGAGCAGTTCCGGCAAGGCCGCCGGCAGCACGACAATGCTAGGGCTGCCCTGGCCGCCGCCGGGCAATGGATCGCCATTCAGCGTGTAGTAAACCGTGGGCAGGGGTGTCGCACAGGCCGTCAGCACGGCGGCAAACACTACGGCAACGAGCAGTCGAAAACGCATCATTTTTGATCCTTTTTACCCATCAGCAGCGCTTCGGGCTGGCGTTCGAGCAGATCGGCGAGATGCCTGACCGAACGGGCGGCCAGACTGACTTCGCGCAGTGTGTCGTCGACCCGGCCTTGCAGCGGCGAATCGTCGGCCAGCACCTGGTTGGCCTTGTCCAGTGTCTTCCGCGCATCCTGCAGGGTCCGGCTCAGCTCGGGCACCAATTCGCCATCCACCCGGACCAGCAGCTTGTCGGCGCTGACCAGCGTGCTCTGCAGTACCTTGACGGTCTTTTCCAGTTGTTGCTGCAGCGAATCAAGCACGCCCGGCTGGGTCGGCAATTCGGGAATCGCCGCCTGCCAGTTGATCTGCCCGTTGCTCGCATTGGGGAAGAAATCCAGCCCGATAAAACGCTGTCCGGTGAGCAGATTGCCGGTTTGCAACTGGGCGCGCAGGCCCTTGGCCACCATCTGGTCCAGCGCCTGATGGGTGACTTTTGGCGTCGGCCGCCCCGGCTTGCCGCCTTTGCCCCGGCGGGTCAGGCGTTGCGGGTAAAGGTCGATGTCGACGGCAATGGCAAAGTCAGTAGTTTTCTGGTCCTGCGCGAAATCAATGTGGGTCACTTCACCGACAGTGATGCCGCGAAAATCGATCGGTGCGCCGACCGTCAGCCCGCGGACCGACTCACGGAAATGCAGCACGAACTTTTCGATGACGGCCTCCGGCGTGTGCTGTGCCGCCGCCTGGTTTCGATACAGCGTGTAATGCGGCGCCGCGGCCTGCACCTCTTCGCCGTTGAGGGCCGTTTCCGGCGTCGAAAACGCAACGCCCCCCAGCGCCAGGCTGACCAGGGATTGCGTATTCAGCGATGCCCCGTTGGCGTCGAAGGAAAAATCAATGCCGCTGGCGTGCCAGAAGCGGGAGCCGGCAACGACGAACTTGTCATAGGGCGCATCAATGAAAACGCGTACATCGACCCCCTTGCCATCCTCGCGCATGGCGTAGGAAACCACCCGCCCGACCTGAATGCGGCGGAAGTAGACCGGCGAACTGATATCCAGCGAGCCAAGATCCTGCGCGACCAGCAGGAAGGGCTTCCCCGGCGTATCGGAAGTAACCAGCGGCACCTCGTCCAGACCACGGAACTCCCGCCGCTTTTCGGTGGAGGTTCCCGGATCAACCGCAATATAGGCACCGGAGAGCAAGGTGCCGAGGCCGGAAATATTGCCCGCGGCAACACGCGGCCGCACCACCCAGAAACGGCTGCCGTCGACCATCAGGCTTTCGGCCTGTTTGTCGAGCCGCGCCGTGACAATGACCAAGCGATGATCGTCACTCAGCGAAATCGACTTGACGATGCCGAGATCGACATCCTTGTACTTGATACGCGTCTTGTTCACTTCCAGCCCTTCGGCCTGGGTAAAGGTCAGCGTGATCTCCGGGCCTTGCGCCAGAATTGCCTGAGCAGCCAGCACCACGCCAATCAGCAAGGCAATCAGCGGCACGACCCAGATCAGGGTCAGCCGCCGCGTCGGCTTGCGGGCCGGTGGCGGGATATCCACGTTGTGCAGATCGTCAGTTCTTGATGTCACGTTCTTGTTGTTCCTTTTTGGGTTCTGACAAGGCATCCCAGATCAAACGGGGATCGAAGGAAAGGGTCGCCAGCATGGTCAGGACAACCACCGCCCCGAATGCCACGACCGCGCCACCCGGCGTCACCTTGGCCAGCGATTCGCTCTGCACCACGGCAACCAGCAGGGTCACCACGTAAATATCGAGCATCGACCAGCGGCCGATCCGCTCCAGAAAACGGTACAGACGGGTCCTCGGCATGGGTTGCCAGCGCACCTTGAGCTGAACGCTGATCGCCAGCAAGGTCAGCGAGATTAATTTAAGCAGCGGCACTACGATGCTGGCCAGAAAAACGATGGTGGCCAGCATCTTCGCCCCGGTGGTCCACAGATAGACGACGCCGCTCATGATCGTATCGATCTGGACGTTGTAGAGCTTGCGGGTTTCCATGATCGGCAGCAGATTGGCCGGCAGATAAAGCAGGTAGGCCGCCACCAGCAGGGCCCAGGTTCGGCTCAGACTGTCCACCCGGCGAAAATGCAGGCGCTGGCCGCAACGCAAGCAGTGTTCCCCCTCGTCCAGGCAACCGAGCTGGCCGCACAGCGAACAGGTCGCCCGGTTGAAGCTCCTGGCCTGGCTGTTGAACCGCCTCACCGGGCCGTCTCCCACGACTGCCACAGCGCCCGCTGATCCAGGGTGGAGGCCAGCGCCGCAAAAACGAACATCAGTGCCGTAAACGCGCCAATGGCGAGCCCCGGCAGGATATCCGCCGAATGCGACAACTTGACCAGGGCCACCAGCACGCCAAGCATGAACACTTCCAGCATCGTCCACGGATGCGCCAGTTGCAGCCCGCGAAATATCGCAACAAAGGCAGGCGGCCGCCTGCCGACCCACAGGTGCGCAACCACCCAGGCAATGGCCAGCGCCTCCAGCGCCGGCACCAGCACAATGGTCAGCACAACCAAGACCGCGACAAACGGCATCTCCATCCGCCATAGCTGCCAGGCAGCGCCAATGACCGTCGTCTCAACCCGCAAGCCCTGAAACTCCATCCCGATCACCGGAAAGAGATTGGCCACCAGCAGCAGAATGATCGCCGTGACGGCCAGCGCCAGCGCGCGCTCCAGATTGTTCGGACCATCCCGATAGAGCGGGGCCGCGCATCTGGGGCAAATGATCCAGCCCCCCGCCCCCGATGGCGCGACGTCGCGCACCAACTGATCGCACTCAGGGCAGGCGAACAGTTCGGGATGAGCGGCGGGGATATCGGAAAACGCTGGCATAGGGGGCAACAGCAGGCGGCGGGAGAGAGTGAAAAATATGTTGTCGAGATTAGCATGCGGCGGATCAACGGACCAGCCGGGGAAAGCGGTTGATCCCGGGGAGATACAGCAGGATCAATGGCTCTGTTCGGCCAGAAGCGGCCCCTCAGAAAATCGCCACATAGCGGACGTTGGCCCTGTCCGTATGATTGTTGATTGATAAGGAGACCAGCATCGGATAATCTCCATGTCATTCAAAAACTTACAGTCGATGCAATCGTGTCCGTATTATTAGCAATAACGCTGACGTTTCTGCGCCTGAATAACTGTTAGCTGTCACAGCCTCGCCTCCTAATGTCCATCAACGAGAAACTGTTGTCGCTGATCTATCGGGCCGACGTAAACGGCCTTCGCCAGCACATTTCACAGGGCTTCGGCGCATCGGAGATCGACCGGGATGGTCGAAATGCGTTGATGCACGCGCTTCTTTGCGACAACTACCAAGCTGAGATAGTCAAACTTCTGCTTCCTCACGTGGATGTCGACCAGAAGGACAAGGGTCAGGGCTGGAGTGCACTCGCTTTCGCTGCGAGGGAAGGTCGGGCCGAAGCCTGCGCCCTAATTGCCGAGCGCGCAGCAGAAGTCGATCCGGTGGACTCTTTTGGGAATACGCCGCTATGGCGAGCCGTAATGGCTCGGCAGTTGGCCTCGATCAAGGAGCTTATCAAGCGTGGCGCCGACCCTGACCGAGCAAACAACAATGGCGTATCCCCGCGTGAGCTTGCGGCACGCCTGGGGGTACCGCTCGATGCAAACAGTGACAGCTAACCCCTCCGTCAAGGGGACGTCTTGCGGCAGGCCACAAGCCGCCCCTTACGTCGAACGTTCCTGACTGTCCGCTTTCCAAAGCTGGCTACTTCCGGTTTGGGTCGCAAGCCGAATTTCATTTTTCCGATTTTTTCGGGCTGACCGTAGCAATTTAGCTACCAATGCGCAGGCCGGTCTTTTTCAGGATGCGGGTCGAGTAGAGGATGTCGCTAGCCCGGCAGGCGTCGCCGAGCAAAGCCCTAATTTCAGCCGCCTTGGCCGAGCATTCGTCGCGCGAGGCGCCGTGGACCATGGCGAACAGGTTGTACGGCCAAGTCGGCAGGGCGCGTGGACGGCGGTAGCAGTGGGTGACAAAATCGAGGGCGCCGATCTTTGCGCCGAGTTCATCGACCCGTTCGTCGGCGACATCCCAGACGGTCATGCCGTTGGCGGTCCAGCCGATGGCGTAGTGGTTGGGGACGGCGCCGATGCGGCGGATGACGCCCGATTCGAGCATGGCGCGCAGGCGGTGCATGACCTCGTCGGCGCTCAGGCCGAGCTGTTCGGCGATGGCGTGGTAGGGGCGCGGGACCAGCGGCAGGCCGCCTTGGGTGGCGACGATCAGGGCGCGGTCGATGTCATCGATCACAGCCGTGCCTCCAGCTTCATTTCGACAAAAAATTCGCGCTCTTTCGGGAAGGCATGGACCGTCAGGCCGGTGTCGCGCTCGATGCGGGCGATGGCCTCGGCGATGCCGTCCGGTGTTTCGGTGGCCAGCACGAACCACATGTTCAGGGTGTGCTCGCGGCGGTAGTTGTGGGCGACCTGGGGCAGCGCGTTGACCAGCGCCGTGACCTCGTCGTAACGCGCTTCCGGCGCGGCCAGCGCGGCGAGCACGAAGGCGCCGCCCATTGCCTCGACCTGGAACATCGGGCCGAAGCGGGTCAGCACCTTGTCGGCGAGCAGGCGTTCGAGGCGCTGCAGCAGTTCGTCCTCGGCGATGCCCAGCTGTGCGGCGGCCTCGGCGTAGGGGCGTTCGCAGATCGGGAAATCGCCCTGCATTCGGGCCAGTATCTGGCGGTCGATGGCGTCGTTCAGACCGCCTTGGGGGGCTGCCGACTCACGCATAGCGGGCGCCGTTCTGCTTGAAGCGGGTCAGCGAAAACAGGGTTTCGTGGGCGCTGGCTTCCAGTCCATGGCGCTGGCGCAGGTCGGCGATGGTGGCCTCGACTTCGGCCCGTTCGCGGCCGTGGATCATGCAGAACAGGTTGTACGGCCAGTCGGGCAGGCGGCGCGGGCGGCGGTAGCACAGCGTGACGGCCGGTTCCTCGGCGAGGGCGCGGCCGATGTCGCTGACCCGGTCGTCAGGGATGTCATGGACGAGCATGGCGTTGGCCCGGAAACCCAGTTCGTGGTGACGAACGACGACGCCGAAGCGCTTGATCGCGCCCTCTTCCAGCCAGCGGCCGATGCGGCCGAGGACGTCGCCTTCAGAGGCGCCGATGCGTTCGGCGATCAGCGCGAAGGGGCGGATGAACAGCGGCAGGCCTTCCTGCAGCACCGAGACCAGGCGGCGCTCGGCTTCGTCCATCGGTGCCGTCGGCTGGACGGGCTGGGCGGTGGCGACGCATTTCTGCTTGCCGCCACTCAGGCAGAAGCCGAGGTCGATGTGAAACTCTTCGAGCAGGGGCAGCGCCATCAGCGGGTAGCCGGCGGCCTGTTCGATGGCGCCCAGGCTGGCCTGCAGACGCCCTTCGCTGGCCGCGGTGACGACGAACCAGAGGTTGTAGCGGTGCTCGCGTTCGTAGTTGTGATTGACCTCGGGGAAGCGGTTGACCGCCGCTGCCACCACCTCCAGCTTTTCCGGGGGGACGGCCATGGCGGCCAACGTCGAGGCGCCGATACGCTTCGGCGCGAAGACCGCGCCGACCCGCGAAATCTTGCCTTCGCGGCGCAGGTTTTCCAGCCGGCCGAGGACGACCTTCTCGCCGACGCCCAGGCGCGAGGCCAGTTCGGCAAACGGCGCCGGACAGAGCGGAAAATCGCGCTGGAAGTCGTTGAGCAGCTGGAAGTCGAGCGTGTCGTCCATCAGAAGCCTATGCGCACGGCGCGGGAGGTGAAGAAGATGCCGGACGGGCTGTCGGCCGGGATTTCGCCCAGCTTGGCGAAGCTGTCGGTGTTGTAGATGACGACCTTGTTGTCGTCGCGCGCCGAGAGCCAGACGTTTTCGCCGCGCGGCGCGAATTCCATGTGCAGGATGCCCTTGCCCGGTTCCATGCGGTGTACGACGGCGCCTGCCAGCGTGTCGATGACGTCGACCTTGGCGTTGTCCGGGAAGGCGAAATTGACCCAGATCTGGCGGCCGTCGGGCCGCGCCATCACGAAGACAGGCTGGCCGCGCACGGGAATGCGGCCGACTTCCTTCCAGGTCGCTACATCGACGACCAGCACTTCATGGCGGCCGATTGCCGGCAGGTAGGCCTTGCCCTGCGCCACCGACCAGCCGCGCAGGTGGGGCATCTTGAAGACCGGCAGCTTTTCCTGGCCCTTGCCATAGTTTTCGAGAATCTTGCGGGCGCCTTTTTCCGGCTGCCAGAGGTCGAGCATGGCGACACCGTCCTCGCCGAACAGGCCGGCCAGAAAATACCGGCCATCCGGCGTCACCAGCCCGTCGTAGGGCTGGCTACCGGCCGGGAAGCGCTGGGTTTTCGGGGCCTTCGGGTCGGAGAAGTCACTGACCCATATTTCGCCGCCGTCGAACAGCGCGTAGGCGAACTTGTTGCCCCCCGTATCAGCCAGGCCGACCACCTTGGAAAACTGGCCGGGCGCGTATTCCGCCGGCACTTCGGAGAGCAGTTCGAGCGTGTCGCTATCGAAGGCCTTGATGCCGCCCGGCGTATAATTCTGGGCGACGACGATGCGGCCGTCCTGCGAGATCGAGCCGCCGATGGCGTTGCCGGACTGCATGACACGCTTGACGATTTTCGCTTCGAGCAGGTCGATCTTGGTCAGCCCGCCATCGCGGCCGAAGATGAAGGCGTAGCGGCCGTCGCGCGAATAGACGGCGGAGGCGTGCGAAAGGTCGCCGAGGCCGCCGATCCGGGCATAAGGCTGGCGCGCCGAGGTGTTGATCAAGGTAACGTAACCGCTGGCCCGCTCGATGATCAGACCGAGGTCGCCGGTGCCACGCAGTTGCGGCGTGGCGCAGGCGTTGAGCAGCAGGGCGAGGAGAAAACTCAGGAACAGGCGCATCGCATTCTCACTGGGGGAAACCGGTCATCAGTTTTTCGGCAATCCAGGCCGCCTCGGCTTCGGACAGGAAGCGGTCCCACGGCGGCATCGGCGTGCCCGGGCGACCATAGTAGATCGTCGCCGCCAGCCCGTCGACCGGCTTGTCGCGCAGGTTTTCCGGCAGCAGCGCGGGGCCGAGCCCGCCTTTCAGCGTCATGCCATGACAGGAGCCGCAATCCTGGCGGACGAGGTGGATCAGCTCCTTTTGCCGCGCCGCATCGGGTTCAGCGCCAAATGCTAGCTCTGCACTTCCGATGGTCGCGGTCGGCAGCAAAAAAAGGGCAAAAATGAAATTATCCTTGAAACCTCGGTTGGACGCGGCTGATGGCGCGTTTGGGCGGGATGGCCGGCGCGAAGCGACGACGCAGCAGGCTCGCGCCTGCAAGGAGGAGCGACAAAGCCGGGCGCCCGGCCAAATGTGCCAGCGGCCGCGTAGCGCTGCCACCCAATGGGAAATCGCCTCGAAGGCACAACATCCAGTGTTCATGCGACTGTTCAAGGATTGATAAGCGGTCAACTGAGGTTTCAAGGATTACTCGCCGACAACGACAACTCCCGTCATTTCCGGATGTGGGCCGCAATGGTATTCATAGCGCCCGACCTTCTCGAAACGGCGCTGCCAGCTTTCTTCGGGGAACATTCGGTCCGACTCCAGCCCGCCTTCGGCCGGAAAGACGACGGAATGACTGGTCCGCTTTTCATGGTTGGTCCACCGCACGCTGTCGCCGGCCTTGATCGTCACTGCCGGCGGCTGGAACTTGTAGCCTTCGATGCGCACCTCGGCCACATTGTCAGCCAGCGCAGAAAAAGAAAGGAGCGCCAGCACGAGCGGCGCTCCTCTCAGCATCGGCCATCCGGGGGGTTGCGAATTTCCGGATGGCATGCGGGTTTACTGCTTGGCAGCCTTCACGTCGCCGTCGGCGCCCAGACCAATGGTGTGGCCGAAGGAAACGTGATGGAAACGACCGCCGGCATTGTCGGCGTGGATGGCGATGCCGAAGGGCACGGCCTTGCCCGGGGCGAGCACGGCATTGCCGGCCAGCTTGCGGGTGAAGGTGACGGTGTAGGTGTCGCCTGCCTTGGCGCCTTCAGCCGTACCGCCGGCCTTGCCGCCTTCCATGCTGCGCTTGTCGGCCACGTAGCCATCAGCCGACTTGCCGCTGCTCTTCCACTGGACCAGATCCATGGCGCCGGCCGAGACGTACTTGGTCTTGTCCTTGCCGTTCGGCATGCCCTTGGAGTCCTGGTGGCAGGCGGCCCAGCAGGCGGCCTGCTCGCCCAGCGGCACCTTGTCGTTCGGGAACATGATCGTCGCCTTGACCTCGTTTTCCTTGTCGGACTTGTCGAAGCCGCCGGCCGGCGCCTTGAAGGTCAGACGAACGTAGAGGTTGGTGGCATCGAAGGCAGCCTGCACGCCGACCGGATAGGTCAGTGTCTTCGGCGCGCCCTTCGGTTCCATTTCCTTGCTGCCCAGACGCTTGGTGTCGAGGCTCAGCTTGCCGTCCTCGACGTGGCAACCGGCGCAGGTCTCGCCCTTCTTCAGGCCGCTGGCCCCGCTGTGCTCGCCCTTGCCCTGGATCCACTCGATCGGCGCAGCGCCCGGGTGGAAAACGTGGATGTCGCGCTTGGCGGCCTTGCTCCAGTCGGGCGAGGCCATCGCGGCCGAGGAACCCAAAGCCAGGAAGGCTCCGCAAACGGCCAGGGAAACAAAATTCTTTTTCATCGTGGTGTTCTCCACATAAAAAGTGATTTGTGCATGGATCAGTCTAGCCCATCGCACTCAATCCATTGCTGCTTCATATGCTACGGGGGCTTGCGCCCCCGTAACCTTGCGTCAAATCAAACAATCAACAGTCGATCAATAGATGTCGTGCTGGGTGTTGTAGACGTTGAACTTGCCGGTCGGCGTGATCATCTTCGGATCGGTGATCACCTTCTTCAGGGTCAGCGTCGCATCGTCATAGACAACGATGGCGGACTGGTCGGTCTTGCCGCCCCACAGGGAGATCCAGACTTCCTTGCCGTCAGCCGAGTATTCCGGATGCACGGCGCGGCGAGTCGCCTTGGTTTCCGGCAGGCCGGAGTCCTTGGCAACGTTGATCACCTTGATCGGCTTGGACAGATCGGACACATTCCAGATCGCAACGGATTCAGCCAGCGTCTTGTCCGGGTTCTGCGGCGAGTCGGCCCACAGGTGCTTGGACTTCGGATGGGTCTTGACGAACAGGTTGCCCGGCACGTGCTTCACTTCCTGAACGACCTTCCAGTTGAACTCCTTGAACTTGGCATCCGACTTCTTATCCGACGGCGTGCTGATCAGGGTCAGGACATCGGCACCGAGGTGACCCGTCGTCCACACCGGACCAAACTTCGGGTGGGTGAAGTTGGCGCCACGACCCGGGTGCGGGATCTTGGCGGTATCGACCAGCGCTGCCAGCTTGCCGGTCTTGGTGTCGACCGCAGCGATCTTGTTGGAGGCATTGGCCGCCACCAGGAAGTAACGCTTGGAAGCATCCCAGCCGCCGTCATGCAGGAACTTGGCGGAACCGACCGTGGTCGTCTTCAGGTTTTCGATGTCGGAGTAATCGACCAGCAGGATCTGACCGGTTTCCTTGATGTTGATGACCCATTCCGGCTTGATGAAGGACGCGACGATGGAAGCGACGCGTGGCTCCGGATGGTATTCGCCATCGACGGTCATGCCACGGGTACCCACCACCTTGCGCGGCTTCAGCGTATCGCCGTCCATGATCACGTACTGGGGCGGCCAGTAGGAACCGGCAACAGCGTACTTGTCTTCGAAGCCCTTGAACTTGGAGGTATCGACCGAGCGGGCGTCGAAACCGATCTTCACTTCAGCCACGACACCCGGCTTTTCCATCCACAGGTCGATCAGCGACAAACGACCATCGCGACCGATCACATAAACATAGCGGCCGGAAGCGGACAGACGGGAGATGTGAACCGCGTAGCCGGTCTTGACGATGCTGCGGATTTCCTTGGTGTCGCCGTCGATCAGAGCCACTTCGCCGGTATCGCGCAGGGTGACCGAGAACATGTTCTTGAGGTTGTACTTGTTCATCTGCTTGGTCGGACGCTGATCGACCGGCACGATGACCTTCCAGGAATCCAGCGTGTCCTTGAAGCTGTACTCCGGCGGCACATCCGGCTTGTTCTGGATGTACTTGGCCATCAGCGACAACTCTTCCTTGGTCAGGATGTCGTCGAAGTTGACCATGCCACCGTCGGTGCCGTAGCCGATGATCTTTTCCAGACGGTTCTGGCCGAGCTTCAGCGTGCCACCTTCGGTCACGTTGCCGTCCTTGTCCTTCTTGGTCCAGTGCGGCTCGAGGTTCTTGCCGGTGGCACCCTTGCGCAGCACGCCGTGACAACCGGCACAACGCTCGAAATAAATCTTCTTGGCCTGCTCCTTTTCGGCCGCGGTCATGTCCGGACCCTTGGCGACTTCCTGAGCAAAGGCCGAACCCATGGCGACGGCCATGGCGCTAAGTGCAAGCATCCCCACTACAGTTTTCTTCATCTTTCCTCTCCTAGAACGATATGAAACGCGCCAAATCCCCTCCACGCGATGTCCGCAAGGTTGAACCTACCCTACCGTTGCATCCTTGATTCTCGTCAATATTTCCCCGATACGAATTCATTCATATTCAACGACATATAGATCGTTATAACTATTTGCATAGTTCTTTTGACCTAGCCCCAGAAAGTCTTTTTGCGCCCGCTATTGGCAGGCGCTGTGTCCGGCATTAGGATTGCCGCCCAAAGGCAGGGAGAACGCATGAACAAACCGAAACAACTGCAGGGCGGCAAAGTCTGGCTGGTCGGCGCCGGCCCTGGCGACCCGGAACTATTGACCGTCAAGGCGGCACGCCTGATTGCCCAGGCTGACGCCATCGTCTACGACCATCTGGTCGGCAAAGGCATCATGGACCTGGCCCGCACCGATGCCCGCCTGATCTACGCCGGCAAGGAATCGTCCAAGCACACCCTGCCGCAGGACGACATCAACCAGCTGCTGGTCGAACTGGCCCGCGAAGGCCTGTCCGTCGTCCGCCTCAAGGGCGGCGACCCGTTCATCTTCGGTCGCGGCGGCGAAGAACTCGAAACCCTGGTCGCCTCCGGCATCCCCTTCGAAGTCGTCCCCGGTGTCACCGCTGCCGCCGGCTGCGCCGCCTACGCCGGTTTCCCGCTGACCCATCGCGACCACGCCCAGTCGGTCACCTTCGTCACTGGACACCTCAAGGACGGCACCGTCAATCTCGACTGGCCGGCGCTGGCCCGCCCCAAGCAGACCGTCGTCTTCTACATGGGCATTGGCGCCGCCGAGGAAATCTGCCGCCAAATGATCAATCACGGCCTGCCGTCGATGACCCCGGCCGCGGTGATCCGCAACGGTACCCAGCCGGACCAGCAGACCCTGCTCGCCACGCTCGGCACCCTGCCCCACCGCATCGCCGAAACCGGCATCAAACCGCCGGCGCTGATCGTCGTCGGCAGCGTCGTCGGCCTGCACGAAAAACTCAACTGGTTCGAGCAATGATCAAATACCTGGCGCTGCTTGCCACCCTCGTTTCGCCGCTGGCCCATGCCTACACCACCGAGGAATTGCTCGGCGACTGCCGGGCGGCCGAGGAAACCCAGGCCGGCAAGAAGAATTCCGACCCGTTCCACGCCATCCGCAGCGCCCGCTGCATCGCCTATGTGGCCGGTTTCGCCGACGGCTATGCGGTCAGCGACTACCTGGCCGACAAAATTGGTATCAAGCTCAACGCCTTCTGCCTGCCGAACGACCCTGACCTCTCGCTACGCCTGGTCCGAGCCGTCGTCATCCATGTCGAACGCGTCCCGCCCAACACCACGGTTGGCACCGCCACGCTGGTCGCCGGCGCGCTGGCCAAAGCATTCCCCTGCACCGACACGCTTGAACCAAAGAAGTGATTCGTGGATAATCCGCCCTCCGATTGCCCCGGTGGCGGAATCGGTAGACGCAGCGGATTCAAAATCCGCCGCCGAAAGGTGTGCCGGTTCGAGTCCGGCCCGGGGCACCAGAAATGACCAGTAACGACAAATCGGCTTTCCTTGTGGAAAGCCGATTTTGCTTCTTCAACGGATTCCTGCCATGTCGTTGACTGTCGACGACTTCGACTTTCCCCTGCCGCCCGAACTGATCGCCCAGCATCCGGCCGCCGAACGGCGCGGCAGCCGTCTGCTGCACGTCTGCGGCCGCCAACAGGCCGACCGCCAGTTCGCCGATCTGCCCGGGCTGCTCAAGGCCGGCGACCTGCTGGTCTTCAACGACACAAAGGTCATCAAGGCCCGCTTTTTCGGTTGCAAGGAAACCGGCGGCCAGGTCGAGATCATGCTCGAACGCATCGTCGATGCGAACCACGCGATCTGCCAGATTCGCGCCAGCAAGGCGCCGAAGGCGGGGTGCCTGCTCAAGCTGGCCGACGCCTTCGAAGTCCGGATGACCGGCCGGGCAGGCACCGACGGCGATTTCTTCGCGCTGGAACTGGTCGCGCCGGGCGATTTCTGGGAACTGGCCGAGACCTACGGCAAACTGCCGCTGCCGCCCTACATCGAGCATCCGGCCGAGGGTGCCGACGAAACCCGCTACCAGACCGTCTATGCCCGCGAGCCGGGCGCCGTCGCAGCGCCCACTGCCGGCCTGCATTTCGACGAGGCGATGCTGGCCACGCTGCAGGCGCAGGGCGTCAATACCGCCTTCCTGACTCTGCATGTCGGCGCCGGCACCTACCGGCCGATGCGCGTCGAGAAGATTGCCGACCACCGGATGCACAGCGAGCGCTTCGAGATTTCGCCGGCCACCGCCGAGACCATCGCCGCCACCCGCGCCGCTGGTGGCCGGGTCATCGCGGTCGGCACGACCAGCCTGCGCGCTTTGGAATCGGCCGGCAACGAAGATGGCACGGTACGCGTCGGCGCCGGCGAAACCGACATCTTCATCACGCCCGGCTACCGCTTCAAGGTGGTCGACCGGCTGATCACCAATTTCCACCTGCCAAAATCGACGCTGTTGATGCTCGTCTCGGCCTTTGCCGGCCACGACGAAATCCGCGCCGCCTACGCGCATGCGGTCGGCGAGCGCTACCGCTTCTTCAGCTACGGCGACGCCATGCTGCTGGAACCGGCCGGTCGCTAAGCGGCTCGGCCGCTCGCCGCTTAGCGCATCACCGCCCGCGCCTGCAGCGGCTTTTTGCCCGGCCACTGCAGATTGATCAGTAGCTTGGCGCCGCTGGCGATGCTGCCCAGTCCTTCGAGCCGGTCGCCGCCGACCGGCTTCAGCTCGACCTCGCTACGGTTGGCGCCGGACAGCACGGTCAGCTTGGCGCTGGCGCCGCTGACGTCGACCGGGTTGCCGTGATTGCTGACGTGGACGGTGATCCTGCCATCCTTGCCGACGATTTCGAACTGCACCTCACCGGCCTCGGCAACGATGCCGCCGAACTGGGGCTTGCCGTGCTCGGCGTGGGCGTACGCCGCCGCCATCGGCAGATTCAAGGCGAACAGGGCAAATGCTACGGTCAGGGTGTTTTTCAGGGGCATTTTCAAATTCCTTGCGCGAGAAGAAAAAATCAAAGTGCTTCGTCGCCGGCTTCGGCCAGCAGGCGTTCGGCAGCCGGGCGGCCGAACAGCCAGAACAGCGCGGGGGTGACAAAGGTGTCGAGCAGCGTCGAGCTGATCAGGCCGGAAAAGATCACCACGGCGACCGGATGCAGGATCTCGGTGCCCGGCTGTTCGGCCTCGAAGAGCAGCGGCGCCAGCGCGAAGGCGGCGACCAGCGCGGTCATCAGCACCGGCGTCAGGCGCTCCAGCGAGCCGCGGACGATCATCGGCACGCCGAAGGCCTCGCCTTCGAGGCGCATCAGGTTCAGGTAGTGGCTGATCTTCAGGATGCCGTTGCGCGTCGCGATGCCGGCCAGCGTGATGAAGCCGATCAGCGCCGCGACCGACAGCGGCTGGCCGGACAGCCACAGGCCGAGCACGCTGCCGACCAGGGCCAGCGGCACGTTGGCCATGATCAGCCCGGCCAGCAGCGCCGAACGGTAGCGGCTGTAGAGGACCATGAAGATCAGCGCCACCGAGCCGAGGGCGAGCAATGAGATCAGCCGCGCCGCCTCCTCCTGCGCCTGGAACTGGCCGCCCAGCGTGATGAAGTAACCCTCGGGCAGCGGGAAGTCGGCGACGGCCGCGCGCAGGTCGGCGACCACGTCGGACAGTGCCCGCTCCTGCGCGTTGGCCGAGATGACGATGCGCCGGCGGCCATCGTCGCGGGTGATCTGGTTCGGCCCGTCGGCGTCCTCGATGCTGGCCAGCAGCGACAGCGGCACGCGGCCGCCCGGCGTCTCGACCAGCAGGTTCTTCAGCCCCTCCAGCGAGCGTGCGCTTTCCGGCAGGCGGACGACGAGATCGAAGCGGCGGTTGCCCTCGACGATCTGCGTCACCTTCTCGCCATCGACCAGCGTCTGCAGCGTGCGTGTCAGTTGCGCCGTCGAGATGCCGTAGCGGGCGGCGGCGTCGAAATCGACACGGACCTTGATCTGCGGCGCCAGCACCTGCTTTTCGATGTCCAGATCGGCCAGGCCGTCGATCCTGGCCAGCCGCTCGCGCAACAGGCCGGCCTGGGCGCGCAGGGTATCGAGATCCTCGCCGAAAATCTTGATGGCGATCTGCGCCCGCACGCCGGACAGCATGTGGTCGAGGCGATGGGCAATCGGCTGGCCGAGACTGAGGCTGGCCGGCAGGTTCTTCAGGCGCTGGCGGATGTCGGCGTAGACCGCCTCCTTGGTCCGCCCCTCCGGCTTGAGCTGGATTTCGAACTCGGTGACATGGACGCCCTCGGCGTGTTCGTCGAGTTCGGCCCGCCCGGTGCGCCGGCCGAGATGCTCGATTTCCGGCAGGCCGCGCAGGGCGGCTTCGGCCGCCTCGGCGATGCGCACCGACTCGGACAGCGTCGCCCCCGGATTGAGGCGCAGGCCGAGGGTGATCGAGCCTTCGTTGAAGGGTGGCAGGAAAGTGGTCGGAAAGAAGGGCACGGCCGCCACCGCCAGCACGACAGCTACACCGGCCGCCGCGATGGGCAGGCGTGGCGCGGCGAGTACCTTTTCCAGCGCCGCCCGGTAATGCGCCTTCAGCCAGCGCACCAGCCGCGTTTCGCCGTGATCGTGGGCGACCAGCGCCGGCAGCAGCCAGAAGCAGAGCACCGGCGTGACGATGACGGAAACGGCCAGCGAAGCGAGGATGGAGACGATGTAGGCGATGCCGAGCGGCACGAACAGCCGCCCCTCGATGCCGGGCAGGGCGAACAGCGGCACGAAGACGAGGGCGATGATCAGCGTCGCGTAGACGATGGCGGTGCGCACCTCCAGCGAGGCCGAGACGATGGTCCGCAGCACCGAATACGGCCCGCCGTGCGCCGCCTTCTCGCGCAGCCGGCGCAGGATGTTCTCGACATCGACCACCGCGTCGTCGACCAGCTCGCCGATGGCGATGGCCAGGCCGCCCAGGGTCATGGTGTTGATCGACAGGCCCAGCCACTGGAAGACCAGGATGGAGGTCAGGATCGACAGCGGGATGGCGGTCAGCGAGATCAGCATGGTGCGCAGGTTGCCGAGGAAGAAGAACAGCACGCCGGCGACCAGGCAGGCGGCGAGCAGCAGCTTGCCCTGCAGGTTGCCGATCGAGGCCTCGATGAAGTCTGCCTGGCGGAAAATCACCTGCGGCGTCGCGATGCCCTGCGGCAGGCTGCCCTTGAGGTCGGCCAGCGCAGATTCCAGGCGTTTTGTCAGGTCGACCGTATCGGCCGTCGGCTGCTTCTGGATGCTCAGGATGACAGCCGGTACGCTGCTCCGGCCGTCGCTGAAACCGCCGTCGCCGCGCTTGATCGCCGCCGCGAAGCCGACTTCGGCCACTTGTCGCAGCAGAATCGGCTGACCGTCGCGCGCCGTGATCGCCAGGTTCTTCAGATCGTCGAGCCGGGCGCTGCGGCCGAGGTGGCGGATCAGGTACTCGCGGCCGTTCAGTTCGAGAAAGCCGCCCGAGGTATTGGCGGCAAAGCCCTTGACCGCCGCCTCGATCTGCTCGAGGCCGATGCCCAGTTCGGCCATGCGCTGCGTATCCGGCTGGATCTGGAACTGGCGGACCTCGCCACCGATCGGGATGACCTGCGAGACGCCGGCGATGGCCATCAGCCGCGGCCGCAGCACCCAGTCGGCGTACTCGCGGGCCGCCCGGGCATCGCCGGCCGAGGCGGCAATCGGAATGGCGACCAGCATGATCTCGCCCATGATCGACGACACCGGCCCCATGCGCGGCACACTGCCCGGCGGCATGGCCGACTCCATCGCCGTCAGCCGCTCGCCGACCATCTGCCGGGCGCGGTAGATATCGACGCCCCAGTCGAAGGAAATATAGAGAAAGGACAGCCCGGCGCTCGACACCGAGCGGATGCCGGCGACGCCGGGCAGGCCGCTCATCGCCGTTTCGAGCGGGAAGCTGATCAGCTGCTCGACCTCCTCCGGCGCCATGCCGCCGGCTTCGGTCATCAGCGTGACGGTCGGCTTGTTGAGGTCGGGAAAGACGTCCACCGGCAGGCGGGTTGACTGCACGCCGCCCCAGATCATCAGCGCCACCGCCGCCGCCAGCACGAAGAGCCGGCTGGCCAGGCTTTTTTCTACGAGCCACTGGAACATATCGGCGCCCTCAGCGAATCTGCGCAATCAGGCTGGCGCCCTGCACCACCGCCCGCTCGCCGGGCTTCAGGCCGCCCGTGACAACGACCCGCACGCCGTCCAGCGGCTGTGTCTGCACGGCCCGCGCCTCGAAACGCTCGGGCGCCGTCTTGACCCAGACCACCACCTGATTGGCCGTGTTGCGCACCAGCGCCGCCATCGGCAAGGGCAGGCCGCGCAGCGTCGCCTTCAGGCCAACCTGCACCTTGACCGGCTGGCCGAGCGGCAGCGTCAGGCCGGCGCCCGTCGCGTGGGTCTCGAACATCAGCGGCAAGGCCTGCTCGCGCAATCGGCGGCTGGCCCCGATGTAGCTCAGCGGCACCGAACGCTCGCCGACCGCCACCGTCGCCGTCGCCACCTGATCGAGCGGCAATGGCTCGTAGGCGCTGGCCTCGATGTGCAGGCTGTCCGGATCGATGATTTCGAAGATCAGTTCCTTCGGCTCGACGACCTGGCCGACCACGGCGTTGCTCGCCGCCAGCACGCCCGCCACCGGCGCGACCAGCGCCTCGCGCCCGGACAGCCCGGCGCCGACCGCGGCGATCCGCCCCTTGAGGCTGGCCACTTCGCTCTCGGCCGCCTCGATGTCCTTTTTCGGCACCGTATCGGCCAGTTCCTGCAGGCGGTTCAGCCGCTTTTCGGCCAGCCCCTGACTGGCTTTCAGTTCGGCGAGCAGCGCCGACTGGTTGGAACGCTCGATGGCGCCGGACGACGGAACGACCCAGGCCAGCACCTCGCCCTTTTTGACCTTGCTGCCGGCGGCCGGCAGGCCATGCGGCCCGGCCGTCTCGATGCGGCCGGGAATCATCGCCTGGACGCGCCCGCCCAAATGCGGGTCCATGATCACCCGACCGGCCAGTTCCAGGCTTTTCGGCACGTCGGCCTCGGCCGTCCGCAGGGTCAGCACGCCCATGCCGCGTTGCGCCGACTTGGGCAGGAAAACGCTGCCATCGGGCAGGCGTTGCGGCGTATTGCCGGGCGCCACCAGCGGCTTTTTCTCGTCGTGATCGTGGCCTTCGTGGGCGGCCAGTGGCAGGCTCAGGCCGGCCAGCAGCAGGCTCAACAGATAAACGCGCTTCATGCCCGGCCTCCTTTCCGCCCACGCCGCCAGAGCAGCGCGGCGCCGAGCAGCAGCGGCAGGACCAGCCAGACGGCCCGCCCGCCATTCCAGCCGCCGCCGGGGGCGGCCGCCCCCGGCTGGACGGCGAAGTCGGCGCTCAGCAGGTCGCTGTCGGCACCGGCCACCAGGGTTATCGCCAGCAGGTATTCGCCCGGCTGGCGCAGCGGTTTCAGCCATTCGGCGTCGGCGATCAGGTAGTCACCGCGCTCGGCACGAAATGTTGCCTTGGCCGCCTTGCCGGCCGATTCGACCTCCAGTGTCGCGCCGAGCACCGGCGCATTGCTGTCGGCCCGGTCGATGTAGAAGACAAAACCTTCATCTTCCAACCGGCCGACCACCTCGAAGGCCTCACTCTCCGCCACCGCCACTGGAATCGGCGCCGGAACGTCAGCAGCCAGCGCCACCGGAACCGCCAGCGCAAATGCTACGGTCAGCCCGAAAAAATGCCCAAAATTGAAATTCATCATATTCACTCCGGCAGCAGGCCAAGACTCTGGCGCAATTGCGATATGCCCATGGCCAGCGCGATGCGCGCCCGGCCCAGCGCCCGTTCCGCCTCGAAAGCCTCGCTGTCGACGCGCAGTCGCGTCGGCAGGTCGCTTTCGCCGAGGCGGAAGGATTTGTCGTAGAAACCGCGGTTTTCCCGGGCCAGCGTCGCCCGCTGTTCGGCTGCTGCCAGCTGCTGGCGGGCGGCCCCGAGCTGGGCGCGAACAGCATCGGCCTCGCGCGCCAATCGTTCGCGTTCGCGTTCGAGCAGGACCGTCGCCTCGATGGCGTCAGCATTGGCGGTCGCCACCCGGGCATCCTGGCGCGGCCCTGCGGAAAAGGGGATGCGCAGGGCCAGCGCCCAGGTCTGCTCGGTCGGCTCGCCGTGGGCGGCGCGGTCGGTCCGCGTCGACAGCGTCAGTTCCGGGTTGGCCCGGCCTTGCGCCCGCGCCAGATCGACCTGGCGCCGGGCTACCTCGACGTGCATCGCCAGCTCGCGCAGTGCGGGATGCTCGACTACCGCCGCGCTCGGCTCCGGTTCGGCCCGCACTTCGGCGTCGCCGACCGGGCGGCCGCTCAGGCTTTCCAGCTGATAGCGGAAGCCCAGCTCGGCGGATTGCGCCTCGGCCTGCAAAGCCATGCCTTGCGCCAGCGCGCCTGCGGCCTGGTTGAGATCGGCCCGCGACAGGTCGCCGGCGGCAAGGCGGCGCGCCACGTCGTCGCGCAGACGCGTTGCCGCAGCCACCCGCTCGCCGGCCAGCGCCACCTCGTTGCGGGCACTCTGCCAGGCCCACCAGGTTTCGCGGACGGTCCGGGCCAGACGCAGCCGGCGCGAGGTATTGTGACCGTTCATTTCTTGCACTTCGGCCTCGGCCAGCGCCTGACTGCTGCTGCGTTCACCGGGCAGCCAAAGCGGCAGGACGAGGCCGATTTCGTTTTCCTGGGCGCCGTTGCGGCGATTGAAACGGTCGCTGCGGGTGGCGACTTCGAGACTGGGCGGCGCCGCCGTCCACGCGTCAGCCGCGGCGCGCCGCGCGGCGACGGCAAGGTGGCGCTCGCCATGGGCGGCCGCTGACGGCTGGCGCTGCGCGGCTTCCGCAAAAAGGCGGGCGAGCGCAGTTTCGCCCTGCGCCGAAGCGCTGGCGAACAGGCTGACAAAAAGAATTGAGGCGAGGCCGAAAACGGTTCGCATGGGGTTTCCTCCGGTTGCTGGACAACATCAACCGGCGGCATGCCACACCGGCCCGCGTCGCAACGCGGGCCTTCAGGGAATATCAGGGACGAGGCAAGCCGCCGCGAATCAGGCGGCAGCTCTGGGCGGGCGTTCGAGCCCTTCGGGGATGCGCGAGGAAAATGCCCTTTGCGGGGCATCGACCGTAGCATTTGCGGCATCGGCCAGCGGCAGATGCAAACCGGCAGCCAGCCCGCCCGGCATGTGGCCGAGGACATGGCCCGGACAGCAATGGTGCTGGGCATCGTCGCAAACCGCCTCGGCGTGGTCGCCTTCGCCAACGTGGGCGTCATGGTCATGGCCGTCGGCATGGTCATGATCGTCGACCTGCACCGCCGGATGCTCGTGCGCCGCCATGCCGCCGGCCGATTCCCAGCCGAAACTCGGCGAGAAGACAGTCAACAACATGATCATGATCAGCAGGCGGGAAACGAGTCGGGGCAGCATCTTGATTCAACGTTGGGGTGGACTAACTATACAATCACGGACCCCGCGTGAGAATAGCCACGCAAGAATAGTTCTCAAAAACCAGACCCTCCATGCAATTCGATCTTTTGAAAACCGACGGCGCGGCCCGCCGCGGCACCCTGACCCTGGCCCACGGCCAAATCCAGACGCCTGTCTTCATGCCGGTCGGCACCTACGGCACGGTCAAGGCGATGACGCCGGCTTCGCTGCACGAGATCGGCGCCCAGGTCTGCCTCGGCAACACCTTCCACCTCTGGCTGCGGCCGGGGCTGGAGGTCGTCGCCGCCCACCAGGGCCTGCACCGCTTCATGAACTGGGACAAGCCGATCCTGACCGATTCGGGAGGCTTCCAGGTCTTCTCGCTGGGCGCCCTGCGCAAGATCACCGAGGAAGGCGTCAAGTTCAGCTCGCCGCACGACGGCGCCAAGCTCTTCCTGTCGCCGGAAATCTCGATGCAGATCCAGAAGGTGCTCAATTCCGACATCGTCATGATCTTCGACGAATGCACGCCCTACCCGGCGACGCGCGAGGAGGCAGCGAAGTCGATGCGGCTGAGCATGCGCTGGGCGCAGCGTTCGCGCGACGAACACAACAAGCTGGAAAACTCCAACGCGCTGTTCGGCATCGTCCAGGGCGGCATGTACGAAGACCTGCGCGACGAGTCGCTGGCCGGGCTGGACCAGATCGGCTTCGACGGCATGGCCATCGGCGGCCTGTCGGTCGGCGAGCCGAAGGAGGACATGGCGCGCATCCTCGACCACGTCGCGCCCCGGATGCCGGCCCACAAGCCGCGCTACCTGATGGGCGTCGGCACGCCGGAAGATCTGGTTTTCGCGGTCAAGCGCGGCATCGACATGTTCGACTGCGTGATGCCGACGCGCAACGCGCGCAACGGCCACCTGTTCACCCGCTTCGGCGACGTCAAGATCAAGAACGCCCGATACAAGACCGACACCGGCCCGCTCGACCCGTCGTGCAGTTGCTACACCTGCCGGGAATTCACCCGCAGCTACCTGCACCACCTGTTCCGCAACGGGGAAATCCTCGGCGGCATGCTGAACACCATCCACAACCTGCATTTCTATCAGGTCATCATGGCCGAGATGCGCGCCGCCATCGAGGCCGGCACGCTGAACGACTGGGCCGACGAGTTTGTCCGCAAACGGTCATCCGGCCAGTGATAGAATCGCGCGTTCTGTATTTTCTTGGTAATCCGGAGTTATAAAAATGATTAGTCTCGCCCACGCCCAAACCGCCGCGCCCGCAGCCGCCGACCCGACCGGCGGTTTCATGCAGCTGCTGCCGATGATCCTGATGTTCGTCGTGCTGTGGTTCCTGATGATCCGCCCGCAGATGAAGAAGGCCAAGGAACACAAGGCCCTGCTCGCCGCGCTGGCCAAGGGCGACGAAGTGGTCACCCAGGGCGGCATCGTCGGCAAGGTGGTCAAGGTCGGCGACAGCTATGTCACCGTCGAAATCGCCGAAGGCACCGAAGTCGTCGTGCAGAAGCCGTCGATCGGCCTGGTTCTGCCGAAGGGCACCCTGAAGTCGCTGTAATCACCCCAAAAGGCAGCCCTGTGCTGCCTTTTTCGCTTTGAAGCCGCTATGAATCGCTACCCACTCTGGAAGTACATCACCATTGCCATCGCACTGGTGCTGGGCTTCGTCTACACCCTGCCCAATTTCTTCGGCGAATCACCGGCCGTGCAGCTGTCCAGCGCCAAGGCCACGATCAAGGTCGATGACAAGGCCAAGAGCCGCGTCGAAGAATCGCTGAAGGCCGCGGGCATCGCCCACGATGGCATCCAGCTCGACTTCAACGGCGTCAAGACTCGCTTCAAGGACACCGACACCCAGCTGAAAGCCAAGGATGCGCTGGAAAAGGCCTTCAATCCCGACCCGGCCGACCCGCAGTACGTGGTCGCCCTGAACCTGCTGACCGCCTCGCCGCAGTGGCTGACTTCGCTGCATGCGCTGCCGATGTACCTCGGCCTCGACCTGCGCGGCGGCGTGCATTTCCTGCTGCAAGTCGACATGAAGGGCGCGCTGACCAAGAAGCTCGATTCGACCTCGGCCGACCTGCGCACCGTGATGCGCGACAAGAACCTGCGCCACGGTGGCGTCGGCCGCGAAGGCGAGCGCATCGTCGTCCGTTTCCGCGATGCCGAAACCCGCGACAAGGCGCGCAACCTGATCACCGACAGCCAGCCCGACCTGCTGGTTTCCGATGCCGGCGACGCCACCGAGCCGCGCCTGGTCGCCACGCTGAAGCCGGAAGCCCAGAAGAAGATCGGCGAATTCGCGCTCAAGCAGAACATCACCACGCTGCACAACCGGATCAACGAACTCGGCGTCGCCGAGCCGGTCATCCAGCAGCAAGGCTCCGACCGCATCGTCGTCCAGCTGCCCGGCGTGCAGGACACTGCCAAGGCCAAGGACATCCTCGGCCGCACCGCAACCCTCGAAATCCGCATGGTCGACGACTCGCCCGGCGCCCTCGATGCGGCGCTGGCCGGCAACCCGCCGTTCGGCACCGAGGTTTACAACGAGCGCGGCGGCCAGCCGCTGCTGGTCAAGAAGCAGGTCGTGCTGACCGGCGACCGCCTGACCGACGCCCAGCCCGGCTTCGACAACCAGACGCAGGAACCGGCTGTCCATCTGACGCTCGACTCGGCCGGCGCCCGCATCTTCCGCGACGTCACCCGCGAGAACGTCAACAAGCGCATGGCCATCCTGCTCATCGAAAAGGGCAAGGGCGAAGTGGTCACCGCGCCGGTCATCCGCGACGAAATCGGCGGCGGCCGCGTGCAGATTTCCGGCCGCATGACGACCATGGAAGCCAACGACACCGCCCTGCTACTGCGCGCCGGCTCGCTGGCCGCGCCGATGGACATCATCGAGGAACGGACCATCGGCCCGTCGCTCGGCGCCGAGAACATCCAGAAGGGTTTCCACTCGACGATGTGGGGTTTCGCCGCCATCGCCGTCTTCATGATCCTTTACTACCAGATGTTTGGCGTCGTTTCGGTGCTGGCGCTGGCCTCCAACCTGCTGTTCCTGGTCGCCATCCTGTCGCTGCTGCAAGCCACGCTGACCCTGCCCGGCATCGCCGCCATCGCGCTGACGCTAGGTATGGCCATCGACGCCAACGTGCTGATCAACGAACGCGTCCGCGAGGAACTGCGCGCGGGCATGCCGCCGCAGGCCGCCATCTCCGAAGGCTACGAACGCGCCTTCGGGACCATTCTCGACTCCAACATCACCACGCTGATCGCCGGCCTGGCGCTGCTCATCTTCGGCTCCGGCCCGGTGCGCGGCTTCGCCGTCGTCCATTGCCTGGGCATCCTGACCTCGATCTTCTCCTCGGTCGTCGTCTCGCGCGGCCTGGTCAACCTGATCTACGGCCGCCAGAAGAAACTCGCCAAGGTCGCCATCGGCCAGCTGTGGAAACCGGGCAATGCTACGGTAACCGGCAAAAATTAAGGAAAAACGAAAATGGAATTTTTCCGCATCAAAAAAGACATTCCGTTCATGCGCCATGCGCTGGCGTTCAATGTCATCTCGTTCGTCACCTTCCTGCTCGCCGTCTTCTTTCTGGTCACCAAGGGCCTGCACCTGTCGGTCGAATTCACCGGCGGCACGCTGATCGAGGTGAAATACGAGCAGTCGGCCGATCTCGAAAAGATTCGCGGCGCCCTGGGCAAGGCCGGCTTTTCCGATTACTCGGTGCAGAACTTCGGCTCTTCGCAGGATGTGATGATCCGCCTGCCGCTGAAGGGCGACCAGAACACCAACCAGATTGGCGACGCCGTGATGGGCGCCCTGCAGGCCGACGCCCCGGGCGGCGCCAAGCAGCGGGTCGAGTTCGTCGGCCCGCAGGTCGGCAAGGAACTCGCCGAGAACGGCGCGATGGCGCTGCTGCTGGTCGTCATCGGCATCGTCATCTACCTCGCCTTCCGCTTCGAATGGCGCTTCTCGGTCTCGGCCATCATCGCCAACCTGCACGACGTGGTGATCATCCTCGGCTTCTTCGCCTTCTTCCAGTGGGAGTTCTCGCTGTCGGTGCTGGCTGCCGTACTCGCCGTGCTCGGCTACTCGGTCAACGAATCCGTCGTCGTCTTCGACCGCGTCCGCGAAACCTTCAAGAAGGTGCGCGGCCTGACCACGCCACAAGTGCTCGACCACGCCATCACCAGCACGATCAGCCGGACCATCATCACCCACGGCTGTACCCAGCTGATGGTCCTGTCGATGCTGATCTTCGGCGGCGAAACCCTGCACTACTTCGCCATGGCCCTGACCATCGGCATCTGCTTCGGCATCTACTCCTCGGTCCTGGTCGCCAGCCCGCTGGTCATGTGGCTGGGCGTCTCGCGTGAGCAGTTCATCACCAAGACCAAGGTCATCGAAGGCGCCAACGAGGACGGCGCCGTCGTTTAAGCAAATGCTACACCCCAAGGGTGCTTCCTGCGGGGCGCGGTAAGCCGTAAAAAAGCCGCCAAATTGAAATTTGGCGGCTTTTTTATTTTGGGCGGCTGCTGCGTGCCCTCAGCGGTCGCTAGGGCGAACAACAAAATCCCATTCTTTGAACCCAAATTTATCGAAGAGTACGTAGGCCGATCCAAAAGCACCTATGCCCATCAAAGGTAAGCTTTGCACCCATACCATTGGCCCTATCGTGCCGAACTTAACAATGAACCAGACAGCAAGCCCTGTTGCAGCCAGAAAAGCGAGCACACCAAATGCAACATAGCCTCTTCTCTCCATCAAGCCGCCTAGCGCCATACCAATCCCGGCGGATAGACATCCAATCGCCATTCGCCAATCAATTGGGTGAATTAGCATGGATAGGGCAACGACAACGCCTAAGGCGACACACGTTATGAGTGCATCGCCTCGCTTTGATTGAAGCCGATCCACAAGTGATGTTGGACGTGGATAGTTAACTTGGTTTAAAGGCGGGGTTACGCCTGCACTCAAGCGATTGACTGCCTCTTCCCTTAGAGACTTGGCCGCCCGATGTATCTCTGCTTCAGTTAGAGGCACCTTATCCATAAAAATCCTTGGCATGCAATTGAAATCGATTCTACATGCCATATGCAATTTCGGCTCGTAGCCAATTCCGAGCCCTACCTGAATCAATCAGCCCTAAAGCCGCCCCCCATCAATCACCAGCCCGGCGTCTCCACCGCCTCCGCAGGTGGCTCGGGCAGCCACGCGCCGCTGGCACCATATACCACCGCGCCGGCAATGACGACTGCGACGACCAGGGCCACCATGCCGCCCCCCCTGGCCGGCTCGCCGCTGGCGCCTTCCTTCCAGCCAGTCAGCATCGGTTTGATCAGGTCGTCTTTCCTGACGCGGCCGTGGAAGATGACGGCGCCGATGTGCAGGACGACGAGGGCGATCAGCGCGTTGGAGAGCAGTTGGTGGATGCCGCTCAGGCGATCGCTGAGGGACTTGCCGACCAGACCGTAGAGCGGGCCGGTGAAGGTGATGTCGTCGTTGGCGAAGAGGCCGCTGGCGACCTGGGCTGTGAGCAGCAGCAAGAGCGTAAACACGGACAGGCCGCCGAGCGGGTTGTGACCCAGGCCACGCCATTCGCCTTTCAGATAGGCCCTGATCCGGGCCGGCGTTGGCAGGAACTGGGCGAAGCGCGCATAGGTCGAGCCGGCGAAGCCCCAGACGATGCGGAAGGTGATCAGGCCGACGATGGCCAACCCTATCTTGCCGTGCAGGTCGATCAGCTTGCCGCCGATCTGCCCGCTGACGACGGCGGCGACGACGGCCAGGACAAGCAGCCAGTGAAACAGGCGGGTGGGCAGATCCCAGAGGCGGATTCGTTGGCTGTTCATGGTCGGTTCTTGTCGTTTTCTCGGTAAAAAAACAGGCACCCGCGGGTGCCTGTGCTGGTGACGCAAATTATCTTACTTCTTGGCCTTGTAGTCGTCGTGACAGGCCTTGCAGGTGTCGCCGAGCTTGCCGAGCTGGGCGCCGACGGCCGCGGCATCGCCGGTGGCGGCGATTTTGGCCATTTCATTGGCTTCCTTGTTGAAGGCCATGGCGAGCTTGCCGACCTTTTCCTTGTCGGTGAAGATGGCGGGCTTGGCGCGGGTGGGCTCCCAGCCGGTGCCCTTGTCGCTGCCCGGCACGTAGAGCGCACCCATGCCGGAATTGGCGATGGCCTGGATGGCGTTGGCCGCCTTGACGACCTCTTCCTTGTTGTACTGGCCGCCCTCGACGTTCATCTTGATGCGGCCCATGTTCCAGGCCATGAAACCATAGCCGGACTGGCGGAACTTGATGGCGTCTTCCGGCTTCAACTGGGCGGAAGCGGCGCCGGCAAAGGAAAGCGAAAGGAGGGCGAGCAGCAGTTTGATCTTCATTATTGGATTCTCCATTAAGGTTGGGAATGGCGGGAATGCAACGGGTAAACGCAAGCTATCCCCGGTTTATTCCATGAAGATGAAACCGGGCTGAGAGCCCCCGCGGCGCGAGAGACTGTAAGCCCCTGCCCGGCCGGTGTCGGTGACCTGAGTCACCGACAGCCGAGGCGATTCAGACCGCGAATACGTGTTTGGCGCGCAGTGCCGGCTGGCCGCCTTCGATGGCGATCAGGCGGGCGATGTTGGGGTGCTTGCCCGGGTTGGTGCGCTCGTCTTCGGTGTGCTCGGCGAAAATTTCCAGGCCTTTCTTCGCGGCCTCGATGTTGATCGAGCCGTAGGTCTGCGCCAGATGGTTGTAGACGGCCAGCGAGCCCTGGCTGCCGGCCTTGTTTTCGATGGTGGCGACGATGTTACCGTCGGCGTCGAGCAGGTTGATTGCGGCCAGGTGGGAGATGCCGGGCAGTTTTTTCAGGTTTTCAGCAAAAGACATGGTGGGGTCCTCGTCAAAAAGGACGGGCGCCTGAGGCGCCCGCCGGGATAATTTCAATTTTGGGCAAAATTTCGGGCCGACCGTAGCATTTGGCCCGGCGGCTTACTTCCAGTCGCGCTTGGCCTTGACCATGCCGATGATCAGGCCGGTGGTGAAGGTGGCGACCGGCACGGCAAAGACAATCGCCTTGATGCCGCGCTCGGCGCCGAACTGGTAAAGCAGCCAGAGCGCCGGCAGCAGACCGAGAAAGAGGCCGATCGCCCCCCCCCGGATGCCGCCGCGAATTACGTCGCGATCGGTGGTCTTGCGGTCGCCGGTGCAATGCGGGCAGTAGATGGCATCGGCCGGCACTTCCTGCCCGCATTTTGAGCACTGCATTTAGATGCGCTTCGCCAGTTCGGCGGCCTTGCCGGTGTAATCCCAAGGCGTCAGCTTGAGCAGTTCGGCCTTGGCGGCTTCCGGAATTTCCAGCGTGGACACGAAGGCCTGCATGCCGTCGCGCGACACGCGGGTGCCGCGGGTCAGTTCCTTGAGCTTTTCGTAGGCGTTGGGCACGGCGTAGCGGCGCATGACGGTCTGGATCGGCTCGGCGAGCAGTTCCCAGTTGGCGTCGAGGTCGGCCTTCATCAGGTCGGCATTGACTTCCAGCTTGCCCAGGCCCTTCAGCAGCGAGTCGTAGGCGAGCAGCGTGTAGCCGAGGCCGACGCCCATGTTGCGGAGCACGGTGGAGTCGGTCAGGTCGCGCTGCCAGCGGGAAATCGGCAGCTTTTCGGCGAGGTGCTTGAGCACCGCGTTGGCCAGGCCGAGGTTGCCTTCGGAATTCTCGAAATCGATCGGATTGACCTTGTGCGGCATGGTCGACGAGCCGATTTCACCGGCCTTGACCTTCTGCTTGAAGAAGCCGAGCGAAATGTAGCCCCAGATGTCGCGGTCAAGGTCGATCAGGATGCTGTTGGCGCGGGCGAAGGCGTCGAACAGTTCAGCCAGCGCGTCGTGCGGCTCGATCTGGATGGTGTAGGGGTTGAACACCAGGCCAAGCGATTCGACGAAACGCTTGGCGAAGCATTCCCAGTCGTAGCCCGGGTAGGCGATCAGGTGGGCGTTGTAGTTGCCGACCGCGCCGTTGATCTTGCCGAGCAGTTCGACGGCGGCGATGCGGGCGCGGGCGCGCTGCAGGCGGTAGGCGACGTTGGCCATTTCCTTGCCGAGCGTGGTCGGGGTGGCTGGCTGGCCGTGCGTGCGGCTCATCATCGGCACTTCGGCGTTGGCGTGAGCCAGTTCCTTGAGGCGGGCGATGACCTTGTCGAGCGACGGCAGCATGGCCTGTTCGCGGGCGCCCTTGCACATCAGCGCGTGCGACAGGTTGTTGATGTCTTCGGAAGTGCAGGCGAAGTGGATGAACTCGCTGACCTTGACGACCTCGGCATTCCCCTTGGTGTTATCCTTGATCCAGTATTCCAGCGCCTTGACGTCGTGGTTGGTCGTCGCTTCAATGGCCTTGACCTCGGCAGCTTGCTCCGGGCCGAAGTTGGCGACCAGCGCATCCAGTTCTGCTACGGTCGAGGGCGAAAAAGCGGCAATCTCCGAAAAATGCGGCTCGGCGGCCAGCGCCTTCAACCATTCGATCTCCACCTTGAGGCGGGATTTGATCAGGCCGAACTCGGAAAAATGCTCGCGCAGGGCATCGACCTTGCCGGCATAGCGGCCATCGAGCGGGGAAAGGGCAGTCAGGGGGTTGAAGGTCATGAGGACATCCTTTTCGGTAAGCCGGACATTTTACCTCCCGGACGAAGCCCTGCCCATACGCTATAATCGGAGTCCCCAAATCAGAGAGCTCGCGATGAAGCTTATCGGCTCGCATACCAGCCCGTTCGTGCGCAAAGTACGAGTCGTGCTGGCCGAAAAAAAAATCGAATACGATTTCGTGATTGACTCGCCCTGGCTGGAAGACAGCAAGGTGCCGAACATCAACCCGCTGGGCAAGATCCCGGTGCTGGTGCTCGACGACGACACGCCGCTGTTCGACTCCCGGGTCATTGTCGAATACATCGATAACGTCACCCCGAACAACAAGCTGTTCCCCGCCCCCAACCGCGAGCGGACCGAGGTCAAGCGCTGGGAAGCCCTGGCCGACGGCGTCTGCGATGCGGCCGTCGCCGCCCTGCTCGAAGGCAAGCGGCCGAAGAAGGAACAAAGCGCCGACTGGATTGAACGTCAGCGCGGCAAGGTCATGCGCGGCCTGGAATTCATGGCCGTGGAACTGGGGGAGAAGAGCTTCTGCATGGGTACCCATTTCTCGATGGCCGACATCGCCGTCGGCACCGCGTTGGGCTACCTGAATTTCCGTTTCGCCGAAATCAACTGGCAGGAAAGCCACCCCAACCTGGCCAAGCTCTACGACAAGCTGATCCAGCGCCCGCCCTTCGCGGATACCGTACCGCACGACTAAGGCCGACGCCGGCCCAGACTACAGGGATGCCCGCGGGCATCCCTTCTTTTTTCCTGATCGCGCCCGCCTTCGCATCACTCCCGATGAACCTCCCGAGCGCAACTCGGGTCTATTGTTCACGATCCGACAACAGGTGAGAGGCATATGGCTGTAAAACCCATTCCCGACGGCGTACCCATGGAAAAGGTCGCGCTCTCGCTGACCACCGCACTGGGCGCGCGCGACGTTCACACCCGCGCGCATTCCGACCGCGTCGTCCAGCTCTCCACCGAACTCGGCCAGCACATCGAACTTTCCAACGAAGAACTGGAAATGCTCGCGCTTGGCGCGCAGTTCCACGATCTGGGCAAAATCGGCATTCCCGACAAGGTCCTGCGCAAGCCAGCAGCGTTCGAACAAGACGAATGGAATTGCATGAAGGAGCACGCGGTGATCGGCGAGCAGATCATTCTTGCGATCAATGGCGAAAAATCACCAGCCATCGCCCGCACCGTGCGCCACCACCATGAGCATTTCGATGGCTCAGGCTACCCTGACGGACTGCGCGGCACGGAAATTCCGCTCTTCTCGCGGATCATCTCGCTCGCCGACAGCTACGACGCAATGATCGAAACCCGGGCCTACCACAAGCCGCGCCTGCACCATGAAGTCATGGCCATCCTGAACAGCGAGGCCGGGAAGAAACACGACCCCGACCTGTTGCATGCCTTCTGCGCAATCATCGAAAAGTCATCGATGCGCGGCCCCGACGCCTGAACGCGTTCAGCGGATGACCCCGCCTCCCAGGCAAACGCGACTTTCGTAGAGCACCACCGACTGCCCCGGCGTAAGCGCCCACTGCGGCTCGGCAAATCGGATTTCGCAGCTTTCGCTATCGACACGCTCGACTTCGCAGGGCTGGTCGGCCGTCCGGTAACGCGGTTTGGCGGTATAAACCCAGTGCGTATGCGGCGCCCGCCCTGACACCCAGGACAACTGCTCGGCCACCAGATCGCCCTTGAGCAGGGCCGGATGATCATGCCCCTGGACCACGTACAGCACGTTCTTGTCCATGTCCTTGCCGGCGACGAACCAGGCGTCGTGATCGCCGCCACCCGCCTGGCCCTTTTCCTTCAGGCCGCCGATATGCAGCCCCTTGCGTTGGCCCATGGTGTGAAACATCAGGCCATCGTGCTCGCCGAGTACCTTGCCGTCGTCAAGACGGCGGATCTCGCCCTTCTTCGGCGGCAGGTAACGCGCCAGGAAATCCTTGAACGGCCGTTCGCCGATGAAGCAGATGCCGGTCGAGTCCTTCTTGGCGGCGACGTGCAACCCGGCTGCCTCGGCCATCTTGCGCACTTCGCGCTTGTACAGATCGGCCAGCGGGAAAAGCGTCTTTGATAGCTGCGCCTGGTTCAAGCGATAAAGGAAATAACTCTGGTCCTTGGTGCCATCCTCGGCCTTGAGCAACTGGAACTCGCCGTTGAACTCGCGCACGCCGGCGTAGTGCCCGGTGGCGATCTTGTCGGCACCCAACTGCATGGCATGATCGAGGAAAGCCTTGAACTTGATTTCGGAGTTGCACAGGATGTCCGGATTCGGCGTCCGCCCGGCCTGGTACTCGCGCAGGAATTCGGCAAACACCCGCTCGCGGTATTCGGCGGCAAAATTGACCACCTCGACGTCAATGCCGATGCGGTCGGCGACGCTCATCACGTCGATCAGGTCCTGTCGCGACGAGCAGTATTCCTCGGTGTCGTCGTCCTCCCAGTTCTTCATGAACAGGCCGATCACCTTCCAGCCCTGTTGTTTCAGCAGCAACGCCGCCACGGAGGAATCGACCCCGCCGGACAGGCCGACGACCACGGTTTTTTCAGACATCGGGCCCAGCCCCTTTCTTCCACTCATCCAGCGGCAAAATCACCGCCGGGAAGCCATTATCCACGAACCAGCTATCGACCACGAAGCGCGCCGCCTCGCCGGCCGCCAATTCTTCGATCACCGCCGACCAATGCACCGGAATCAGGCCGGCGAAATTCCGCGACTCCGGCTCCAGAACACGATGCCAGCGCAGGTAGCCGCGATTTTCGAGCAATCTGAGCAAGCGCGTGGTCGACGTCGAATGATCGATGCAATCCATCTTGCCGGCCACATTGTCGTCAGCGTAGTTGCCGCCACGATCGTTGTGAATGTCCGACTGATCGCCGGCCCAGCCGTATAGCAGCCCGATGACATTGGCCAGCGTTTTTCGCTCATTTTCGGCATCGACCGTAGCAAATAGCATCCGGCGAATGCTCCCCAGCTGACCCTCGGTGTAGCGGATGCTGGCCTCTGTCAGACAGCCGTAGCCAGAACAGACCGCCACCGTTTCGTCGGCCCGTGCAGAAGCCAGCAGGCCAAGACACAAGGCAAGCAAGCACCAACGCATCAATCGTAATGCACCAGCAGATCGAGCGGATAACGCTTGCCGGCCAGCATGTCCTCAATGCAGCGCAGGATCAGCGGGCTGCGATGGCGCGCCTGCGTCGCCCGGATTTCATCGAGCGTCAGCCAGTGCGCGGCGACAATACCCTCATCCAGCGGACGATCCGCCTCGAAACCACGCAACTCGCCGGCAAAAGCAAAACGCAGATAGGTCTTGTCGTCCTTGTCCGGATGCTTCCAGTTGTAGACGCCGACCAGATGCGTCGGTACAAAATGGTAAGCCGTCTCTTCCAGAGCCTCGCGCACCACGGCATCGAGCAGCGACTCCCCTTTCTCCAGATGCCCGGCCGGCTGATTGAAAGCCAATCCGACATCGGTTTCCTCCTCGACGAGCAGGAATTTTCCGTCGCGCTGAACGACGGCGGCAACGGTAACGTGGGGTTTCCAGACCATGGCAAAGCTCTATCGGCAAAGGCGTTATTTTACCCGCTGATTTCGGCTAGAATTATGGGCTTTTACAGACGGTTACACGGAGAATCAGCATGTCCATGTCGGATCGCGACGGTTTCATTTGGCAGGATGGCAAACTCGTGCCTTGGCGCGAAGCCACGACCCACGTCCTCACGCACTCCCTGCACTACGGCATGGGCGTCTTCGAGGGCGTCCGCGCCTACAAGACCGAGCGCGGCACCGCGATTTTCCGTCTGAAGGAACATACCGAGCGCCTGTTCCGTTCGGCCCACATCTTCCAGATGCAGATGCCTTTCTCCGCTGAGGAACTCAACGAGGCCCAGAAGGAAGTCATCCGCGCCAACAATCTCGAATCCGGCTACCTGCGTCCGCTCGCCTTCTACGGCTCGGAAAAGATGGGCGTTTCGCCCAAGGGCGCCAAGGTACACGTGATCATCGCCGCCTGGCCGTGGGGCGCCTATCTCGGCGAGGAAGGCATGCAGCGCGGCATCCGCATCAAGACCTCGTCCTACACCCGCCACCACGTGAATATCACGATGGTCCGCGCCAAGGCCTCGGGCAACTACATGAACTCCATCCTCGCCAACAACGAGGCTACCGGTGACGGTTACGACGAAGCCCTGCTGCTCGATCCGGAAGGCTACGTCTGCGAAGGCGCCGGCGAGAACATCTTCATCGTCCGCAACGGCAAGCTCTACACGCCGGACCTGACGGCCTGCCTGGAAGGCATCACCCGCGCCACGGTCATCCAGCTGGCCGGCGAAATGGGCATCGAGGTCATCGAAAAGCGCATCACCCGCGATGAAGTCTATTGCGCCGACGAAGCTTTCTTCACCGGCACCGCCGCCGAAGTGACGCCGATCCGCGAACTCGATGGCCGCCAGATCGGCGTCGGCCATCGCGGTCCGATCACCAAGGCGCTGCAGGAAAAATATTTCGACGTGGTCTATGGCCGCTCCGCTGCTCATGCCGACTGGCTGGCCACCGTCTAATCCATGGAGAACAACATGTCCGACAAAAACGCCATTGAAGTCACAGCCCACGACCTGCCCCTGCACTGCCCGACGCCGAATGTCGCGCTGTGGAGCCAGCATCCGCGCGTCTTCCTCGATGTGTTGAAAACCGGTGAAGTCACCTGCCCGTACTGCAGCACCAAGTATGTCTTCAAGGGCGAAGCCCCCAAGGGCCATCACTGACCTGATGCACTTTCCATTCCGGACCGGCCGTTAGGACTCGCTCCGGAAGCACCTCAATCCGGAGTACGCTGACGATGAGCAAGCCGGCCAGTTTCGCCTCGCCGGACGACGTCGAGCATGCCTTCTACGACGCCGTCGCCCAGGGCGATGCCGACCTGCTGATGCTGGTCTGGGCGGAGGACGAGGAGACGCTCTGCGTTCACCCCACCGGCGTTCGCCTGCAGGGCGAAACGCCAATCCGGGAAAGCTGGCGCAGCATTTTCTCCAACGCCCGCCTGCGTGTTCAGGCCGAGCCGTTTACCCACTGGCAAGGCACGGTCATGGCCATCCACCACCTGACCGAAATTCTCTTTGTCGGCGACGACCCCAGCCCGCACGGCCCGCTGCACGTCACCCACGTTTACATGCGTGGAGCACATGGCTGGCGACTGGTCAGCCGGCACGCCTCGGCAGCCGACGATGGCCATCAGGCGATGGCTGAAGCCGTGCCGCACACCCTGCATTGAAACCCTACCAGGCTCCCGCATGGCTGCCTGGCGGGCAGGCGCAAACCCTGTGGCCGCTGCTGATCAAGCCACGCCCAATCAAATTGCGCCGCGAACGCTGGGAAACCCCGGACGGCGATTTCATCGATGTCGACCATCTCGACGGTCCCGCCAACTCGCCGTTGCTGGTCTTGTTTCACGGCCTGGAAGGCAGTGCGCGCAGCCACTACGCCATCTCGACCGCCCGCGCCTGCAAAGCCGCTGGCTGGCGCCTGGCCCTGCCCCATTTCCGCGGCTGTTCGGGCGAACTCAATCGGCGGCCACGCGCCTACCACTCCGGCGATTCGGCCGAAATCGACTGGATACTGCGCCGCCTGCACGCCGCCAATGACCAACGCCCGCTGCACGCCGCCGGTATCTCGCTGGGTGGCAATGCCTTGCTTAAGTGGGCCGGCGAACACGGATCGACAGCCGGCGAACTGGTCAGCGGCGTTGCCGCCATCTGCGCCCCGCTCGACCTTGCCGCCTGTGGCCACCATCTGGCCACCGGTTTCAACCGGATCTACACGCAGCATTTCCTGAAGACACTGAAAACCATCTCGGCCGCCCGCCTGCGCCAGCATCCAGGGCTATTCGACGGCCAACGCATGCTGCAGGCCATCAACCTTTTTCAATTCGACGATGTGGTGACCGGCCCGATCCATGGTTTTGCCGGCGCCACCGACTACTGGCAGCGCGCCTCGGCCAAACCCTGGCTGCAGGCCATCGCCGTGCCGACACTTGCGGCCAATCCGAAAAACGACCCTTTTTTGCCGGCTCGCCACCTCCCGACAGCAGCCGAAGTCAGCTCCTTCGTGCGCCTCGAACAACCGGCCACCGGTGGTCACGTCGGATTTGTCAGCGGCCCCTTTCCGGGAAATCTGGACTGGCTGCCGCAAAGGCTCTTACACTTCTTTCTTCTTGAAACGTCATAAGCATCCATCATGAGCCAACTTCCTGCTGAAATCTTCAAGGCCTACGATATCCGTGGCATCGTCAACAAATCGCTGACCGCCGATGTCGTCCGCCAGATCGGTCACGCTCTAGGCTCGCTGGCCGTCGAACAGGGCCAGAAGGCCATCGCGGTCGGTCGCGACGGCCGCCTGTCCGGCCCGGAACTGGCCGGCGCGCTGATGGATGGCATCTGCGCCGCGGGTGTGGATGCCATTGACGTCGGCTGCGTACCGACGCCGGTTACTTACTTCGCAGCCTACGAACTAGGCTGCAATTCCTGCGTCTCGGTGACCGGTAGCCACAACCCCCCCGACTACAACGGCCTGAAAATGGTCGTCGGCGGCACGACGCTAGCGCTGGAAGCCATTCAGGACCTGAAGCGGCGAATCGAAGCCGGCAACCTGAAGCACGGACAAGGTCAGCGCAGGTCCGCCGATGTCCTGGGCGCCTACGTCGACAAAATCGTCGGTGACGTCAAACTGGCCCGCCCGATGAAGATCGTCATGGATTGCGGCAATGGCGTCGCCGGGGCAATTGCGCCGGAACTGTACAAGCGCCTCGGTTGCGAGATCGTGCCACTGTTCTGCGAAGTAGACGGAAATTTTCCGAACCACCACCCGGATCCGTCCAAGCCCGAGAATCTGGCCGATGTCATCCGCGCCCTCAAGGAAACCGATGCAGAAATCGGCATCGCCTTCGACGGCGATGGTGACCGCCTGGGAGTGGTCACCAAGGACGGCGAAATCATCTACCCGGACCGCCAGCTGATGTTGTTCGCCGCCGACGTCCTTTCGCGCGTCCCTGGCGGCACGGTCATCTACGACGTCAAGTGTACCCGCCTGCTCGCCCCGTGGATCAGACAACACGGTGGCGTGCCGCTGATGTGGAATACTGGCCACGCGCTGGTCAAGGCCAAGCTCAGGGAAACCGGCGCCCCGCTGGCTGGCGAGATGTCCGGCCACACCTTCTTCAAGGAACGTTGGTACGGCTTCGACGACGGTCTCTACGCCGGTGCCCGCCTGCTCGAAATCCTCTCCCGCGCAGCCAATGCCAACCCGGTGCTGAAAGGCCTGCCCAACTCGCCATCCACCCCTGAACTGAACATCAAGATGGCTGAAGGCGAACCATTTGCCCTGATCGACAAGCTCAAGGCTGAAGGAAGGTTTGAGGGCGCCCAGGAAATCATCACCATAGACGGCGTACGGGTAGAATACGAGGATGGTTTCGGTCTGGCCCGACCTTCGAATACCACACCGGTCGTCGTGCTACGCTTTGAAGCCGACAACAACGTTGCGCTGGAACGCATCCAGGCGGGTTTCCGGCAGGCACTCATCGCGGTTTGGCCGGGCATTCAATTGCCGTTTTAAGGGTATTTCGTGAGCGACTCCGCCACCGACCAGCTATTCCTAGGACGCCAGCCCATTCTGGACCGTGACCAGCGGCTGTTCGCTTACGAACTGCTGTTCCGCAACGGCAGCCAAAATTTTGCCGAAGTGACCGATGGCGTCCAGGCGACCGCCACCGTGATCGCCAACGCGTTCACGGAACTGGGAGTCGAGGCGGCTCTTGGCAGTTGCCGAGGCTTCATCAATGTAGACGAGCAGTTTCTGTTCAGCGACATGCTGGAGCTGTTGCCGCGCCATGCCGTCGTTCTCGAAATTCTTGAAACCGTTCCACCTACAGCGGCTGTCATCGAGCGCTGCATCGCCTTGAAAGCCGCTGGCTTTACCCTGGCTCTGGACGACGTCATTCAACTTGAACCGGAATTCGCCGAACTACTGTCGCTGGTGGAGATCGTCAAAGTTGACATCCAGCCGCTTTCCCGCGTCCAGCTGATGCAACTGGCCATGAAACTTAAGCCTATGGGCAAACAGTTGCTGGCTGAGAAAGTAGACTCCCGGGAACAGATGGAGCAATGCCTGAAGCTTGGCTTCACCCTGTTCCAGGGCTATTTCTTTGCCAAGCCAACGATCATTTCAGGTAAAAAGCTCGATCACTCCCAGCTATCCTTGATGAAGCTGATGGGCCTGCTACTCAGCGATGCCGCCACTGCTGAACTGGAAGCCGCACTCAAGCCGGAGCCCGGCCTTACGGTTAACCTGCTGCGCATGACCAATTCCGTCGGCGCCGGATGCACCGAAAGAATCACCTCACTGGGCCATGCGATCACGGTTCTCGGCCGCCGCCAGTTGCAACGCTGGCTGCAACTGCTGGTCTTCGCCTCTGGCGGCCAGAATGGCACCAGCAACCCCTTGCTGCTGATGGCGGCCACCCGCGGGCGCCTGATGGAGTTGCTGGCCGCCGAATTGCGCCCCGGAGACGTGGCCCTGGCCGACCAGGCGTTCATGGCCGGCATCATGTCCTTGATGCCTGCGCTGGTTGGCTTGCCGATCACCGAAATCGTCGCGCCGCTCGGCCTGATGGCTAACGTCCGCGATGCCCTGTGTGCGGGTACCGGCTCCCTGGGCGCCCTGCTCCGCATCGCGGAAAGCAGCGAAGATGGCGACATGCTTCGCCTGACCCAGGCTCTCACCGAACTGCCGGGCCTCGGCCCCAAGGCCATCAACCGCGCCCAGACCCAGGCCTTGCAATGGGCCAACGATATCGGCCAGGAACAGCCGGGCTAGCCTTACCTGCCGTTACGCAAGCAGAACAAGCACTGAACACTTCGGCCAGCCTACCCGACTACAATCGCTTCACTCCCCTGCGAACTTCATAGGCAATGCATAGCGACCAGCAGTCCTCTTCTCCCCGGCAAGGCCAAAATTTCAAGCGGCCCCCACACGCCGGCCCCTTCGCCAAACTGCTCACCTTCGTGCTGAGCGCGCTTTTTCTGGTGCTTGCCTTCATGTTCTCGCTCATCGCATTGGCCGTCGTCGCGGTAGGCGGGCTAATGCTCTGGGGCTGGCTATCGTGGAAAACACGAGCAATTCGGAAGCAGATGCAATCCAGCTCCATGAGCGACCCGCGCGTCATCGAAGGCGAGTTTGTCCGCGATCAGCATGAGCCGCGGGACAGCCTGCCGCTGAAATAAAAAAGGCGCCACAGGGCGCCTTTAGGATGAAATCCGGAGGGTGTTTTCAGAAGCGATAGCCGATGCCAATGCCGGCAGTTATCGGATTCAGATCAAGCGTACCCTGCTTGGCTCCGCCCACTTTCACATCTGTATTCATCTGAATATATTTCACATCAAGATTAAGGGAGACATTCTTGGTAAGCATGTAATCAAAGCCAACCTGAGCGGCCAAACCGATGCTTGAATCCTCAATCGTAGCAGCACCACCAGCAAGGTCATCCTTCCTCGTGAATACCGTGTAATTCAAGCCTGCACCGACATATGGCTTGAATGCACCGAACTGCGTGAAGTGGTATTGCACCAAAAGGGAAGGTGGCAGCGCTCGGATATCACCGATTTTTGCGCCATTGGCCGTGATGTCCACCTTTTGCGGATAGGTCAGCACCAGTTCGGCGGCGATATTCGGGGTAATGAAGTAACTGAAATCGACTTCCGGAATCCAACGATTGTCTGCCTCAACCTTACCCGCGACTGTTTGCACGCTTCCGGTAAAGGCGACGTTTACAGCTCGGACACGCACCATGAACGGGCCATCATCGGCCTGGACGGTAGCGGTAGACGACAGGCCAACAACGGCCAGTGCAGCGACTAGAATTTTCTTATGCATGAAGCGCTCCCTCTTATCTAGTTGAAAAGAAGGATGCTAGCGCCGCCGTATCTAGTTATTTTGACCTATGTCAATAATTAACCACTTTTAAATTGTGGTTAATTGCTCAGCGTGTCTTTGGATTGAGGGAGCCGCGGTTGTAATCCTTGTCGCCAGGCATGATGGTCCGCCCAAACCCGCCAAACAACCCACCTTGCGCCTCGACCGGGCGGGTCTTGTTTTCCGGATACTCGGCGGCGACCTTCTGGGCGGCCGCCGCCTTGGCGGGGTCGGCGAACTCCCAGCGCCCGTTGGGGAAGAGGCGCACTTTTTGACCGTCGGCGGTTACCGCCTCAGTCGGTGTCCTGTCCAGATCGGCGGCCAGGCATGGGCCCGCCGCCAGCGCCAGAATCAGCGCCGCGGCAGCTCTCACAACTTTCCTTCGACCCATGCCGCCACGGAGGCCAGCGCCGCCAGCAGGTTTTCCGGCTGCGTACCGCCGGCCTGCGCCATGTCCGGTCGGCCACCGCCCTTGCCGCCGACCTGCTGGGCGACCAGGTTGACCAGTTCGCCGGCCTTGACCTTGGCGGTCAGGTCAGCAGTGACGCCGGCGATCAGCGTGACCTTGCCGTCGACCACTGAAGCCAGCACGATGGCCGCTGACTTCAGCTTGTCCTTCAGCTTGTCCATGGTTTCGCGCAGCGCCGTGACATCGGCGCCTTCTAGCGTCGCGGCGAGCACCTTGGCGCCCTTGACCGCGACGGCCTGATTGACCAGGTCATCGCCCTGAGTGGCGGCGAGCTTGGACTTCAGGCGGGCCAGTTCCTTTTCCAGCGCCCGTACGTTGTCCATGATGCTGACGACGCGCTCGGCCATCTCGTCCGGCGTCGTCTTGAGCAGCGCCGAAATGCCGTTGACGCGGTTTTCCTGGGCCTGCACGTAGGTCAGCGCGTTGGCGCCGGTGATCGCTTCGATCCGGCGCACGCCGGCAGCGACGCCGGCTTCGGAAACAATCTTGAACAGGCCGATGTCGCCGGTGCGGCCGACGTGGGTGCCACCGCACAGTTCCTTCGAGGAACCGATGGCGACAACACGGACCTCGTCGCCGTATTTTTCACCGAACAGCATCATGGCGCCCGATTTCTGGGCGTCGTCAATGGCCATCACGCGGCTGTCGGTTGCCGCATTGGCGAGGATCTCGGCGTTGACGATTTCCTCGACCTCACGGATTTCCTCGGCGCTCATCGGCTGGGCGTGGGCGAAGTCGAAACGTGTCTTGTCCGGATCGACCAGCGAGCCCTTCTGTTGCACGTGCGCACCGAGCACCTGACGCAGCGCCTTGTGCATCAGGTGGGTGACCGAGTGGTTGCGGGCCGTCGCGGTGCGCGAGGCGACATCGACACGGGCCGCGACTTCCTGGCCGAGGGCCAGCTTGCCGGTCTTCAACACGCCATGATGGCCGAAGACGGCGGCCTGGATCTTCAGCGTGTCCTCGACGGCGAAGATGCCGCCGACGCCCTTCAGTTCGCCGCGGTCGCCGACCTGGCCGCCCGATTCGGCGTAGAACGGGGTGTTGTCGAGGACGACGACGCCGAGGTCGCCTTCGTTCAGTTCATTGACGGCGGCGCCGTCCTTGTACAGCGCCAGCACCTTGCCCTTGGCTTCGAGCGACTCGTAGCCGTGGAAAGCGGTTTCCTGACCGGCGTAGTCGAGCGCGACGGCCATCTTGAACTTGCCGGCGGCGCGTGCCTGTTCCTTCTGGCGGGCCATGGCGGCATCGAAGGCGGCGCCATCGACGGTGAAGTCGCGTTCGCGGCAGATGTCGGCGGTCAGGTCGAGCGGGAAGCCATAGGTGTCGTGCAGCTTGAAGGCAGTTTCGCCGTTGAACACGGTCACGCCCTTGGCGGTCATGTCGGCCAGTTCGCCTTCGAGGATGGCCATGCCGTGCTCGATGGTGGCGAAGAAGCGGTCTTCTTCCTGCTTCAGGGTGGCGACGACCTTGGTCTGGTTATCCTTGAGTTCCGGGTAGGCCATGCCCATCTCGGCGACGAGGTCGGGCACCATCTTGTGGAAGAAGGCGGCGCGGGCGCCGAGTTTGTAACCGTGGCGGATGGCGCGGCGGATGATGCGGCGCAGCACGTAGCCGCGGCCTTCGTTGCCGGGGATGACGCCGTCGGCGATCAGGAAGGAACAGGCGCGGATGTGGTCGGCCAGCACCTTCAGCGACGGGCTGTCCATGTCGGCGTCGCTGGTCTCGCGGGCAGCGGCCTTGAGCAGCGCCTGAAAGAGGTCGATCTCGTAGTTGGCATGGACGCCTTGCAGCACGGCGGAAATGCGCTCCAGACCCATGCCGGTATCGACCGAGGGCTTGGGCAGCGGGTGCATGACGCCGGCTTCGTCGCGGTTGAACTGCATGAAGACGTTGTTCCAGATTTCGATGAAACGGTCGCCGTCTTCTTCCGGCGATCCCGGGGGGCCGCCCCAGTGCTTTTCGCCGTGGTCGTAGAA